>Ga0209700_103593_pt1 | contig 29413 bp, 13 predicted proteins | sample SiratroredBW_FD_187528 | JGI IMG/M metagenome (GOLD analysis project Ga0209700, IMG submission 187528) | Root nodule microbial communities of legume samples collected from California, USA - Siratro red BW (SPAdes) (version 2) | ecosystem: Host-associated > Plants > Roots > Nodule | place: USA...
ATGAGAGTATATGAATGATACATGAAACTTTAGATAAGAATAAATTTCATGAGAAGTGTATGAAGTCCTAGGTGAATGAATGAATGAATCCCATATTTCTTTTATGATTTTTTTTAATATATATATAATGTATGCATAAATGAATGAATACAATCTTTTGTTTTTTAATCTTGAAAGAAAAAAAATGAATGTATGAACGAAACTATTTAAAAAAAAAATTATTATTATTATATATATATTTTCTACAATATCAGGGGATGTATTGATGAATGAAGTTTTATTTTTATTTTTTCTTTTAATGTTGTATGAATGGATGCAAGATCCCATTTCTTTGATTTTTTTTAGGATTTTTTTTAGAAAAGACATTATGTAATGCATGTGAGATTAATGTTTTTTTTATTTATTTCCAAAAATCATTTTTTAGGAATAAAAAATATGCAATGCAAAATAAGATTAATATTTTTTATTTTCCAAAACCATTTTTAAAAATGAATGAAAATACCCAAAATCATTTTTAAAAGAAAATAAAATATCTAATGCATGTAAGACAAAAATATTTAGTGTTTTATTTTTTTTGTTTTTATTTTCCAAAATCATTTTTAGAAAAAACGTAATATGCAATGCAAAATGAGATTAATGTTATTTATTTATGTATAATGTTTTTTTTGTTATTATTAAAATAAAAAAAATTGTGATGCATGAAATTAGGGCTTTTAACGAAAATCAATTTTTTTTATTTTTTTTTGAAACAGAAAATATTTAATATATTAAAAAAAATGAGATTGGTATGTATTAAAAAAAATCTCTCTCTTCTCTTTAAAGGAAAAGTGTTAAACGTATACCAAGTAAACTCCCAGGAAAGAGAGGTGAGTCACGTTTGGACTGCTTAAGTACCAAGTCTTTTCCTAGTTAGAGTTGTTCTCAGCCCACCCTCACAAATTTTTTTTTTTAATGAGATTGATTTTTCTTAAACAATGTATTATATGCAAGAAAAGATGAGATTGATATTTTTTTTAATTTTTAATACTTGTGTAATGAATGGCAGTGGATAATTGAGCTATAAATGTCTCCCTTAGTGCCCTAAGTAGGGTTTGTCCTAGTGAGACTTAATTCTAGGCATGTAAATATACTCACAAAGGATGTTTTATCCTAATTCCTAATAAAGGTCACTAGAGCTATGGCCCCCTTTTATCACACATCCATATCAGTCAGTAATGACAATCTTTATGGACATGAGAATAAAGGGAACAGACTCTAGCTGGAGTTTTCGCACACCTGGGTTAGGACGTACATCCACCCAGTTTTCGTGTTTATTCACAGACCCGGGTATAGGGCCCCACTCATGATATGCAAAGGTGTGTGTGAAGGGAGAACAATGCATACCCAACCCCCACCTGCAAAACAATCAGAAAATTTCCAGACAGATATATATGACATGTCTTTTACCCTAGAGTTCAATATTCCAACAAGTATATATGGCATACCAATATATTTAATAATCTTAAAATTATAAGCAAATATATACAAAAAAATAAAAATAATAACAAATATTATTTTAAAAGAAATATAATAAATACGAAAAAATAAACGTTAAAAAAACCACACAAATTTTACTTATTTAATTAAATTGGCCTGACTCTATAAAAAGTCCCCAGTGGAGTCGCCATCTGTCGCAACCGGGATCACGACGGGGCGATCAAAAATTTAATTTCTTTTTTGAAAAAATAATGGAGTCGCCACCATAATTTATTAAAGGAAAAACTATGGAAAACCAAAAAAAGTCAGATAAGGCAAGTTTGCAAAACCGGATTTAGAGTCCGGGAGTCGGTTACGTGTGGGGAAGGTACTAGCACCCCACAACACCCGTCCTAAGGCGGTACCTTTAATTAAACAAGTAAAATAAAAGAGTGCGATTTTTAGAAATATTTATTTTTCCCAAAAAAACAGAAATAGAATGCAAATAACAACAAACAAAAATATATTTTTTTTAATAGGGGGCCCGACAAGGATTTGACCTCGCTCCTACGATTCTCTATTACGTAGTTCTTTTCTTGAGTATTTGTGAGGGGCGTTTTCGTCGAGATGTGGTGCTTGTAGGGTTTGCTGAAGGGTTTCGAAGCTTGCATTTTTTTCGTGAGTGATATTTGGTTTGTGTATTTAGGAAGTGGGGTTAACATGGCATAGAAGGTGGTTTAGTTGATGATTATTGGAATGGAATGGAAAGGTGCTGGAGGTTCATGGTGGGATGTACAGTGGAGATGCAGGGCAAAAACATAATGCAAAAACCTTGTGGAATTATGCGTGGAGATGCATGTTGATGAAATAGGAATAATTGTGAGTGCTTTTTTTTTATTTTATGCCATGAATGAATGTACAAGCAAAAAGGAAAAAACCATACCTGGTGCCTAGTCTTTTCTTTCTCAGTGTGCTTTCTTCTTTTCTCTCTTCTCAATATTCTCTCTCGTCCTTTTTTTTGCTTCCTTTGACTAATATATCTCCTCTCCTTTTTTTTCCTTTTTTACTACTCTTTGACTCATTCATATTTGTTATTTTTTATTTTTAATTTCTTTAAAAATTAAATATTAACAATGAATCTTCCCAAGAATAAGACTTGAAACACTTTTCAATGATAAAAATCTATTTTTTATTATTAATTTTATTTTTATTTAGGTGGAGAACATGGGTTGTTATCTGCAGTTTAAAAAATTATTATTTAAAAAAAATATTTATTAATTTTTTAAAAACAATACGTGGAGTTAAGAAGTGAGAACATGGGAGTCTATGTCATTGACTCATTCTTTTTTTTTATTAATTTATTTTCTTGAACGTGCAAATCAAGTAATTAGTTTGAAAACAATTTTTTTCTTTATTTATTATTTATTCTTTTTTTTTTAAATATATATTTATTTTTATTTTGTTTTTATTATTTAATTCTTAATTATTTAATATTTATTATTTGTTATTTGTTATTTTCGTTTTTTAATTAATTATTATCATTATTTTTAATTGTTATCTTTTAATTACTACATTTTTTAGTTTTCTTTTAATGGAAAAGTTTAATATATTTTTAATTACTATTATTACTATTATTTTTAACAAATTTTTAATAAACTGACTTCCCTTACTATTTCTTTTTATGAATTTTATTTTAAAACCTTATTTATTGAATAGAATAGAACCAAAACTATTTTTTTATTTAAATAATAACACACATTTTTATTTTTATTTTATACTATTTTATATTTTGAAATAATTTTATTTGCCCAAACGAAATTGGGTGTTGACAGCTAACAAGTCACTTCTTTTGGATTTGTAAATTAAATGATGTAAAAAATAATTTTTATAAATTAAAATGAACTATTTTTAGTTCAATTAATTATATGTTTTTACTTTTAAATGGGTTACACTTTTTAAATTAAACTAATTCCATCATTTAGATTTTTTATCTGTGAAGAAACTGCTACCACTTTTTTTTTGGATACATTATAGATATCAATTTATTGATTGGACTATATTTTAAAAATTACACAATTTAAATTTAATTACTTGATAAAAATTATATGAAAAGTTACATGAAGAATGAGCGACTTTAAAAACAAATTATTTGAATAGGTTTAATTTAGTTGAATTCAATACTAGGCTTTAATATATATATATATATATATATATATATATATATATATATATATATATATATATATATATATATATTAATGTTAAGATGACCTTGTGCTAAAGTGGGTTCCTATATTTTGTGTAGAGAAAATATTAAATCTAAATTTCTAAACATGACACCTAAAAGCTCACTGTCACATGTCACATTTGTTCTTAAACTATATTAAAAATTAAAAAAAAAGACTTTTTATATAAATTAATAATAGAAGATTACAAAATTACAATTAAATACAGTCACTTATAATTAAGAAAATATATATCTATGAAGCAACAACAAGAGCAATAGAACTAAGAGCATTTGTACTAACACTACAAACAATAAATTCACTTGCTCCAACTATAGGATACTAAACAATGACACGATAATTTTTCTCCCACATACAAACAAAAGATGATAAACTTTATTTATTTAGAAATTAATGTAGCACTTTTATCTATTTCTTATATAATTAATTATTTTAATTTTTTATTTCAATAATACTCATTTTAAATTTAACTCAAATGACACTATGCATTTTTCACCTTTTTATTTTTTTATAAATTACACTTCACTCTGTAATTATTGTATACAAGAAACATAATGAATTTAATTGTATGTATATTATTTCAAAAATGTGTGTTTTATGTTATTTGATATGTATTAATCAATTGATCAGTTAATTAAATCCTTTTAATTCACTCGCTTATTTAACTTATCAGGTTTCACTTTTATTCTCCACTTTTTTAATTGTTAACTAATCAATCAGTCAAATATAGCATCAATATTCACAGACCAGTAGTATTTTCAGGAATTTTTTTTATAGTTTTTGTTATTTTTTATCTTTCTCGGTGTTGGGAATAATCTGATTTAATGTATAATATAATATTCTGGACCACACCACACAAGAAGCTAATGGTAGTTACAGAATCTTACATGCACTTTCAAGATTAATCAAACGTGGCTGCTGCATTCTAAAACTTACACCTGAATATTCAAAATAACTTAAGTGAATATCAACAACTTAAGTAATCTCATTACCACTTAATTCGTATATATTAACAAATAAAATAAAGCTACAAGTTGATTTGTCTTTTGGTAAATAATAGAGTGGCAAATAAATAAATTTAAGAGAGTTACAAGTCTGATGCAGCGACTAGTACGAATTAAACTAAAAAAAATCAGAGTCAAAGTTACAATATCATTAGTAAACGCTACAATGTCATTGATAAACAAAAATAGGTTGATTTAGTTGTCTCTTTCGAGAACTTGTTTAATCTATATATGGTACACACAGCATTTTTTATTTTATTTTTTGCTATAGTTGATTATATAAATTATAATGAACAAGGAAGGATGAGTGGGTGTTATAATAATATAAGAAGTATTAACTATTAATTAAGGAGTAGTCAAAATTAGGCTTAGATTTAATCTCTTTCTTCTATTTGTCTGCTTAAAATAATAAGGTGCAAACAATCAAGTATTTGTCAAAAGTTGTTAGTACAAATAGTTTAACACTTAAGTTCATTAATTAAAAATTAAGATTGAGTCTTCCATGTGAGGAGGGGTAAGAAAAAGATAAAAAACCAGTAAGGTGATTAATTGAAATTTCAAATACCTCTTTATTATAAAAGAAATACAACTAGTTATATGAATAAACTGCTGTAAAATTATTTTGCTTATGAATAAACTGCTGTAAATTAAGTTTAGGTTTTAGGGTTCCTTATTGAATCATCAAATATAAAGATTCACAGACAATTAATGACCTGTCTGATATAGATAGAACTTTCTTGTTCTAAATACAGATATGTGGCCTAAAAGGAAGCAAATAAAAAACTGTATAGTGAAGAGTAGAAATTTCAAAAGAAATTGTGGAAACAAACACCGTGCCTTCCAGCCTTGACTAATTTTCAAAACATTCAAGCATGGACTTTGACTTTGCTATTTTTCCACCATTTGCTTCCAACTCTACTTTTCTTTCATCCTTTCACTTTCCATCATTCTCAAAACCATCTCAACTTCCTCTCTTCTTCTCCCTTTCTTGCTATCTTCTTCTATGAGTTCAGTGCTTCATGCCACACTACTTTTCAAACTCTAACTTCCCTTGAACTACAAGACATTTTTTTTCCCTATTTGCAGGTGGTGCTTTCATTTGTTTTCTTTTTTGGGGCACTTTTACTTTTATTTATTTTCTCCTCCCTTCATGGTTTCACATTTCTTATCATGTCTCGTCTTATATATGTCTTCGTAGTGGGATCAACCAACTTTAGTACTTTTCAAAAACCTTTCTCTCTTTGATTCATTCTCTCTTTCACACGTGAAATAAATACACATCTTGAAATTTTCAATGGCTAATTATTTATGAGGTTTGAAGATTATTTTGTCTCCCAAACCTAGCATCTGTGTTATTTCTTCGTTTATTTTGCCAATGAAACCAAGTCACTCCCTCACTCACACATATAGCAGTGGATTGCATTTCCTAAAAGTAAATTCAAATGGCATATAGAAAGGGGAAGAAAAGTATTACTAGAGGCACAAAACATATTCTCTTTTATCTCATGATCATGATGCAAAAGCATTAGCATCAACCACCATGCACCCCATGGAAAATCTCTTCTCTCTTCCTGTAGCCGCCAGGGCTGATTTTATCCAATTTCTGGTGCAGTCTTTTGGCTGCAGTTACATTTGTCTATGGGCATATGATTCCATTAATTCACCCAAGTATATTTATGCATATACACACATTATTCTATTTTGATTATAAGCATGTCATAGTTCTGATCAGGCTTGCTGTTCTTTTTTTGGCATCAATAGTCGTTTGTGCTTCTTGGATGGTATCTACAATGTGAGAAACGACCAACCAGGATCTAGTTTGGGGACTGTGGCACAACAACTTTTCAGTCAGTTCCGGACTTTAACATTTGATGTTAATGATGAGTAAGAATAGCTCTTGTGTTCCATAATTTTTAATGCAAATTGACATATATTTCTTTGCATTTGAATGCTATAAACAAACATTTCTTTTAAGAAAAGGTAAACATGTGTTTTTTGTTTTATTCAGCCGTGTTCCTGGACTAGCATTTAGGAATCAGCGTCCCTACCTAGAGTTGCAACGATTGGAACTTCTAAGACTTGCATCAACAGAAATACAAACACAATTCTTTCAGGTAATTGATTCTCCTGATGGAAGACAATTCTCTTCAAAGTTATATTTAAGCAACTTTTTTATGGCTGCTACTAAGATTAGCTTTTTATTTTTATCTTACAGGAGGCAAGGATTAAGGTTCGTTTTTTCTCAAAGAACCTGAGAATACTTTGTATTTTTTGTTTCCTAATGATGAACCAGGGATCTTATAACTAATAATGCTTGTGCCTTGTTCCTCTCAGACTGCTGTTTTCATGGGGTGTAACAAAGGAGAAATTGAGCTTGGTTTCTTAAATATGTCCCAAGTGAGCAACTATATGTCATATGTAATACCATATACCAAAAGAGGTATCAATAATGTTGTATAATTAATTGAGTTTTGATTTCTTTCTGTGCAGGTTGACATTCAAACAGCACTTAGGAGTTTGTTTCCTGGAGAATTTTCTGGTGCACAGTCCCAGCAAATTGATCAAAACCCTCCTACATCATCCTCATCTTCTTTGAGATCAATATCCACAGGTAGCCCTGAATATTCATCTCTTCTGTTCAGTATTCCAGGCACTTCTCAACCCCACTTTCCTGAGACACTTGGAGGAGCAACAGTGTCTCCACTGCAGCCAGTGCCAAACACAGCCACTAGTCCTCACCAACAAGCCATTCAGGCATTGGCACAAGCCCCTCTAACCCAATTCCCCACCCCAGAAAGTGAACATGATGCAATCATGAGAGCAATCCTCCATGTTATATCTCCAACTTCTCATCAGCACCAAAACTTGCCTTTTGATCCAGTGGTACATCCAGACGCCAGTGCTTTCCAGAGTTACAGATCAGACATTGGTCCCAACATGGCTTCCAATATCAGAAGGCAAAGCTTCATGAAGAGATCTTTTGCATTCTTTAGAAACTTAAATTTTATGAGAATGAGAGAACGCATTCAAGCAACTTCCCGTCCCACTAACACCCAGCTGCATCATATGATATCAGAGAGAAGAAGGCGTGAGAAACTAAACGAGAATTTCCAAGCACTTAGAGCACTACTTCCTCCGGGAACAAAGGTACTGAATTGATCCATTCAATATTATTTTGTAAGCAATGCTTTATCAATGGGCAAAACTCAAACACATAGCCATAGTTAATGTTGTTTTCTAATCAATCGACCAGAAAGTACATTATATATGATATTTAAGATGAGCATAACAAAATTTAATAAATTTATCATAGTTGTAATAAGATGATGAAAACATAAAGAATCTTTACACTAGTAGCCATTATTTCATGCGTGCTATATTCCAATTAATGCCTTCAATTTTAACATGGTGTAATTTGTTAGAAAGATAAAGCGTCTATACTAATAGCAGCAAAGGACACATTGAGCTCTCTAATGGCTGAAGTTGATCAACTAAGCAAAAGGAATCAGGGATTGACATCACTTTTGCCATCCAAAGAACCTACAACTGAAGAAACCAAGGCTAGATTATCTCCAAATGAAAGATTAGGTGTCCGAGTTTCACATGTACCCGAATCAAGCTCCTCACAGGATCGAATGGTGAACTTGGAAGTGAATGTGAGAGGACAAGTTTCTCAAATTGATTTGTCAATCTGCTTATTGGAATTCTTAAAACGGTGTCTCAACGTGAGCTTGGTTTCCATGGACGCAAATACCCACATTGCTGAAGGGAATAATGCTCTTCATCAGCTAACCTTCAGATTAAGGATTATTCAGGTATGTGCATAGTTATCTCTTGAACAATTTATGAAATAGTGTGAGATAATATAGACAAATAAAAGCTGTTGTCACGTATAATTTTTGTTTAACATTGTCGGTTCAATAGACAATACTATAAGATTTGGTATATAGTATTACAGTATTAACACGATATATCAGAAAGCTAGCATGCATATATTTAAAATGTTTACATTAAAGTTATGAAAACAACGCTAGCATGCATAATATATTGTAAATATTTTTCTTAGTATAAGGTTATGAGTATTGGTTGATTGTAATTAGACCTTTTACAAGAACAAAATGCCTATGCACATTTGATTAAATCAAGTCAAGTATTTCACCTGCTACTTTCCTAGTGATTAACTTAGTTCTTATATTGAATCAAGCTATCTATACAGACATATAAATATAGATGGTCCACAGTATTAAAACACATAAACTAGATAAAGTTGTGTATGCACGTTTAGGTTAGCTGCAAGTGGCTATACGTGAGGGGTATATGAAGTAATTTTAGTGTTTATTTTATATGTATACTAAAGTAGACAATGTTTGTTCATAAAATATAATTAGCTTCATTAAGGAAGATGATAAGTTTCAAAATCAGTCAGCATGCAGGACATAAATATTCAAATAAAAGAATGTTTATACACTTGATAGTAACTATTTGCACTATGTCAAACTTGTCAAAAGTGGGTGGCGCAAGACAAGTCTATCTCTGCATTATGAGAGTAGAATTCTTCACACAAAATCAGAAATAGATGATGAGGAAAAGAGTGGCGGCTTCTTTTTTGCAGGATCCAAGAACCCCCCTTCATCAGAATATAACCATGGAAAATTATATATTTATTTTGTTACAATGATTTAAAGTTAAAACGAAGGAGCTTCGAAACTGCAGTTGTGATAACAGTGTTGGTGTGCTTTGTCACCATCCCTGATGTCACAAATCGCATATTCAATTCAAAAAATTTGGTTCTATTTTGGCAGCCATCGAACATATATGCATGAGTCAGCATGAATACTTGGTAACTTCCATACGTATAAAGTTGCCTCCTAAAAGAAGAAAACTAAACTTGTGGTTGTGGCTGTTGGATGCATTATATTACACAAAAAGACTAAATAACGTCACAGTTTTAGCATGTCATCCAAGTCCCGTTTCAATTTGGTTTTCATACCAAATAATATACTATTATATTATATTATACTATATCATTTTCCATGTTGTATTTGCCGTCACATATACTAGAAATCACATTAAAACTCACAAAAAACATATAAACCAAAAACCAAAAGTCGCTGTCAAAGACTATGTGTACCAAAAGACTATGTGAAGAATAATCAGCTTTTGATGTTTATGCAGGGAAGTGAATGGGACGAGGGTGCCTTCCAGGAAGCAGTGAGAAGAGTGGTAGCTGAGTTGGAACAGTACCAAGAAGACCAAAAACTTTGACCAAAACTTCACCAGTCTTTATCCATCAAATCCATTCTATTGAACTGCCCAAGTTGTTGTTATCTATGTTGGTTTAATAATTAAATTGGTTTTATTAATTAGGTCTACATATTTATTATAATTTGTGTTAGTTTCAGCAGTTGATCTTAATAATGAATATGGTCATTTTTCTCTACTGACTTATCATTACTTCCTTTTCATAACTATTATAGATGTTTTAGTTTTTTGTCAAGATAATTTATGTTTTAAAAATTCAAGTACAGTTAGTATTTTTTTCTCAATTATACTAAATTTAATTACTAATAAGCACTAAATAAAAAAATATTAATTCAAGTTTATTTAAATATAAGTATATTTTTAATCAATTAAATATTTCTATATAATATATACGTATTTAATCCTGGATGCAGTAGTAATTAATTAAATTCAATGATATGTACCTTAATGGTGATTGTTCATATCTAATTTTTGTTAAAATGGTGGCAAGTGAAAGAAAAAACAAAAACAAATGAATAAAAGTCCCTATGACATTTATTAAAATAATTTAGATCTAAGATTGAAGAATAGCATATGTAATTAGAAAATGACGAATTAATAAGAAGTCTGAAATATGTGAAGGGAAATAATAATGAAACTTTGATATAATTTGAACTTTCATGCCCTACTAAACTTAGTTGTTTTATAATTATATGTTATTTACTATTTTGGTTAAATTGGCATGGTATTATATTTTTTTCACATAATATAAATTCTTCCAAATTTACGTAAACTATAGTTTGATAAATTCAACTTAAATGTAAATTTTTTATTAATGAAATAAAAAATAAAAGTAAATACATTATAATTTTACAGTTTAAATTTTAAAAACATTATAAAAAAATAATCTAAAATGAAACTCTTACTAAGAAATACAAATTCATAAGTAAAAAGTGAATAACACAACACTAAAATAGTTGTGTGTGTGTATATATATATATATATATATATATATATATATATATATATATATATATATATATATATATTCAAAAGAGATTAAATTACACTAATATATATTAATTGGATTAATTTTTTTTCAAAAGTAACCATTTCAAAGTTTTATTCACATAAATTTATATTATCTAAAATTATTATATTTCATTTTTATAAATCAAAATTAGAGTAATATATGTATTCTAAAATATATAAAATATAAATCATGACTCAATTAGTTATTTTATTTCTTTTATTTATTTTTAATAATATTTGCAAAAGTTATATAGATATGATTTGATTTTTTTCTTATATATATCAAATACATTTTTTTATCTAATTATTAATTCAATCCTGTCTATCCACTAGATCCCAGTCAAGCTGGTTTGTAACAATGTTAAAATGACAATACTCTATAAATAAATAAATAAAAAAACAAACAAAAACAAAATATTAAGGAGACATGTATATTTGCCTAAATAGAAGAAAATTGTATATTATCTTCGCAATCTAATAAAAGAAAAATAAGTATTTCATAAAAATAAATATAAATAAAACTCACATGTTATTTATAACAGAACTCCCAAAATAAAAGTAATTAATTAAAATATTATATAATTTACAAAACTCCCAAAGTCCTATCATTAAAGGTCCGTGGACCAAAGTGATTTAAAAGGCACGTGTATTTTATACGTATGTCAGTATAGTACTACATCATAAGAATTTTATTGATTTTGAGGGTTAAACTCTTTTTTGTCTCTCACTGTCTAATTAATTGAGCTAAACTCTTTTAATAGATTTAACAAGTTTCCTATTTATAGTGTTTGTGTGAATGACAAGTGCTTGGTGGAAGGGATTTTACAATTACAATACAATTCTAGGTTAAAGCTGATTCTGATTTTCTTGCATGCATTGATCATGAAAATTTTCCAAGGGACAATGGAGCAAAAACATTTGGCAACGAAACACAATGATGGCTACATTAGTTTCAATTCAAAAGATGGTCAAAATGATGACAAAGTCATAATAAAATACCCACAAAAATGTTTTTGTAGTTATTCTTAGGATCCTACGTTAGTCAATCAAATTTCTATGTGGAAAATCTTGTTGAGCTTTAGAGACGGCGGTTTTGACTCTCCATCTCATCCCAATCTGTTCAAACCATTCAATAAATTTTGAAGACAAAATAGTTTTTGGTTTCTGTGTTTTCTTCGGTAAGATCTATTCCGAATCTGCATACAGTAAAAGGTTAGGTCGTAATTTGTCAAATATTGTGGACATCAAATAGCTACGTAAATTGAGATACCTTTGATTTAAATTTTAGTACAAATAGTTTTGAAAATGATAATGTTGAAATCATTGATTATATAGAGAAACTGTGTTAGAACTCTATTGGTTTTTATTTAGAAATTATGTGTTTGAAAACTCTGTTTCAATGCATGATGAAGTAAAATTTCTTTAAGCTATTACTACAACAACTAATATCTTTACCCATTTGATCCACGAGTTGTTTTTTACATAATTTTTATATAATAAAATATAATTTTAATTCATTTATAAAATTATGTATTAAAGATTAATTAAATTTAAAAAGTTGTGTAAATAATAAGCACGTGTTTTTATCAGTACGAGAAGATTTAAGATAAGTCAAGAATGGATATTTTAATTATTTTAAGTTATAAAATAATTTATTTTTTTAAATATTTCCTTTTTTAAAACTTAAACACTTTTGATTTATTTCTAAGTTCTTGAGACGTTGGTTCTTCCTTTTCTGCACTTAAAAGGTAATGGAGTTTAGGTTAACTTTATCTAATTAGATTTTTCTTGTTTTTTCCTCAAATTTTTAGTTCTTTATTTGTTTCTTTTGTAAGAGTTTAGTTCACCGCATGTGTGATTTGATAGAAAAATACGAATATATGTTAGCATATATTTAATGTTGTGTTTTGTTTTTTAATTATATTTTTGTAGTAAGTTATGACTTTCTTACCTCCTCTTCTATTTTTGAGTGTTTTTTTACGACTGCAGGATTTTAAAGTAAAGGAAGTTGTTCTAATCTAATTAAATATGTTAATAAAACTAGGTTAGATAACAATATTCTTTTTTTTTATTTGATTCAAGTGTAATTATTTTGATATGGTTTGATTATTTAAATATTTGGTTGCTTGTGATGTCGTATATTAAGTTTGAATATTATTTAGAAATTTCAATCGATCTCATCTTTTTTCATTTTAATAATGCAATATTTAATGTTCTGATAAAGATTAATGATTCCTTAAGTCATAGTCTTCTATATTCAAACAAAAAAAATGTAATGACAATTCTCCTTTCTTTAAAAATGTGATCACTTTAATAACTAATTAGAGACTCAAGTGACAATTTTATTACAAATGTCCAATCCAACATTTGAGTAAAGGATAAATTGTCCATAAGAAATTAACACCTTAGTCAATCAATATTTTTTATGGTTTAACACATGTTTTAAATCATTTTAGATAATTATTTTATGATTGCATTGATATAATTGTTTAGATATATGTATACAATATTACTTTGAGAATAATGTATTTATATGTGACAAAAGATGTCATTTTTTATTTGATTGAATTTTACAAATGACTTTGGTGATTATTTAGATAGTAATTTACATGTGGGGGACATGTAGTTTGTATTAAGAGATGGAATCATTAAATAAAAAATATATTTATACTTTACTAATTTTCTAATCATGCAATGAAGATATTATGGGTGAGAATGCGATCAACAATCAATCTTACATTACTAATTCTTATATTAACGGCAAAAAAACTATCATAATTTTAGTTCAAATATTATGTATTTTTAGGAAGATATCAAGCTTCTAGTTCTAGTCTGATTGTAACGTGTTAAGTGTAGTTGAAAATGTGATTGATAAATATATTTATGATTATATGTAATGAGGTAATATATATATATATATATATATATATATATATATATATATATATATATATATATATATATATATAATAAATATGATACTGAAATTGTATAATTGTTTTTATGATTTATATTATAAAAATATATAATTATTAACAGAAAATTATTTGACAAATTTGTATTCATTAATAAAATATCACTATCAACAAATTTTAAAAATAAATTAATTTGACTATCAATTTACTAACAAATTTATCGATAAATCAAATTCGTTATTAACTATCAACGAAAAAAATTAAACGTCAAATTATTCTTTGACTACCAATAATAATAATCATTATTATTATTATTAATCCTAAGGATTGTGATAATAATAATAATCATATTTTTTGTTTATTACCATTTATTATTTTGATCAACATATTATAATAACTATTAAAATATTAAGGATAAATATGATAAAAAAATAATATTATTCTGCTAAACTATAAACTAGCTAAAGGGACTTAGGGACATGTTTTAAAAACTTTTTTCTAACAAGAGAGAAAATAAATAAAAAAAAGTTAAAAGTGGTTAAAACATATTAATTTATAAAAACTTTTCATATTAGTTTTAAATTAATTTTCTCCTAAAAATATTTATAGAGAAGTTTCTTTAATCATATCCACTTCAATATCCACTTCAACAACTAATGAAAATTATTTCCTACTTTTGATGTAACCATGAAAGACTTACATCACGGGGAAGGTTTAGTAATCCAAGTTTCATATAGAAACGGTAATTTGTTCGATTGGACTAAATTCTTTTTATGCCTAACCGATGGACACGTACACTAGTGACTCATTTTCAGTTTTTTTTTTTTTTTTTTTTTTCTCAAAAAGCAACGCTAATTGTGCAGTCACTTCAACTTTTCAAAGTAAAAATAATGGCCTTTTACATTAACAAATTCATTTTTCACAGTAGATTGGATGATCAACTGATCGATGGGTGACAGCATGAACTAATCAAATTATAATACTTATTTCATCTTAATAACCAGTTTTATAAAATTAAACTAGATTTAAATTCTAAATCTTAAAACATTTAGAATTAAATTAAACTTAAATTCCAATTTCTTACAACTTATCAAAGTTGCACTCATTATTTGATAACTCTGTCTAGAAATTTAAACACCAGCTCATCATACCATGGAGCCAAAGTTAATAATTATATAATCAATAGTGTTGAGATCAACAGGCATATATATAAAATGAGCCAAAAAGTGTTGAGATCAACAGGCATTTAGATTACTAAGCTCTGCACCATTTTGTAATTTGAAGTGGATTTTAGATCAAATGACGTGCATCTAAACACAGCAAAGTCTAATATACTAAGCTAAAATTATCTAAAAGATATTCATCTAATAGTGTTGATTCATGCAAAAATCTTACAAGGAATACATATACACACAGACAATCATATAAATGACTTCACTATTTATGAGCCTAGGGCCCTTCATTCCTCATCAGAGTCTTTTTTTCCCCCAGTCACAAAACTTAGACGCACCACAGGTCTCATGGCTCGCATAAAATGACCAAAAATCAGAATTTACAAAGGCAATGTGCCTTGTGCTCACAGGGAGGAAAATTTGTTCCAAACTAGGAACCATGAGGTATCCGTTTTCACCTTGTTAGAGCCACCTTCTTCCGTGACAGCCCTTCCGAGTAGGGTCTCATTTTTGAAGCAGGGAAACTAGAGTGTCCCATATTTTAAGGTTATTAGCAAATTTATGCTTCTACAGCAACAGCAGCATCAGAAGAAGTTTCATCAGTAGAATCTAGAGATGCAATTTCTTCCATTTGTTCCATAACATCTCCGATCATAGCCTGCTCCTCTGGGTCCAGTTCCGGCTCTGCATTAAGAATCTTCTCCCTGAGCTTTGTTGCTAGTTCTTGTAGACTATCGCTGTCAACCAGGAACCTCTTTAGAGCATCCTTGCCATGGAAATTCTGGCCATTATATTCATAAAATGAACCACTCTTCCTTATGAGTTTGTATTTTATGCTCAACTCTATAACCTCTGCTTCTCTACTTATACCCTTGCCAAACTCAAGCTCAAACTGTGCAGTTTTAAATGGAGGGGCATGCTTGTTCTTCACAACCTTAACAAGGACCTGGCTTCCCAAAGTCTGCATAAGAAAATGCCATTAAGAATAAGTATTCATTTTATACCATAAATTAGACCCTAATGTGTTCAAATCAATATTAAGACCTGCAGCTATGAAATACTGCACAAGCAGAGACCACATACAAAAGATTAAGTGTGAGAAAAAAGAGTCAACCATGGATAGCTAATGAAGAGCACTAGTTTAAGGGTCAGCATCAGAACAATCTTGCAATGCATCCAACAAAAAATTATGTAAACAATTTTGCTTGGTTCCTTATTAAAGATCCGTCTATCTAACTGTTATTAACGTACTTGTATAAAGGTAGTACCAATTACAATACATTGGAAAGAGCAGTCAAAAGTTCACATATTTACTCATGCTTATTTGAAACCATGTTATTTGAGAAGGCATGGAATAGTAATGCAGTATGCATGGAAGAGAAGAATTTGAAGATGTTTTGTATTGTACCTCTTCACCCTTCTTGACAAACCCAATTCTTTTGATATTTAACCGCACAGAAGCATAGAACTTCAGTGCATTACCACCACAAGTAACTTCAGTGGGACCACCAAATCCCCCAAAAGTAGAAATCTTTGACCTTACCTGGAGAACCATACACAAGAATTTCCATAATTAAAAGGTAACCATTTCTCTCTAGTCTCAAGTAATTTAAAACAGAACTACTAATATTTGAAAGAACAGATACACATTCCTATACATACATACATACATACATAAGCATGCATATATATACACACACACAAACAGTAAAATTTAATAACATGCATGTCAAGAACATTCCCTAGGATCAAACAACTACCTCAATCAAGCACAATCAATATCACAAATTCACAAAATTGGTTAAATAGCAAATAGAAACTGGCACACCAATACTTCAGGACAAATAGATCAATATCACATTCAATTAATTTAGATAATCAAGGAAAAAAAGTACATCAACATATTCCATCTCATTTTAGAGTTTACAGGACCTGATATATACACCAGGAACAGAGCTCATACCATAACATCCATAACATTTTCAAAAAAGATATAATTAGTTGAATTTGCATAAGTGGATATTCCAGTACGCCATATGCATGTTGTACATCCCTTGACCACAGCTTATGCCCATTATTTTATTGCTTACGTTTTTTATCTCTAAAGTGCACAGATAAAAGCAGGCACTATATTTTGTACTCATGCAGTTTTGACTGGGTAAAAAAGAAAGAGGAAGAAAAGGTTGCTAGGCAATGACAGTAAATACGAAAGAACAAAGCTAGAAAGGGAACAAAAGTTAATTTCAACATAACAATCCAGTAAAGGTTATAAAACATGATAATTACAACAGCAAACTCGTAAATAAACCTAAAAGCACATTGACTGTAAGACTAACCGATCCCAACCTCAACCACTAATTAGAAAGCAAAGAACTTTGGCTCAAAAGGTCCACAAAACATGGTCAAAAACCAAGATGGAATGAGTACACATCAGACTATCCCGACTAATACATAGATTAGTTATGCATGCTTAATTCCTTGATATAAATAAATATCCATAATTTAACCTTAGGAAATTTGATAACGATTCAATGCAACCATAGCTGATACCTGGTTTATAAAAACCAATATACACTGGGAAAGAGACAAGGAGTGGCACAATTTCCGAAGAGCCTGACTCATCAACCTAGCTTGCATTGCCATGTGAGCATCACCCATCTCACCATCAAGCTCACCTTTAGGAACCAGAGCAGCCACCTATAAATGGAAACATAGCAAATTGTTGAAGACATTAACTCAACTTACAAGAACATCAACCCAGTGAAACAAGATATCAATGAAATAAGCTAAACTTCATTAAACTTAAAAAGAAAAAAAAAAAAAAAAAAAAAAAAAAAAAAATAAAAAAAAAAAAAAAAAAAAAAAAAAAAAAAAAAAAAAAACTTAAATATGTTTTTAGTCACTTCAAATTAAAATGTTGATTTTGGTCCCAATAATTATTCTTTTTATTTTCATCCCTTTGAAATCACCCATTTTAGTCCTTATAAAACGTGTGAATTTTGGTTTAAGTCCCCGCAAAATATTTTTCTTTGATTTTCATCCCCCAAAATTTTAAATCATTGTTTTTAGTCCCTAATACTCATTTTAAGATAGATGAATGATCTTAACAGTTTATTGAGGTAACGCAAGCTAACATTATATTACAAGTTACAACACTAGTATGTGTCACTAGGAATAATTATTTGACCTTTTGTTCTACTCATAACTAAATAATTAGTGTCATAATATTAGGGATCAAAAGTGATTATTTTCAATTTTAGAGGGACACAAAAATTCACAAGGACCAAAATCAAAACTCACTCATCTTACAAGGACTAAAAATATATAAGCCAAAAAACATAGCAAAAAATTTTAACATCCAAGTTAGACCGTGTCTATGTTAGAAAATATGTCAATTCCAGAACGGTATCCACATCACATATTTCAGGCTCCCAACTTGCAATCAACACAATATTCTCTGCACAATACAGGCAGCAATAACGACTCATAGTGCAAAACTAAGATTAGGGTTATTTCATAATACATATATATTAACACACGTGTTAGGAAGCACTGCAGTTGAGAATGAGAAGAATTAAGCAAAATGAACACAATCCCTTCTGCCCTCTCACACACACACATTATATATACACATAGACACACACACATGTCCATGAGTAACTAGAAATTCAAAAAGTATTGGAAAAAAGTATTTATTATGTAAAGACACAAAGTCATTCAATATTTGCATTTTTAAGAGATTTAAAACATTTAATAGGGTGCATTAATGTTTTCACAATTCACACCATATGCATATGTACAAAATCAATAATCACACACTGAGTAACTACTAGTTCAAACAAAACATGAAGTGTTCCATACTTACACTGTCAACAACAATTACATCAACTGAACCACTCCGGATTAATGTATCCACAAGGCCAAGTGCTTGTTCACCACAATCGGGTTGTGAGAGAAGCAAGTTATTAGTATTTACACCAATTGACTCTGCAAGTGTCTTATCAAGCGCATGCTCAGCATCAACAAAGGCACAGTAGCCTGCACGATACAAACAAATTAACACAGATAAATCAAAAAGTAAACAGTACCAAAAGTATACAGCGTTCTTGTTATCATTAAACTTATGGGAACATAAATCCAGATTTTAAAGAACAGGAAAAACACAAGGATGGATTGAATTGTGCTTTGTTTCTTTTCAAAAACTTTTTTGCAAATATCGTCTCATAGTGATAATTCAAAAACTTGTTTTTGAAGGACGCATGAAATGCACTCCATGCAGCATTAATTGCTCTTTTGTTCTTTACGTAACATCCCACTAGTTGGATGTATTTATCTCTTTATGGATAGTGTGTCTTTGCTTGATTTTGCCTAAAAGCGTAAAACCATACGAATCAGATAACATTTCCAAAGTTGACAATGCTAGCATCAAGGAGTTGTTAAAGGAAAACAGCTTTAATTCTTTATCTAAGAGATTATTGATGAGACTTGTATTTGAACAGATCTTCTTGGTAAACAAAAGTAACGGACATTCCTTGCAACTTCGTGTGGTACGAGATTAGCATAATTTCATGTGCCCGTTATCTAAACATATCCAATGTTTATCAGACATAAAATAAAACTGAAAAGTATTATATCGTGTGTAAGACAAAACACGTGAATCTTACATGATTTGTTGTTGGACGTATACTATCATCTCATAGACAAAGTATGACCATGTTTCATACTTGGTTATTTTTAGCACTTAATTAAAATTATGAGTGTTGGACTGTCATTAACACAGATTTAACATCACCCCCTCCCCCAAAAAAAAAAACAAAGGATAACTTTTCTATTCAATTTAACTTACACAAACAACCTCTTCTTCCAATACACCCGTTTATCCAACTGAATCTTGAAGCCCGTACAAATTGTTGGTATAACCTCAATTTGGACTAGTTTCCAACTTATGGCAGATTTTCATCAGTTAAATTCTATTGTTAACACTTTTCAAATGAAAGAATGTCAGGCTCCATTATGTTTATGGACTCAGAAAGAAGTTAAGGATGAAACTTATAAATTGAGCTACATAAATTGATACTTGCGCAAAAATATTGGTTCATTTTAGATCCTTCATTCACTTAGCTTTTTCTCCTGTAAGTGTTTGTTGAAAAGTTCATCAAAAACTGGCTCATAGTATATTGAATAGACGAGAACCCTAGCATGGATTAAAACACAATTTCCACTTTCAAACAATATTACACTGCATTAGGACATGATTTGGACAATCATTAAAAATTCATAACAATAAAAACGAAATCATTAAAAGTCACAACAATAAAAACAAAAGGCAGCCACACAAAAGACAAAATGATCACTACATGATCGTCATGGTCATATAAGACAAGTGAAATTGCAATTGTATATTTAAAGCAACCAAAAGCAATTGACATTTTAACTATCACTTCAAAAATAGCATATAAAGACAACCAACCTCCTAGCTTTTGTGCTTCTGCAATCACATGCAAAGCAAGAGTTGTTTTCCCAGAAGCCTCGGGACCAAATATTTCCACAACACGCCCCTACACACATCAGTTACATAAAATATAAGTAGCATAATGAAATATAGGATTGTTTCACTACTTGATGCTCTTCTCGATATATATATCCCAAATAAGTGGCTAACATGTATGGTTACCAAAATGCTAGCAACATCTCATAACCAAAAACCTATTTTGCAGTTGCAAAGTAAACTAACAAAATTAACAAGATATAATATAATAGCCATATAAATTGATATTTCCAAAGACCAGATAAAGTTGTGTACTTATAATTGGCAAATACGCAAAAAGAATTGTGGAGAGGAAACTAACAAATTGAACCCCCACCCCACACCACAAAAAATGAAAAGGCTTTTTGTTATCAACAAAAGAACTTATTCAATATATTAAAAGAGTTCAACATTGGTTCCGGTACAAAAGAAGAAAAAGATACCTTTGGAAGACCTCCAACCCCAAGTGCTATATCAAGAGCAAAAGAACCAGTAGACACCACAGGAATATTTTTAGGTGCCACAGAACGACCAAGCCACATGATAGATCCCTTTCCATACGCAGAAGTGATCTGATCAATAGCCTGTTGTAGGGCCACATCTTTCTTAGACATGTTCTCTTCACCTGAGTCACTTCCATCTGATTTAGACCTCCTTCTACCTTCAAGTGTACAAAAAATTAAAAACGCTATTAACTTATAATCAGCATCAAACTCAAAGAAAAAAACCAGGAAAAGAGAATGCAGTAAAACAAATTGTTACAGGAAGAAAAAGGCATTAACCCCTGTGCTTGCTATGACTAAAAGGCACAAAACCCATGCAATAAAAACAAGTGAAATGCACATTTTTTTCTGATTCCGCTTGGTTCAGAGCAACAAATATCTACCTAAGTACGAGAGTCAACACAACAAAAAGAACTGACATCATTGATTCCAGCAGACAGATTCCTTATGCCACAATGTTATATTAGACAATAAAACCAAAATAATACTTTGGAAAACCCTTACGAGTTGAAAAGCTCAAAACTTGAGACGTGCCCAATAGTCCTGGTTTGAAGCAAAAGCGCTGCAGGCAAAATGGTACCAAAAAAATCACCATCGTTCATTCATGCAACGAATAACTTTTTTAAAAAAAAATAAACATATAATGCCTCACCGTCAGAAGGTCGGAATGGAAGAGAGAACGTTTAAGGATAGAAGAGTTAGCGGTGCGAAGCAGCCACGCCATGGAACAGAGGCCCTAAAAAGGAATAATAATCTGTTTTTGTTCACAAATGAAGTGTGCAGTGTCAGTGTCTGAAGTAAAATAGAACGTTTTTTTTCTCTTCTCTTAATTTTTTTATATTGGTGCAATGAATTTAGGGTTTGCTTTCCCTCCATTTTCAACTTCTATTGCCATTGCCATTTCCAATTGACTAGGAAACAAATTTTTTTTTGTAAGGAAAGGTTCGTGTGTGTTACATCTTTGTTGGGCCCGGCCCATGAAGTTTCACTGATTTAGATCATTTATCGAGTTTTCATAAGAAAAAATAAATAAAAAGGTATTTAGTTGGGAAACAGTTATTTATTGTGTTTTGTTAGTTGTTTGGTGATGTCTCTTATACGATCTTAAATTTCTAATACTTCTATTTTCGTGTATGAAGTTCAATATCAATATTTTCCCTTTTCTAAGTGAAATTTTTTTTTATTAACCAGGGATTATCAATCCAGATTCAAATGCTAGCCGATAACAACTGCATCATATCCAAATATTAAGGCTACCAAACCATTAAAAATGAACTAAAGCTAAGAAAAATACAACGAGTTTATGGATATTCTTACATGTATGATCTTTTATTTAACTCACTTTCTTTACCTATATGAGCCTTCAACAATCTTTTGTTTTACGAAGTTTTCATCTATTTGTATATTTTATTATTATCATCCTCTGCTACAAGCTACAAGGCATTTAAATCAGTGCTTAACTCTATCCGTTTTGCCAGTTCAATACCATTATAAGTTCTGATAACACTTGAATCAATTATTGTTCACTTTGTAAACCAAAATAAATTTTTTTTTTCATGGATTTTAGAAAAAAGTTGAATTTCGCGACCCTTTGCTTTTCATGACACCTATTGCAACTGTAGTTTTCATGCATTATTGATGGAGGGGATGGAAATGAGATTTAAACTGCACTAGAACTTGCTATCAAGGGTATCAGGATCAGTGCCCTGTGCACTTGAGTTTAATATTGTAACTAAACAAATTTCTTTTTCGGTGACAAAACACAATATCAAGCGCTCTTACTCCATAGAAACAACATAGCTAATGTTTCTACTACTTTTTAAGTATATTTAATATCTCCCAGGACTAGATGCGAAACATTCAAAACATTCTGTTCATTATTTATACTCATAGACACTGCTAACATATAAGTGCATCGCGTCATTACTTCAGTTTTTTCTCAAGACATTTTCTTAAGGGTAAGATCTCCATATGAAAAGAGTGTATAACTTCACTTTCTCAAGGACTAAAGTAAATTTTGCCCCATTTATAAGTCTAAAAACATTTTAACACGGTAAATTTTAAATGGAGAGCCGCCATTTTTTGGAGACATGGACAAGCAAAAAAAACAAGTACCTTTGCCGCTATAGTAATTCATATTAAAAACAAAATTATATATTAAAAATTAACAAGATAAATAATAGTAACAATAGCACACAGCCTATAAATAATTTAAGTATCTGAAATGACATACAAATTCCAACATAACAAATCCCAGTATCCCTCACTATATATAACAACCACATTCTCTCCAAATGAATGGAAAAAAAAGAAGGGACTAAAATAAATTCCGACTATAGGATCTAGGGAGGAAAATGAATCAAGGACCACCAAAAACTGCACGAAATTGAAAACCATTTTTCATCACGCACCATAGGACCTCAAAAATACCCATCAGCTGCATAACACATGAAATAACTAAGCTACTGCTGCTTGCACTCTGGAGGTCGCTCACCCTGCTGACCATCACCAATCTGTGCCCTTCCACTCTTCTGAAAATCAGAAATACAAATGCAGTGACTTGAAAATAAAGAGAATGTTAACTACACAATACCAAACAAACTTAAAACAGAAACATGACATCTCGGGCGAAATCATGTGTCCATGTATAATTTCATTCAGACCACAATCAAAATATCCTACGTTGGTGGCAGATGAGTGCAACATTCCAAAGGAAATGGTAACAATGCAGGTGAAAAATAAATTCATTAATTCAGGTTCGAACCTCAAATAACAAACAAACCAAGGTTTCAATACTCCAAATAAATTAAATTATACCTTCTTCTTAGTCTTACTGTCTTCCTCCTCCTCCTCGTCATCATCATCATCTTCATCTTCATCCTCCTCTTCATCCTCCTCATCGTCATCTTCATCCTCTTCATCCTCCAGGTCTTCAAACTCATCTGCCTGAACAGCCTCCCCGGTAAACCAAGATACAGCATGAGGGATAATTTTGTCCCTTATAGTTGACCTAAACAGGAATCAAGATTAACTTAGATTCAAGAATACCAAAACAAGGAACACCGTTTATGCTTAGACAGAATAAGATAATCATCCAACATGTTAGACAATAAAAAATGTAAGGCTAGCTTACCCAATGTCATAATCTTGTTCCATCTGATTCTGAAGTTCCTCAGCCTGTTGAAAAAATGAAACTATTATATCAATGCACAAAACTTTTGTATTTACTTTTAGCCTTGAGTTTACTGAGACCAAAATGTCATACCAAATCTTCATCAATGTCATCATCATCTTCAGGAACTTCTGGTGGTTTGAAAAAATTGAAGAAGCTTTCACAGTTTTCAGTTTTGGTAATTGGTTTAGCATTCTTTGCACCCTTCTTGGGCTTTTTCTTTAACACCTTCTGAGTCAAGCATTTTCCCGGGTACCATTCAATTTCCGTCCTATAAAAAAGGAAAGCAACCAAAACTTAATCTACATCAAGCCTAACCCTTTGGAAAATATTGTAAACAGTGTAAACCCGTTACATAACACCATAATGTAAAAGGAACAACATACCCAATTGCTTTCTCCAATATAGGTTCATCCTCATCAATCATATGATATGTTTTAGTCAAGACAGAGTTTGAAAAGTAAGGATTGGTATCAAAGAAGAACTCAAGCTTGAATCCTTTAGGGTTTTCTACCCGGCTCCACTTGATGTCTCTTAGAAACTTGAGAGCACCTTCATCACGCTCTGAAATCTACTTTGCAAAAAAGCAGTAAAAGGATCACTTAGAACATAGTTTTTAGGGTCCAAATAAAGATGTAACTTTGATGCAAAACTCAGAATATTCAGCTGGTAAGAAACTGACTAACCTCTTCAGCTAACACATCATTATTTTTCATTGCATTGAGCCAAAAAGAAGGTACTCCTTTCTCTACAAATCACAATCAAATTGCTATCTCAGATAATTGAAACAACAGAATAAGGATTCATTCTATAGTCTCTACCCACCATTATCCTCTTCTGATCCATCAGTTGTTTCATTTGCTGCCCCTTCCACTTCAGTAACACCATTTACTATTTCATAGCGCTGCATCCATATATTAATAAGTTCATTAACAAGGATATTACAAAAATTATCCAATACAAATCAGTTTTAATCTATTTCAAAATAGATTAAAAAATCATCAATAGAAACAAAAATGTCTGCCTTATATAGCATCAAGTCTGATATCTACGAGAAGCAAATTATGCAACACAGAAAGATAACTTAAACATCATATGCATGTCTCTACGTTACATAAACAAAAATGTCTTCCTTGAATACCATCAGGTCTGTTATCTACGAGAAGCAGATTATGCAACACAGAAAGATAACTTCAACATCCTATGCATGAACACTCAGGATACCTTTGTGTACAACGGCTGATACAACTTTTGGTACTTAGCTTCAAGAGCTTCTCTCTCCTTGAAGAACTCTGCCTCTATTTCATCATGTTTACCCTGAACAATCAATAAACATATTGAGAAGCTGGCATTATGCAACAAAACATTTGCCCATCTCTGCTAAAAGGCTAATTTAAAAAAAAAATTAAAAAAATGGAGAACCTCAAGTCAAAAACAATCCGTGAAAAGGGTGTAACCATAGAGATAAAACTCCAATTCAAAATCAAAAACTCATCAATTATTTTACCCGCATAAGAAACAAAGATAGTCAGGTACAAACACAAATAGCTAATTAAAAGAAAAGATTGATAACGTAAAAGCTCACGTCAAGAAAAATCACTGAAAAGGTCCTAACAGAAGAGATAAAACTCCAATTCAAAATCAAAAACTCAACAATTATTTTACCCGCATAATAAATGCAGATAGTCATGGTGAAACATAAAAGTCATAAAATATCGAAAAAAAAAAAGTTCACACCATTGCAAAAATGTTTTGCCCCAGTCAAATCTAACTTCTGATTATACAAAAGTTCAACAAAAATCAGAAACTCTACAAATCAATCCTCCCAATTAAAATTCGAACCTATAAAAAATAAGGAATCCACAAAAGCAGCATCAATACCGAAGAATCAACAAAAAGAGCATATACCTGAATCTCCCTAAGAGATTCAACACGCTTCCTGACGATAGGCGATAAACTCTCCAGAATATCAGAATGCTGTCCAGCAAGACTCTGTATCTTACTCTGCACACAAATTCAGTCCCGCGAAAATCATATACCAATAAATGAATCCAATACTGAATCAAACATCAAAAAACTTGTATTCTAGTGAGACAAACAGAAGAATCGTTATCCTTAAACTTTACAAAGTGTAAATAAATTGGATTCAGGAAGTGCAAAACAGCTAAGGATACCTTGAGAGCACTGACTAGATCGGCGCGATTGTCTTCGTTGAGGGCTGCACAGGAAAACGAAACGAAGTGAGCAAATTTGAATTGAAAAGGAAAGATTGAGAAAGGAAAAGAAAAAGAGAGAGGACGGAGAAAGAACCCGAAGTGAGATCGGTCATGGTGATGTTATCGTTGTTGTTGGACATTGAGAAGAAGGTTGAAGAGGAAAAGAGGGAAAGAGGAAGAAAACTAAAACCCTAGAAAGAGGGGAATGAAGCAGGGTTTGACGACGCCGTCGAATCCTCTTCTCCCACTCTTTTTAAACTACGCTCCTTACCCTCACCGTACTACTATTTACTACTATTATTTTATTTTCACAATTAAATAATTCAATATGCTAAAAATATATTCTCTAGGTCAATGTTTTTCACCAAAATATCATTTTTTAAATAGAAAAATGATCCAACTACACTCTTTTTGAAAAAAATTTACGCAACTACACCTATTTTTTTAGGTTTGAATTTGGGTTCTGATATCGAATTTTGAATCTCAAATTGGTATTCTTCTACTGGAAACCGATCATAATTTCGAATTATAGGGCTCGAAATTTTATATATAAATATGAAAAGTATTAGTAAATTATTAATAAATAAATATTGATATTTTAAATTGTTAAATGAAAATGCAAATTAATGGTAAAAAATATATATTATATTATAATTAATAAATTTTTTCAATAAATTTTGCAAATATTTTAAATTCTTTATTACTATTTAATTAAAAATTAGTGGTAAATTTATGATATTATTATTACTATTATTATTGAAAATAAATGTATTAATTAAAATATTTTTTATTATTATTGAGAAAATTTGTAATTTTTAAAGATGTTGTTTAAAGAATAAATAATTTTAGTTATACTAAATTAGTTTATTAAAAATATTTCTTTAGTTAATAGTAATTTAAATATTGTTTAAACATAAGTAATCATTAACTTAAATATATAATAGTTAGACAAGTATTATTTATGGATAATTATTTAAAATGAATTTTTAAATTTTAATTTTAATTATTTATTTAAGCTAACATTACAAACATTAATTTATATTAAAATTAATAATGCAGAAAATTCATTGATAGAAATTTAAAAGTTGCAGATATATATTTTATATTTGGTATCAAAGTCATTAATGGTAAAAAATTTATTATTATATTATCTTTATTTATTATTAGAATAATATTTAAAAATCATATTTTAAAATTTATGTTTACGTTAAATCATTTGTCATAAAATATTAAATTCCATCTAATAAAATCAACGATTATACTAAAAACACGCCTATCACCAAACATAAATATCACTAATAATAACATTGACAATACTAATGAAGAATAAAATTAAAAAATTAAATATTCAAATAATAATAATAGTCGTAATAATATTTATTATTTAAATAATATTAATATTTAATATCCATTATATGATTCATGGGTAAAATCCATTATGGATATTAAATTGTTACCTTTAAAACTAACAAAATTAATAATTATATTAAAGACATTCATAACACAAAACATAAATATTATCAACTGAAATGGTAATTGAATACTAAATAAATAAAAACAAAAAAAATATGAGTTTATTCATATATATATGTACTTATTTTTTTTGTCTTGTTTATTATGTTGAGTGAAGTTATCTAAGTCCTAAAATATGTTTTTAAAAAGTTACATTGTATAAAAAAAATAAGTTAATTTTATCTTACAATTTTTTAGAAAAATATTGAAGGTATAAAATCTCTTCCCGTGTACCAAAACTATATCATATTAATAATATAAATATCAAATTTTACCAAAGTAAAGTCGTCGTTAAATTTGAATTGAACAACTTTATAAATGATATTTTAACTTTGTGATCTTTCTAAGCACAATCCAATGTTCATAACGCATTCTACCTAAGATTAATAAGTGTCAGTGTTTGTTGAATGATAACTTTTCTAGGCCATAAATATAAAAGGTGATATGAAAATCTTTTGGATTATGTACTGGATATGTATGGCCATCAAAGTAAATGATTTATTCAATGCAAATTGTTAGGGTTTTGTGAAAAGTTTTCCTATGTTGTTGACATGGTAATGATATTGGCATAAATGAGAGATTTGTAAGTAGCATAATGCAAATATATTGGAATGAGCAAACAATCTTCAAAAGCATCAATTTATAAATTGTTTACATCAATAGTTGAATAGTTTGTTAATGAGGATAAATAGTGTATCATAATTTTGAATCTCTAGTTACCCATTACTTGTTGTCAGTGTTTGATTTGGATTTATTTTCTTTAAATGAAGTCATCAAAGTAAAGTTATTGAAGAAAAACATTAACAATTGAAGAGCTGTTTATAACTTATTTTATAGAATTATGTTTTTTATTTGATTTGTGGACTTCAAATTGTTTTCGCATACATTAATTTTATTTATATATATATATATATTTTAGTACAACTTATTTGAATTTGTAGTAACTTACTCACTAACTCTTTCATAATAAATCATACAATGGCAAAATGCTACTAATTTAAAAATCTTAGTATTATTCATACTCATACACATACTCATGTATAGTAAATATAAGGATTCTCTATTAAAATTAGAACAAGTTCATATAATACCATGATGTCGAATTTATTTGTCATCCCTAACTATATGAACTGAAACAATGTCCTAGAGAATGATATAAAAGATTTGATCAGTTTATCATCTTTTATGATCTATGTGTCTATTATAAGAATGTTGAGAATTGTGAATTCATTTATTTGTTCTTGCATGTAGACGACATGTTGATAACATTTCAAGGTGAGACTCAGATAAGAAAAGTTAATCAATAATCAGTAGTAAATTTGAAAAAAAAGACATAAGAGCAACTAAGAAGATTTTGGAGATGGAGATCAAAAGGGTTTGATCCTAGAATAAGTTTTTTTTTTTTTTTTGTTAGGGGC
>Ga0209700_103594_pt1 | contig 29411 bp, 11 predicted proteins | sample SiratroredBW_FD_187528 | JGI IMG/M metagenome (GOLD analysis project Ga0209700, IMG submission 187528) | Root nodule microbial communities of legume samples collected from California, USA - Siratro red BW (SPAdes) (version 2) | ecosystem: Host-associated > Plants > Roots > Nodule | place: USA...
TTTTTTTTTTTTTTTTTTGTTAAAGTATTAGGATCAGTTAAGCCCTTACGATATGTATAATAATTGTGTTTGGCCTTGACTTTCTTCGTAAAGCTAATGTTTTATTTTTTTTTAATGGGATATTAGTTAAGTCCTTGACCTTATAATAAATAGATTATCACAGCATTATCAGAACAAAAACAAAAATGCCTCCAAGTTACACAATTACATGAGAAAGGAAAAACCATTATAGTTAAAAAGTTACAGAAGAAATAAGTGCACTAAGAATATTACCAGTTCGCATAGCAAAACAAAGTGCACTAAGAATAAGCCTTTGTTAATTCCAACAAGTACTTGATATGTGTAAGCAAAATTTAATCTTAGTAAAAAAAATTAAACAATCAATATGGAGTTACTGCAGAGATATGGATAGTCTAGAATATTTTTCAATTGGATTAAATAGTAATAATGGTAAAATACTTTATATGGCAAAAGATAATAGTTTATGAATAGAAAATTTACTTTAGGAGATTGTGCAACTACCACCTACAGAAACGAGAACAAGTCCATACTCAAACTGGGCTTTTGCTATGACCAGGATCTTCGGCCCAACATAACATATCCACCCAACATCACGACACTTTTGCTATTACTTGGGAATAAAACAACCCAAATTTCTTTCAAAAAAATCCGCCCACCATTTTAAATTTAATTTTCATTTCCTCTTACTCAATTAAAAATCATCATGAAATAAAATCGTACAGTAAAATCGTAGTCCCAACTCCAAATGAATGTTTGTTTGAGACATTATTTATAATCTTGCATGGTGAAGCGTCGCAATATTTTCAGTAACTATTTTGTGAAGGCCAAATCTTTATATCCTTTTTGTCTTAGTGAATTTTCATTTCTAAATTTTGTTTGTTAGTCCTAATTTCTTCATATCAAACTCTCTAGCCAATTGTGTCATCAATTTTTGGATTCAAGCTTTGTTTGACTTTATCACCAACATGTTATCTGCATATAATAATGATATAATAAAATCATTCGCATCAAACTGATTATAACAACTACTCTGATCTAAATTCAGTATGTTGTAACCAAGGTTAACAATGAAGAAATCAATATATTGTACCAACACCTGGGCACTTACTTTAAATCGTACAGAGATTTAGTCAACTTGTAAATCAAGTATTCTTGTTCTTTAAAGCTTTTTGGTTTATGCTCATTTTTAATTTCATTTTCTACCAAAAATTACATCCTTCTAACAACCTTTCATTGTAGGTAGTTGGATCTTATAGGTGATATCCCTTCACATTGTTAGCATAACCTAAGAAGATATATTTCTGGATCCAACTTTGCTCTTTCTTGTGAGTTGTACATCACATACACAAGAAAATCAAATACATGTAAGGAATAATAATCAATTTGTTTATCACTTCACATTTCCATCGGTGTCTTCAAATTTATAGCTATTGATGATGATCGATTTATCACGTAACAAGTGATTTTAACTACTTCTGTCTATAAAGGCTTGATCACACTCATTATTCTCAACATAACTCTTCTTTTATCTAGGAGAGTTTTGTTTATTCGCTTTATCACATCATTCTGTTGAGTTGTCTGTGGAATAAAAAGTTTTCTCCTAATACTTTCTTGCTTGCAGAATGCTAAAAAAATCTCATTCTATATATTCTCCTCCATTATCTATCTTCAAAGAATGAAGTCTTTTTTCCAATTTTAAGATCTACTTGTATTTTGAATTCCTTAAATACTGGAAACATTTATGACTTCATCTTGATAAGGTACACCCATAATCTCTTGGAGCAATCATCAATAAATGATACCAAATATTTTGATTCTCCAAGGCACAACATTAATGATCCCTAATCAAGTCTAATATGTGTTTGTTTATGGTAGTCACTCTAGCAAACTTCAATCTATGTTGTTTTCTTATTAGACAATGTTCTGCAGAAAGATAAACAATCTCTTTGAGCTTGAGTAAGAGATTAAATTCGACAAGAATTTCTAGACCTTACTTTGATATATGATCAACACTATGATGTCACATCATCACTGCTTCTTCTTACTTGTTGACGTAATTGTTGCATTTGATTCTTACAATGTATCTTTTGAAAGCACATATAAATTTGTCATCATCTTCTATCTTTTCATCACTACTAGATTCTCTCTAATAACCTTTAAGATCTCACCTTCAACAATATAGATCTTACACTCGAGATTATCTAATTATCCAATAGATAATAGATTATTCTTCTAGCCTTTCACATGTCACACCTCTTGAAATGTGCATATAATAGCATCATACATCTTTATTTTGACAATCTAATAATTTTTAAGACATGATCATTTCTCATTAACACAAATAAATTTATAAGTGTAAAATAATCATGATGTAAAGTCATATATCAAATTACACCTAAATCTAATATTCACTTATTATATAATTAATTGTTCCCTCCGTTAAACAATTCAAACAAATATAATTTAAAATTGTTACATGATATCGATTTAACTTAACATCATTTTCTATTTTTGTATTTGAGTTTATCCATAAATGTAAGGGGTGTATTGGATTAGGATTTTAAAAAATAAAATATTTTGTTTCTATTAAAAATTCTTCATAATATACGATGGAGAATATTAAATAATATAAATAAGCTTGCAATATTTAATTAAGATTATCAGTATGTTGTTAAAGAGCACAACAAAATTAGTGGTATCCAAATAGTCTAACAAAGAATAATTACACTTAGTCTTTTAATTATTGAAATAGGTTTTATTTTGTCTCATATTTCACAAGAATGTACCCGTTGGTTTAATGCATTAGACTACAACTCGAATCTCTTGTTAATAAAAGAAGGTAATTGAAAAAATACTAAAATAACCAAGTTTTGACGACGATTAGTTGTGAGTAAATATGGTTTGCACCAATAAATAATTACTAAATACTGTAATAATTATTAAAAACATTATACAAGTTTGACTTATTTTGATTGTATTAAGTTAATTTTTATTTTATCTTATATCTGTCTGGCAATGAACACCAGTTGATTCAATGAATTGGACTGCAATTCGAATCTGTTGTCTTGTCAATAAAATAAAGGAATATTAATTGCTAGTAAAAGTGGTACACCTCTAAATAATTACTGAAAAATATAATAACTTACAGAAAACGTAATAAAAGGTGGACAATTATTGTGATTTGTATAAATTAATTCCATAAACATAAACTTTATCATGATTTGAATAATTCATGGTCATTGTTAGCAGCCTCTGATTTGTCCTCGCTTTTCCGTGCTTATATTACTTTTTGGTTCCGAACAAAATTGAATGAACGATTTGTTTTTTAGCTGAGTTTCAGTTTTGTCATCTTCTTGCAGCGCAAGTCTCTTTAGCCCCTATACAATTTCGTTTTTGACTGAACTAACTTGTCCCATTTCCTATGACTTGCCAATTTCATTTTCTTCTCATTCCAATTTCGGTTACAACTTTCACCTTCCCTCTGTTGCAAACGTATTTCTGATCTTTAACTGATCCTTTTACCAACATGGATTTTCCTAGCTTTATGAATGGTTGGATGAAGGCTTCTTATGTGGTCTCTGTGTTCCTCTATGCTTTCTTCCTTGGTGCCTTAAAAGGTGTTTTTTTTTTTCTTTAACCTTTTTTTTACACTTTGTGGTTCATGATTGAATATTGACTTCTAAAGATTTGGTTTTCCTTTCTGTTGCTGCTTTTTTTTCTCGTGTTGTGAAAACTGAGGTGAATTCGGATGGTGGGTTATTGAGTTTTTCGTTAAGTTCTGCAGGCTTAGTCGTGGGTCCTATTGCTGGGCTGGTTCTTATTTTAGGCAACGTTGGGGTGATTCTGGCGCTGTTTCCTGCACATGTGGCTTGGACTGTCTACACCCTTTTGAAGTAAAATAATTTCTGAAGCGCCCCTCTTTCCTTTCTGAAATTTCAATTCCGAAATTCTATTTCATATGATGAATGAGAATGGTTTGTTTGTCTTTGTAGGATTCATATGTTTGATGCAGCCTTGAAAGTTGCTATTTTGATTGCTTTGCCCGCCTTGTTTGGCTTATGGTTGGGACTAGGCATAGCGGGAAGCGTTCTTGTTGGAGTGGGGTATGGCTTCTTTACCCCTTGGGTTTCTACTTTTGAGGCCTTCAGACATGATAATGAGTCCAAGAAATTTTCTCACTGTGTTGTGGTGAGTTTCTGAGATGTTCTTGCGCTAATCAAGATTCTTTGTTAAATTTTATTAGCATTTTTTTTGCTTAGTGTAGAAGTTATTAGTTCATTTGTGGATTCTCACTGAACTCAGGACGGAACATATGGAACTATCAAAGGCAGTTGCACGGTGGTTAGGGATTTTGCGGATATGTGTTACCATTCATACCCATGTTTCTTAAAGGAACTACGTGAATCATCTACCTCGGTTGAGCGTCAGAGACTAAGGTAAGGGTCATGAGATCATTTACATATTAAATTTAATTTTAATGTAAATACTGTAAAAGATATCTTTTATGTACAGTTATCTAATAATAGATTGATACGAATTAGAGTGATTTCTTTTATTGAATGACAGTAATATAAAAACTTTTTTTTTTTCTTTTTTTTGAGCTTCTTTTAACTCAAAGGGAAATTCATACTGCATATTCATATGTTGATTGAATGCTTTGACTTGCAATTTCTATTTGCAAAATCTTTGATTAACGGAGTAGCCTTTGCTCACCTTTGAAACTTGTTTTGTAGGTTAATTCATGTTCCTGCATGTGTCATTGTTGGGATACTGGGGCTAGTTGTGGAGATTCCACTTTTCACTGCAATTGCTATAGTAAAGAGCCCCTACATGCTGTTCAAGGGCTGGTTCAGACTTTTGCATGATTTGATTAGCAGAGAAGGTCCATTCCTTGAAACAGTTTGTGTCCCCATTGCTGGTTTGACAATATTTGTGTGGCCACTAGTTGTCGTTGCCAGCATATTATTGGCTATTTTATCAAGCATTTTTTTCGGAATTTATGCAGCTGTTATAGTGTATCAGGTTTGGTCACTTTTTTCATTCTTCATTCCCTATTTCCTTTGCTGAATCTTTGCTTTTATCTCACCTTTTAACCTTCCTGTGGGCGTAGGAAAGATCTTTCCGTAGAGGTTTAGCCTATCTGATTGCAATGGTTGCTGAATTTGATGAATATACAAATGATTGGCTCTATCTTCGGGAGGGGACATTCTTACCAAAGTACACATTTTCCCAATTAGTCTTCTTTACTATCTGCCATTTATTCCGTTAACATCAGCATTTAATATGCTTGCAGCCAGGCCCCAGTATCGAAAGAGAAAAGCTTCTCAATCATCAGAGTTTTCTGTGAGAGGAACCAGTGTTGGTGGAAGCAGATTAAACACTTCCATGGACCCGCCTGCAATCTTTATGCCAAACTTAGCTCCTTCAAGATCTGTTAGAGAGACCATTCAAGAAGTGAAAATGGTGCAGGTAAGCAGTTGTTCACCTAATGTTGATTAGGTTAGTTTAAAACATCAGCAAATAGACTCTCCAATCATGCCACTTTAAACAGAAACTGTAAATTTGGTTCAAAATGTTATGCTTAGATTACACAATTAGCTGCATGGATGCTGCCAGCCTAAGTCAAACCAAGAAATAAATAGGCTCTTTGGCACATCTTAGGGGTAATGAAGAAAGCTTGTTAAATGATTTTATATTAATTATAAAGAACAAAACAAAAAACAAGGTATTAAATATCCTCATCAGAGCAAGTTATGATTCAAGATTTTTTTATTCTGGTTTAATTATCAAGGTGATGCATCTACTATATTTTTTATATTTGTTTTGATGGCCCAAAAGAAAAATATGTGTCAATGATTTTGATGTCTGACTTCTGTATCCACAGAGCTTTCTCTACTGGTTTCTATTTTAAATAACATAGAGAGTTGGCATTTGGTTGATTGCTGTCTTAAATAACTAAATGACTATGCACTTTGCAGAATAGCTATCAAATGGAATTGTTAATAGAAAGTGCATATTCTTTATTTAAGCCATCGGATGTCTAAAGGAAAACTTGTTGTCTAAAGGCTTTTGTTGACAATTTCCTTTATCGCATCATCATTTTGAGGAGACAGAGACATCTTTTTGATCTCGTTATGCTTTTGTTGTGATCTCATGCCACAATCTTTGTTAATGGTTAATAATTTATAAGAGATTGCAAAATTTTGTGAGCCTCTTCTTATTTAACAAGTGTCTCTAACAATTTTGTAGTTTTCAGTAAAATTTAAGTAACAGTGGAGTGTGCTACCACTTTTTATTATTATTATTTTATCTAGAAACAACTTCTTATGTTGTTTTCAAATCATAATGTACAGATCTGGGGAAATATGATGAAGTACTGTGAGATGAGAGGCAAGGAATTATTGGATGCTAATGTACTTACAGGTGCTGACCTCTGTGAATGGATGAGAGGAAAGAATATAAATGAAGCTTCCATAGTTGGTGTTGGGTTGCCTTGTTATTCACTCCTACAAGCACTTATCTTCTCCATCAAAGCCAATTCTAGTGGTGTATTGCTAATTGAGGACTTTGAGATTACCTATTTGAACAGGCCAAAGGATAAGTTGTTGGATTGGTTCTTCAATCCTGTGATGGTTCTGAAGGAACAGATAAGGGTCATCCAATTGGGGGAAGCTGAAGTGAGATACTTGGAAAAAGTAGTTCTCTTTGGAAGCAACAAGCAACGCCAGGAGGCTTGGGATAACGGTGGTTTAATGACACCTGATGCTCTTAAAGCTGCCCAAATGGAGGGAATTTCCAGAAGGTAAGTGATGAATGAATTAGAGAATCAATCTCTGCATTTGTTGTGTGAGTAAAATATTGTTAAGGGTGTGTTTTCACTTTATGAAGTATCAGTGCTTCATAGATAAAAATAACAAATGTTTTACCATATGATACTAAGAATATATTTTGATAAAGTTTTGACTGATGAATACATTAATTGTCAGGATGATTGGAATGATAAGAGGAGTATCAAAGCTGCCAACATACAGAAGGAAATTTCGTCAGATTGTTAAAGCTTTGATTACTCATTCTTTGGAGAAAGACGTTTCAGGAAAGGCTTTAGCTACTCATTCAGGGGATGTAGTTGTAGATATTTCTGAAAAGGCTTTAGTTACTAAATATTTGGATTTGGAGAAAGATCATGCTGGAAGATCCAATAGGTCTATAGTATCAGTTGCCTCGGATGAAAATGTTTGACTAGTTTTGTTTTCTGACATTGTCAATGAATCATTGTAAATTCCTTTAGATTGTTTGATAGATTGGTGTAATCTGGTGTACTTCAATTTTGGTTTGGTTCACAGTTTGAAACCTTTTTTCTTAAAAGGTTTCAAAATGTTTTATATTCATTTGCAAAATTTATTTTTAATGTTAATAAAATTCTAAAACCATATTTTTTATTTTTTAAGATATTATATTTATGGACGCATTGGATATCCCATCTACTAAAAACTGTTAATCAATTTTAAATAGATCAAATTTCTTATAGAGAAAAATGAATTAATAAATATCTTCATTCTAATTCACCATGTTCGTAGTAGTCATTCTTGCCATGTAGCTAGCTAGACAGAATTGGACTGATTTAGGGTGGACTGGTGAACTGTTGGATAAAAGCCCATTAAGAATAAAAAAGGATAATGCTTCTTGCACCCCCTTCATTGGCTTCCTACACCCCATAAGTTTACGGGGAATATTATGATACTTATCTGTATGGACTAGGTCTGCATGGTTTCCCAAGGCATTGTATCTGCTTTTCCCTTATATATAGCTCTGCATGGCTTCCCAAGGCATTGTATGTGCTTTTCCCTTATATATAAAGTCTGCATGGCTTCCGAAGTTTTTATTCTTTGTATCTTTACTCTTCTGATATATGAAAGTCTTTTCTTCTCTCTATCCTTCTTATCTTTCACAACTTTATTCATAGTTTTCCAAACATCTTTTTTCCATAACAACTCTTACTTATTTCAACTAGTAATTAGAATAAAATTAAAATCTATTTTTCTTTTCATGTCTTTCAAGAAAGATAAACAAATCTTCACCCTACAAATAAATGAAAACTACATATAAAAAACTACCACTCTAAGTAAATGTGCCTTGTGAATTGAACATATTATTAATCAAGAGCATTATCTTGTAATGAGAAATGCTTACAAAAATTTACCTTGAATATTTATATACATAGGTTAGAATTAAAATATTTATTTTAAGAAGATATTAAGTAGGACTGTTAATGTTTCAAGTGTCTCACGATCAAGTCATAAATGTTTAAGTAAGGGATAAATGGACACCAAGAGGTATTTCTCTATTTACAAAATTGATATTGAATTTTCATAATATTGAGTTAGTGTAGCATATTATTCTAAGACTCATACTTCTTAATTTCTTTTAATTGTAATAGTTAGTATTAATTATCTTCATTAATACTTTCGTTAGTTAATTTTAGTTTGAATGGATGTACTTTCAGTTTTACATCATTTAATTTAGTTTAGTTTAACTAAAAAGAAGTCGACAACGTCAACGTGGAATCGAGTTGACATACAAGATTAAATTAAGTTCACGGTAGAAGGTAGAAGGAGTATTGTAATGTAATGAGTGGTAGATGGTTAAAAGTTACCCTAATCTTTAATTTAAATGGCACCATAATATTATCAAGCAAGAGAATATTACATATGTCTTTACTCTAGGAACTAGAACAAAAGGCCAAAATCTAAAAGGAAAAAGCTAAGGGTAAAGAAATGTTCAGAAAGAAATCATTATTTTTTTTAGTTATTGAGAATTTCGGTCTTATGTACAATGTACCAAAGTTCCGTGTGCTCTTAACTGTAGTTTTTGTTAACAAAGGACCCTTGAGAGGACAAGTAACGAGTTGATTGTTGAATTTGTACGCATAAACAATTATTTAATTTGCTGGTAAATGAATGCAAATGAACTTCAGTCCATAGTAGTAATAATTTCTAGGGAAGAACAGGTTTCTAAATTTTTGTTGGATATATTTTGGTAAATTAGCTGTGGTATCATCTCTTGTGGTTTCAAAATAGTTTAGATAATAATTTTATTATTTTAATTATTTTGTTCAGATATTATTTGTTTAGAAAAACATATCTCTATATATATTTTTTTATCACTTCTAAATTACTGAATCATGTATTTTGTTCGATATATATATATATATATATATATATATATATATATATATATATATATATATATATGTGTGTGTGTGTGTGTATAATACCAATAAATATACGGTAATAGTATATATCGAATATCCATTTTAATAGCATGTATTTTTTTGGGTTTTAATTTGTTTTAAGAGATTGTATTAATAGTCTTTTTAATAATGGTTATCAAATATATATCCTAGATTTTCAAATTTTTATTATTTTATTTTAGAGTTTTTCATTCTACTTTTATGTTATAAATTTAAACTCAAGTTAATCATAAGCACAATACAAGAATGTATCAAATATACCTCCAAATAATTGAATTAAGAAAAAGAAAAGCACAACGAAAAAGAAAAAAGTTAACGGTGATTCAATTTAAGTATTAACAAGTTCTGATCTATATTCATTATTAAAAATCAAATAATTACATTAAAAAAAACCTTAGAAGATTACAATTCAATTCACAATAAAATGATCGTTTAGACAAACCAACTTTATATCATGCATTTTACACGAAGTGTCTATATATAAGATATAATTATAATTATCTAACTCATACTAAGAATAGCTCCAACATAATACATTATATGATATACATCATTTTGAAACTAATTCAATTAGTTAAAACGTGAATGGTTTATAAGATGATAAAAGCTTATGGTTGATTTCAAAATAGTCTTGGCAATGGGATAACTTTAGTGATTTAGATTTGTGAAGGACGTGAGATAAAACAATTCAAATTTGATCAAGAAAGAAATAACATTTGATTAAGTACGCTTCTTCCTACACCTCCATGATATCAGACTCTATTTTCAGCGGATAGTTAAATAGATAAAATTATCCTTCTTTTAAAAATTTAAATCTAAAACTATCATTCACCTCCACTCCATCCTATTGTGCCGTTTTACCTTCTCCACTCCACCCCACTGTAGCATTTTTCCTTCTTCCTGCATCCTTCTCTCTTGTTTCTTTTCAATTTCTTCTCTTCTACACCTTTATCGTCCATAATTGTTGCACTGCAGCCAGCTGCTCCTCCATCAACGGTGTTGGTGTTTTGAAGATTGGGTGGGAAGTGTTGATATGTAGTAAAGTGTGTGTGGTTGTCATTGTTGGAGGCAATTAAGTGTTCCATCTCCAATTAAAACATCCGAGAGGTGTATTGCCTAAGGATAAGATCATGAGGACAGATAATTTTTTATTTTCACACTTTTACAACCTTTTGAATTGTACAAAAAATTTGTACAAAATAATTTATGGATTGTACAAGCTTCTGCCAGTGCAATCTAAAAATTAAAATCAATTTCACATGATTTTCGAATTAAGGATGCATGGTTTAATTCCGAAACGATACCTAATTTTCAGAATTTAAAATTCAGAAGTCAAAATGAATTTCAGAAATTACTTCTGAATTTTTGTAATTTAAAAGTAATGTGAAACTGGTTTTGACTTCCAAATTATAAACTCTTAGAAAGTCTAAAATTTATTTGTTAAGATTTTCGAATTATAAAATTTAAAAGTCAAAATTAATTTTAAATGACTTTGGATATGAAAGCCTTAATTTTTATCAAAGGGTTATTTTTTTTTTTTGCCAAAGTTAATTTCGAAATTAACAAAAGTTTGAAGGTAGGCTAATATTATGGAGGTGCAGAAGAAGCTCTCTTGATTAAGCAACATAAATAAACATTTGCTTTTATGTTTATGTTGATCGGTTACAATGAAATTACGAAATAGACTTAAATATATTTATTTTTTTTCTCTCCTAGAATTCTTATAGAGATACAAGGATAAGAGAGTAGTACATAAATGATTAATTTTATTCTTTGTTAAGATTAAACATGATGCAAATAATATATATATATATATATATATATATATATATATATATATATATATATATATATATATAATTTAAAATTTATCAAAGATTTATTTCAAATATATTATTGATTTTATGTTTATTTGATCACCTCTTAATTAATAAATTTAGATTTGATTAACATTAAAAAAATCTTTTTAAACATAAATTTTTGTTAGGAAAAAATGAATTTTAATTAGGCATACATAAAACTCATGTTGATGGACGAGCACTTAACTTTGAGTTTGATTACTCAATCTTTAACTTCTTATCTTCATTTTTTTATTTTTATCCCTTTTCTGTCTTTTTATTTATTTACTTTTATCTTTATGTTTTTCAATTTATTTTATTTTTATACGTATCTCTTATCTTTACAGCCATTTTTTTATTTTATCTTTATCTCTTTATTTTTACTCTTTTATTTTATTTAAACAAATATTCAATTTTACATAAACTAACATACAAATGTTCTATTAAATACGAAGTTAGTCCTTTAGAATTCCATACTTAGAACTTAATACTTTATAAAATCCTTAACAACATTAATCTAGGGATATAGAAGATTTTATGATAAATGAATTTGTTTCAGTGCATAATATCTTGTCTGAATTATAATTTAGGAAGCTAATATTATAATCTGGTATATAGGTTAGAATATGTATGTTTCATAAGCTGCTCTTTTGAAAATGATATTAGTAGTATTGTCTAGGTAATTTTTAGTAATATTTTGGGAGGAGAAAGCTATTTGTTACGTGGAACTAGCAGTGCACATAAAGGGTTATAATCACATCACTTGAATAGGATATATGGTTGCTAGCTATAGATGAGATAGAGATATTAGGAACACGAATGTTTTGTTTGGTCCTGCATGTGAGAATTTCTCAGGATTGGTTTAAGATGATTTCTAAATATTGTGTTTAGACTTGTGAACTTGGCTCATAGTGCATGAGTAAATCACAATCTACTTTTAAAATAAATTTTTCTTTTCTTCACCTATTAAATGAGCGAGCTAAAAAAAGTCTCAATCAAAGTCTATATAAAGTGGGTTAGGGTCAAATTGGGTTTTGACTAATTATAACATTGCACCTAATTTCTAATTTTTTTCTCAAGATTAACATTGTGTAACATTAGGTCTAAGCTTGGATGGATTTTCAACTTAAATTAACATGATCTTATCTAAATTTGGTCGATATTGACTCAACTCAACTCAACCCGAAGTGTACCCAACTAATGTTGTCCAAATCAACTTGATTAGAAGTGGGATTAACTCTATTTGACTTAATGTGGAACTGACACGAGTCGACTCAACATGAGTACGAATTAATTCAACTCGACGTAGATTTGACTCAACCTGAGATGTGTTTGACTCAACTCAGTTAGATGTTGTCCTGACTCAACTCAACCTAATGTGAACCCAACTTTACTCTGCCTAAAGACAGAAACAATTATGCTCGGGTCGACGCGAACTTGACTCTACTCAACCTCATGTGGACCATACATGACTCGATTTAATGTTGTTTTGACTTGATAAAATTCAACTTAATGTTGGTTTAGGGTTTAGGGTTTAGACACGTCAGGTTGGACCTACCTTCGAGTTGGACCCGACATGACTCGACTTGATGTTGGTTTGACTCAATAAGACTCAACTCAGTCCAATATGGACTTAACTTGACTTAACCCGAGGTAGGTTAACCTCGACTCAGCCCGAGTTGGGCTCCATTTGGTTGAGTCCAAGGTGGGCCCAACTTGATTGAGCTTGAGATGGACCCGAATTGACCCGACCTGATATGGGTCTGAAATGACTCGACCCAAGATGGGTCCAATCTGACTGGACCTGACATGGGTCTGACTTGACTTGGCTTAACATGGGCTTAACGTGGGCCTAACTCGACTCAGTCCAACATGGAACCGACTCTACTCAGCCTAACATGGACCCAACTCAATTCGACATGGATCTAACATGATTTCACTCGACTTAATTCAACCCGATGTGGGCTTGACTTCACTTGGGCTTATACGGGGCTACTTAACTTGATCCAATTTGCTTCCAACTTAACTCAGTCTGAGGTGCACTTGACTTGACTCAACTTGAGATGCGCTTGACTTGATTCCACCTAATGTTGGCCTAACTCGATTCAGCCTAGCATGGTTCAAACTTAATATTGTTAATTGTGAGCTTGATTCAACTCAGCATGACGTGAACCTTGTAAACCTTGGCTTGAGTTGGATCTAGTTAGACTTAGACCCAATCCAATCAACTTATTTAAATTAGGCCCAACCCAATCTTATTCATCTTGACCTGTGACCGACTTAGACAAATCAGGTCACTTCCTAAATTGACCTAGCCTAGGCATGACCCGACATAGGCGACACGGGTCCAACTCAATTTGGCTCAACATGATCCATCTTAACCTAACTTGATTTGCCCAAAACTGGATTCAAAATAACATAAACTCATTCTGACCTAACTTGTTTTAACATGTGTTGGACCTGTACGACTTGGGTTAGACTTAATTTGGCTAAACCTAAACCTAAACCTAATTCATCTTAGTCTGACCTAAACCTAAACCTAATTCATCTTAGTCTGACCTAAACTTAACCTAACACGAACTTGACCTAATATATGCCTATTGTCGATCAACTTGATGAGTGTCAATCTTAACTTGACCTACATATTGAGTTTAGATTTAGATTGAGTAAAATATGTTTAAAGAATTTTGATAATTTTTTTTTTCATTTTCTTTTTTAATAAGTTCTTTAGTTTAAAAAATGGCAAATAGATTAGCCTGGTCCATGGGACTTTTGTTAAAATTTTGGCCATAAGAGTTTTTTATATATGAGTTTTTTTTTCCCGTCCCATGACATGTCTAATTGTGTCTATTTAGTTTGAGTGATCTACGAGGAGTTGTGATGATTCATAGGAAAAGTTTTGAAAGAGAGAACAAAGTGTGAAATGAAAAAGAAATAGTAAATTTGTAAAGTTTGTTTGGTACATTATTAATTTATCCCTATATTCAATATTTTGTTTTTTTTAGTGTAATGCTGTTTATTATATTTTTGTTTAATTTGTTTCAAATACTTTTTACAAAAAAAATATTTATATTTTAAAAAATATACTTAACACAAATTTTTATATTATTCTGAAATTATTAATTCAATCACACATATTAATTCAAATCATATAGTAACAAGATTTCTACTCAAACGTAAGATTTTATTCAAGCATAACTTCTTCAATTTTTATTCATTTATAGAAGTTGTGGTTTATAGAATTTCTTTTCCAGAATAAGATTTTTTTTTTTGAAAAAAGAAATACTTATAAAGTGAAAACGAATTAATAATATCAAAAGAAGTATGAATTAAAATTTTTGTTTGGTGCTTAAAAAAAATATATTGGTTGTAAAAAAATAAAAATATTTTTTTGGTTAAAAAATAGAAGTATAACTTAATTAATTTAATAATTTGTGTTGTTATGTGTGATGATATATATATATCGAAGAAATAATATTTATAAAAAAAATATAAAAATAATTAATTACAATTTAAAATGTAATTTGTTTGTAAGAATGAAGAAAATAAAACATAATTAATATCACTGCTATTATTATTTGTGACACTAAATTAAAGATGGAATTTTAAAAATTGAAATAATATAAAGTTGATTTTTTAAACGTAAATTAAGAATTAAAAGTGTTGTATGTAAATGAAATTAAAAATAGAGAGATAATAATGTTAAGATAAAATTGTAATCGAGAGAAAGAAGAAAAACATTATGGGTATTTTTTTTGTTTTTGATATATAATTGAGAATTAAAAGTGTTATTATTATAATAGTTTAGAATATTATTATTATTATTATTATTATTATTATTATTATAGTTCATGACATAATTGTATTATATAGTTATTTAAAAAATGTAGTAGGAATGGTAAAATTAGTTTCTAATGTAAAGTGAAATTACTAAAGTTAAATTAAATAAAAGTTTAAATGTTAAAACAAATATAATGTTAATGTAATTAGGTGTGAGTAAAATTTATTATCATTATTATTGACCACATAATTATTTTAATTTGATGAAAAAAATAAAAATGTAGTAGAAAATTTTAAAAGAGTCAAGTCAATTTATATAATAAAAAAAACATGAAATGTTATAAGTATAATGTTAATGTAATTATATGTTAGTAAAATTAATGTAATTTTTAAAAATTTTGAGAAATTTCATTTCAAATGAGTATTATAGACATATTGATAATGTTGGAATGAGAAGTTGATTTAAATGAATTTTTGTAAACCACTTTAATAACATGAGAATATGTTAGATTATGGCTGGACACTGGATTCAAACTGTGAAAACGAAGGTCGGACAAAATTATTATGGGAAAAAAATACGTGGTTTGTATGTATGACTCACTTTTCTTTTTATTTATTTTTATTGCTACCTGAATAAATGCATCAAGTGGGCAAGGCCTTGGATCTCTTCGAGAAACGGAAGAAGCATCTGAAGGGAGCTTCTTCATTGTAGTGAAAGGAGGGATATAGCGGTGAGTATCCTCCTAAGAAGAACCACTTTTAAAACGTGAAGGATATATGGCGGAGAGAAGTGTCTGCTGTCTCAAATGGGTATTTGCTCCACTCCCTTGGCTCTCGTCGTTTTCGATCATAAATAGGGCTGGAAATGTACAAAAGGTGTTCTCCTACACTTTCAAGGTTTATTATCATGTAAAAATTTTCTATGGTACCATGCAGAAGTGGGGTTGGAGATTTGATTGTGAAGGTGATATGAATAAGAAAGATGCATGACTTCTCTCAAAAATAATGTGTATTTGAGAGTAGGACCTCTTCCTTCTAAGATCGTATTTCCAACCGCAACTTATCCATTTAAATATTTTAAAAATTTGCTTATATAAGTAATTTTGAGTAAAAAAAAATCACCTTTCAGTAATGTGACCCCTACCAAAGTCAATAAATTATCTAATGTTTAGAAAGTAGTTATTTCATTTTTATTTGCATTATTATATTTTGAAAATTGTGATAACTAAATTTATCAAACTAAGTTGTTTGATGGTGGTGGGGTCCAGTTTGAATAGTGAGAGGAGCAGAAAGGGAATCTATTTGAAACCAGGTATATATTCTGGAGGAACCATTGGCGCCAGCGGTGGGAGAGCAGAGTAACAAACACTAGGGAAAACTGGAAACTGGAAAGGGAAGAAAGTGAGGGAAAAACGGAAATTTAAATTGTTTCAAAGAATATCCTCCTTTTTATGAGAAGAATATCATAGCTTTGGAGATGAAGAAATTCGAGATCTCACTCGAATTATTCCACAGCATAATAAGTTTTATGCAATGCAATGATTATTGAATAACGTAAAGCTGGAATTGCTCAGGCATATTGCTTCCTGCTTCTGTGTGTGATAAAGTACCCCTTCGTCTCTGCCTTCACGACCCATTCCACATCATGAAATTCACGCGCAGCAGGGAATCTCAACCCATGTGCTGCGCTAACCCACTCCCGCTAGCTAGTACGGAACAAACGCCTTCTTTCTCTCCACGCTACGTAGCACCATAATTTTAAATATAAAAAACTAGAGAAGTTTCACTCATACAGATTTTTACTTAAAGAGATTATTTAATTAAGCTACTTTAAATTTTCATTTAATAATGATAATAGTGCTAGAAAGAAAATAGAACGTTTTAAATATATATATATATATATATATATATATATATATATATATATATATATATATATATATATATATATATATATATATAAGTAACATTTTAAAGGAAACAATGCTTACTCACCTAAGGATAGACATAAATTACTGACTATAAAGTTATACATTATTGACCAGAAAAGGACGACCGAAATAATTAGGTAACTCGCCACTGGTCATTCATTCATTCCCTTTCAACGTCCCGAACTCGCTGAGACATTACTATCTGTTATGCAATGGAGCAGCGGCAGGACCACCCTAGCACCTTATGATCCTTTTCCAGCCGGTGATTAATACTTATAGATTTCAAAAGATTAACAGTTTCGGATTTTGATTTTACCCAAACAAAAGGCAGTACTATCTGATGTACGTAATTTATTTAATTACGTAAGAAGCGATAAAGAGGTAAGTGTAGTAGAAATAACAATGCTCTAGTTTTACTCTGTAGTCTGTACTAATTTTTTTGTACTTGTGAAAGTGGAATGAATTTGGTTCCAAAACTAGAAGACTTTTCTCACATGGGGTAAAGGTAAATAAGATCACCTGTCCGTCCAAACCCCTCTACATTTCTGTAACTGTAACTCACACCCATTTCCTATAATTAGACAAACAATCACGTCCTCCTCCAACATTTCACCATGCTTGCTAATATTCTTCACTGTGTTATCTTGTTACCTTTTGATTTAATATAATATTTTATATGGAATGGAAAAGACCTCGCCATCCACGCATAACCAACACCCATCCAAGTTATCGCAGAAAGTTTCGGGACAAAAGGCAAAGTTTTTCCATTGTTTAAAAAAAAGGGAAAAGACAAATCAGCTCCAAAAATATAAATCAATGAAATGACAAGACAGATAAAGACGGGTTAAATTAACGTCATGGGAAAGGGGAAAAGAAGAAGAAGGAAAGAAAAGATAAAGAAAAAAAAGAGAAGATAACATAACAGTCACTGACTTTGCTGTCCCCTTCAAAGTTAAAAACAGAGAAACAGACACGAATTTTAGGGGGGAAGCACAAAGAAAGAAAATTGAGGCTTCAATTTTGTTATAGCCCTTATAGGAACCATTTGTGCTACAGTCATCACCGACGGAATTTACAGAATTCCGCACAGAACTAGCTTCTCCGTATATATAACCCGTACACAAATAACAAAGGGAGCTAAGTCCCCTTTCACCTTCCTTAATTAACCATAGAAGAAAAATAAACATAACTGTACACCAATCAAAAGCGTACTCCTACCGTGGAAGACAGAAAACCCAAGTAATTAAAATAAAGTACCTCAACTAAATTAATGTAAGAATAGTGTCAGCAAGTAGCGTTTTCACAGTTTTCTTCCTTCAAGGTCGGTCACTTTTTCAATTTCACCCACTCATATCGTCCTTCCAAGGGCACGTCCTTCACGATATCATAATTATACCTGCAGATTCACAAGGAATATAATACACACACATCAGTGTATCACAGTTTTTACTTTTCAAATTTGAAATGGAATGTATTAGTTATCTTACTTTTCTGAGAAGCGTTTCTGAATGTCCTTCTCCGCGGCGGCGAAGAATTCTTCGAGCTCCGAATCCGTTGGCATTTTCTGCCGCGCTGATGAAACGCAGCAGCGAGATTTGGTTATCGTTGGCTTCTTCTCCGCTGAATCCACCTCCTGCGAATTCGTAATTCGAAGCTCGCTTGAGAGACTCATCTCTCCCCTGCGCGGACACAATGTTGAGGTTGAGTGTTTCAATTAATTTTGAGAATGTGTGTATATATATATATATATAGTTGCGCATTATTGATACATGCATGTCAGAGAGTTAAGGAATTTGATTTTTGAACGGAAGAAATAATCATGATGACTTGCATATACGATACGATACACTCACACACCTTTAATTATTTGAATTCAAACTAACGGAATCATTAAAGATTTGAAACGATTGGAAGTCACTTTTCCTTTTTTGAATTTAAAACTATAAATAATAATTTAAAACATAATTTAATTCGAGACCTTATTTGTGGTTCACGGCAGTTGCACGTCGACGTTTCAGCTTGCGCGCTCTCTACCTGAAAAAATGCGTTACGATACACATTACACATTTATGGGAAGCACTTAAGGACAGACAAAACACAGGTTCAATTAAATCGCTGCGCCGACATTAATTTTATGTGATTCATTGATAATAATTAACAATAATCACCTCCAGATCTGAGAATTTGATGATTCGGTTTTCATCGAATGATCCGTTGCTGGAGCAACACGACGCCGGAGATTCTCCGGAACGGCGTTCCTCCGTCTCCGACGCGGTTGTATTACTCAAACTCTTGAGTTGAACGAAGGAGGACGGTGAGATGTTGTTGCTGATGTTAATGCCGATTTTCCTTCTCTTTGGTGAAGTCGCAGAATCTCCAACGGCCAATGCAGTTCGAGCTCGTGTTTTCACCTGAGCCATCTCCATGAATATGCTGTAATCTCAATTTCAGTGTTGAGAGTGTGTGTGTGAGTGCGAGAGTGAGAGAGAAAAAGCCAGAGAGATAGAGAGAGGGAAGTGTTGTGTGGTGTTTTAGTGCGACGAGGAAATTGTTATGAAGAGGGAGAAGGTTGAGGCGTTGGGGGGGTTTGATAGCGGAGGGAGGCGGTGATCACAGGCACCGGAGGGACAGCGAATGGTGGAGTGACACGTGGCAGGAGGTAACGGTGGAGGGTGTCGGAAACGGAAATTGATGAAGCGGTTGGGAGGGGAATGAGTAAACGAGAATCATGAGGTTAGGAATGAAGAATCATATATAGATTGTTTTGGGGTGGCTGGGTCTCAGAATTCGGTTTCGCGAGTGAAGATTGGAGAGAGAACCGGTCTCAAGCAAAATAATTGTGTTCCAAGCAAATTACACTTATATCCTTTTCTTTGTTAGGTTTTATTTGGTTAGTTTCTCCATTCATATTCTTTTTTTTTTTTAGCATAATATACAGATATTCTTACAGAATATGTTATAATATTTCTTTCATATTCTGTTGTTCTTTTATACTATTCTTTTGTATTTTTATCTATTACTAAAGGCAAAGAAACAAACAACAAAGGGATCAATTGAGGGATACTATTTATGATATATGTGTGTATAATTAATACACACACATCATTTTATTCTCTCTTATACTTTTCTTTTGTTTTCTTCTTATTTTTCTAATGGTAGAAAAAATATAAATAAATAAGAATTTTTATTTGAGTACTGTGCTCGTGTTCCTTTTTTTCCTTTTGGAAATTTATCTCTATATTTTTAATAGAGATGACTCCTTTAGTTTTGAATAGTGTACACTCTAAATGAAAAATATAAAGAAATTTTGTGGAAAACTAAACCCTATATGCGTGATGAGTGAGTGTTGGTTGATCTATCACAACATGGTATCAGAAGGAGAATATAGTAAGATCAGAGGAAGGAAAATCTAAACCAGTGAAAACTATAAAAGGGAAAGAAAAGGGTCTCAAAAAACAAACTTTAGAGTTGCAATTATACAAAATTATATTAAAAGTGAAGGAAACTGGAAATATATAATGAACAAAATGGTTGATGTGACCAAAACCAATTCCTAAGTTAAATGGTTCTACATTTTTGTGAGATAAATTCTTGCACATTTTGTCAGCATATGGTTTTGTTTTTTATTTAGGGGGTTGGCTTTTCTTTTCTATACAGCTCATATTTCTTTTGTCGTGTGTGCCCTTCAATTGAAGACAAGGATTTTCCAAATGATAAATCAGAAGCTTAGATGGTTGGAGAGGGGACATTGCACACATGGTCATTTAATTTAGGACCGTAACGGCTTAAATGTGAGGCAAACTTAAAATTAAATAAAAGTATCAAACAGCATATTTTTTTCAGCCTAAATGCCTTACAAAAGAAGTAAAAGAACTTTGATGTAATTTATTGGCCCTTTTTCATTCTATATTATTTTTTTATCCTTTTTCTGATTGCAATGGACTCTTTGCCATTTTTTAATGGTTACATGTAAAAAATTGATACCAAATATCATTAGGTAATGTAAAATACGATTAAAATGCCCCATGTGGCATACGTGCAATTACTTACACGTGGGTGTGATGGATGAAATATAAATTGGCAGACAAAATATGGACCACTGCCATAAAAGTTTAGGTTGTTTCTCGATTAATGATCCTCTCTGGATATGCCTACGTACGTACTTTCCCTATATGTATCATTCATCTTCCATGCAAATCATTCATCCTTTTTTATGTTCTTCTTTCACTTTCTATTTATGCCCATTCCAAACCAAACGCTTCTATTTTCTTTTTCACACTCTATTTTCATTCTCATAATCAAGTGTGTTCATTTCTATTATGTATGATTACAGGTACATTTGTATATGTTACTTGTGTTTATATAAACTTCTTCCAATCTTAGAACGTGGTAATTGGAATTTTGTTCTATTAAAAAATTTAGTTCAAATGCATCTGTTCTATACTCGTACATGCGTACATAACCAGAACTTTTTGTGACTAAAATATAAAAATTTCCGTAAGTTTTTCTCTGGATGGATTTTTAGTTAAGTTAGTTTTCATTTTTAATTTTTTTTTTTCAATTTTTTTTATATATTTATTAATTTAAAATGATAATTTATTTTACTAGGTACGGAAAAAATTTTGGTCTATGTATTTATTGAACATAGACATGGAGATACTACAAGGGACCTTTTGGAAAATGAAAGATAATTAACACAATAGTTAATTTTTAGTATCTTTTAGCTAAGCATTAGCCATTATCAAGCCTATTAAATTGCCTTGAAAACATGCTGACAGAAAGACAGGGGAGGGATTTTTTTTAGGGTTTAGGGTTTATATCTTAAGTTTGTTGATACATCTTGATGACAATCAAACTAACTAATTAAGAGGTGCAATAAGAAAAGTTTCTATAACCAGAAAGGATAATATATTTCACTAATTTGCAGTTTTATTAATTTATCTCTTCTAAAATCTCTTTAGTTAAACAACTTTCAAAAGAAATGTTTTTACTCAATGTTTTACTTATTTCTCTTTAACCATACATCACTCAATTTTTACTTCTTACATTTCTACTTTCAAAAGAAATGTTTTTACTCAATGTTTTACTTATTTCTCTTTAACCATACATCACTCAATTTTTACTTCTTACATTTCTTTACATTATTTTTTCTGTTTTTATTCTCCCTATTACTTTCCACACAACCCTTATATGTTAATATCATCACCAATGTAAATGTATGCACTTTGTTATTATATTACTTATATTTCACTTAATCGCAACCTTTCTTATTTAGGTTCTTACATTTCTTAAAAGAAAAAAGATCAATCAAAAATAAAATTGTCAAAGAGTCTGCCAGAAAAATCTATTTAGTGAAGGAGGCATATACTTTTTAGTACCTTTGACAAAGTTAAAAATAATTAGTATCAAGTAAATTTAATTACCATGTAGGTCTAAGGTATATTATTCAGAGGAACTAACATAAAACCAATTTTTAATTCTTCTTTAAAGCTACAACAAATTGGAATCTTGAGAGTATGATAGTGTGTTTATAAATGTTATATATACTATACCTATTTAGAGTGTATTTGAAGCAGTTATAAAAAAAATTACTTTAATAATTTATTATAAAACAATTATTATTATTATTATTATTATTATTATTATTATTATTATTATTATTATTATTTTGACACAAGTATTGCATCTATAAGGTCCATTCCATGCATTTATTATGTCAAGTGTGAACAGACAGAAATTGAAGTACCACGATATGCATGCAGGATCTGCATTCTGCAGCTAAATACATAAGGCGACAAATCCACATAACTAAAGCAGTAGGAACATATTCACAGCACAGGAAACCAAGCCCATAGGTACAACTAATTCCTAGTTACTGCTATGAGCAGAGTAATATTATGTCAATGCCAAAATATCTTTCTCAACAAAATAAGAAAAATAACTCTAAAAACGATGTGCATAAATAATCATACATCTAGTTTTGGATTTACCGGATCCTCGTTACAATGAATTAATTTATAAAATTAAAGACCAATACATTAAGTTGTACTCATTTTAATAAAAAAAAAAATCCCTGCTAGGATAACAACTCTAAAAGAAAACATAACTGTATGCATATATTTTTAAAATGAATAAATATAAAACCAAATTACCATATTATTTTAAAATTTTTATTTGAAAAAATACAACACAAAATAGAATTCAATTGTATGTTTGAGTCAATCGTTAAGAGGCATGTTATAGTTTTCAATATTTTTCTTGTATATAGTTCTTCTTTTTTTTCTTTTAATCATGTAAAACTCAAAGAACAACCAAAATACAACAACAATCAATGCTTTAAAAGAAATAAATAAGAAATCAAAGATATATATATATATATATATAAGTTAGGAGATTTGATGAAATATCACAATATAATTGATTATGTCAATTTTGATTTCATTATAATCAGTTGTGATTGAATATGTATTCACAAGCAAAATACCTCACCAATAAAGATAAAGGGGATAGTAACATTTTTTAAAGCTAGTGCTAAAGAGATGGAAGGTTTTTTTTTTTAAAAGGAACTAAGTCAAATAATGAATCAAAACACAACAATCAATGCTCTCAAAGAGAGAAGCAAGAAATGGGAGAAGGAAGAAGGGCAAAGATATAAAATGCTCAAATGCCAGTTGACTTTCTCCTTCTTTCTCATCACTTCAGGGATGAGAAAGTTCACTTCCACATTTTTTATTTTTTTCTCATATCCTCACACATCAATAAAAACAAATACAATAATTTCGCCATTCGCTTCAACAATACATCCACGTAAACAAATAAAGCATAAGTAACAAATAAATGATATATTATAAATATTAAATAACGGTGTGTTACCAAATACTATTAACATGTGATATATATATATATATATATATATATATGAAGTTAAGATATCTGATGAGTTATCATGATTTTATTGAGAAAATAAGTAAGATAAATAAAAATATTATGTGATAAAAAGTTGATAAAAAATTTGCATATTAAATTAATGATAAAAGTTACTAATACTTAACTAAAAATGAAAAAAATTACTTTGTTATAAGAGATTGTCCAACAAAATTTATATTGTAATTTGTGTTCAAACTTAATGTTAATCTTTTTCAAATAGTTAATTGTTTAATGTAATATTTAATAAATAATTATTGAAATTATTTATATATCAATAAAGGTTATGTTTAATTTAAAAAATATTACCTCACTCCTTTTGTTTATGTTTGATTTTCTAAGTATCCTATGCTCTTGCTTTTACACAAGAGAATATAAAATTCCACATAGTAGAACTAAAAAAAATTAGAAGATTTTCTAACATTACTTATATATATTAAGTTTGAATTTATACTATTTATTTGACTTTTGTAATGTTACAAATTAAACTAATCAAATCGTTCCATTAGTGTTCTAAAAAATCCTTTCCTAATAAAAACAATTATAATAACATATGTTGGAGATCCCACGTCCACCAGAGATGAGGTCTTTCAATATTTTATAAGTGGGTGCAAATCTCATCTTACAAGCTAGTTTTATAAGGTTGAGTTAGACTTAAAGTCCACTTATAAGATGGTATCAGAACCTATACAATTTAAGGTTGTTAGGCCTATCGGGCCACCCACTATCGGACCATCTCCCTTAAACAATATAGTCTCATGCACGAGTTAAACAGTCTTGGTGAGGGAGTATGTTAGTGATCCCACATCGACAAGAGACGAGGTCTTTCAATGATTTATAAATGGATGCAAACCTCACTTTATAAGCCAGTTTTGTAAGTTAGAGTTAGACTTAAAGTCTATTTCTAATAATATACAAATTTAAAAGTATGACATAGAACTTGTTTAGATTTTTTTTATTTTTTTTTTTTGCATAAAAGTTTATGAAGGAAAAAGAATAAGATTTTTTTTTAAAAAACTATTGCTTCCTATTATTAAATTTAACTTATACTTAATTTGTAAAAATATTATACAATTTCTTTACATTTTATTTTATGATCTATATGTAAATAAATTATAACTTACAAAAAGCCATCTTTTATTTTGATAAACTTGTATAAAAAAGTTAGGCAAACATGTTCTAATATATTCTTTCAGTACAATCATATAAAAGGATTCATTAGGTGACATGTAAGATATAAATGAATTCAAAAGCATATTTTATTCAATCTTTTCATTAAATGTCACTTAACCTAAACATGTTCTAATATATTCTTTCAGTACAATTATATAAAAGGATTCATTAGGTGACATGTAAGATATAAATGAATTCAAAAGCATATTTTATTCAATCTTTTCATTAAATGTCACTTAACCTAAACATGTTCTAATATATTCTTTCAGTACAATTATATAAAAGGATTCATTAGGTGACATGTAAGATATAAATGAATTCAAAAGCATATTTTATTCAATCTTTTCATTAATGTCACTTAACTCCGAATGTTAGTGGGGGGCTCCTAACTGAACAAGTTATTGAAAAAGTTATTATGATAATTCATGTAAAACTTAATTATAAAAAAATTAAAAGATAAAATTCAACACTAGTCATATTAATTATAAAAACATAAAAAAACTAAAAGTACACGGAAGGTCTGCCCTACATCACAAAATTGATTTTCTAGTCTTTGAGTCAATTCTGCAGTACTAAAGTAAGATCATTAGCACAATCACAGTATTAAATATAATTTTATTTCTTTCACCAGTTAGAGTTGTATTTATTTTCTGTATATAAGAGTCGAGACATTTTAATTCATTTTATTTTTTATCGTCTAAAAAAATTAGCATAAATATAAATTATTTCTAATTATTAATTGTAAGATACTATGTTCATAAATAAAAAATATCAGAAAAAATATAATCTTTAAAATATATAAATTATTATATTAGAAACTATTTTTTAGACGTTTTTCTTTCAGTAAGAATATTCTTAGATATTTTTTTAACCTCTTGCTATTTCAGTTCATCTTTTCATTTTTTTTATTTTCAAATTAAAGTTAAATATTTTTTAATTATTAATAGTCAAACAATATTTTTACATCATAATATAAATTACTCATTAAAAACTAAATTATAATTTATAAGTGTGAAAAATTAGTTATCGTGATTTGTAATTATAATTTATATATTTGAAATTATTTATCATAAAATTTTGTTATATAAACTAAACATATATCCTACGCACAGGATAATTTGTAAGAAACGACGAAATAACTTTTTGTAAGTTTTTTAAAAGAAGCACGCAATTGTTATGAACTGTTAACAAAGTATTTTAATAAAAAAATGGTCAAAATTCACCAAGAAGGTGAAAAATGTCTCACCAAACATTATAATTAATCCCTTCACATCAAAGGTGAGAAACTGTGAATTTTTAAAGGTAAAGATTCCATTAAGTACTAAAAAATGGATAAAATAAGAGATACCCAACCTTTATTTATAGGGTGGGCTCAGAAAACTAGAATAATTTTGGCTTATAATAGACTAGGGTTTTGAGTGAAAGTCAGTGTCCTCATTATACATAGTTGGTTAGGATTACTTTAACATATGAACGTGCCTTTTGTAAGCTTTAATTTAATGAGTGGGTTATAGCAAAAGGTAATCATTAGTGGCCAATCATGTTTCAACTCAATTTGACATTGTCACTTGTAGTCATAATTTCCATCTTGATTCCCATCTAAGCTCATTCTCTTTATTCCTTTCTTATTCCTGTTTTTGCTACTCCCGGCTTTTGCATTTGTTTTTCCTCTGTTCTTTCCAAAGTCAAATTTCACTTTAATTTATGTTTGTGGGTACACTTTATTCTCTCTTCTACTAATTTGAGAGAGAGAGAAAATAGTAATACAAATGTAGAAGAAGAAAAGGGTTTTGTGGATCAAGATTCAAAATTACAGAAAAAGATTGATAGACTCAGCAGCCTATTCAACATAAATTAAATTAACTATTTTTTTAATTAGTTTATCACACTCTACATTTTTTTAACTATTTTTCAGAAATTAAACAAACTCTATTTTGACTTATAATTTTTATACATTGAAATATAAAATAAAGATAATTTATTATTCCATTTCTCTCAACTCAAATTCATATATAAATTAATTTATTAGGTAGAATAATACTTGGTCATATTTAACATTTTTTACTATTTTTTTTTTCTTAATACAACCACCTCACATATCTAACAGCATCACCATGAAAAAGTTATCAAAAGTCAAATTTATCATACTAAAACTATTTTTCTCCATAAAATAATATCACATAAACAAAGGCTACAAATTCGTTTTAGTTGAATTAAAGATAGAAAAATATGGAGCATGTTACATACATCACGACAATGGGTGTCAGTAGCGATTAGGTGCTTCTTTTAGGAAAATCTGGAGTCAAAGGAAGATTAAAAAAATTTATGCACATAATACTTGCTTCAATTACTCTTTCTAAAGATCACATCAATTTGAACTAACCTAAATTGTTTCTATATGTTCAATTGGTTATGACAAATTTGTCATCCAGATAAAAAGTTTAATTGCAAGAACAAAAAGTTGTCATGGGTATACTATCACATAGAGAAAATCCTTATTAGCAAAAGAAAAAGATCTTGTCATCATATTGAGTAATTGGGAGAAAATCGTATAATAATCTTTCTAGGTGGTTGTAAACAGTACAATAAAGCCCTCTAGATATAATTATATATTGTTTCTTTTTATCTTATAGACGGTGTTCAAGACATATCTTGTTATATTTTAGATTACGTGTTTTGGTCTTTTACACCATACATTGACGAATTCAATTTTTGCAAGACTATTATCCAAGTTGATGGGACATTTTTGACGAGAAAATATCATGATATAATGTTGATTGCAATCTCTCAAGATGATAATCAAAACCTATTTTCTTTAGCATTTGTCATTGTTGAAGGTGAGATCAGGGAGACTTTGATATGATTCTTCCAATTATTGCGACAATACATCACACCTCAATCAAAGTTGTGTAGGATCTTTAATAGAGAAATTAGTATAATGTCAAAATTACAATACGAAAAAGTTGGATGGGAATCAGATGGTTTTGTTTTTGTGTATTGCAAATGCCATATGACATCCAACTTCAATAAAAAGTTCAAAAATTATGAGTTGAGGCTACAATTAATTGACATGGGTAATGACATTGCTTACCTCTCCTCATACAAAATTACACAATCAATTAATGTTTAAGTAATTTCATTCATTACACTGTCACAACTTATGAAATGAAACAATTGACTCTACAAGCAAATCAGTTATATGATTTGAATTTCGATAAGCAGTTTCTTGGATATATCAAATACTGTTAGAAAAGTGGACTTGGGTGTACAATTAAACATATAATTAACAACAAATCTAGTTGAATGCATGAACTCCATTTTTTTCGATAAGCAGTTTCTTGGATAAATCAAATACTTTTAGAAAAGTGGACTTGGGTGTACAATAGAGCAAGATGTATAGACATATAATTAACAACAAATCTAGTTGAAGGGTGCACATTCCTTGTCCATTTTTTTGTTTAGTTAAGGCAACCTTTGAAAGAACAAAATCATGGTTTGTTGAACGAGGGCTAAAGACAAACACGGTGGTACGCGCATGTCATTATTATCCAATAGACATCATTGTCTTACTAAGAAAAAAATGAATGATAAGTACCAATTTTGAGTGTTTTTATACATGAGAAAGCTTGAGTACTTGTCAGTTTAAGTATTTTTTAAAATAGTAATTACCCCCAATTTGAGAGTTTTTGAATCTAAATTTAGGTTTGAGTCATGAGTCAAAGAAAATCATTTGATCTCAATTATTGTGAAATTTCAAGTATAAAAGAATGAAGAAAATAAGAGGTTGGAAGATTCATGAAGAAAAGAAATAAAAAGTTTAAAATAAAAAAAAAAAGTCCAAGCGAAAGTGAAAACGTTTTAGGCTGAGTTCAAGAGTGGAGTGAATTGAACTTTGAAAGATTTTAACCAATTTAGACCTTTGAAAAATAGTTTTCGCAATCTGAAAGACTTTAATGAATCTTGGTAATAAAGATATAGAGTACTGTAAAGAAATAAATTGATTCAAGGCACGAATGAATCAATTTGTTATACTGACAGATATAAGCACACAGCAACAGCAGAACATTAATCAGGTCAGGTTCACACTGTTTTAATTTCAAAATACACTCAAAACATAAACATACAAAAAATCAAACTTGAATGAGAGCAGAGAAGAGCAGTATTACAAAATACTAATTTAAGACTTCTAACATAGCACTACACTGATTTGAATCAATATTAATAAATCTGATAAAGTTTCCTACCACCAGTAATTGATGCAAATCAATGTCAGTACAGGATCAAACACACAAAAGTATCAAGAATCACACTGTAGTAATGAACTCTTAAGTATGCAGCAACTCAGATTCTTAACATTGCAGAACAATTCTCAAATCAGATTTGTTCAGAATTAAAACTGATGTGACATTACAGATTATTCAGTTTTCCAGCAATGCAGTCAATTTCCAGTTAATGCTGTGTGTAATTCAATGTTTGAAAAGAAACAATCTGTTA
>Ga0209700_103597_pt1 | contig 29368 bp, 21 predicted proteins | sample SiratroredBW_FD_187528 | JGI IMG/M metagenome (GOLD analysis project Ga0209700, IMG submission 187528) | Root nodule microbial communities of legume samples collected from California, USA - Siratro red BW (SPAdes) (version 2) | ecosystem: Host-associated > Plants > Roots > Nodule | place: USA...
TGGGAGATCATCTAGTTTGAAGGATGCTGTTAGGAATAGTGCATTATTTTGAAAAAACTTATATTTGATATTGTAAATATATTTTGAAATTTCAGTTTAGCTTTATTATGTAATTTTGATATATGTTAACTATGGGATACTGTGAGATACACATGATGATAATACTTTAGCTGTCATAGTAGAAGCTTTAATTTTGTGGGGTGTTACACAACTTCCATTGCCTAAATCATAGCAGGAGTTCTCTCTAAGAGCTCCAAGAGTCTAAACTCCCCAAGAATTAAAACATGCACCAAATGACCCCTGATTAATGATCAGACTAACATGTTAAGACACTGAGCTCATATAGACACTACCTGATGACTGAGATGAGCCGTTTTGAAAAAAAATTCTTGTACTATTATTGCAACTCCTTTTATCATCAATTAATACATTATAATAAAAGATGTATAAATATATATTTTTTTAAAAAGATCTGAAGGAAACGAATCTTCATTAATATGATTCAATGAATATTTCTAGATAAAATCATATCAAGTCTAGAAAGATATACTCCATGTCTTTTGAATTTAATTTTTACAATTTAATTTTTAAAATTTAAATCGTAGTTTCATTTTTCAAGAATACAATTTTTCTTTGTTCTACCATTCAAACTAAGACTATATTGATTTAACTTTTGAAAATAAAATGTTACTTAATTTTGAATTCTTTTTTATTTTAAAAAATTAACTTAATAAAAAATAAGTTATTTTAATTTGAGTCATCAATTTTAAAAGGTGAAAATAACTTTTCAAAATATAAATAATTAATATTTATCATTATATTAAAGTAAACATTTAACGAGACTACAAAAATTATATATATATATATATATATATAATTTGAGACAGCAATGATAAAAGGATTCATAATCATTGTTTATTGGACAATATAATCATTGGAGTGTCCTTATTTACAAATTTCAAGTTACAGTGATTTTTATTTGAATAATTTCTTTAAGAAATTACCAAAAGCTATTAAAACTAACATTTATAATGGAAGAATTATTTTAGAATTTGATGTGTATATTTATTTTGTTTATTTAAATTTAAATAGCTAAAGTTATCTTTTAATAAATTAATTTTATTTAAATTTAAATATCATGATATAATTTATTTAAATTTATTTGTTAAAAAGATTCATTTTATTTGAGTTAATGTTTTATGATACAATTTTATTTGATTTATATTTTAAGAATAAATTTCTGTTTGAATTTACATTTCAAAAGTAGTTTTAAAATAATTTCATTTAAAATTTACAATACATATATATACACACGAATGATTCTCTATTATATATTTGATTAGATATTATCCCATATTATCATAAAGAATTAAATTTGTTTCATTTTTACATTTATTTTTTATTTTTCAAATATAAATTGGTTAAATCCTATTTTTTGGGATAATAAATATAAATTTTATATATTCAAATAGAAAAGAATAGGTATGTATGTAATAATTATTTTCACATGTTTATATAATTATTTATTATATTTTAATTTTAAATTATTAATTTAGAAAAATAATGTTTTAATATGATAATCTATTTGTAAAGTTATTATAGTTATTATTAAAATAAAATTTTGTATTTATAAAAAAAAGAAAAAATGAAGAATAAAATGATTGTAAAAATTTACTGGACATGAAAGTTTCACAGCCCATTAGTTTAATACAATGAAAAAGATAATGTTGCACCATTATAAGAGGGAATTCCCGCCCAAAACATTGTGTAATTCATGTTTTGGAGGTTATTCATTTCTGTCTGAGTTTTGTTTTTCTTCTCTGCTGTATTCTAATGGCTCCTTCTTCTAGGGCAAACAATGGAAGAACACCAAACCCAAGAAGGGGAAAGATTGAAATCAAAGAAGCTGAACAGAGAAATAGGCTATGCGTTACCTTTTCCAAACGAAAGTTAGGGCTTTTCAACAAACTCACAGAACTTTCTATTCTATGCAAAGCAGAAACCGCTTTGATCATCACCTCTCAAAGTGGCAAGGTCTATTCCTGTGGCTACCCCAACGCCGACACCGTCCTCCGCCGCAACATCACCGGAGGGCCGTCTCAACATTGTGGCGGTTCAAGCGAGAAGGAGCAGGAGAAGTTTCTTGAGAAGCATATGATGGAATATGAGAGTGTGCAGGAAAAGTTGAAAGAAAAGCAGAAGCAGTTGAAAGAGATGAAAATGGCAGAAAAGAATAGCCCTTGCTTTCCTCCATGGTGGAATCTCTCCACTGAGAATATGGGTTTGGAGGATCTTGAACAGTTCAAGAACTATTTGGAAAGTTTGAAGCTTAACCTCATCGCAACCTTGCTAGAGAAGACGCTACAGAATCCACATTCAGATCCACCAATCCACATTCACATGAAAGTAAATAAAGATATTATTTTTGTTTAGATTTCATTAATATGGGTGGTTTGAAATTGAAAAGAATATTGTTTATCCTCTATAAACAGTATTTTCTTTAATTTTAAACTATTCATATGAAATCTAAATTAAAATAATATTTTCATTTATTAACAATGCTAAGAAATTTACCAGTTGTTTTTAATATTTAGTCTTGTAGTAACTTTAGCATTTTTTTTATTTGTGTCGTAGACAACTCATCTTATCATGTTTTGATTTGTGATGAACTTATTTTATATGATTTTTTTAATTTTCTTATCAATTATATGTAAGGGTGGCTCAAGGCCCACGCAGCTAAAGCAATCGTTTTAGGTCTCAAGATCTTAAAGACTTAAACAAAATTTAATATACTTTAGGCCTCAAGGTCTCAAAGACCTCAAAAAAATTTAATATGCTTTAGGCCTCAAGGTCACAAAGGCCTAAAAAAAATTAATATGCTTAAAGGCCTAAAAAAAATTAATATACTTTAGGCCTCAAGGTCTTAAAGACCTAAAAAAAATTTAATATGCTTTAGGCCTCAAGGTCACAAAGGCCTAAAAAAAATTAATATGCTTTAGGCCTTAAGGCTTCAAATGCCTCAAAAAAATTTAATACTCACATATTATTATAAAATAAAAAATATTTAATTTTAAAATTATACTAACAAAATTTTAATTAAAAATTTAAATATTTTAAGTGACTTTAAGTTTACATTGGTGATAGAAATATTTTTTAATGACTTTAAATTTATATTGATACTATAAATACTATTTGATGAATAATATTGTTGAAACTTTAGAATAATAAATTAATATTTAAAAAAAAATTGAACAATCAAGGAATCTTTGGTATCAAAACTTTCTAATTTTCTCTTCCTTATAAACAGATTGATATCATCTCTTTATATGTCCTGTCATTGTCTAACTCTTCCACTTTTCCTTCTTTCTTCACTTATCTCCTTTTCTTCCTCTGTCTCTTTGTTCCTTCCATAATATTATTTCATCTTGTTCTCAATTTCAAATTTCTTTCATTTCATATTTCATCAGTCTATACTGTCCATTTATGCGCATGTCTTTACTTGGAGACTTTGAGGAAGAGTTCGTGTTCTCGCTCCTTTTGAGTGCATCAATATTAGGTAAAAATAATGAGATTGATCAATTAATCTCAATTTGTTTTTATTTTTCATTATTGTTTAATTAATCTTAAAATAATTTGTGCAAATTCAAGGAAGCGAATTTAGAAGTTACAAATTATATTTAAAGACATACCAAAGAACATGATCAATCAGGTTTTATTTTTTTAACTTAGACTTATTTTATATACTTATAAGTTACATTCAGTGTGATATATATTATAATTTTTAATTTATATAAAAATATACAAATATGGCAACTAGAAAATTTGAATCAGGTTATTCAAAACTTAAAAAAAGAAAGAGTTGAACTTTTTGTTGAATCACAAAAAGGAGCTATGGATAAATTTATAAAAATAAACAAAAAAAAATGAATTAGAAAATATAGGTGAGTCTTCTTTGAATGGACAACATAACAATATAAATTAAATTTAGGTGAAGATAACAATGTAAATATAGGTGAAGACAATAATAAAGTAGTCAACGAAGATAATAATTTTGATTCTCAAACTAATGATAGTAATTCTAATTCACAAACTCAAGATAATAAGAATGAAATTGCAAGACAAAATGATTCTAGTATTAAAAATATATACGATCCAAGTCAATGGGAGGATATTGATACAAAATTAAGAGACTTATTAGTAGAAAAAGGCCCTATTAGGATAACTGATATAGATTTTCCAAAAGATAGATACTCAAGACACTTTTTTATATCATATTTATCCAAAAATTTCGTGAAAAAAGAACCAGTCCTAAAAAAACAAAGAATGAAGTTATTAAATCACCTCAAGAGTCATTTAGAATTGATTATTTTTTATATATTGTAGATAAAGCAATTACCACACTCCAAAATAGATTTGAACAATTTAAAATATATGAAGATATTTTTGGTTTTTTATTTAGTATTAAAAATTTAAAGTTATTGGGTTGTGTACTTTTAAAAGAAAAATGCTTAAACCTTGAAAAGTATTTAAAACATGATAATTTATTGGATCTTGATGGCTTAGATTTATTTTCAGAATTAAATATCTTAAAGGAGATTATAGGATTGGAAAATGATAAACCAATTGACATTCTTAATTATATAAAAAGAATAAATTCTTTTACAAATGCATATATAACATATAGAATAATGTTAAACAATTCCAGTATCAGTTGCTTCAGCTGAAAGGAGTTTTTCAAAACTTAAACTAATAAAATCTTATTTAAGATCAACAATGTCTCAACAAAGATAAAACAGATTAGCTTTATTATCTATTGAAAAAGATTTTTTAAATGAAATTAATTATGATAATTTAATAGATAATTTTGCATCACAAAAAGCTCGAAAAATAAATTTTAAATAAAAATATCATAATTTTAATTATTTTATTAATTTAAAAAAGACCTCATTTTTTTATTCGCTTTAGACCTTCTAAAGCCTTGAGCCGCCACTGTGAATCTGGTTTATAAATCAATTCATACCTAACTATAATGATATATAGATTTTCTTTACTCATTTGTTTAAAAAAAAACAGATTAATTATTAAAATAGACAAATTGGATCAATCAAATATGATTATGTGATTTTTATATAAAAGAATCGTGTTAACTAGATATCATTTCGCTTATATAGAAAAGAAATTGTAAAAAGACAGACATTATTTCTTTATTAATTTTAATTTAGAAATTGAGAATGACAAACACGATTTTAACTAATTGATTAAATGAAATCATGAAATTGTGTTCATGGAAACTGAATTTATTGTTGTGTGAGCCATTCAAAAAATGCTTACTCTTTCTTCTATTTTTTTTTCTACTTTGTTGCATTTATATTGGTGTATAAGGTAATAAATGCAAATATTTATTGATACACCAATTTATATTTTTCTGACTATCTACATATTTCAAAGAACTACCCTTCTTAACATTATTGTGTTTGATGTATTGATTATATTTATCTAAATATTTATTCACATATCAATGTATATTTCTTGAGACCACCAATATTTATTGTGATAGCTATCCTAAAATACATTAATCTAAATGCAATAGAGGACAGGAATAAAAAATAAAAAAGGAGGACCAGGATGCCTTTCTGGCTTACACACCACTGAAATTGGCTCTCTAAGAGATTATTTAACATTGAACTTGACTTCCATGAACATGATTTCACTTGATCAATTAAGTAAAATCGGATATGTCTCTGTTGATTTCTAGATTAACAAATGTTAAATGTATATTTAACATTTTTTTTTTAATCTTGGACAACTGATATTATCCAGTTTAGATTTGTGATCAACTTGTTTAATACATAACCTTGAATTTTGTTATAGCCATATATCCTCTTAGATTTCTTATCATGTTTACAAATTCTTCCATATCTAGCCATTAATGATATTGAATTTTCTAGGAGTTGATGTCTAAGGTGGTTTCATCTAAAACATTGACACAAATAAATATATATATATATATATATATATATATATATATATATATATATATATATATATATATATATATATATATATATATATATATTAAGTATTTACATCAAGAACTATCTTTCTTAATATTTATTGTGTTTGGTGTATAAAAATCTACATATTTATCAACATATTTATTAATACACCAATTTATATTTCTTTTGACCACCAATATTATCTACATATTTCAAAAGAGTAAACTTTCTTGACATTAATTATAATTGATGTACATAAATCTAAATATTTATCTACATATTTATTGAAGTTATATTTATTACATTATACAGCAAAGGGAAAAAAATAAGAAGAGGAAGTCTTTTTACTAGCTCACACATCACTCAGATCGACTTTATAGTAAACAATTTCAACAACATTAAACTTGACCTCCATGAACACAATCACACTTAATCAGTTAAGTGAAATCATGTCTGTCTCTGCCCATTTCTAGATTAACAAATAAATTGTGTCTGCCTCTCACAACTTTTTTTATGTGCAAGTAAAATTATTTCTAGTTGGCACAATTTAGAAATTATGACAGAATAACACCATTTTTCCTTTTTGATAATTAATTTTTTTATCTATTTTTTGTAAACCAAATTATCTTATTAGAATTAAGTTCAGTTTTTCCAAAAAAATCCCGTTTTACTCATTACTAAAAAAATTAATGTATCTCTTTCTATTTATTATAAACAATGATAGTACAAGAAATTTTACGAATAAATATTGACACAACTTTGAAATTTGAGGAAAAAAAATGCTTATTCAAATAAAAATTCAAACCGAGAATATTGACATAAAGCCTGTTATCTTTTATATGTCAACTTTTAAAAAAAAAGTATCACCTAAAAACTCACACAAAAGACATATATGTTTAAATTTAAAGAAAAATAAAATACAAATTTATTTTATATATTATATATAATCTTATAAATTGTTTATTCATCAATTACCTTGAATTTATATTTATAAAATCATGGTGTGACATATATATTTTTCATTAGTAAATTAGTATTAAAATAATTTTTAGATAGTTCATAATAAAGTTAAAAAATAAATTAATTTTTTAAGAAAATAGAATTAATTAAGTTATAAAAGAGCTAGGCATGCTCAAACTTAATATTTTTTAATAACACAGTCTCATTATTTTAGTTGCCCTCGAGACAAGTTTAAGTCATCAACTTTCTTTTACAAACCAAATTCAAACTTGAGGAATTTTTCGATGTTCTTTTACATTTTATAATTGAGATAAATCTTTAGATTTAGAGTTATTACAATGCAAATTTGACAAAAGTTATGGTAGGAAATTAAGTAGTCTTTTTTACCTGAGGTATAGACTTTTTCTCCATTCATCATAAACAATATGTTGTAGATCATGCGCATGCATCCCAACACACTCTTAATTATAGTTTATATTATCTCTTAATATAGCGTATATTATTTCTTAATTGTCATCCTGCACTTATCTTTTTGTATCTTTCCGTTATAATTATTTAAAAACAAATCCTTTTGTAATTCATATATATATATATATATATATATTGTATGATATATGTTCTCCATATATAAAAATTATATTTTTTTATATGGTTTCAAAACTACAAGCTTAACTAGCCATTTTTGATCCTATCAATGACCATCACTACTCTTTCGCTTACTGTGTTGTGGATGTGGAACTTGTCACAGTAACTCAACTACCCATTAAATTATCTTCATCAAATTACTCCACCTGGTACAAGCAAGTTACTCTATTGTTGACTACAAATAATGTACTCGACTATATTTCTGACATCCTTCCATGTCCTTATGCAACAATTGAAACGGGTGACGCAACTGTTGAAAATCCTACTTCTTTTGCTGAAAGTACCAGGATAATTATAGGCTTCTGGCTCTCTTTGGTACTTGTGGTCCTGAAGCGTAGATTGTGATGTCCTTCACTACCTCCTCCGTTGATGCAATGTCGAGACTAACTAAGGTTTATGTCAATCAGTCTTGCACTCGGATCGTGTCTCTTAAATAGTATCTTTCCTCCATCACCAAAGGTGACTTTATTGTATGTGACTATTTGCGTTCTATTTGCTCCGTAGCTGATAAGCTTGTACTTATTAATCATTCTGTTGATGATCTTGATCTTGTCATTATAACCCTAAATAGTATATATTTATACTATATATATATACTCGTATATATTTGTACAATATATGTTCTCAATATATAAAAATCATATTTTTTTATACAAATAAATAATATGTTTTGAAGAATTAAATCTCTTTATTTTAAAATTAACAAATTAGAATTTCTTTTTTCACCTCTTGTCTTTACGGATTGAAACAACTTCGATGATTGTCACAGTGAAAAAAGGATTCAACCAAAGAAAGAAAAAAGAAGAAGCAAAGTTAATTTAGAAAATTCACCTTAATCTACTTCTGAAAGCATTTTAAACTCAAGAGACATAACATATTTTAAAACTCAATTTAACTTACTTATCAAGCATCTTAAACTTAAGACGTAACATATCCCATTGTTAAAGTCCCAACATATATTTGAATAATAATTTTAACATAACTTATGAGTAACAATGAAAAAAATGATTTTAGTATAGAAAAATATATAAATTTGTATATTTTTCACAAAAATATAAGAATAAATAAAAAGTCGATCAAGTCAACCGACGTAACCTATTATAAAGAAAAGAATGTAAGTTAAATTGTTAAATCTCTAAGTCTATAAGACCATATAGACTCGTTTAGCATAATTTGCAATTCATACAAATTAAAAAAATATACTAAGTCATCTGGTCTCGTAACATATTTTACTTTTTTTAATATTTTATTATAATATAATATTATTATTATTTCATCAATATTATATATTTATAAGTATAAATTCATATTTTATTTTGCGATATTTTAATATTTGTTTATAATAAGTTTTTACAGATATTCAAATTTAAAATTAAAAGAATTACAAAAACCCTTTTAGATTTTTTTTTTCAATTTTTTAATTCATACAAGTTAACCTGCAAATGAAGTATATGAGATTGATTAAATTTATTAATCCACAAATGTTATGTGGATTAGTTCGTTCTAACCCATAGATAAGTTTATATTCTCACTCCTAAAAACATATATATTTGTTAATAATCAAGAATAAAGTGATGTGTGGAAGCTAGAGAGGATGGTCTAGAAGCAAGGTAGTAAAAGAAAATAGAAAAAGAAAGAGACGTTCATGCATGGATCCATGAATTTTTCTTGCTATAGCCCTCACCTCCCCATCAAATAGACAATGCAAAACATTGGACAAAGAAGTCAAAATTGATTAAAGTAAGGTTTGGTAAATGATTTGCGGAGGAAGAGAAGAAGAAAACTCAGCTTGCGTTATGCTAATGCCTCGTTGAAATCTCACCAAAATCAACCAATCATCAATATGTTTGCTCATAATAATAATAATATTATTATATTATTATTATTATTGATACATTGCGTCAAATGATTATCATTCTATATTTATATCTACCTGTAATTATTACTATAACACTTTTTCATTAAAGAAAACCCAAGCAGGAATAAGAAATTGACACATCATAGGGAAGTATGTTGTGAACGAACCATCGTCAATTAAGGAATGATGACGTTGGCCTTTAACAATCACTCACATTGCACCTTTAAAATTACTTAGACATACAAATTCACCTTGCTAAAAATAAGAGAATTCATGTGGGTAATTTTCCTAGAAAACTTTTCTTTCGTTTTTACCATTTGAAGGAAAATAAACGTGTCAAATGAAAGAAAAAAAAAACGAAAGTTGTTAATACTTGAATCGTGGCTGCATTTTTAGCATTATATAAAGCCTATAGAATCAAGCTCGGAACATAGAAGGGTGATCAATCTTTCCCATAAAATAAAAATTAAAATCATATAAACTTTACTTGAAAACGTGAAAGCTAGAATTAGTTGCTTATCACTTAACATGAAAAATGGTATCACAAGCAGGACCAAAATGATAAAAAGAAAAGTTGAAAAGCTTGTGGGGGACTTACCCCCACAACCCTAAAAAAGTGGATCCACCCCTCACAAATGATTCTAAAACATTTTTTGGGTAGAGAATTTTCTTAAAAAGGTTAATTCATATTTAATTTATATACATGAGTTGATTCTAATTTATAAATAACTTTATTCTTTAAAAAATGGTTACAAGGAAACATGCATATATAATCATGTCATAAATTATCACATTGATCCTTCATTTAACCTATTGGTGTAAAGCTATATAACTCCTCGCCATGTACCAAAAAAACCCTAGTTCACCATTGGAACCCAAAGTCCAAAAGTGTCTCATCTCCTAAAAGGGATTTTAGACAACAACCTAGAACTAGGTCATACCCTATGTTTTGCTTTTAAAAATGACTAGAAGTAGAAGGGCAATGTGCTGTAACATAGGTAAAAGAGTAGGTTCAGGTGCTATGGAGGTAGTTAGTGAGAGCCTTTTTTAGACTTCATGAAGAGCAAAGTTTTTGTGCCTAGAAGTGAAAGAGGGATGTTGGGAAGGTTTGAATAAAAGCTTGGTGGTGGTAAAATAGATGAAGGAGAAGACTTAAAAAATAATGAGTTTTCAAAACCAAATTATCAAATAATAGGGTCTTCATTCAATAAATTTATTAAATATCTAAAAAATATTATAAAAAATAAAATTATAATAATGGAAAAATATGGTTAATATAAAACTAAAATCACACTGTTTCAATAATTAATAATAAATTGCATATAAGGTTGATTAAAATTGAGTTTGTTATTTTTATTGAAAGAAATTGCTGCGAGGCATCTCAGCCGTACGTTCTAGTGCTGCAATGGAAGATCTAGTCCGTCCAAATCCACCTCGATATTTTCGAACCTCTAAAAAGCTTTCATTATGCGTGTCGTCAGATTCAGTTTCGAAAAACAAGCCAATGTTGCATATGCGTGCAATTACCATAACGTCCCTAGTTTTCGAGGAAACGCAACAGAAAGTAAGGGTAAAATTGGAAACGGAAAATTATGAAAAACCAGTTAGCCCAGTTTACCTTTTTCTGTGTCTGGTTGGTCTGCGTGAAAAGAAAAATATTATATAAAAAGGAAAATAGCTCTCAAAGCTGTCTCATAACTCGCGTTTGGAGAGCGTGGGAGCACTTGCTTTCAAGGTAAAATAAATTAATGGTTTTGATTAATTTTTTGATAAATGTTATGTGTTATATATTTTTAATTAATATTTTATTAAAATAAATAATTTTATTAAGTGTTTAAAATATTTTTTATTTTTGTATTGTTTAATTATATTGACATAATCATTATTTTGATATTTTTATTTTTAACTTACCAATTAGCTTATGTCTTATTTTTTTCATTTCTTCCAACTTATTCGTGTTTTTTAAAAAAACGCTAGTCATTGATAAATTTAATAAAATTAAAAATATTTAAATTTATGAAATATTTATAATTATTTTTTTATAGTAAATTAGGATAATATAATAAATATTGATATATTTTATTTTTAGTAGAAAAATTATAATTTTAATATAAAAAATTAATTTCGTTTATTATGGTTGAAATAATTAAACATATTCTTTTTTTATTTTTAGTAGTTATTAAGTGAAGTTTTTTAATAACTACGTATGACAATTATTAAGATAAAAAATACTTGTTTAATTACCTCACCTATAATTAACAAAATTAAAATTTTATATTAGAACGGTAACTTTTATTAATGTACTAAAAACAAAATATACCATACTTATTCTACTCAATGAACTACTTATCTTACAACTTATATCCCTAACTATTTTGAAGATATTCAAATTATTAATTTAATTATTACGGATTCTATTTTGTTAAGTGACTTTAATTTTAATAAGGGAATATATATATAAGATTAACATTTATTAATAATTTATTTAATTATTGGTGTTTATAAAAAATATCTTTTAATTCTTATAACCAAATCTTAGAATAAAATTATCATTGATTACTTAACTTAAATTAAAATATAATAATTAAGTATCATTAATTTTATAAATAAAACAAATGGCAAGTGAATATTATTTTTTCTAATTTAGCTTAATTTAAGGAGGTACAAAAACTTACGAATACACATTCACAAGGTGCATCTTCATTTCATAATCAGTGTTTTGTTTGAAACTCTAGAGTCACACAACTTTCCTTTTTTTTTCACTTTTTATAAGTTATTTTCTGTTTTGCCAAAGAATTAAGTTAGTTTGGTACAATCTTGGGTTTACTATCTTCATGCTTGCTGATTTTTTTTTATTTTTTTTTTACGTTTAGTTTTTAATCAAAATTTTGATTTATTTTATTTCTTCAATTTTTTACGTTGACGTTTTAGTTTTTGCTATCAAGAAATAATAACATTAATTAATGACGTAAAACAACGTTAATAACTTAATAATATCAATATTGATTTAGAGAAGTATTTTACAGACTAATCATATTTAATTTTTCTAGATAAATAGTGTATTTTCTAGATAAATAGATAATCATATTTACTATTGGGTGTTAATATTAGGAGTCAGTCCGAGCTTAAGTTCTTAATATAGCTTAGAAATAATGTTATGAAACTTAAAAATAGTTTTAATTAAAGTAATTAGTAAAAATCATCTTATTAATGAGGTTAGTAATTATAGGTATCGTGATCAAACTCAATATCATTCCTATAAATAGAATGGTACTCTACAATTATTATTCTAACTAACATCAAGAGTGTCTTTACAGTAACTCCCACATCGATATTAGAGAGATGATTGAAGAAGAAAATGTTTTAAGCCAAGTCATAGCAAGTTTTAGTGCTCCAAGTCAGTTCCATATTTACTCAACCTATTACTCCATCCAAGAACATTTTGACGCCCATCATGGGACTGACTTTGAAGATGGTGACTACACGCAAAGAAGCCAACAACTAGCAGACTTCGCACATCATGTCGAAGAACAATGTTGATATTGTAGCTTTGTTGATGGAGATGAGACGTGAGTTGGAAGACCTTAAAAGGTAGAATGTTAAAGAGGTTGAAATCCTGAGACAAGAGAATTCAAGCCTGAAAAGGAAGTTAGCTCAAAGAGAACTCGATCTAAGTGGGTGGTTGTGAGAATGATTGGAGACGAGTGAGAGATAACTACTATCACTACAAAAAATTGTGTATGTGGTGACATTTTTTTTGTATACAACATCGATTACAGTGTGTGGCATTTCCGCATACCGTCATAGATCTGGTCGTCATAAAATATAAAATATCGTTTTTTCACAAAACGCTGCAGCATCCGCCACACAATGACTTTTATAAAGTGACATTTTTTTACATGTAAATAATGTTAATTGAATTGTCATAATTATTTTTATTGACAACAACAACAAATGATACCTTTGAACATCGTTATGAAAGTTTTAATATGACCCTTGTTATGACCATATTATAATAAATGGTGAATGATGACACGTTAGTTGAAATTGTCGTAATTATAATATTAAATAAAATATATATATCCCGCATTTTATAATTATATCTAGTATTTCATAATTAACCAATTTTCATAATTATATATGTTATGTACACATAATTATCTAGTAGAACAAAACTAAAATAACACAAATTTTGTAATAACAAAATATCACATTAATTAATAGTGCAACACGTTATGTTCCAACACAATTGACAAAATATTATGCTCCAAGACTAATACTATTACAAATTTATAAATTTTTCATACCTAGTTCACTTTTGAAATACTACAAAAACAAGAACATATATATTTAATCTGCCTTGTTGCCTCCACTTGATTCTATAATGTGATTTGGGGATATAACACCACTTGCAATATTTGATGCCTGAAATATTGACAGCAAAGAAAATTAAATACTGTAGCAGAATGTACATGTTAATTCTATAGCAGAATGTATTTGAGGCACTTACCAAACTAGGTGCCATGACAGTAAAATGTTTAGGTACATCTGATCTTGTAGCAATGTAGGCAAGTAAGGAATTCATTTGTTCCTTCAGAGTTGCAAGCTCAGTTTCCATCTTCACTACCTTATCCTCAACTTGTGCTGAAGGTGCACTTGAGGAAGCATAGTCCATACCGGTTAATCTTGTTATAGTGATCTAGGATCTGATTCATAAATGGCCTTAACATATTCTGATATCTGGCTTAATAATAATCTCGAGCCATGTAGGAGATGCTGGTGAAGGTTATGTCTAACAACAACTTGAGCAAAATTGAGCAAAATTGTCATTATTAACAGAAGTAAATCATAAGTCAGACAACACCCCTGGATCAATATATGTGTGACTCTGATATAGATGTCATGTGATAACCAGGTCCAATACCGTGTCACCAAGAAATTCAAGCATTTGTCCCAATATCAATAAGTTGCATTATAGGCGTACAATATTAAGAAACTTTATAAGTTAAATATCAATAAACTACTCTAGAATATATAAAACTTCGTAGATACCTCATAACATCAGCCACCACCCACATAATATGCTCTTATCAGAGCTTCAAAACAGTCAACAATAGTCTTAGAACACATCCAACGGTGAACCCTGTCATAAAACTTCCCAACCACAACTTTTGGATCCTCGGTATGGAATTTAACATCTATAGGGCACTTCAAGGGTTTCCAATCCACAATCACAACAAACAGGGTGTATAGAACGTTGTCTAGAGCAACCCAATAACGTGGTTCAAATGCATAGTCTCGAATATAACCCTAACAGAAAACCTTACATTAATTCATTCCAATGATTGCCGCACCACTTAAAGTCTTACAATGATAACATTAAAAGGTAAACAACAAAAATAAAGTTGGGAATTACTAAAGCGGGATGGCCCAAGCACTGAAAACTTTTCTAAAATTTACAATTTTCTATGTGCAAATGTTAATTTGTTGAAAATAATGAAACTAATCACTCCCAAACTTAATGTAACATTCTTAGACTTGGTACTTAAAACTTAATAGAAAACTTTTATTTGTATGTAAAGATTGTCTAAGCTTTATAAGCTCAATTTAAGTCAAGTTTCTAGTCAACCTGGGACAAAATGGATGACATCAACTAAGGCAGCTTCCTAACAAATATTGATATTGATACATAACATTAATGGAATAAATAAATGTATTGTTTGAAATTGTATTTGTTAGAATAAAAAGTATCTTAGCACCTGATCCAGATTAATCATCCAATAGGTTTTGAACAAGTATCAAAATTTTCGTCTAGTCAAGAGTTTGATTGTCTCGCAAGACAGAAATTTCACAAGCCTTTAACTTACACAAACTTTTAGGCTCTGAGACAATAACACAAAAAAAAAAAACAACAAAGAATACGTGTAATTTGAGATCTATTGCTAGTTTATGAAGGGTTGAATTACAAACTGCTAGTGACCATCGGGCAGATAATTGTCCTTCACATTTCTTGGGATATTTAAGAAAGAGGTGACAGGTCACCACATACTTCAAAATAGAATCTCATAGCAACTCAAGAAGTTCCATTGAAAGTTTCACATCTCAAAGTTGTAAGTGCTTCTAGAATCTAAGATTTACTGTTAAAGTGTATATTCAGGATAAACTGAACATTCTCTAACAAAAACCTAAGAGCCACCTACAAGTTAAAAGGGTGGATGCTACACAAGTAAAATTAAGATCCTTAACTAAGTTTTACTTCACACAGCAGTTACATAGATCCTTAATTAAGATTGAGTTACGAAAAGATATTACTTAATGTTTTCTTTCTGTTTCACATATGAAATTAAACTAAATCACCGTTCAATCAGAGACAAACACTTGCTCGCTTATAAAAATAGCCTAGAAAACAGAGAGCAAAATGAGACCAACAATGACAAGTCACATTCTTGTACAAGAGCATAACCATAGTCAGACAAATTTAACAAGTTCAGAATCACAGTCAATATATACATTGGACTAGCCTTTCCACACAACAACTTCAATAGCAAGAATCACACAAACTACATCTTTTTTGTCCCCAAAAAGCTTCAATACATACAATAACAAGAATTACATAACTTTTTCAACATGTCCCCAAATATATGCAATACAAATGGTTATATGTAGTCGAAACATCACGACTTTCAAACAAAGTGGAAAACAAAAATGAAAAACCAGTAAAAATAAAAATGAAAAACTCTTACCTTTGGTCGTCGTGAAGGCGATCGAAGGTCATGAAACAATCGCTTCAATACAAAACGCTCCAATCAGTTATGGTTTCATTGATAGAACAAATTGGATAATTTGTTAGGGTTAGGGTTCGAACCAATAGAAACTCCTGATTGACTACGACTTAAGCTTGGAAACCCATTCTGTGGATGGATTCGTAAATGGGAACAACATGGGAACCAAAGGTTTGGGAATGAAATGGGAACGAAAGGTTTGGAAACGAAATGTGGTGGGATTTTTAGTGTTTTCAGTGGAGGGATCTTAACGAAAACGAGGGAACGTTTCAGTGGAGGGATTTTGGGAAAGAAAGGTTTCGGTAGAGGGATTCAATGTTGGTGTGTAGGTTTTCAATTTGGAGAGTATTTTCACTTTGGAGGGAGAGTGTTCACTATGGAGAGAAACGCGTTTTCATTTAACATATGGGAATTAAACTGCGCAACAAAAAAAGTGGTACCCTTTACAAAGCGGCGATTGTAAATGTCGATTTTTGAACTCAAAACGTGACAGTCATTAAAGTGTCGACTTATACAATATAATATGACACTTTTTTTGAAATGTCATACTAAATTTTTTTGTAGGGTATTATAGGTGGACATAATAACTGGAGCATTTGAGGAAAAAGCCTTTTAAGACAACGAAATTGTGGTGTGGAAGACTTTAAGGAGAAAACTTAACAAAAATGAAGGGAACAAAAATGAAGGGACATCTAAGTTGTTCTTAAGACATAGTACATTGGTTCTTATTGTAATCGATATAGAATTTATACACAACATTGATTACTATAAGAATCAATGTGATATGTCAAATTCTACATCAGTTACAATAAGAACCAAACCAAGCTGTTCAAAATTGAAGCTTCATACAATACCCATAAAACATCCAAAAACTACCAAAGTGATTAAAATTGTCTTGAAACCCTATTTTTTCCACTTTTCACCAACTTACACATATTTATGAAAATATTTAAGATTTAAGAATGACACCATTGAATTCTTCATCATAACAACTACAATTAAGAACCAGGTTTCAAAAAAGTGAAGTTTCCAACCATACCTTAAAAACACTTGTAAAGTAACCAAGTGATTAAAATTTTGGCTTTAAAGCTTTTGTTTTTTCGCTTTTTATTATTAGTTACACGAATTTTCCCAAATCTTTTGGACTTGAGAATAGTACTATTGGATTCATTGATACAAAAGCCACAACTAAGAACCAATATTCACAAAATTGAAGTCTCCCCACATATCATAAAAAACTCAAAATACTAAAATGACTAAAATTTTGGTCAAACACCTACTTTTCACCTTTCACAACCTACTTACACCCATCTTCACAAATCTTTTGGACTCAAGACTGGTGGTATTATTGGATTTGCTAACATAAAAACTACAACTAAGAATAAGCTTTACAAAAATGCAGTGTTTCACCACACTTAAAAAATTGTCACAAATTACTTTAGTGATCCATATGAGTTGAATGACCTACTAAATTCACTTTGCGCTACTTGAGACATTGTTCATGGTCAAATTTCTAATTGATCAATATTTCATCGACTAATGTGTCCACATTCAATAAATTAATGTATGTGTCGTTATTATTCACATAATTATCATTGTTAACTCATAATAAATTTTGTTGCAAATTATCCTTTGTCACAATACAAATGAACACTATAACCAAGTTTGCATCATCAATTTCAACATTCATAATCATTTTACTCTGTCTATAAATAAATTATGAATTAGGTTAATATACACACTAAATATTCAAATTCAACACATTATTCCTTCTCGTAGAATACCATCGTATCATCCTCTATGATAAATTCTTCCCCGAAAAGCCCAACCTCATTATTTTAAGTGTACAAATAATTTATTTTGTGACTAAGTACAAAGTATGATTATTAGGTTTTGTTTGGATTAAGAGGTGGATTTGAGATTATATGAGAGGAAAGTGTATGGAAAGTTTAGTTGTTTGAATTAAGGGAAAGATGATAAGATTTGAAGAGAAAGTTTATGAAAATTTGTGAGTGATGTGATAGGTGTGATTGATAAAATAATTTTTATTAATACTTTTATTGTTATTTTAAAATTTATTAATATTGTTATTTTAATTTTTAATTTTAATAATATTATTAAAATTATTATTTATAACATTATTATTATTTTTAGGTTTTAATATTAATATTATAAAGATTTCTTAATTATCTTATTTTTTTATTATTTTATGAATTTATTATTAATATTTATTATTATTTTATATTAATTAAAATTATTATTATTATTTTATTATATTATATGATATTATTAATTATATTTATTTTATTTTAACTTAAATATAAAAAGAGATAAATTTATGATAGAATTTAATTATATAAAAAATGATATTGGAAATCGTGTTTTCTCTTCAAATCTTTGCAAGTATGCGAAAAAAGTCTGACGTTAACTTTTTATTTTAATTTCAATTTTTAATTAAATTTTTTTCTTGATTTTTGTGTTTTCTTTTTCTTTCTGAGTATCAATTCGTCGTCTCTGCAAATCGATTGTCTAATCTAAACGGAGCGTTAGTAAAAATTCTAATGATAATGATGTAAAATAGACTTGCTTTAAAAAAAAAAGTTTTTTCAACATATATACTTTAACTGATCAATTTCATAAAATTACAGAAAAGTTAAATTAGGATAATAAAAAATAAGTCAGAAAAATAGAATATCAATGTCTCGTTTTAAGTTTAAATGACAATCATCTCTATAAATCAATCCAATTAACATTGGCTATGATATACTTCACGTATTTCAATCTTAAGTTAAATCACAAAACTTTAAAAATATATTTTTCTAAAAAAATAATTAACACAAAATTGAATTATGTGTCTACAATAAAAATTTACACACTTCCAAAAAAAAACATACTTTTGTGAACTAAACTGACTTTTGTTAATATAACGAATAGAAGAAAAATATTTGATATATGATATGTTCACATGGTTTCATTATTTACTTGTTTTAATTTTTATCTATTTCATTTAATTTTTGTTAATATTACATCTAAATTTGAATTATTAATGAAAATTATTGAGAATTCATTTTATAAGTCAAAATTTACAAAATTTACTTTTACTACTGATAATAAATATTTACTTCTATTAATAATACTAAAAATTATACAAATACTTTTATAAAAAAATAAAATAAAATAAAATTTAATATTATTAAATGAATAATTAATATTAATAATCATTACTCAAATTTATTTTAATTAAAATTTTATGTACATTATTGTTAATAATAATAATAATAATATAAATTAATAATAATAATAATTTAAATTAATAATAATAGTTATTAGTATTAACCATGGACATGTTTTCTAAAATTATTTAATTTATCAACAATAAAAATATTTATTAGTTTGTCTGTTTGAGTAAATATTTACCTTGTAAGAACTTTTTTTGGTTGGGTTTATTGGGGAAAAAGATGGTGAATTACTTTTTCAATATTCAGGTATTAGTTAAAAAATAGTTGTAATGGTTTAGAGAGAGCAGAAGCTGGGAAGAAGACTCTCTGAAGAACTTGTTGAGTTTGAGAATCTGAAGTACCACACCGGAGAAACCGTGAACAAGAATTGCGCAACCAACCCTGCAATATAAAAGCCTGGTTCACCATTGCAATGGTAGGACCCAAACGCCACTTCCTCCCTCTCGTTCTCATCTCCCTCGCCGCCTTCATCTTCTACACCTTCCACCACTCTTCTCTCTCACCGACCATTCCTGAATCCAACCACAGATCCACTTTCCCACACCCGATTCGAACCCTAACGCATCCCAATTTCAATTTCGTTGTCAACGTCCTCGCCTACAACCGCCTCGCCGCGCTCTCCCGGTGCCTACGCTCCCTCGCCGCCGCCGACTACCTTGGGGACCGCGTCCACCTCCACCTCCACATCGACCACTTCGCCTCCGACAATGCGTCGAGCGTGGACCCGAAGCTCCGGGAGGCGCGTCGGATCTTGGAGTTCGTGGACGCGTTCGATTGGAAGTTCGGGGAGAAGGTTGTGCATTACAGGACGGGCAATGTGGGCCTGCAGGCCCAGTGGTTGGAGGCCTGGTGGCCCACTTCCGATCACGAGTTCGCCTTCGTAGTGGAGGATGACTTGGAGGTTTCCTCGCTTTACTATGAGTTCGTTAAGGCCTTGATTCTCAATTTCTACTACAATGCCTCCAATTATAGCCCTTCCATCTTCGGGGTTTCGTTGCAGCGAGCAAGGTTTGTTCCAGGTATCGATTTCTCTTGTTTGTTTATTCATCACTGCTTTAGTATATGGCACTTCTTTAGTATTTGACACTTCTTTGTTGTAACTGGTGAGGTTTAGTTTGATCGATAGCATTAGGAATCTAAGTGTCACACATTTAGTAGTAGAAATGAGAAAATTAACTATCATATAAGAAACAAAACCAACACTATACTTTTAAGTTGAAGATGATTATGTACGTGTGACTCGTATTTCGTTGTGAGATCTTTTTGGTATTGGATTACCGTGTGCTCGTGCTTAAAATCATTTCTGAGAGCGTGTACTAGTATGGTATGGAAGGAACTCTCTTTGAGAAAGAGATTATTAGAAATTCTAAGTGTGAATAAAAAATTAAGTAATATATAAAACAAAATCTACAAATCCAATATTTTAAGATTTTAGGTTGAAAGTGATGTTGAAAGTGATGACAATTTCTTGTGTGCTTATGTTTCATTATTGTGAGATGTTTTCAGTTTTCTCATTGATTTTCTCAACAATTAGGTGAATCTGGTTGCTTATGTGGATTGGCATCATGTGTCGTATCCGTTATATGTATCGTTTAACTTAGTTGATTATTGATCTGTCTTGCCCACATTTGAAATAAATTGTTTTTCGGTTAGATAACCTTATAGAAAGACCCATGTGATGCATTTTTTCTTCCACATGGCACAACCCGAAGAACAACTTTGACAGATTTCGAACTCAAAAGACCTGCCAGTCCCATGAGTTTGCCCTCATCCTGGCAATCCTACTGATCCCACCAACTTCTGAGGTGTGAAGACTTCAGAAATGGCTGGAAACTCGTTACGATCAATGTTATATGGATCCTGGCCTTTGTTGAGGAGCAACGCCAATGCCACCAATCTGGACCTTGTCTTGTGTGTTATAATGATTTTGAAAATGGATATGATAAACTAAAGATCTGTACAAGTTCTTTGCTATTCAACTTCGTGTAACTTTTGTCTATAGTGTTATATGTCTTCGATGCTATGTCTATCTGTCTGACACCGACGCTAGTATGACACTCATACGTCACGTGTCTAGGCACTCTGCTAAAGTATTGAATTTAAAAGACATTTGTTTACGGCTTGGACATGGTACGGCATGGACATGGTACGGCATGGTTCCGGTATAAAGCTAATGAGGGAAAACAGAGTGATTTTTTTAAGAAGTTTGAAAGTAAGAAATGATTTAAGTTTGCATTTCTCCTTTAAACAAACAAACCATCTATTTCTCATTTACATCTTATGTTTCCGCTTCTCTATTTAGATTTGTCTTTAGATGAATCTAACTTAGAGGGTCTTGTTCAATGATGGTGATCAACAAGAGTAAGATGTCGTAAAATGAAGAGATTCTTTTTTTCACCTTTTAGATTTCATGTGGATGAATTAGATTTGATTTTTGTATTAGGAAATAATGTGTTTAGATTATTATATTTGACTAACTTTTTTGTAGATGATTTTGAATATAATCTTGATTGTCAGGTTAAATAATTCATAATAATGTTTAATTTAAATATATATAAATATATTTAAGTTGCTGTATCTTATATTTTGGAAATTATAGGTGTTGAGGTATGTGTGTCGTGTCATAGGTTATATGGTTGTCATAGTAGTTGTACTCTGCTTATTCAATACACTGGTATTGTTTAGTGATAATATAATTGATTTCTGACCCCAGGTAAACATGGAAACAAATTACAGTTGGATGACAAGACTCGGCTTTTCTTATACCAGTTAGTTGGCACATGGGGTCAAATTCTCTTTCCAAAGCCATGGAAAGAGTTCAGGCTGTGGTATGACGAGAACAAGGCAAAGGGCAATAGGCCATTTCTTGAGGGGATGGTAATAAAATGCTTTTAAAGAGAAAAACATCTCATGTTCTTTACTCTCATTTAATTCTCAGTTTTCTACTTTTATATATGCCAGCAGTTCAGTTCATTCCTGATTTTAGTTCTGAAAATCTTTCCAGGTAACTACAGGATGGTATAAGAAAATGGGAGAGAGGATTTGGACACCTTGGTTCATAAAGTTTATTCAATCTCGGGGTTACTTTAATATATACACAAATCTTCTGCATGAGAGAGCCTTAAGTGTTTCTCACAGAGATGCTGGAGTAAACTATGGGAAAACTGCTGGACCTGATTCTAAATTACTTGAGAAAAGAAATATGGACTTCAATATTTTGGAAATGCAACCTTTGAGTAGTTTAAAATGGTTTGATTTTTGTTTCAGAGAAGTACATCCTGGAAAGGTTGTCACAAACCTAGAAGAACTTGGATTGTTGCTTCACTATCGGCAGAAGCGGGATAGTGTCTTCTTAGTAAATCTTTTTGGGGTATCGGATGATATAGCAAGAAACTTACTTTGCCACTTTGAGAGGCTAAATATCAGGAATTATATACTTATGGGCCCTCCATCTGACTCCTTATTTGATCTGGCAAGGAGGGGACATCCTGTAATTAATGTTGACCAATTTTTAAGTAGTGTTGGATTGTATAAACTTGCTTCGCAAGGTTCAAATTCCGAGGCCATCAAGGGTATTTTGGCAAAGATCTATGTAATTAAGAAGTGTATCGAGAATAAATATAACACGTGGGTTATGGATGGGAACATGCTTCTCACTTCAGACCTCTTTTCTGAGTCTGAAAAACCCAATTATGACTTCTTTGTAGCGAGCACTTTTGAACTCTTTTATGCTAAAAGCTCATCTTCTAGTGAGAAAATCTGGGTTGATGGATTTGTTTCAAAGGTTGTAGCTGCGGTGGAGTCTTTGGCAGGAAAAGATTCAGAGACCCATCATAGGTTAAGCTTTGTGCATATTGTAACAAAATTATTGGAACAGAATGGTGCGAGAATTGGAAGAGTTGATGAGAGTTCTTTGGCCACAAAAATTGGCTATGGTAATGTGAGTGAATCTTTTCTTCGTGATAAAAAGTTGGTATATTGGCCAACTGAGATGGAGCTGGATTCAATTCAGAAATGGTTCAAAGAGTTGAATTTGTGGAGTATAGACAATGATTTGTCTTGCACAGCGGTGGTCTGTCAAAAATCATAGCACTTTCTGGCAGCTAGTATTTATACATCTTATTTTTGACCTCCAATGAGTTAAGCCAAGCGTGACGTGCCTGTGAAGCTTGTTATAGACTATGCGGTGGCGTATACCATGGATGAGGTTGACATAGTTTTTGTTGGGGCGGATGGAGTTGTTGAAAGTGGTGGTAAAATCAACATGATGAGGACTTGCCAAATTGCAATGGTAGCTAAGAGTATGAACAAGCCAGTTTATGTGGCTGCTGAAAGCTACTAGGTGCGTTTGCTGGCATCTTTCTGCATAGTTGTTATATTGATCAGTCAGAATTTGAGTAGAATACACTGTTTAACATAGTAATTTTTATGACTTAAGCACACTAAGGGAGTTTAACTCAAAATATTACTGTTTAACACGGTAATTGTAGTTATACTCCTCAGTCTCTCACTCTGCTTTTCACTGATTTAGGTGTTCTTACTCCATCAGCTGTTAATGATGAACTCATCCAGCTATACTTGTAGCTATTCCTGTATAATTTTCTTTCTATTATTTTAAAATGTTGGCCTCACTTCAAAATTGTGTCCTGTGAAATAATTTTGTAACAAGTACATGCTTATAATCATGACCCCTTCAAACTCAGACTCATGACAGGCTAACTAGATTGACATCTTCAAATTCTCAGGAGACTGTATATTCCAAATCCATTTCCATGAAAAACTTATACTCTATTTATTAGATGTCTTACTGATAAGTCATTTATATCCCTTCTTTTCCGAGTAGATTTTAATAGCATATCCTTCTTTCAAAATTTTAATAGGAATTCAATGCTTCTTTTCAATAAACTCATTTGTATGTAGTTAGTTAAACCAGTAATGTAAATATTTAAAATAGATGTTTTTTTTTTTCAAAATCAGAATTAATTAATAATTTCAAAAAGCAAATCAATCTTTTTTTTATATTTATTACTTTATTTTAGATTTAAATTATTTGGAACTTTGAATATCTAGTGCACATCACTTCTTAATAATAGAGAACCGTATATTTTTTAGAATTTAGTATTAAAAAGTGTATAGCGATAGAAGTGGTTTGAGTTTTCAAAAATTCGATCCCGAAGTCTAATCTAAATTAGAATAATTGGGTTGAAATTAAATCTATATATATATATATATATATATATATATATATATATATATATATATATATATATATATATATATATATATATATGTATATATATATATATACATATATATATATATGTATATATATATATATATATGTATATTTTAAAATGAATTTAGGTTTTACAGATTGAAAATCCAAATAATTGGATTAATTTTTAAATTCAAATTCAAAATTTATAAGTAAAACAGGTCGAATGTATATAAATCGATTTAATAATAATTTTAAAATTGGTTTTAATTTTAAAATATATATTTTTAACAAAAAAATTATATTAAAAATATGTTAGAACCTTATTAAGAGTAAAAAAAGGCAAAATATTGTACACTTACTAAAGAGTAATCAAAATAAAAAATAAAGATATGGTTATTTTATTTTTTATTCTCATTAATTCATAGAAATATAACACTTGACATTATGTCAAGAGTTACGGAGAACACATTATATATATATATATATAAATTAATAAAACTTAGTGCACTGGTTGCTTTTGAACCATGGTGGTACATTGTGACGACAGTTTTGTCATGCAAGATACAAAATGGAGAGGACCACATTCCAACCTTCTGCATTCTTTTATCCTATTTTTTTTTTTTTAAGAATATTTTACTCTCTAATAAAGCTTTTTATATTAATTTTTAAATAATTTAAATTTTAAAAATACAAATCATAAATCATATTTGTTTAAAAGTTAAATCATGTATCGTTTTAAATTAGTATTATATTAAAAAGTTACAGGAACGAAAAGTATCGAAAATTTTGTAAGAGAAATAAGTTGGTTATAAAATAAGTTGAATGCTTATTTTCACTTTTTTTTTCTTGTGAAAGTAAGGTCTTTTTATGACTATGAAAATTTGTAGATTTCTTAACTATGATATTGGTATGGAATGTTGGTTAATTGTCTTCTTAACTAACTTTTGTATTAAAGAAACTATGTTTAGCATTATTATGATTAATAATGATTTTGTTGAAAAATTATAATATATGATTAATTTCTAATAACTTTTCTTTCTTGGTTTCCTTAGTTTCGTGAAACCCTTTTGTTCGTTTAAAAAATGCTCTTTTTTTTCATTTAAGTAAAACTATTTTGTTTAAGATTATTTAAAAAATAAATAAATAAAAACTAATGATCATAAACGATTAAATAACGACTTATAGAAGTAATCTAATTTTCAAAATTGATCCAAGCATACCCTAACTAATATTTAAAAGAAAGAGTTGAAAATTTAAAAGATTAGATGAAAGAGTTGGAAGCTTAATTGAATGAAATATTTTTATTTTCAAGTACTAATATCAGTACTTTAAAGTTTAGTTTAGAATAGGACTAATCATGAAAACTAATCACATGACTCTAAAATCAACCAATATAATTTCATATCAATTGATCGTGTTTGTTAATTAGATAAGTGTGTTAAATTAGTTCATAATTCTCATAATGATATAAAAAAATTCATGTCCGTAGCTTAATATTATAGTTCTTTTAAGCAATTTTGAGTTTTTTAGGTATAGTTTATTAACATGCTTTTGAAATGTCATAATAAAGTTGTATGACATTTTTCAATACATTATTGATAAATCACGAATATTAACTATAGAAAAAAATATCTATATATCAATTTATTATTTATAATCCACAATATATCTATATTATTTATCTATTTATATATAATTTTTGTAATATAATATGTAATCATTTTTTTATGAAAGGTTCCACATTCGTTTTCTTAGTCTGATATACTAATTAAACATTAATTACACTACTTAATTTATTACATTTTTTCGTATTTTAACTCCATTTTATATCAATAATATCAAAATACATAAAAATATAACTAATTAAGTGTATTAATATAAAACTATCAATTTGATTCTTTTATCAAATATCATTTATATATATACACAAAATAATAATAATAATAATAATAATAATAATAATAATAATAATTTTTATGAAAGGCGATATAAATAATAAGAGTGATTTATGATACAAAATTTTCTTATATACAGAAAAAACTATTCACTAAACAAAATTTAAGTATATGTTCGTATTCTCATTCCATCGGTTAAAATGATAAAAAAGTGTTCAATATAAATAAAATTTATATAATAATTTTACAAACTAATTTCATGTTTCACCAATTAATTTCAAACAATTTAATAGATTATAAAAGTGAAAATAGAATTTATTCAAATATAGTGTGATTTTTTATGCTTACCATTTTGTTTCCAAAACCTGATTCACAATAAAGTAAATAATTACATTAATACAAAAAGATATATCTAAAGAAACATCTTCTAATATTATTATAATTCAAAAACATTTTAAATCAATATATCTATGAACCCAATGATCTCACTTTATTTATTTTCTTTCCATTCACTGCTTTCCCTCCATTTTTTCTTCATAAACTACCTTATCCTAAATGGTATCTCCTCATAAAAAAATTTACAGTAAAACTTTTGGCCACATTAGGGAAGTAAGGGAAAGAACATAAAGAAATGAAAGCAAAAGTAATATTTTCACATAACCAAACTCAATTGCCTCATGGAAACACCACTCTGCCACCATTGTTGCCTTTAGTCACCTCACTCACTGAAAGCAGATTCTCTCAGGGAAAGAGAGAACCCTCCAAGGCATCTTCTAGATATGGAAGGCCACATAATATAGAACTGTTATTTTTTTTTATTATTTATTTATTTATTTATATATTTTGCATGTTCTCTGCAAAATTGCCCTCCCTTCAAAAGTATAATGATAAACACCTTTCCATTAAGGAATTCTAGTAAGCACCTTTTGTCTGGAAGAAGCCACCTCCTAGGAGTGTGGGATTCAGATATCATTGTTATTATTATTATTATCAACAAAGATATGCTATAAAGTTTTACACATTTGGCAGTTTTTTATTGTCTCAAAGTTGTGTTTTTTTGTCACCCAAAAAAATCTTTAAAATTGTGTTTCTTAGTGGAGTTGGCACAAAATACAGATTCCTTACACCTTCTTATATCTATGTAACAAAAGCAGTGAAAATCTTAAAACCCTAACAAAAGTAATCTGATTATGCATGGTTTAATTTAGAAGTCATCTTCCTTTGAGTTATTTTTACCACAATATGAACCAATAATTTATATTCTTCTTTTCTCTTAGCTACCCAAATGAAATAGATCCTCCATGGTTTCATTGATCAAGAATTTTTAATGAACCTTTTACCAAAAAAAAAATAATGAAACTAATGAATGAAATAGCATGTTTTGTTCACCTTTAAATATTGAAAGCAATCACCAATTAAAAGATGCAATTATAGTTTCATTACATATCTTTTCACATATAAAAAGGGCATAATTTCTGTAGTGATTAGAACTTTTGATCAAACCCATATGCTCCAAACACTATGCAAATAAAACTAAAGGTAGCTAATCAAACCCCCCAAAACGCCATGTGAGCATCCAAGGCAAATAGCATTGCAAAAGTAACAAAAAGAAAGCCAAAAAGTTTGTGTGAGGTTGAAAATGGTGGAGAAGAGATCGTGGCTTATTACATGGGTGTGCGTGTATTTAAAAAGTTGCATTTTTTTGTCACCAAACTAGCTTTTACCCACCTTTTCTACATGTTTGCCAACCTTATATATCCTTCAATTTTATTTTATTTTATTTATTTATTCTAAATTTTGTGTCAATATTTGTTTTTAGTCTCTCTCTACCTATCTTTTCTTTCTCTCTTTTTTCCTAGTCAGCTTAGAAACAACGCATTCTTAGCAACCCACACATTTTGTTTTATCCTATAGCACACACATATACACACACAAAAAGCAAACATTGATATTAATATGAAACATCACATAGGGTAGGTCCTCCAATAATAATAATAATAATAAAACTATGTGCAATTGTTTCTTCCTCTAGTTATGCACAAGTCTCTTTCTAAGATACATACATAATGGGTGGAACTTTGGCTCCACATATATAGAGCTAACCTCCAATTTAGGGTTTCCTTTCTTTTTCTTCATCCAATCTTCTTCTCTCATCATCCATGCCATCCTTTTTGTTATTTTCTTTTCTAATGTGGAAAACTAATCTTCCTAGCTAGGTCAACCCACCATCCATTTCCATTGTCTCTTTCTTTCACATTTTTCATTTTTTATGTATTTTCATCCATTCTTGTCTATCAAGAAAGATTATAGACTTGTTTTAGAATAACTACTTTATGAATATTTGTAAAAATAAAAAATAAAAAAATAAAGTATACTAATTAAATCAACATGTACACAAATTAAAAACAATAAAATATGTATACAAGATAATTTATACCAAAATAACTTACAGAAAGATTATTTTATTTTTTACATATTTTGATGAATAAATCTATCCAAACATATTTGTATAATTTGGGAAGAAGTGTCGTGGATGGTCATTGACCTCATAATTAAGAAATATTGTTTTGTAAAAGCTTGTAAATATTTTCTTAATAAATTATGCATGTCGTGACAAATGCATTTTGAAAAAGTCGCCTTCCAAAAAAGAAAAAAAAAAAAACCGATAAAAGACGAGAGGATATTATACTATAATAGTAGTTATAGTGAATTTGGTTTAAAAAGCACTTTAGAGAATCTGATTTTTCATGTCCCGTCATATTTTCAGATTTCTTT
>Ga0209700_103598_pt1 | contig 29367 bp, 14 predicted proteins | sample SiratroredBW_FD_187528 | JGI IMG/M metagenome (GOLD analysis project Ga0209700, IMG submission 187528) | Root nodule microbial communities of legume samples collected from California, USA - Siratro red BW (SPAdes) (version 2) | ecosystem: Host-associated > Plants > Roots > Nodule | place: USA...
TCCTGAAAGAATTATTACTGATAATGCCACTAATTTGAACAATCATATGATGTCAGAGCTATGTGAAGAGTTCAAGATTAAGCATCATAATTCTTCCCCCTATCGACCAAAGATGAATGGAGCGGTTTAAGCAGCAAATAAGAACATAAAGAAAATAATCCAGAAGATGGTAGTGACATATAAAGATTGGCATGAGATGTTACCATTTGCTTTGCATGGTTATCGCACTTCGATGAGAACATCAACAGGAGCAACGCCTTTTTCTCTTGTATATGGAATGGAAGCAGTATTACCATTTGAAGTCGAAATACCTTCTCTCAGAGTATTGATGGAGACCAAGTTGGAAGGAGCTGAGTGGGTCCAAGCAAGATATGATCAGCTTAGTTTCATTGATGAGAAGAGGTTAGCCACTATGTGCCATGGATAATTGTATCAAAGAAGAACAAAAAAGGCATTTGACAAAAAAGTTCGTCCGCGAGAGTTTTGTGAAGGAGATCTCGTGGTTAAAAAGATCATATCTGTTCAAAAGGATCATCGCGGTAAATGGATGTCTAACTACGAAGGTCCATATGTGGTAAAGAAAGCCTTCTCTGGAGTAGCACTAATTCTCACAAGGATGGATGGAGAAGAGTTACCATTACCGGTTAACTTTGACACAGTCAAAAAGTTCTACGCATAATATGATTCCATAAGTTGGGGAATGTAATATTTGGAAACATTGAATGATATTGAAATTGTATCTGCATATTTCCTTTGATGAAATAAAATTTTCTTTGATTTCTACTTTATATATTTCTGTTATGCTAAGAGAAATATACACCACAGGTAGGCTATGAGATTTTTCAAATTCTGAAGGATGTCGCGGAATGAAAAAATTTAACATTCAATATAAATTTCTATGTTTATGGGATCATTGAATTTATTGATAAAACAATAGAAAATGAAGAAAAAGTTGTTGGCACAATCTTAAAGCCTGACATAAAAAAAATAATACAAAAACCCAAAATAAATTATTTTCTCAATTTAACATATTGAATGCATATGTTTTGGATAAAACCCTTTGAGCCTTCTTTGAGCTTATTTAACGAGAAAGGTTTACTCCAGTGGTAAAAATTGTCAAAAAAAAATATTTTTCATATTGGAACAATTAGATCTTATTTATTCCAATTTCAAAAAATTCATTTACTAGAGGCATTAACATATATAATAAAAAAAATAGAAGTCCGTTAGATTGAAAACACGCAAAGGGCGGTTTAAGCAAAAGTTAGGACATATAAAAAAGAAAAAAAAAGAAATATAAAAAAATTGCCACATGTTAAAAGTCATTTAAGTTTGTTGCAAAAGCTAATCTTTTTTAAAATTAAAGCAATCAAGACCTAAAATGATATATGGCCATTTTTCTCATCCCAAAGATAAAAATCATAAAATATCCATTGCACCTTTCTTTGAGCCTAATACAAAATTTTTCTTTTAAAATATATACCTTGAACAAGGATTATCAAGTGAAAGTCAGTTCAAGTCTACATATCAAAAGTTTTTTAAAAGAAAATTCATAAAAAAAAAGTGCAACAAAAGGCTCCCAAATTAGAAGCAAAAGAAAAGGAAAAGAGAAAAGAAAAGAGAAGAAGTTCAAAAATGAAAATGTGTCATCAAAATAAAAGGATGACAACTCACAAACAAAAGTGTTCTCACAAAGTGAGAAGAAGAAAAAAGAAGGAAAAATTAAAGAAGAAACTCAAAAGAAAGTCTTGGATGTTTTTCACAAACCAATAATTGCTGATCTTTGTTCCAAAATTATAACCCATAAACATCTTTTGGGCCTTTAATATCCTTTTTTCCAAAACCCTTTAAGCTTTGGCCACATTACAAGCCCAATAAAGTCTACATTGATTGGGGAATGATTGTTAATAATTTTCACTTAGAATAGTTGTGCAATAGAGAAATATGACTGACAACATGTGTTGAAACGAAAAAAAAAAGAAGAAGAAATGAAAATGAAAGAAAAAGAAATGAAAAGAAATTAGAATGCCTCTGGTAAAAAAAAAGTGACACTAGATTTGAAACTCAAAATGAAAATAGTATTGATAAAGTCAACACTGGGGCAATTCTTTCTCATGTGAGTCATTGTTTATTCAAATTTGTTTGTTATCCTTAAAAATCAAAACTGGGGCACTCTTTGCGTAATTCAGTGCAGGTTTTTTTCAATAAGAGTTACACTCTCCTAACCATCACCCAATGTTCATAAGCCACCCCTTTGAACCCAATTCCTCATATTTCAAAACTGGGACAACTCTATTGCATTCATGTCTAGCTCTCAAAGAGTAGGAAAAATTCAAAATAAAAAGTTGCACTCATACTCCATACTAAAAACTGGGGCACTTCATTGCCTAGTTGGAGTTTAATATTCTTTCCATATTTTTGTTCATCCACCCATTCTGACACATGTATTAAAATATTAAAACTGATAACATTCACAATTTTTGTGTCAGGCATTAAGATTTGTGGATATCTTTTACAAAATGAAAAAATCAAAATCAAAATTTATTCCTAATAAATTCAATGATTGCATAGAAACATTTGGTTTAGAGAAATCGACAAAGAAAAAATGATTCAGAATTCATCTTTTAAAATAATAAAAATTCTCATGCATTCAAAATAAAAGCAAAATCAATAGATCTTATGCATTCATATAAGCATCTTCAAATAATCAAAAAAATAAAATCTCATACATCATGCATTCTTACAAGACAAAACTTTGTATATTAACATACAAAGGGATAAAAGTCAAGATTCATTCCCCAACAGAAAAATAAAAATTGTCAGACTTTTAAAAAAACAATTCTCATGCATTTATACATGCATTCAAATAAAAAAAAATCTCATCCATTTACACATGCATTCAAAGCAAGAAAAAATTCTCATGCATTTATGTATGCATTCAAAGCAAAAAAATCTCATGCATTTACACATGCATTCAAAGCAAGAAAAAATTCTCATCCATTTACACATGCATGCAAAGCAAGAAAAAAATTCTCATGCGTTTATACATGCATTCAAAGCAAGAAAAATTCTCATGCATTCATACATGCATTCAAAGCAAGTTAAAAATTCTTATGCATTCATACATGTATTTAAAACAAAAAATCAAAAGATGAATTTTCAGATAATGGTTTCATGACCCTCTCAAGATTCTAGTGAAAATGTTTGAAGAAAGAACTCAAAGTTGTATCTCCAGTGAAGAAAGACTCAAAGTCATATCTTCACAGAAAAGTATGACTCAATGTCATTACAGTTAAAGAAAGAACTCAAAGTTGTATCTCTACCGTTGAAAGATGACTCAAAGTCAACCTTATTTGGAAAAAGGACTCAAAGTCGAATCTCCAGTTAAGACTCAAAGTCAACCTTATATTTGGAAAAATGACTCAAAGTCGAATCTCCAGTCAAGAAAGAACTCAATTGAATCATCATAGAAGCTCATTTTTCAAATTATTTTATAGAGAAAGGACTCAAAGTCATATCTCTATCTAGAGAAAGATCTCAGTCATATTTGATGCGTAACCCTCTCGTCCTCAAAAGGTCAAGGTTATCATGTCATTTTTTATGTTCTCAATTTTTGAAAATATTTTTCTTTTTCATTTTGAACGAAATCCATTGTTTCTGTCTTTACTTATCTTTTACTCTAATAACTTTGAAATTTCAATTTTCAAAGTTATTTCGTAAAAGTTAAGTAAAGAGGGGCAACTGTCAACAGTGGATTTTGTCCTAATGAAGATAAATTTTTTTTATTCATTTTCTTTTAATTCAAAGTTAAAAAGTAATTAAGATTAAGATTAAAATATAAATAAAGATTAATTGATAATTAGAATGTTAGAAAAAAGGAAAAAAAGAAGAAATAAAATAAAAAGGTGGCATGGGCAACGCTTTTGAGATAGAGGAAAGATTTGAAAAAATAATGATACCGTAGTAACCAAATTGTAACAAATGGTAAGCATCAGAGGTGTGACTAGGGAGAAGCGAATCGTCAAATTTCTTTTATCAAACGGAAATATACATTCATAGGGAGGGGGCTGATTTTTGAAGAAAATTGAAAAGCAAGAAGGAAGAAGATATGTCAATTGAAAAAAAAAAGGCATAGCATATAGGACAGGAGGTTTCGTGAATCAAGAGCAGAAAATTACAAAAGAAAGAAGCACAGTCAAGATTACAGGAAGAGAAATACAAATACAGTTCATCCATAAGAAATAGAGAGAAGAATTTCTGACAGACAGATTTGCTAAGGATTTACACTTGAAGTATGTACAATTGAATTTCTGACTCTCTTGTTCCAATTTCTATTTACTATGCATTGCTTGTGTGCTCTATTCTTGGTTTCTCTCTATAATTATGAATCGTTGCTTGTGTGCTCTGTTCTTGGTTGCTCTCTGTAATTATAAATTTTTGCTTGTGTGCTCTGTTCTTGGTTGCTCTCTGTAATTATGAATCGAAAAGGATTAATCTCAATTCATGTTTCCAAAACGCATTTAATCAATTATAAAGCTAGAGTTTAGATCAAAACCAATTCGGGGAAGTCGTTGCTCCAGGCACACTTCCTAAATAGTGATATTATAAGCTTTGTGGTTTCTCCTCCAGTAACCGTAAGAACCTTGTATGCTAATTTGAAATTCCCCAACCAAGAATCAATGTTAGAAACGTCATCAACAATCTATAGAAATTACAGGATCCATATTAGAATCAGGAGAGGAAACTAATCAAAATAGAAATTATAAAAAACTAAAGTAGAAGAAAAGAAGGAGGAAGAGGCGAGTGTCGCGCCACCGCGCCTCCGCCAAACCTCAAAGCCATGCCAACCTCTGCCGCATGCCATCAACCACCATCGGCGACGTCCCTGCATTACCATACTTCCAAGTTGTCGTGAGTCATCTTGCCAAACTCCGACGTGATGCCACTGCACCTCCATTAAACCTCAACGGCAGCTTCCACCATAGCCCCCGTCGATCTCTTTTCATTGTGCCTCAACCTCTTTCTCATCTCCGTACGAACCACCAACGCTGTTTTCGCCTCGCCGGCGTCGTCCTTTGCCGTATCCGCTCCCATGGTTGCCACCGAGTGCCTCCTTGCGGCGCCTTCACACCCATGTTTTAGGGTTTTGGTGAATGAACCCTAATAGGTTCTTAAGGAGAGAAACTTGTTGGACCTCACAGATTTCTTCTTGCACCCCATCAATTAGTGATTTGCACCTACAGATGCTTGAATTCCGAAACTGCCCCTAATTTCGTTTAAAATCTTTCACTAAAAAAAAGCTTATTTCTCATACTTACATAAAAAATGGAATGTTTTAATAAATTTTAAATTCCAAATGACCGTTCGCGTCATGCGGGATTCTTTTTTTAAAAAAATAACAATTCTTGATTTGAACTCCTAAATGGTCGTTCGCGTCATGGGATTTAATTCGATAAGTTTTAATTTGTTTGGATTATCAAAAGGCCGAACGCATCTACGATATGCATATTAAAATCAATTTCTAAAAATATAAAAAAATACAAAATTTCAAAAAATAAAAAAATATCAAGTTTTTTTTAAAAAAGATAAATAACTACTCATCTATCTTTTAGAACTACTTATTCCCTAATTCTTCACCCAATAAGGATGTTGATACATAGGAGCAAGGTCAATCCTTGTCGGGTCCTTTAATTTAAAAATTATTATTTTGTTTTTAATTGCATTTTACTTATATTTTTGGAAAAAATAAACATTTTATAAACCATATTTGATTTTGCTCAGTTGATTAAAGGTATTGTCTTAGAACAGGTGTTGTAGGATGCTAATACCTTCTCCACGCATAACCGACTCCCAAGCTCATCTCTAGTTCGTAGACTTTTCCTTATTCTTTTCTTGGTTTTCCATAGTTTTCCATAATAAACTATGGTGACGACTCCATCTATTTCTTTTCATTATTTTTTTAATTTCTCTTTCGGATCGTCATACCTGTCGTGATCGTGGTCGCGACAATAGTTATGCATAAGTTTAATATATTCGGAGACTTTATATAGCACTTTAAACCTTGAATGTATGTTAATACTTGGACATAGACAAAAGTTAGTTTTGTGAAAAACTGTTTTATGATATTTTCGCTCAAGCGAGGAATTCTAGCTCAAGCGAAACTAGGGGCCTACTCTTGGGTTCATTTTCGTTCAAGCAAAAATAATACTAGAATTGAACATGCTCTCAAATCTATTTTCGCTCAAGCTAAGCAATTTTTGCAACCAAGGTCATTTTCATTCAAGCTAAAAAATTTTCGCTCAAGCTATTTTTTTTTCTCTTTTTTTCTTTTCTTTTCTCTTTTTTTTTTACAGTATACGAACAATTTTGCAATCTAAAATTATATTTCTTTTATCCATAATGTTTTCTACTAAAATGTTATAGAATTTTTGTAATATTATATTTATAATTTATAATCTTTTGTTTTGAATGTTATAATTTATAATTTATATTCATGTTATCAATTTGATTGAATTAGATGATTGAGTATTATGAATAGGAATGAGAAATAATATACCTGTTTAATATTTTGACAAAGTATTAAAAAATATAATTATTATTTTAAGGTTTTATAAAAAAAAGTATTATATAAATTTCTAATATATTTTTCTTGAAAATTTTTTAATATATTATTTATATTTAATTAACTACTTATTGATTTTATAACATTATAAAGTATGAGTTAAGGAAGGTCTAATTAATTACTAATTGATTTTGTAACATTATAAAGTAGATTTTGTTCTCTTTATATATAGATATAGAATTTAATATGTACATATATAATCAAAGTAAAAGTAGATTTTCTTATCAACTCACTTGGGAATTCTACCAACTATATGAGATTGTTTGCTTCCTTTGCTATTATGTAAAAACATGATCATCATAGTTTAAAAAAAAGAAAAGAACAAACACATAAAGCAGGATAAGCTAGAGATTTAAAAGAAAATTAATATAAATTTAAATTTTTTAATTCAAGTAAGTTATAAGTAAATCAACTTTAATATTTCAATCTAATTTGTCACACTAAAATCATTAAGTGCTCATAATATCACATAATCAAATTCTTAAGTCAAAACTCCAGTAACTTCAAAACATAGACATTTGACTTTAATTCTAAAATATTGGACATAGACATTCTTATCAATTATTTAAACATGTTACAAAGACATTGAACTAACACATATTTACTTTGATTCCTCAAGACACCACATGTAAGTTTGATTTTTCAAGGAAAAAATGATACTTGAAAACTGATTCTAGGAAAGATAGAGCATAATTGAATTTATTCTGAACAAATTTGCAAATTTACGATAAGGTAGTGTTACTCTGCTCATTGTCAGGAGTCTAAAAATAAATTCATTCTAATTGTCAGTCTAACGAGAAACAAAATCAAAATCCTTGAGAGAATTCAGAGTAAATATTTTTTTTAGAAAAATAATATTTATAATAAAATAAAACTTGAATAACTGAATTTTTTATTATATAATTTTTCACTTTTTTAATATAATATTTAAATATCATTATAATTATACCAGTCTAAAGTTATTTTCTAAACTCTTAAGAAAATCCTAAAAAAATATTTAATGCATAATTAATTTTGTAACATAATAATTAATTTGAAAAATAAATAATCACCATGTACAACGACAAAAAAATTACAGTTAATTTCTTCTTAAGGTCTTTTCAATTTACATTTACATTCTAATGGTGCCAAGACACATCCCTCCTAATATTAATAAACTAGCACTCCTATTTTTATTTTAATTATATTTGCACCAAACCAAATGAATAAACCTAATCATATATTTCATAAATATTATTTATTTTTATTTTAAGATAATGTTTTCGCAAAAGATATAACTTTTTAATACTTTTATAGGATGTCATAATTGGATCACAGTATAACTTTTGATATTTTAATATCTAATGATAAAATTATTTACCTTTCCTTATAAAAGTCCTTTAGTTTTTATATTTTTTTTTATTTTCATAATTTTTATTTTATTTTTATATAAAGTAAGGAATATGACCATCACTTTATTGAAAGTATAAAATTATTTACTTTTCCTTATGTATTTATTTTAAAGTTAAAAGAATGGCAAATATCAATTAACATAATCTGATACGAGGACAACTCATTCTATAAAATGAAACATATAAATATAATTATTATATTTTAAATTATTTTCAGGTCACTATTTTTGTGAACGTTATAAAATTGAACAATATTTAATTCTCTTATCTTGATTTCTTTTTGCAATTATGTGACACAAAACTCATGGTCAGAAGTCACATGATTTGGGTTTCTTTCGAAATTATTTTGACAACTTAAAAAAATGCATTTTAACACTATTTAAGCACTCAAGTTTTGACCCCTTTATTATTATAATAAAAAAATTGCCACAGATTGACATAGAACAGAAGGAACAAACCGAATGAGTAGGTTTATGTTGGACCAAAAAGAATAAAAAAAGGTTTGATTCAATTCCTTTCCACAAAGTATACAAATTGAATATATTTGATACAGAGAATACTGTAGCATTCCCTAACTAGTATGGGCTTATCTGGGCCACACCCACTAGGCATGTCTGCCTGACCAACTTTATTTGTTAGTCAATGGTGTTTTAAATGTAACATTGCATTTGACCATAATGGTAAAGATATGTGAATCTTTATTATTATTATTTTATTTATCTTGTGACATAAACACCTGTGCTTATTTTTAGAAGGATTTACTTACAATTTATTCATGCATTCTTACAATTTTCAGTCATTTAGATTGGATATGAAACTAAATTTTAGTTTAGAGCTGGTTATACATTTTGAACGATCTTTACTTTATATTTGGATATGAATTTTACATTTCTTACCACATTTAAATGAATTTGAATTATCTTATTTCATATTATTTTAATATTTTAAATATTTTGTTTGAATTAAGTTATTAAAATTAATTGAATTTTGACTTCTTATGTAGATAAAATATTTTAATTATCATAATTTAAAATAATTTTTAATAATTTAAAAATATCAATATTGATCTTTGTTAAAAATATTTTCCAATTAAAGCTTGTAAATATTTTTTCAATTAATTTTGAGGAAGATTTTTCCCAATTCACACAATCAAGATTGATTTTTTTATCACAATTATTTCGATTAATATTAATCAGATATGTTTTCAATATTGCTAATTTGAGTTTTTTTTTTTTTTTAACTTTTCAATTGAAGTCAGCTAAAATATTTTCATATTTAACATTGCTTACAATGAAAAATATGTTAAATATATAAAAAATAATGCTTAAATTGTATATGAAATTTTTTTTGCATGTTTGTGGTGTTTAAACATAAATATAAGTGTTTAATTTGGTAAACAATTTATAAAAAAAATTAACCTAAGTATTGTTTGAACATGTAGGCACTCTTCACTAATAATCCAGAGTATTGTTTAGAATAACAACCAATCCTAACTAAGACTTGAGTATCTTTTATAACACAATCACTATGGCAAAAAGGGTTTTACAAATAAGGGTGATAAAAAAATCACATGGTTTTGCTCACTAGATAGAAAGGTAACAATTTTCGAAAGATACAACGTTTATATACTTTTCTAGTTTGCTAATGAACACAAATAGTGTTCTTGTGAAGCTTAAGCGTGAATATTGATAGAGTTTCAACAATCGTAGATCACTTTTTGCTTATCTTCAAAAAGAAAGACTCCTTTATAGAGTGTTGAAGAAATTAGTTGCAAATCTCTTGATAAAGAAGCTTCACTTAGGTATTCACCTTCAAGCTTGTGTTTGTACATGCAAAGATGTAAATATACATTAAATGCATTCCATCAACATTAAATGTTCATCTCTTCTTTAAGAAACATCTCAATAGTTGACATGACTTATCAGGCCTAGACCATAGACGTTTTTTCCAAACTAGTGTAAAGCAAAAGATTGTATATGACAAATAGGTTTTCCAGGATTGACAAAGGATGTGTCTTGACGTAAAGCAACTTTAGTTCATCCTTCATTAAATCTTTGATGTCGAAAGTAGATTTAAGAGATCTTTCTGGTAGACGTGAAGATGAAAACATTTTCTACAACACAAAATAAGCTTATAAAGAATTTCATGAAGTACCATGTTAACTTAAGATTGTAGGTTTATTGTTTGATTAAGAATTCACTTATTACATAAACCAAGAAAATGTAATATGTTAGATATATTTGTCAAATAGAGCACTTACCAATTTTATCCTTGGTGTTAAGGACATAACATGACCAAATGAAAGCATGAAAATAACTTATGTTGGGCTTTTTATATTTCTCCACAATTCATAAGGAGTCTTTTCCAATATAGGCCCGATAAGTACTTTGTTTGGTACATAACAAGTAGTGTTCGTCTTTGTCTAGAAATGTTTTGGCAAGGAGTTATAACAAAGCATGATTGTAGTCATCTCTCGTAGAGATATGTTCTTTCTTTCTGCAACCCATATTTTGAGGTATTGTCAATTAAGAGAAGTTGTGATGTATGTCATTGAAGTCACAAAACACCTTAAACTCTCCATTTCCAAACTCAATCTCATGATACTTTGATGCTAAAGATATGAAAGCCTTGCTCCTTATGTACTCTTGTGCAGAACATGCCAAACACTTGAAATACTCACTCTTGAGGGCTAGAAAGAATACCCATGTGAATCTAGAATAATCATCAAAGATTATCATACCATATCTCTTGCCTCCCAGACTCAATGTTCTCATTAGTTCAAATAGATCCATGTGTAGAAGTTTTAGAGGTCTAGTAATAAAAGCACAACTTTTGTATTTAAAAAACTTTTTAATTAATTTCCCTTCTGACATGCTTCACAAAGAAGATAAGTTTTTTAAGAGAGTTTTGAAAGTTTTAAAATATATTTAAGTTTAAATGCCATATATTTTTATTCCATAATCATTTCTCGTCCTCTTTGAAAAACAAGTGTGTTACCTATTTCTTACTTAGATATCTTAGATCAATCTCATACATCTAGTAGTAAAAATAGTTTGACCATGGATGATGAGACTATAGATTGGTCTTTATTAAAAGTGGTCATATAACCACTTTAGACAACTAACTTATACTTAATAGCTTATACTCGAGTCCTTCAACATATAAAGCACTTTTTTTTTTATTGAGACAAGGGAAAAGATTCCAACAAAACCAATGCATGATATCTTATCCTTGTTAATACCCTCCAAAGGTAGCATTGCCTCCATCATATATTTTTAGGTCAAGAAATGACCTTATGCTTGTAATGTGTCACAAGTATCTATTGTCAAGGAACCAACTTAGTCTTTGGCTTCTTCCCGTACAACAAATCGACAACATGAATTATCACATGTTTTGGTATCCAAATCTTCTTGGGGTCCTTGTCTATTAGCCTCAAGTTGTTGCCTCTTTTGTTTACATCTGATACTTGCATGTCCAGACTTCCCATAGCTCTAGCAAACACCTTTAACATTTTTAAAAAAATAAATTATATTTCTCTATATTACTTTTAGATTGTATCCTAGACCAAACTTATCGATCAGATGCATGTTTGGAAGTTGAAAATAAAATATTTAGAGTTCTCAAAACACTTTTGAAAATCATGCTTAAATGATGAAACTTGTTCTTTCAAACTTTCAATCTTTTTAGCATTTGACTTTTTGTTGTGTTCCATGTTTGATGTCTTCTCATTTGTTTCAACTTGATCTCTTTCAAAATTTTCATTTTTAGAAACCAAAGCTTTGAATTTTTATTTCAGTTTCAAGTGTTGTTCAAATATTGAGAGCACGAATTATCACAAGTTTTTGGTACCCAAATCTTCTTGGGGTCCTTTCTTATTAACCTCAAGTTGTTGCCTCTTTTGTTTACATCTGATACTTGCATGTCCAGACTTCCCATAATTCTAGCAAGCAACCCTTAACACTTTTAAAAAAATTATTTTTTTTTCTTTCTTAATTTTTAAATTGTACCCTAGACTAAACTCATCATATACATGTTTGAAAGTTGAAAATAAAAGATTTAGAGCTTTAACGCTCTTATAAAACTTTTGAAAATCATGCTTACATGATGTAACATGCTTACATGCTTTAACATTTGACTTTTTGGAGTGTTCCATGTTTGATGTCTTCTCATTTGTTGCAACTTGATCTCTTTTAAAATTTCCATTTTCAAAAACCAAAGCTTTGAACTTTTATTTCAGTTTCAAGTATTGTTCAAAGATTGAGTTGTAACTATTGAGAAAATCATTGTCATAAATATCATTTTCATCATCTTCATCACACAATGAACATGATGAGTCTAAATTTGTATCGAAATAGGAGTAAGGTTGTAAATTACCTCTTCTTGTGCATTTGTCATCGGGTAGAGGTTGGCATGCTCAACAACTAACCTTGAATTTGATGCTAAACTAGAGTCTTTCTTTGTGGCCATCAGACTCTTCTTCTTAAACCTTAGTTTCTTCTTTAGCTTAGGATACTCGAGCCTTATGTGGCCAAACTTTCTACACTCATAGCAGATAATCTTTTGTAAGTTTTCGTCATTCTTCATTCCAATGTAGTTTTGTTCTCTTTTCTGTGAGAAGCCTTTTGTTTCCTTGTCCCTTTCATTTAGACATCTACTTAAAATTTCTAGACATAAGTAAGTTTTCCTCATCGGTTGAGTTTTTGGACTCAACCTCAGACATGTTTGCTTCTTCTTCTAAAGTTTTAAGAGTTATAGTCTTTTAACAATTGACCTATACTTGCTTCAATTTACCCTAAAGATTTTTGTTAATCGTTGTTGTATTATCCTTCTGATCTTTATCACGTAGATGTACTTCATGTATCCTCAAGATTCTGAGAAGCTCGTCCCAAGTGAGCATAACGATTTTCATTAGTTGAATGTTTGTTTCCTTCATAGTTGATTTTGAAGGATTCCCATATCTCCTTAGCTTTTTTAAGTTACAGATATTCTTATATTAATTCTTACATAATGCATGAATTGAAGTGCACCTAGATGTGTTATTCAATTACATAGAGTTGAATCTCTACTTAGTCCCAATCTTCTTCAAGAGTATCGATCACAATGTCTCCTCTATTGTGATATGCCATAGATGATAGTTTGTGGACTTCACTTACATCTCATTTGATCTTTTCAATAAGGCAAGTCTTCTTCAAGAAAGACTAAAGGCCTTCTTGTAAGGGATTCTCCTTTTGTAATAAACTAACATTCCATTTTTACCATACTTGTTGGATCTTTAACTCTAGACATTGTTAGGCGTTCCATATAAAATAATGAGACATTAATAAAACAAAATCTGTTTACATTTGTAAAAAGAATTGCTCTTTAATATTGGCCAACAAATCCTTAATTAATATTGAATGAGAAATAAAAGTGGCAACAACAATAATATTAATAATTTAAATAAAAAATAAATCTTATAATGATAAAAAAATACACTAATCAACATCAACAAAAAAAAAGTAGTTATTATAACATTATCTCATTCTTAGAAAAGTCAACAACACCCCAAATAAAGTCACGTTAAGAGAATAAACAGGAAAGACATATATAACTTGATAACATACACAATTTCAAATTCTTCTTTACTTTTTAGGTAGAATTTAAAGTTTTCTAACTTTAAATAATTCATTTACTTCCATAATTTTCTTTAATTTCTTATGTAATAACATATTTTATCAATTTTATCAAGAAACATCTCATAAAATTTTATATTGAAATACATTACTAAAATTTTACAAATATTGTAAAAACGCTATTATAGAGAATTTTTCAAATACTGTAAAACACTATTCTAAACATGGTGAAAATGGTATGAAAATTATTCTACTAAAACTAGAAAAAAATTTGATAGTATTTTGTTTTAAAGTTTGAATTGCTTATTAGATTCATGTGATTTTTTCCATGATAGTAGTTATTTTTTTTATTAGTTGGTTCTATGATTTACATATAAGTGAATCTACTTATTTAAGTTTCACACTTTTAAATAAAAAGAGAATTCAAAAGATGTTCTCATATTAAGATTATTGGAGATCTCACATCAACTAGAGATGAGACCTTTTAATAGTTTTTAAGTAGGTGTAAATTTCATTTTATAAACTGATTTTGTAAGGATGAGTTAGGCTTAAAGTTTATTTTTGATATGGTATCAAAGCCTATCCTAACAAGGTTGTTAGGTTTATTGGGTCGCTATCGAACCACCTTTATATATAAGGTTTCACGCTCGAGTTTAGAAGTCTCGGTATGAAAGAGATGTATTGAGATGTTAGAGATCATACATCGACTAGAGAGATGAAACATTTCAATAATTTATAAATAGGTGTAAATCTTATTTTACAAACCGATTTTATAAAAATGAGTTAGATTTAAAATCATTTCTAATAACGATGACAGTTTTATTGATTCGCATCTAAAAAAATCTATTAAAAACACTTCTCTATTGAGATATATTTAAATTAAAATATAATTATTAAATATATTTAATTAAGAAATAAAAAAAGTCTCAATTAACTTTGTAATTTTTTTAAAATAACTAAAAGTTTTTTAAAATAATATTAAAAAAAGAAGTTTAAATTTTTTTTCAAACAAATAAAAATTAAAAAAACCCCATAATACCAATAAGAGGTAAACAACTTTCAAGACATAATTGGAACTTTCGAAAGCGCAGACGGAACAGAACCAAAACGATGTGCCTATATATGACGGTCCTTCCACGGGGCTGCTGCACCTTTTCGGGCCCATCCAGTTTAGCCTATTTTTCTATTTCTATATTTAATATAATGCTATAGTATCATAACTAGTCTTTTCAGTATAGTGAAATTTTCTCGTATGTATTTTATATCATTAGTAAAACATGTTAAATATAATTTTTTATTTTAATAAAAACTATTTTAAAAACATATTAACAATAACTTTTTATTGATTAACAACATAAAGTTATTTATATATATATATATATATATATATATATATATATATATATATATATATATATATCAGAGATGTTTCTGGATCTTTAGGAATTAACTTTTGTCATTATGAGATTCTTAAATATGTTTCAAAAATTGTAATTTTTTAAATATTGTTAATCAGTTCATAGTAAAAATTATTAAATAGAGAGATGTAATATAAATTATTATTTTTAGTTATAAATTTAATTTTATCTTATATTTAAAAATAAATTAAATATATTATGATGAATACTTACAATACAAAAGCTATCTTATTTTAATAAATATAGCTATATAATAATAAAATATAATTAAAATTATAAAACACCCATATGTATCTATATGAGTTGTTAGTTAACTTTTAACATATAATATTATATTTTAAAAAGTGACTTTATTCTATTTTGTTCAATTTTTTATTTAAATTTCAAAATTCAAATAAAAATATTTGATGTAAGAATTTTGAATTCTAAAATATAATTTTGATCAAATTTTTTATTATTGTTTTGAGTCCACTGTTTAGAAAAGAAGATTTGAACACCTAGTTATCGGGGTCAACGTCCCGTTCATTATTATTTTTTTCTGAAAATTCTTATACTTTAAGTTTTTTTTTTTTTTACATATTAGATCAAAATCCTTACAATATTATTTTTTTAACTATCATTAGTGATATTTTTAAATATAAGTTGTATTATTATATGTAATCTTTATCTTATAAGAAGAATATTAAAAAAACATTAAGATATCAGGAAAGGTGTGAAGTGAAGAGAATGCCTATTAATATTTATGCAAAAAGTATATTTATTTAAAAATGAAAACTATTTAATAAGTTGTATATTTATTATCCTTCTTAAAATGTGTAAAACATAATAAATGACACTTAGTAAGATGCCAATATTTAATTTGGCTTTTGTCTTTCTTATTCGCTGACACCTAAAACGCGTTTTCTTTATTCAGAAAAGTTATGGCAGCAGCTGTCTGAAGAATCTATAAAAACACACATCATTTCCAATCCTTCCCACAATCACCTAATCCCACTCTCATCTCTTTGTGTCTCAAAAAAATCAAGATCAGCTTCATCTAAGTTCTAATCATGAGTAACCAACAACAAACTCCTGGTAAGTCTTTCATATCTTTTTTGTTAATTTATTAATATTCTTCTACTAAGATTAAAAAAAATGTTATATCTAATATTTTGTTGGGTGTCAAACATGATCAATGGATTATGGATGGATTGATCATATTTGCGTGTCTGATTTAAAACCATGCTTTGTATTCAAAATAAAAATTATTCATTTCTATAGAAAAATTTTGATTTTCTAGAATTATATCTAACTGGGATAAATTATTTTTCTTTTCATCAATATCAGTGATGGCATACCCAGTGGATCAAAGCAACCTAGCAGCTCCACCACCACCAGTGGGTTATCCCACCAAAGATGATTCTGCTCAACAAACTGTTCCAGTCAAAACCACTACCAGGGGTGATGGCTTCTGGAAAGGATGGTGAGTAAATAATTTATACATAAAATTCTAGTTTATCTAATTTAACTGTTGAGTCTTTAATAAACAACTGTATTAAACAATAGTGGTTTCTTTTGTTTGTCTTTAAAAATTACAATTTATTTAGAGAAATATAATAATTTCTTGACAAATACATTTATTAGAGCATTTTCTATGTGAGTGTGTTTTGATTTCTCAAAGCATGTACTTTCTTTTTCTTGCAGTTGTGCTGGATTGTGCTGTTGCTGTGCCCTGGATTGTTGTCTCTGATTCAATATCACTGCTTTTCATGGATTTGAGATTGTGCTCTCTGTCTTTTCTTATTTTCTGTGTTATGGGTTAGCAAAATTTTATCTATGTGAAGGGAATTTGTAAGTTGATGTTGTTTTTGTTATATTTTAAAAAGTGAATTAATTAATAAAATGAATGATGAATCCTTATTGGAAGGTTGTTGTACTTATCTATATTACCTAAATGCAAATTCATTGATGATAATTGTTAATGGTTGAATGTGAGTTATGTATAGAAAAATTAATTTCAAGTATATTAAAAAAGTAGTCCAATGTGTTAAATTTTATTAACATTTTAATATTATTTTTAAATAACAATTTTATAAAACAAAAATATATTGATGACATAACTTTAATAAAATATAAAAGGTGTGATAATTTATTATAAATGAGATGAGAAATAATAGTAATATGGAGTAGTGCATATTTACCTACTTGTTGACTTTTTAGCCAATTTTTAGATAATACTGTATTTTGTTGGAACACGGAATATCGCAGTGGGCCCCTCCAAATTTATTTACTACACTTGACATTGTTTTTATTCATGAATGGAATGACTTCACAAGACACGCTTTCTAGAGATATTAATCTAATTATAAATTTATTTTCATTACAAATTCATGAGCACATGTCTCTGCAATTTTTTATTTTAAAAATTTATCTAATAATTTCAACAATAATTTAAAATAAATATTTTGAGAATTAAATTTAATTACTCCTTAATATTTTTTAAGATTATTAAAAATGCGTATAATTAATTTGTGTATAAGATAATAAATTAGTAAATAAAAATACTTTCAAAAGAAAAATTGAAAATTAGTAATATTAATAATTAATTATAATTTCAATATATTTCAATATAAAATTTTAATTTTAATTTTCTGAAAATATATTTTTTGTTATTCTTTATTTATGCAGTATTTCTTTGTTATTCTTTTTATTTAATTTATGTTTGTGTTAAGTCTAAGTTTGACTTATTTAAGTTTTACTTTCATAAATAATAAATTACAATTTTTTATTACTAATTGTAAAACTATATTAGCATTAATAATTTGGAAAACTATAATAAATTTTAAATAAATAAATACTCAAATATATTTTATATAAACTTACATAAATAATTATTAGTAATAATAATTGTATTCGAGATAAAATTTAACAACAACCTTTTATGAACATTAATAATTAGTATTAGTAATTTAAATATATCTTAATGTTAGTTTAAATTGAATTATTAATTTCAAATTTAGATTAATTAATAACTGTTTTAATGGTATATATAAATGGTTAAAGTAGTATTTTTAATTATTAATATAAGAAATTGTGATAATTCATCATTATTAATAAATTATTCTTTTATAAAAATGGAAAAGAGAAGAATTTTTGGGGCAGTTGTGACCAAGAAAGTGGTTAGATTTCTTATTTTGTTAAGTTAAAAATTTTTCAGGCTTATATCTTTTATGAAGTATTTATGGTATTTAATCGGATAGTGGTAATTTAAGAGTTATCAATTTTAACTAATATTAATGTTGTGAAGTATCTTTTAATTTTTTATCACATAAATATATTTATGATAATGGAAAAAATTAAAATTAAATGGTAAAAGTTAAATGAAAGGAAAAAATACTTAACATGATGTGATTGAAGTGTTAATAAATTTTAATTTATATTTATGACAAAATTTATTATTAAAAAAGTTACCACTCAAAGTTTCTCTTTAATAATGATTTTTTTTCCAACCTATATTAGTCAGACAATTTTAAATTAGTTGCAATTGTTATTACATATTTTTTTATATAATATAACTATTATAACTAAATTGTACAAAATACATAATAATTTAATACATGTGTGCAATGGTTACAAATTAAAACATCGTCACATTAACAATAATATAATAATTTAATACATGTGTGGAATGACTACAAATTAAAACGTCATCATATTAACAATAATAGATATTTGAGTTTTAGTAATTTTCCAAGGACTAGACACGTTACAAATACCATCCTCTTCTAGTTTGTATGAGATGCATGTCTTAAATCAGAAAATTTTAGAAAGTTAGAAGATTTAAAAAACTTTCTAACAAAATTTTTACTCAACCAATCTTCACAAATTTTCATATTGGTCCACTAATTTTACCTACCACTAAGCTTATTAGAAACTTAATCACCTATTTTATTAAATCAAATCCAAACAAAACAAAAATATGTTACTTGATAAAACCTTTTGTTTCAAATGGTTATGATCTATTAAGACCTTTATCACCTTTATAGATCTACGAGCAATCTCCTTTCTTACAAAATGTGTCTTTATGTTAATATATTTTGTTCTTTTCATGACAAACTTGATTCCTTGTTAATTTAATGCCAATGTTGTCACAGTAGACGATGACAACCTAATCTTGCACCTTTAGCTCTTTAGTTAGACCCTGGAACCACAAGGCTTCCTTCACTGCTTTAGTCACGACAAAGTACTCTACTTCAGTGGTTTGACAAAGTCACTACCTTTTGTAGATTGACATTCTAGCTTATAGCAATATTGTATAATAAATAGATAACTAGTGAGACATTTTCTTATGTGTTCAAACACTCTACATAGTCTGAATCAACAACTTCTTCTATTGAAGTGTCTTTGACATATAGTCTAGGTCAACCATAAGCTAACACCATACCAAGTTACCCCTTCAAATATCGAGGAATCACTTAAGATCTTGCTAGTGAGCTCATTACTTGCTGACAACACTTATAGCATAGACTATGTTAGGTAGAATGCAAGCCATTGCATACATCGCAAAACCAATAAATAGTTCTTGAATATGGAATTGCATCCGTATAATTATGTTCCTCAATTGTCTTAAGCGATTTTTCATCATTCATACATAATATAGAGCAAAAGGTGTGGAAATAGGTTTCAATTTTGTCATTCCAAATTCGTCAAAAATTTTCATGAGGTAGGTCTCCTTAGACACATATAGGTTGTTTCAAATTACGTCATTTAATGACTTCAATCATTAGAATCTTTATATCAAAATTTCCATTAACCTCAGCCTTAACCTTTTCAATCTCATGCTTACTGTTGTTCACTATTAGAACATGATCAACATACAACAACAAGTCTATGAAATGATCTTTTGCTAGAAACTTTTATAGAAGACCCTTGAGTAAGGGACCAACTACTAGAGTCGTGGTTAGAAGAATACTGAGGAGTGTAATTCACAAGACTTTAGCAAAGCTAAAATCCTATCATCTTGGGCTAGACTCTAGTTTGGAAAGTATTGTACAGTGTAGAATTTAAGTACGTAAATATGGTGTAGTGTAAAATTTAAGTACGTAAGTATGGTGTAGTGTAGAATTTTAACTTGGTACCAAGTTAGGGTTTCTCCTTAGGGTTAGAGAGCGCCTCATCTTATGCCACACAGCAACCTCTCATTTGAGAGGATATTCCTTAACACACTAGGGTTAGGCAGGGTTTAAAACTTCTACCATAAGCTTCTTGCACGCTGATTGAAGTTGTATCCGGTCAAATAAATGTAGTTAAATGCAGTACTAGGAAGCGGCTCCTTGGTCGTCTCCCAAGGACCTAATTTTCTGACAAAGGATTAAACACACAAAAGGGGAGGAGGGAGTTTTGACAATTGCAACAGAAATACAAATAAAACAGAGAAATTTATGATAATTAAACCAGTAACCGAATTAGATTAACCTCTTGATTACATTGCAATCCAATTATCATAGGTTATAGAAATTCATGTTCAACGTACTAAACCTTCATTCCAACCCAAATTAATTAACTAAGCCAGAATTAACACAATTTTTCCTTATGCAAATTAAGCATTCACACACATCATTCATTTTATCCCAACAACCCGTGACTCACTCCATTAAACATGAACAAAGACACGGATTTCATATTAACTGAAACATTAAGCATGAACCAGTGAAAACATCAAGCACAAAAATAGATTGATGAAGAGTTAAGAGACGGAGATAAAAAAGCAACACAACAAAAACCTCAAACCTTTATTGCAATCTGAATCAAGAGGATAACCTTATAAATTAACCTTCCATTTAATTCGAATAAAGCGAACAGAGATTAAACATAAAACGAAAATGAAGCAGGAAACAAAAAATGAAATTAGACAAGAACATAAAACGAAATACAGCAGGAACGGTAAACCAGAGTAAGAACAAAACAAAATTTTAGAGAATAACCGAGAAGAAAAATAAAATAGATATCTCCTTTATTCAAGAACAAAACCTATAATATACGTTCCTATCCTTTTTGCCTGGGCGACCGAACCTAGGTCAACTACCCCACACTAAACCTAACGGGCCCAATCTTCCAACTCTGATCCAGCGAAAAAAAAAATAAATACAAAAACTAAAAAAGAAAAAATTTGATGTGGATGCAGTAGTGATGTGGAAAAAGACGTGGTAGCTCCTCTTCAATTCCAAAATTAATTTCCAAGCTCAATAAAATACCAAACCTGCCCTGAAAATAATAATAAAATTAGCTCAGAAAATCTGAATTAATTAAAATTATGAATTTCTGGTCAATGAAGCCCAAATAGTGAAATTGAGAAAATAATAGGTAGTTAAGTACAAATCACTAATCAAAATAGGTATAGAAAGACAAGTAAATAGGAGAAAATAATGACTCATCAAATTCTCCCACACTTAGACTTTTGCACTCTGGAGCAAAATCAAGATATAGAGCAAGGAAAAAAAATTCAAAGCCATCAAAGAGAATGACACAACAAAAAGAAACAGAAATAGAAACAAACAACCGGACAAGTTTACATCTCTTCAATAAATCCTCCTGGGAAAGAAAGGAATCGACAACATCCAACACACAAAGACTCAAAGAGGAAAGACACCTATGAACATTGTTCGAGCAATTCAAAGCATAGTAAGAAAATCAATTAGCTAAAGAGGCAAATCAAAAGCAACAGAACCTCACAAGGTGCACTGTATTATTGTATGTCTCAATGTCTAGGTTACTATATATATATACTCTCAAGGCACTAATGAAAAAACAAGCAACAATTAGACTTGACAAGTCTCTAAATTCAACACCCAATACGTACACACATAAAGGTCATAAGGTCTTTTAAGGTTGTAATGGGGCTAAGGACAATGTAGGGAATATAATATGGAATAACTAGCTAAAACCAGATGGATTAGAGGAACAATGGAGAACAAGTCAAAAATAAGCATCAGAAGTAAACGCAAAAACCTCTAATAAACCTCTAAAACCAATCATCTACCTTTTGCCTCAACAATTTTTTTTTCATTTTTTTTATTTTTTTATTTTTTTGTTTTTTGTAGAGAATATGAATAAGAACAAAATATATGAATAAACAATAATAAACCCTAAACCAATTAGCCAGAAACATCATTCAATGAAGCACGCACACACCTCCAACTTATTCAAGAACTTATTCGCAAAACAATTCCAAAGCTCCAAAGTTTCCTAAGGTTAAGGTGATATTTTTTTTCAAGTTCAATAGAGGTAATCAAAGGAAATGATGCAAGGTATGCTTCTTTGGCTAGAGGCTACTCAGAACAAAAATTCCTTAATCATATCAAAACATGCACATGAACCGGGTTGTATCAAAAAGAGTCAAGCCAAGGCCATTGTGCCAACAATCGATAGGCATAACACCCAGACAGAAAGAGTAGAGAGTGGCTCAAATCAACCTCACACAGGGTATGTCTGTTATATTCAAATCAACCTCTCAAACCTCATAATTAACTTGATTAGCAGAGAAAAAACAAGGATTTCAATGTATAAAGTATTAAGCAACTCATATCCAAGAGTGAAGTATGTGTCCAGTGCCTATACAAAGTTCAGAAAACCAGAGAAACATGCAAAACTGTAAAGAAAACATAACCCTAAAACAACATTTAAACTAGTCTCCACTACAACATTTTTCAGGTGTATAATAAGTATTTGAATTGCTACCAGTGACTCTTAAAAACAGGAGTGAGTCATCACAAACGTTACTTAATATGCAATTGGGAGACTCATTATGCAGAAAGCAATTAAATAAGCATATTGTTATGATTTGATATAGGTTTCGGAGCTGAATTGCAATGTTAACCTTTATTCATAGCATATACAGGCACATAAAATACTAATTAATATGAAATGAAATTCAACCAAAATCAAATGTTTTGCATGTAAGGATAGAAGAGACTATATAAAATTCAGGGCTTGTACATACCTTTGGAATGATTAATTTGTACTCAGCAAATTCAGCTATACCCAATTGTTCCTGAGATCCCCACTACAACTAAAAAAAAAATAGTATCAATAGTTTGAGCTGAGTATCTTTCTAAAACAAAAGAATTTGGGCCATACAATTACTGCATATATTGGATTTTAAAAATAAAAATGATCAATCTCAATATAAAATTTTAAATATTTCTTAACTAACCCTATAGAGCCATGATTTTATTGAACATCCAAGTCCTCGTCACTTATTTCAAAACAAACATTGTAGTCATTCTTACTTTGCAATTATTGCTTGATTCCAAAATGTTAAACATTATGCATTCATCTATATAAACATTTTGCACTTGTTTTTATGTGGTTATACCTTTAACAGGGAAAAGTCATATTCATCTTTTCAGTAGGAACAAATATACCTCTATAAATTTCTTGACTCATGAAGATATTAAATTAATAGAGTATGGTCCTAGGACAAACATTTCTTTCAATAATTTTAAAGTTCTGAACCCTCCTGGTTTAGGCTTTGCTCCACAAAAGCCTTCTATGGCCAAATCAGAGACTATAAATGTCATCATCATATTATGTCAATATTCAACATTAATAATAAACAAATTTTTAAGAAACATAATAAATAATCCTAAAACACAAATTTTGATAAAAAAAAATACAAACCCTAAATTATACGAAAAAAATCTAACAAAATTTGAAACAGAAACCCTAATTTAGGTGAATGAAAGAAAAGAAATTGACAACATAACCAAAATAGTGAGAAAGATCAAGATTGAGAGACTCACCAAAGACGACAGAGAGCACAACGATGACTATAGGGAGAAGACGCCAAATGATAAACAATGGCAGCGACGAGGAGAGGATGGTTGATCGGAGAGTGGAGGAGATGAGATGAAAATGTTGAGAGAGTGAGGTAGGGGATGAGGTAGTGTAGACAAAGGATTTGTGGCAGTGAGGTAAGGTAGACAGAGGGTTTGGCAGCAAGAAGGGTAATTATTTTTAATTTAAATACCTTTAATCTTTTATTTATATGAGGGGGAAGTTTAATTTTTCTAATTTTTGTAAGAGCGAGAAGCCTACAATTTTACCTTTAATGTTTTAGTTTTACGAGGGTGAGTAATAGGTTACATTTAGAACATGTGGTTTATACTATAATTTATATAGATCACATTCTTTTTAATTTTAGGATACACTTTTCTAAAGTGGCATATGTTTTTTAATAGGGTACAGGAGAAAAATGTGGCTTAAAATGCCCACAACTCAAAACGTGTGGCCTATGATGAAAATAAACCACACTTGTAAAAGTGTGACCTTTTTTACTTTTAGGCCACATTTATTTGTCTGTGGCCGACAAAAGTATTGCCTAAAGTGATAAATGTTGTAGTGTTTCCTCCCACACTTAAACTACACAGTGTCCTAATGTGTTACAAGCAGAAGATCATAACAATCAAATCACCAATATGATCAAACACGTGCAATAAAAGTAAGGAAGGAGAAGGAAAAGAAAACTCCCTAAGTCATGGTGGAAGATGGGAGAGAAGTGGGATCAAGTAGAGATATCTCCTCTATGACTGTATCAAACAGATAGGGATTGATGATGAATGGCATCAACTGGTACCCATTGACCTTGAAGTTCTTGCCTGTGGACTCACTTTTGGTTGCAATTGTCCAATAAAGATAAAAGTTAGTAACAACAAAAGGTCCAATCCATTTAGAACAAAGCTTACCACCCATGAGTCTGAGCCTAGAATTATACAATAAAACTTGTTGCCCGACCATGAAGTCTTTCCTAGCTCAAGTTGTCATGGAACTTCTTGGTTTTTTTTCTTGTAGAACTTAGAGTTCTCATGGGCTTCCAGACAGATCTCATCCAATTCATTGAGTTGCAACTTTCTTTCCTCTCCAGCCTGATCAATAGAGAAGTTGCAGGTCTTCACAACTCAGTATGTTCTATGCTCTATCTCCACAGGTAAATGACAAGCCTTTCCAAAGACAACCCGATAAGGAGACATCCCTATGGGTGCTTTGTAGGCAGTCCTATGCGCCCAAAGAGCATAATCCAGTCTATTACTCAAATCCTTTCTATTGAGCTGGATAATCTTCTCCAAGATTCTCTTGATCTCCCTGTTTGAAATTTTGGCCTGCCCATTTGTTTGTGGGTGGTATAGTGTAAAGACTCGATGCACAAACCCATACTTCTTGAGTAAAGCCTACATGGATCTGTTGCAAAAATGGATGCCTTGATCGCTAACAAACGCTTTGGGTACTCAAAACCTACAAAATATATTAGATCTAACAAAATCTACAACAACCCGAGCATCATTAATTCTGGTGGCTTTAGCTTCCACCCATTTTAAAAAATAATCAACAACCAAGAGAATGTAATTAAAACCAAAAGAGACAGGAAAGGGACCCATGAAATCAATACCCTAGACATCAAACACCTCACAGCAAAACATAGGCTATATAGGCATCTGTTGTCTCCATGTAAGGGATCTTCCTTCTCTTTAACACCGCTCACAAGTGCTACAAATCTTCCACGCATCTCTGAAGATGGTGGGCCAGTAAAAAGCACAGTCAAGCACCTTGCGAGCAGTCCTCTGTATGCCTAGGTGGCCGCCTGGTGTGGAAGAATGACAAAATTGCAAGACTGAATCAATCTCATGATCTGGAATGCCTCGCCTGATTACCTGATCATTGTGCGACTTCCATAAATAGGAGTCATCCCAAATATAATGCTTAGCATCACTCTTAATTTCACCAATCTAAGCTCTAGATGCTAAGGGAGGAAAGACAGAAGCAACTAGAAAATTTACAATATTTGCAAACCAAGGGGTGGGGTAACAAACAGAAACAATTAACAAACTTTCATCTGGAAAATCATCTAGGATGGGCAATGGATCTGCATCCCAGATGGGCAATTTTGTGTATCTTATGTGCCTTCCAATTCTTCAATCCATTCTAGAAACAATTTGTTCTTGATTGACAATTTGTAATTTTGATTTAACTAACTGAGTCAATCATATAATCACTTACAAAATTATGAAATATAGTTTCTTGATTTATAAAAGCTTTCTATTCCAAAGATTAATGTAATTTTCAAACTTTTTAATTCTGTTTAAATTTTAAAGGCTAAACGAATAAGACTTGAATAAAATCTAATCTCAAAATGTATTTTTGAATTTCATTCAATATTAATATACATGAAATTTTCAACTTATAGAATGAAAACATATTTTGATTTATATTAATACTTTCAAAAACAAGTTTAAAAATCATTCGACAAATATAAGAGAGTAATATAAAATATAAATATTAAGTTTAAAAACTCCCTTACGTAAACAGGATGGAGGACCACTTGGAAGACCACGTATAGGACTACTTACAAGGGCCATGACTAGAAGAATAGAGGAGGAAGAGGGGATGCAAAAGACTCTTCTCTTATAAAGGATACATTATTAGAGTCTTCCTTATCTTTTCTAAAGTCTTGGAGTAGAATCTTTGTATAGGTGTAGTTTTTCCTTTGTATAAAAAAAATAATAGAAGCTTAGGTGGGCTAAGTTTTCAACCAAAATGGAGTCAACCACAACCTACCACAAGCCTACATGACTATGCATATATCAAGGGAGCTTTGGAACTTATAAACACTACGAAAATACAAGATTTTAATCCCACATATCTTAGAACATGTGTATGAAATTACTAGTACAACTGCACTTTGAACATTTTAATCCCACATCTCTTAGACTAATGAGTGTTAGCAGCTCCTAAACCTATAAGTAAAAGCTTACTCCTACTCTTGTACTCACTTTGAAAATTGAATGAGAATTGATTTGCTAAAAGCTTGTCTTCTCTTCTTCAAAGTCACTAAAAATTTGGGATTAATCTTCTCCTAGGTTCACCACCAAGGAACCTTTGTTGGAAGTGAACATTTTTTTTTCTTGAGTTTCTCTCTAGAAACTTGAGGAAAAGTTTGAAGTTTAATTTGAGTCTTCCGCTACCTCCAAAGAGGTTTTCCATCAGAATATGAAAACGTTGATCACTTCATTTGATGTGTTCTAAGATTAGTTTCTTCTGTCTCGAGATTAACCAAATCATCTGACGCTCTTTAGTATGCATGTATTGTTTGATGTATTCTTCTAATATGACCAATTACTATAGATTAGTTTGGTGTGACTTTGCACTATTAAATCGTCTATCTAGTATATCTTGATATCATCTATTTCATTGTGCATAAAGGATAATGTGCAGTCTCAATAGATCTTTTAATTCCTTCTAGCTTGATGAGTTTGTTTTATCTTAATGATTCATTGTAATGCTTCTAGTCAGAGTTTTCTATTTAGTGTAGCATTCAAAAATCGTCTAATACTTTTTAGTTCAACCAACAAAATCATTTTGGAATGTGTGTTTAATTCATGTATACTAACGTTATCCATCTATCAAATAATCTTAATTCTTCATCGTCTGCATACTTATTAATTTATTAGACCATTTTACTTGTCTTATAGTATTTATTATTAAAGTATCAAATTATTTCATATTGTCTAATGACTTAGCATACTATACAGTATATCTTGCTTTAAACTTTGTGTATAAAACTTTCTAATATTAATAAAAATGTTGTCTTCAATCTTACTATCTTACTTTTATATATTTTTTTTTTTAATTGTTGAGAACCTTACATATAGAATATAGAAAATATGGTTTGCAAGCTCTTCATTTATTTTCTGCAATTTTTATTACGTAAGGTGTAATGGTTCTTTAATTTAGACTCTAGAATCCCATTATAAATGTTTTGGGGGATTATAAGAGATTTTGTTGAGTTACAATTTGCTGGTATATATATTATTTACTGATAAAAAAACTCCAAAAGAAATCAGTCATTTAAAAGAACACCAAAGTTAGAAAAATACTAAGTTTTACATATTATAAAATAATATAGATAATTTGAAGAGTTAAAAATAAAACCATACACATTTCGTAACGGAAGAAATGCGCAACATGTTTTTAGTGTCATCTTTATCCTTTTTAAGAAAGAATTCATGTTTTAAAATTAAAAAATGTTAACAACAAACTTTTCATTTTTAATTAAGATTTATTAGATATCACTTCATATGTAATGAGCTTTTTTATGGTTTTGTTAATTTTATAAATTTTAATATACATTTCACTTTTGCAAATACCCAATTAAAAGTTTACTAAATCCACAAATTAGTATTCGTATTGAAAATTTTACAAACGTTAATGCTTTTAAGGATAAAGAAAGCAAGCAAGTTGAATAAATTAAAAAATATATAAAAAAATTATTAGATGTTCCCTTTTCTTCTCTCCATTTCTTTTCATTGTCTTCAATAAAAAAATACTATCTTATATGTTCCCTCTTTTCCGTCCAATCAAACATACCACAAAAAAAGTATAATAAACTTTTAGAAAGAAGATAAGTTATGTTGCGTTATCCATAAATCTTTGAGTCATAGGTTTATGTGGTGCAAAATGTGAATTAAGTGCATAAAAAAGACCAATGACGGCGACGTCAAGCAAGACCATACGTCTCAGACAAAACTACGCGTAGAAGTTGAGACTTTGGAACATTAGAATGAAAAAAACTTGTCGTAATTCGTGGCGACCGGCAAAGAACCCATCTGGCACAGAAGCTTCGTATGCAAAATCCATCTTCAATTTCTTGTTTAAAATAATAATATCAACACGTAATTTCGTTTTCTATCGTATTAAGTAACCATGGGCCCAGATAAATCTATATATATATACTACACATGCATATTTTCATTCCATACTTTCTAACTTCACGATCTCTTAAACCCTTAACAAAAGAGTAACTTCATCATCTTCATCATGAATCACTTCAACAATCAGCAAGAGGCCCCTGGTAAGTTTTTATTGTATCATTCAGCATAATGTCGCATTTTGGCACCATAAACCATGGTTTCCTGTAAGTTTTTGCATAAAGTTTAAGTTGAAGCTAATTTGTTAATTTCTATGTGGAAATATGAATATCTTTCTTAATGCGATTAATGAAATGAATGTTTATGATACTGCAGTATCATATCCACCACAGGTTCAGGCCAATTCTTCAGCTCCATATGTCAGTGCCCCACCACCTATGGGTTATCCCTCTAAGGATGGTTCTGTAGGGTACCCTCAACAAAGGGTTCCAGAGGAAACCACAAGCAGGGGTGATGGCTTCTGGAAGGGATGGTAAGTTCATATAGCCAAAATCATTACACCTATTTAATTTACTTCTTTTCTTAACATTGAACTGAACTTTGCTTAATTTCACTTTCTTTTCCTGCAGTTGTGCTGCTTTATGT
>Ga0209700_103599_pt1 | contig 29359 bp, 20 predicted proteins | sample SiratroredBW_FD_187528 | JGI IMG/M metagenome (GOLD analysis project Ga0209700, IMG submission 187528) | Root nodule microbial communities of legume samples collected from California, USA - Siratro red BW (SPAdes) (version 2) | ecosystem: Host-associated > Plants > Roots > Nodule | place: USA...
TGATGTATACTTGTGATTATTTGAGATTAATTGAGATATTTTGAATTACTAGCTTACCCTTTCTTGTTTGTGGTGTGTGTTTGTTTCTACTGCGATGATCGTGTTATACACGGGAGCAGGTAATATTGCAGATGGTACTGTGGAAGGTGCTCTTGAATGAGCCAGTTGCAGCCTTAAAAGCTTTTTGAAAAACAAAAATCTTATTTTGTTTATATGTATATATGTGTAAATGTAATTAGTTATGTTTTAATTTCCTATGAAGAAGGAAATCTTTTGAAATACAATGTTAGTGAATGGTCGATATAAATATCTTTATTATGCATTATGTTTTAACTACTGTTTTGGATAGATTAGATGTTATAGATATTTTTTTTTTTGGTGTTACAGACAACTCGTTCAACATTTAGTGAAAAATTCTTCGGCATTCTGCAGCAAAACATTCTTCGTTTGGTGACAAACAAGGAAACTATTGCAGGTTTATAAGAGCGAAAATGTAGCGAGACAAAGAGTGGACATAGAACTAGTGAGAAATGCTTTTAATAATTTTTTGATAGTAGATAAAGATGCATTTTAGAAGGTAAAGTAACTTAAAAAATAATTCAGAATATAAAATAAAAATAATAATAATTATAATAATAATATAAAATTTATATATATATATATATTAAAGTGTCATTAATAAAAAAAAGTTAACAATACATTTTAAAAATATTATTACTCTTGATTAACATTTAAAAAAAATTGATACTATATGTCAATCTAAGTTTATTAATAATAACATTTATTTAAAACATGTCATATTGTTATGCATATTTTTTTTATCTAAAGTAACATTTATTATTAAAAATGTTATCGGAATAGCTAAAATTTATCTATAATTATATTGTTAATAAATAGGGCTAAGAAATTGTTAATAAATATATTAAATGGTGTAGTCTGCATTGTAAAGCAATATCTTAAAATTCCATCATGTCGATGTGTTTGTGCCAAAACCATCTCTTTGATTACATTGGGTAACAAATGTACAAGTATAACTCAAACAAAAGTAAAACCAAATTCAAAAGTAAAGACCACACTTTTTCTGTACAGTTAGGCAGCTTTGTCGGCAAGTTGGGCTTGATAGGGTCCACTTTTCATTGATGGGAAATGAAAATGGTAGTGATAGTTGCCCTCTTTAAAACCAAAAGGAACCATAAACCTTTTGTGATAACCACAACCACTACCAACACCACTACCAAAATTACCATCATATCAAAATCCTTGTGAGAAAGAGTAGTTGCCACTTCCATCTCCTTCAATTTCCTCTTCTTTCTACAACACAAAAACAAGCTTGGATACCATATACTAATTTAGGTGTATTACTTGTGGTGGAAAACCAGAGACTGATCTCTTGAGATTGGAGGCATGTGGCGTCTTCTGACTGTGGTGACTAGGAAACTCCAAAACACAAAGAAGAGTTCGAGGGTGGCTGATGAAAACATGTTTGAGGCTGCAAACGGGGTTGAACTAGCCATGTTTCGACGTGATAGAGGAAGAAGGGACCATGGTTGGAGTGGAATCTCTCTTATATATACCATTCTTCATGCTCCCATATCAATTCTCTCATGCGTGTCTCATCCTCAAGCCAATGGGTCAGATGGAGTTTGGGTGTCTGGTGAATTTGTTCAGATTTCTGAAATGAATCATCTTATGGTAAATGACAGCATGAGATATGCAATTTTGATGTAGGAAGTCAATTAGCATGTGAATATATATTATATTTGTAACTTGTGTAATTGGTTGGCTTGGGTTTCTCTAGCTAGGACCATAGCTTTCTTCTGTCCTCAATTTTCCCTTTTTCTTATTTTTTCCCTCCTACTTCGGATCATACCAGATATACTTGGTATTGGTGTTTGCAAGAATCAGCCAAAAGATGTGACCTATCTTTGGTTTGCGTCCATGTGAAAGAATTTTTCGCATGTATGTATCAATGTTAGTAAAGAAGAACTCCATGTGTTTGGAATGGCTAATTATATATTGGTCTCCTTCTCCCTCCTCTATTTTCCTTTACTATCTTTTCTCTCTTTAAAGTATGGGTCATATGAAATAAATTTAGTGATGATTATTATGTGCTTTCTTTTTCCTCATGAGTCAGTAAATCACATGTTTTGTATAAAGGCTTCTCTGAAAACATTTTCACAGATTATGGTTTGAAAATTTAATTTCCAACATAAATTCAAACACATGTATGGTTGGCTCAAAGATATTAGTCACCTTTTATAGAGTAGTAGTAGATATATGTGATAGGAATGAACAATTTTGTTGATGAAGTTTCTTCAAATTCTTCTTTGTCATGCGTATATATGTTCTCTAAATAATTTATAGGAGACTACTTTTTAAGTGCCGTATGGTTAGATTCTTGTCTTTATATCTAAAGAGGAAAACGTTTTTTTTTATATATATATTATTGAGCATCTGAATTATGCAGGCCTGATTCACGCCCTGCAAAGAAAGAAAAAACATTTAAAAGGGTTTGGCTTTTGGTTGTTAATGGCTTCATGAATAAATATTGAAATATAAAAGAATAATTGACCACTTTAGTTGATTCAGGTTTTAAACCACTTGTTTGATCACGGTTCATATGAGTTCTTAAAGCTAAACCTCCAAAAGTGTTATCATTTATACATGCCCAGCAAAACAATTCCTAATATTGGGTTGTGTTCTCTTATAATGATTCATGAGAACTTGGGAGTGTATGCCCACTGGAAAAGAGGAATTGTGAAAGTAATTAATCTAAAACATATGAACAAATTAAATAATCAATTGGAATATAGTTAAGAATGAAGTGGCACGGGTAGGTGGAATTCAACTTGGTTCACTTTATTTAGGGCCAGTATGTTTGAGGAACAATTACAGGACTCTCTTTCTCAACATTTGCATTTTAATTATCATTTTCATTATTACTATAAGTTGTCACATTGACATATATAATAATATTTTTCTTATTACGGATCAATACATTTTCCTTTATAATCTCTTTATTGTATTTAACAAATATTCAAAGTGATTATAAATAACATAAGATGTGTTATAGGCAAACTTATACAATAAGTTTTCAATTTAAATTTATAAACTATATTTTTGACTTAAAAACGTTTGATAGAATTAGGAGATAAACTAGTTCTATAATACAAACTGAAATAAAAGATATAAATATATAAGTTTTCTTATATAAATCAAATTTGTGTTTTTAAATAAAAATATATTATTATACAATTATAATTTTAAATCTTTTAAAAATAATTAAATTGTTATTAAAATTTTAGTACTTTTATTAAATTTTTGACAGTTATATAAGTTTTTTTATTTGAACATGTAATTTTATTAAATTAATTGATTTAATTTGTATTAATCAAATTTAATTTTTATTTATTTTTAAAATTTGAAATATTTTAATTTCTCTATTTGAACTATTGTTACACTAAATCTTTTATTTATTAATTCACATAACATCACATAATAAAACATTAATTATTTACATTTATAATGTTAAATATTTTTTTTAATTTGTACTACATAAAAAAATAAAACAATTACTAAAAATAGTTTAATAATTAAAATTACTATTTAATATCTTATGAGTGAAATAAAATATTAAGGATAATATATAAATTTGTGTGTGTATGTATGTATTAAAATATAGTGGTAATAATGAAAATATATTAAATGAACTATAAGCTTTTAATATAAATTATTTTAAAGCACTTTATTAAATTCTTTTATATTTATCAAATAATTTATAAGCTAATAAAATAAAGTACTAAGTAGCTTATTTATGTTACCATCAACCTCTAATATATTTGCGTTTTAATTTTTATTAAATAAATTTTTAATGGAATTCTTATTAAAGTATTATGTGGTGACATGCCTTTTTCCTTTTATGACAATGTCCATTGAGCTTTTCGATTCAATCAAATCAATTTGTTTTCCTTTTTTTTAGTTATTCAGGCGGATAATATTTTGTTTTCTTAATAGTTTTAACTAACGTATAAATTTCTTCAATAAAATATTAAACATAAGATATATTTATTAATATTTTTATCCTTATGTATATCACACACAAAAATTATAATTTACAAGATAATAAAAATATTATTTTTTTTAACAACCATGAATATAATAAATAGAAACACTTAAATAGTGTTTCAACCCTATTACAATAAAACTAACAAACTATCTAACCATTTTTCACATACACCAATACCACTTATAAAATTTAAAAATAACGATGAAAAAATTGATAACACCTATTACAAACCCTAAACCATAACTAAAAGAAAACAAACAATGTACTACAAGCGTTTACATCTTCCTTTTTGAACTTCTCATGACTAACACCTTGCCTCCAATCTGAGTGTAGTTTCTTCATTTCCATCCCATTTTCCACTTACCTACAAAAGAAAAAGACTATCTACAACTAAACACGAAGACCCACATCCAATCACCTTACGACTAGACACTCCTGAACCCGAATCGTGAAACTCCACCCTTCACCATCTATTTCTTTAGACACTGTTTTGGGCACAATAACCAATCTGATAACGAAAAACTTATCCCAAAATTTTTAAGTTTGGCCCATTGCTATCCTTTAAGATGTGCTAGGAAAAATACTTCTACTTCGTCTACTATAGCATCATTAAAAACAATTTTGTTTCTTTGTTTTCATATTTCCCACACAATTGCTACCCACAAACCTTTCTAAACCACAATAGATCTTTTATTTAAACACATCATATGAAAACTCAGAAAGTGATTCACTATAGAATGATGTCTAAGCGAATTATTTCTTATCCACCTATCACATCTATCTTATATCTTTTGTGCAATCTCACAAGTTATGAATAAGTGATTTACCGTTTCATCATACTAATTGCACATAGGGCATAGGATATTCGTTAAATGGACTCCCCTTCTAACCAAATTGGTCCTAGTAGGTATCCTATTCAAGAAAGCTCTCCATACACAAATTTAAGCAGTAGGAGCCACATTTAGATTCCACAGTTGTTGAAAAGCATCTGAATCTGGGCAAATATCTACATTATCTAACCAAGAATAACCTGATCTGACAACAGAATACTCCTGATCCTGTCTCCAAAGCCAACCATTAGAGCCTGTTCTTTTCCACTGTGCATTATTTAAAACTGACTCTAACTACTATTTCAATTCCTTTTCCCACTCAAACAATTCCCTCCTCGAGAGTAATTTCCATTCGAATATTTCAGCACCTTCTCTTATCTTCCATTGTCCTACTTCACTTAAGACTTTTCCACTAGAGGAAGTTAACGAATATAATCTCGGAAACCTACTTTTAAGAACATTGAGAAAATTGAATTTACCCAAATCAAAATTTTGATTGGTTAAATTTGCTTTAAAATTTAAAAAAATACCATGAATTTGATGGTAATTTTTTATCTTCAACCTAATGACAGATGGAGACACAATTTTAGAGAGTGTGCAGATAGAACTAAAGGACTTTGTTTCTATAGAGATAATAGCAATATTAAATGAAACATGAATTCTTAAATTTTGTTTATTTTGTCTTGCACTTTAATAATATAATATTAATGTGTCATTTTAGTTTTTGTACTTCTATTCTATAACAAATTTCTTACGTTCTTACAAAATCAATTCATTTTCCTTTTCTAGTTATTCAAATAAATAATATTTTGTTTTCTTAATAATTTTTAACTAAAATAAAATTCATAGATAAACTATTAAACATATGATATATTTATTAATATTTTTTATCCTAATTAACACACACATATATATATATATATATATATATATATATATATTATATTTTATATATTTATAAAGCTAATACAATATATACGTAATGATTATTAATGGATTAGATATGGAAATATGTGAATATTTTTTCTATAAATACTTTTAGAAGAGAAAAGTTAAAAGACCTTTTTTGTAATTTACAGTTTAGTTATACATAATTTAAAAAATAAAAATGAGATCAATCATATAAAACAGCTTTCATAAATTAACTTATGCATTAGTTAATTTTAGTTTATGAAAAAATAATTTTATGTTTTAAAATATTCAAAAATTTGTCCAAATGTATTTGTAATAATATTTTCAAATTCAAATTCATGCCCTGTAATATGATGTGAAAGTAAATTTCGACGTTTGCTACGTCAATAAAGACCGTCTTCAGTTAGGCTTTTGGCACTAAAAAAAATCAATTTGGGAATCTTAATATCGTTTTCAATATCAATTGGATTATCCAGTGATGTAGACCTCTCTTCAATTCAGGCTTTTGATTCATCTTATTCATCACATTAATCACTACTTATAGGATAATTTTTTATTTTTATTTTTTTATGATAACTATAAGAAAAGCTTTGATCCTTAGGCTTTTCAAATTACTATATATTTTTTACAAGATATGGCGAATAAATTCTACGAGTTATTCTAAATACTCTTAAATCACAAGATGCTGATATTAATTTAACTATGGATTCCAAGACCATGATAATTAGTACCGCTACTATATATAAGACAATTGTAATTCACCCATTACAAGTAATTGTAACTTTTTGTGTTAATTGTTTATTGAATTAACTTAGGAAGTATTTACTATGATGAATAAAAGTTTGCCTGAACTTATTATTTTAGATCAAATAAGAATTGACATAAAAAATCTTCTTGAAAATAAAAAAAGTCGACCTTTTTTTTTCCATGTTCATTTCTTATGATAGTTCTTTTCCTTCTCCCTTTTTCTCACTTCATCCATCTTCTCATATTTCATTTTTATTTGTTGTTATTTATTAGTTTAGTATGGCATGCCATCTAATATTTGTCTCCATTTAACTTTGTTTGTGTCTTCAACTATCTTTTTCATCAGCAAGTAATGTCTAGTAAGTTGTAAGAATGTTAATTGACATTAGCTAGAATTCGGATTTAAGAATGTTGCTTGACATTTGCTTGTGGGTTCGGAATATTCATTATAGGAGTCCTTTCATTGTGGGTTTGGAATATTCAACGTGGGAGTCCTTTCATTGTTCTTGATTATTTAACTTTTATGAGTGAGGTTTTTTAGTGTGTTAAGAATGGTTTAGTATGGTGACGAGAGTGACTCACGTGGGATAATTATATTTATAAAATATTTTTCATTTATTCCCTGAATATTTGTTGTAGTTTAAGGTTATAGAAAATATTGATATTATATGTGTTATGTTTGTCTTGTATCTTCTTTATCTCGTTGATCATTTAATATTATCATCTAGACAGTGTATCTAACATAGGATCTAGTGGAGATTTTATAATGACATTCCTTTATCTTTTAAATCTGTTAACATTCATTCATGATATAATCTTCATGGGGTAATATAGTTTTAGATTTTTTTTTATAATTTTTATTATGCTTTTAATTAAGTAGTTGAATAGTCATATAGGAAAATAGAAAGACCTGTGAATCATCATTCATATTATTATAATGTGAAAAACAACATAGTAGAAATAAAGACAACACTCGTAAGAGTTAAATACTGGTAGGTATTAAATGTTACATAGTCAAGATTAATGTGAAATTTAGATGGTTTTACATAATTTTGATCCATAAAATGATATACTTAGAAATATAATGAGAATATAGATGAATTTTGAAAGAAAATAGAGTTTTCACTTGGTGAGAATTTTATGGAGTTCTGAGTTTATAAGAACCTAAATATGATCTTATCACGGTAACCTTTGACGATCCCATGACTTATCAGTCACCTTCTCATCTTTCTTAAGTGTGGCATGAATATCTTTCTCCATTTCCCAAACTGAATATCAAAACAGTTCCCCATATTTTCTCATCAGTTAGTATTAGAGATTCGACTCTTTGATATTTAGTGAGATTTCTTTTTACTTTAAAATTACTTTGTTTTTTTGGTCTTATGGCAAGTACTAATGCTAAAGTTACTCCTCTATTCAATGCATGTCACAAATTTTTTATTAATGATTTTGTTTCACAAATGGAGCGAAAAACAAAGGATAACTTGGAAAAAAGAAGGAAAGAAAAGAAAGAGCAAAGATATAAAGATAAAGAGAGAATGTTTGATGAGTATTAGAAAATACACACTATAATTGTGATGAGAGAAAGAGAGATGGAGAAATATAAAAATAGAGAGCTAGAAGAAAATAAAATTAGTGAAGAAAAATAAATTAAAGAGAAAGCATTAAGAGGTTGATCAAAGGAGTTTCAAAAACCTAAAATCACGGACAACCTAAATCTATTTAAAAATTTGATCGGACACTCTTGCTCTACCCAACACTAGTAAAAAAACAGTCTTAAAAGTCGATTTTGGGGACCCCTTAACATCGGTTCCAGAACCGACGTAGACCAAGGCAATGTAGAAAGTCTTCGAAAATCATGTCAGTTATTAAACCGATGTCATATATTCAACCACCACGTCAGTTTAAAACAGGCACTGACTTCATAGACCCATTTTCAAAAATAGTATAGTAGTGCTAAAGAGACAATACCATGTCGATTGGATGGTTACAATCGATGTGGTCTTTTTGCGAATTATAATAACTCAAATGGGATACCATGTCGATTGTAACCATCCAACCGACGTTGCATTGTCTCTTCAAAATTTTTTGCATGGAATATCACGTCGGTTTTGACCATAATTGACGTGGTATATCGTGTACCATGTCGGTTTTTGCCATAACCGGCGTTGTGTATGTATTTTTTTAAAATATACAAAACGAATTATCTATTAACCATAACCCTGCATAACAGTTTCAAAATGTAAATAATGTAGCAGCCAAAATACGTTTGAGAATTCAATAACCATATGAGAATTGCAGTACAATACATATGTAATTAATATTTACGCTAATATACATAAATACAATGTTATATATTTCTACAAACTACTTTTAAGTTGGAGAAAATATCTTAGCCATTCTTTTTGAAGTTCTTCTAGTGATTGGCTATCTAATGGCTTTTGGTATTGAAAAACCTAAAATAAATGTACAACATGTGTTATGAAGCATGTACGTGAAACTTGAAAATCATTTGACATATCTACCAACTTAAGACATGTTCTCACCAGCTCCCAAGAATCGGTGATACCAGCTCGTGCTATGGTTCTCATCCAGTGCATGATGTAATATCCATATTCCCAATCTCCTTGTTGGTTATTGCACTTTTTTTAAAGTTGAATCATCAAATAATTGAATGCTGATTTTAATAAACTTACTTTAGAATTAAATACCTTAGGATATATCCAATGGAGGTTTTGGGATGTGGATGTAGATCTTCCTCCAAGAACATTACACACATTCATTGCACTAAAATCGAAGATGTTTAGTAAATTGCATATTATACAAAAAATAGAGTGATATATAATTTAAAGTTAATTAAATGATACCTTTGTACTATTTGTTTCATATATGAAGTTGCCTTCCGATGCAACAAACAGAACCAAACAACGGTGTTATCCGCGGGACACACAATCATGAGTTGCCAATTGGACCTAAAATAACAAATCTATTAATCTCATATTGTCAACATTACTTGAGATCAAAATATAAAGATTTGAAAGTTACGCATGGATAATAGGGACAAAGTAAATTCTCTTTCTAAAGTCGAAAATCTATCTTTGAATATATGTCTGAGTGTCAATCTTTTTATTTCCAATCCTTTATATATTTTGTGGCTCAAGGAATCCATAAATATTAGGATTCCATGTGCTATAAACTAAATTATTTAGGTACCTGCATTGTTAAAATCAATATTAGTAATAGTAGTTGATGAAATAAGTCAAATTTTATAACTTGTAGAAAGGTATACTTACATCATCCATAACTAAATTATTGTAATGTTTAACATTTGGTTACCCTGAATGAGTTCCAAGATGGGACACCGGCATTGACCACCCCAAAGACGGATGCATCCCAAGGAATTTCAAGAGGATTATTAAATAACTCGTGCCAGATCCTAGTCAACTCCTGAAGTGGATTCACTTCTGACTCGAGTGGTGGAGACTTAAGACTTAAATCACCAGCTGGTGATTTCTTTTTCCTCCCACAGTCTTGTAACACATAAACAAAATATATCAATTCAAATAACATTAAGTGTGAATTTAAATAAGATTAAGAAAAATCATCACAATATACTTGAAGCCTTCTAGAAATGGCCTGTAGGAGATGTGTAGGCCACACAATAAATGTACCAGGTGTCTGTCCCACAAATCTAACCTCTAATGTGGGCACAGGCACCTCGGCATCTGCCTGTCTAACTTCTTCGACAACTATTCTAGAAAAATCATCTCCAAGTAGCACTATATGGAACGTCGAAGATGCGATAAGCACACTCCCAATCGCCACCAATTAAGGAGGATCTCCAATAAATAATTTACACCGATATGACATATTAGTGTTGGTGTCTTCCTCCTCGTCCTGAGCAACACAACTCCATTTTGTGCTAAGCCTCCCACGTATAGGTAGTACTACACCTTCTTGTAGAAGAGTGTGTTACTGTGATATGCCCATGGATTCCAACTTCTCCTCAAATTCTCTTCTTAATTCATGTCTTAACTCATCTCTTAACTGACGTCATAATTTGTCTTGTATTTGAGACGTCAATTTTTCTTCTATTTGAGACGTCAATTCATATCTAATCAATTATATTTGCATTTTGAGATGAGCTAGAACGGGGAGCAAAACCAAAATATATTCTCCCCCCCCCCCCCCACACACCATATCCAGCAGTCCAAACATGACCAAGGTGTTACTCGGCACCAATAGCAGCAGTCAATATATCTTGTTTTCCTTGAATGACAAAATTGTCCTAAAAGCTCTGCTCCACCAGAGAATCTTGTAAAAAATAATACAATATGTCAACATTGTACAATAATAAGATATTAGATATGATGAGTAAATTATTATTAACTTACAATCCACTTGGCAACCTCAAGTGTTTGTTCAGATGTCATATGCCCTCCTGGTTTAGTCCTAGCCATCTTCCATTTCTCATGTTGACTAGGAGGGGATGGAGGAGAAATGACATAATCTAAAGATGATGTTTCTTTTAATCTTTTTAATTTCTCCTCCATCATCTTCTTTTCTAATAAATCATACAACCCCCCCAAGACAACCGGTGGGGGGTCAAATTTCTGTGTTGAATGTCTTGGGCTTTCCTCCTCTTCTCCTACACAATAAAAAACTTTTTTGCTAAGTCAATATTATTTAATGAAATTATGATGGATAAAACAAACCTACAAAGAGGGATCCTGTCTAGATTGAACAAATTGTGTCCATGTCTCTTCATCAATGGAATGCTTCTCACAAGGAGACTTTCCCTTGTATTGACCAAAGATGTACTAATTGGTCAAGTTTGTCTTGAAATTTCTCCATCTAACAACAATGGGTGACTTAATTTTCTTTCTAATTAATGGAGCGGTTTAAACTCAAATTTGTCTACAAAATAAAATAAACAAGTCATTAAACATATAACAAATAATAATCATCATTAATGACTTACAATAAGTTTAAAATGAATGACTTATAGTAAGATCCTGCTAAATCATATTTTTCTCAGCTTCAGTCACATGATCCCAGGACAGAAGCAAAATAGAGACCTTTAAACATGCGAAGACACCCAAATAGCTAGAAAATTAGGCATGATTAGGGCCTAAAGCCCTACCAATTTGAGGGACTATGTCAACTAGGACCCTGGAACCACCAAGTCAACAGTAATACCTCTCAAGCGTGTAGCTTCTCTACTCTTCCTTGATGAATCAGCCATGACCTAAAAAAAACACAAACTTAAGATTAAAACTTACAAAATTAATTAAACTTAACATTAAATGTTGAAATTGAGTAGAATCAATGTTCAAAATTAAAATAAGAACAACAAGCAATTAAACATTATTTTCTTTATTCTAGCAGTGTTACAATGTTTTCCCATATTCCTTCATTGTGATCACTCCGTGTAGCATGTAATTCATCAACATCATTTTCGTCATTGATAGGAGGTAAGTGACTTGAAAATAAGTTGTCAGCATGTTGAACTATTGAGTCGTCATGACTATTTGTGATCAATTCTTTATCACCTTCGTAAATGGAAGAAAACCAATTACAAACAAAATAAAGAATACAATAAAAAGTGAAAGTGCTTTTTAGATCAGAAAGTTTTTGTCCATCATCTGGTAAGGAGTACCTTGACCTTGGGAGTTTGTTTCTTGTGAATTTTACTTTCACTCTTAAATGTTTTGTATATATGCCATATGTTCTACTATATTCATGTTTTTACATAATGGTGTTTGCCCCGAGAAGGTAACATAAATAAACAAATAATAATAAAGCTTCTGTCTATAAAACATTACAAGATTTGAGGACAGATCCCTTTCAAGAGGGAGAGGATGCTGGAATACACCCAACGTAAATCAAGAGCTTTCTAGAAGATTGGGCCCATTTGAGCGTGTTTTAGCTTTCAACCAACTGCTCAAGTTCGAATCCAACATGGAGATATCACTTTGGAGCGTAAAGGAGAAGTCTTCTAAATGGTATAAATTGTTTAGAATTGTTTAGAATAATTTGGGTCAAGTAGAATTGATTTGGGCCTTGTATTTTCTGGGCCATGTAGTGTAAGTGTTGGGTCTTGAGGACCATAAATAATGTTGGGTGTGATCAAGGAGGCCAAATTCCATAATTTAGACTTAACTTGATAGGGAACGTTTCATTTTAGAGGATTGTCACATGGCAACATGTCATTGGATGAGTTGTGATGCCTAGGATTGAGGAAGTTTGCTCCACATGCTAGGTCATGCTTTCTTGCCACATGGCGCTCTCCCGATGGGGAGGATCCTCTCCATTCACAGGTTGCCACTTGTCATGTTCTCACTTGAGAGTTTTTTAGACACTTTGACCTATAAATAGAAATCCTGACTACATGTAAAAATAAGCTTGATTGAAGTAATGAATTAAACTTTTAGCTCATTGTTCAAGTTCTCATTTGAGTTTTATTCTCTAAAGAAACATTGAAGAACCTCTTGGTAGTTGGCCCAACCTCTACCAAGAAATCCTTCATCACCTAGTTCACTTCATCTTCCACCTAAATGTTTCATCTTCCATCTGAAACGCTTCATTGTCCATCTCAACGATTCATCTTAAATGCTTCCTTCTTCAACGCTTTATCTTCATCTTCAATTGTTCATCTTCCTTCTTCAACACTTCCGCATGCTTGAAGAGCCTTCTTCAATTCCTTTGTTCGGTGCAAAGCTTCTCTAGTCTTCTACAAACTCAAGTGGAGATCAAGAAGTAAAGCATCATGAAGGCTCCTCTATCACCAAGGCTCTCACAAGGTGATGACAAGTGGCACAAGTAGAGAACTTCCTCCCATACCCTAACTTGGACTCCTTGATCACGGGCCAACATTACTTATGGGCCTCAAGATCCAACTTACACTACATGGCCCAAAAATACAAGGCCCAAATCTATTCTACTTGACTCAAATACAAGGTTCAAATTATTCTAAAATATTCTAAACAATTTATACAATTTAGAGGACTTCTTCAAATGGGCTCGAAAGTGATCTCTTCCTGTTGCATTCGGGCTCGAGCAACTGGTTGAAAGCCCTAACAGACTCAAATGGGCTTAATCTTCTAGAAAGCTCTTGATCTACTGTCGAACACTTTTTACTCTTTATTCTTTGACTTAGGTGGTGGGGTGTATTCCACCAATGGTTGGACGTGAAACTTGCAACAGTGAATGAATGGAGAATTGGTTGTGGAATGGAGCAGCTCTAAGCATGGAAGACAAGGTGTTCCAATGGAGGAAAATGATCTAGAAATGGAGAGGAACATAAGAGAGGTTAGGCCAGCTCTTCAAAAGTTCTAGGTTATGCAAGATGTGCTAACCTAGAGAGGAGCTCAAGCAAGTGTGGACTGGAAAATTTTCAGCACTTCACTATATTCATTCAACCTAAATTTCATGGTTTGAATACATGAATTTATAGCCTCCTAAGTCAGCCAACTTGGAGCCATAAAGTGAATGGAAAATTCAAATTTAAAATTCCTAGACATATAGCAACTAATGGTTGTGTGACACTTGTCAAGTGATCAATGGAAGAGGTGGCAATTGTGGATCTTGTGTCATGTGTCAAGTCACACTTAAAGCATTGAAGACATGCATAAAGTGTGAGAGTGGACGTTCCATGCTTACTCTTAATGCCTTAAGTTGCCTAAGGTTTCGAATGGGCTTAAATGAAGCCTAATTTAAAGTTCTAGGTGACTCTATGCATTATTTTTGCTCCTACTGTGGGTCTAAAATACAAAGCCCGAAAGAAAAATATAAAGGCCCAATACATGACCCAAAAAGAAAAATTAAATTACACTACTATTTACAGACAAATTAGTGGCCCAAGTTGATAAGAGTTTTACTATATCGGGTTCTACTGAGTTCCACTGGCCATTACCCTTGTGGTTGGGCCTTTATTAAGGGCTTTTCTATCATCCCCTCCCTCTTGAATAGGATTTGCCCTCAAATCTGCAGATTTTGCTTCATTGTCTGAGGGGGTTAAATGCAGTCTGAACTCAATTCACTGTGAACAAAAATCACCAAGCAAGATCATCCAAGGCAAGAATAAATAAGCACAAATGAAGTAGTTTTATACTGATTCACCCTAATCTCTTGGGCTACGTCCAATTATCCCTTGAACAAATCATTTAAGAGGTTCCACTATTCAGTAAATAGTTTTAACGAGTACACAAACCTCTCCAGGTTACAACGAGTACACAAACCTCTCCAGGTTATCCGAGTACACAAACCTCTCTAGGTTATACCAGCTCAATCTCTCCCTAAGATGAAGACCACTCAAGATTGAAAGAAACACTCTCAAAAGAGAGAACAATGAAAGCTCACAAGAGTTTACTTCACAATAGTGAAGAATTACACAATGGTTTCACACAATCCAAAAATCTAAATGCTCTCAATAGTAGATTTACAATAGACACTCTCTATTTCTTCAATTTCTTGTGTGATGTATTTCTCTTTTTCCGTCTTCTTGTATTTTCTTCAACTTGAAATTGTTCCTCTACCTGTAGCATTGTAGAAACTAGTCGTTTGATGCTTGAAAGGGGCAATCTTGACCATCTAATTACTGAAACTAGTCGTTGGAAAAACAACTTCTATTATTGATTCTGCATTAAAACTAACTTTATCTACATATAGAAACAATTTAAACAACACAATATATCTTTGATTTGAAACAATTAATCACATTTAAATATTTCATAACAATTTGAATAATTTCCATTATGAACAAATTTGAATGTTAAAGCACAATATGTTATAAAATCTGATTTTGATATTTATATGAAAGACACTTTAATTTGTTTTTCATATTTATAAACAAATCAATTAATCACATTTAAATATTTCATAAGAATTTGAATAATTTTCATCATGAACAAATTTGAACGTTAAAGCACAATATTATATAAAATATGATTTTGATATTTATGTGAAAGACATAATTTGTTTTTCATAATTAAAAACAGTTTTAAAACTTTTCCTCTTCTTTTAATTTTAGTCAAAGTTAATTTAATAAAATACCACTGAAGAAAAAAACTTATCTGGATTTGTAATCTATTTGTACATATTTCTTATGTTTAAAGACTTGTGAATATTACTATAACAAACACATAGATCATCAAATACAAACACATACTTGGAGTATTGTTGTCATCAAAACTTTATTAGATGATTAGATCATCTAAAGGGACTTTGGACTGTCTAATGATTCAACATTAGTGTTAAGATATCATTGACTTTTCTTTTGGAAACATTGCTTTGGTGCATGCCCTTGTAGGTGGGTAAAAAAATATGGATGAGGACATTGAAGAGGTTTGAAGAAGACTGGGATTCCATGCCCCTTTATAAGGGAAAATTTCATGTAAGGTGTTCAAAAGAGGACTGTCCCAATTTTGGTGTGTTGGGTAAATGAAAATGCAAATGGGATGGTGCAACTATATGTATGATATTTCTCGCACGCTCCTTTGAGAGTTGAAAATGCGCAAGATATACAAGCGAACTAAGCTGCCTAGTTTTTGTATTTTGGGTAGGCTAGATGAAATGAATGGCTTATTTGCAAGGTTGAAAAAAAAGAATGAAATAGAATTTGGTCAAAATGGGTTATAGAGAAAGTGACATCTCTAAAGAGGGAAAACTTGGGTGAAACATTAGGAACTGCCACAATTTTAATGTATACGGTGATTATGAGGTTTGAACTAAAAATATCTTAGTTTTTTTTGTGAAGTGGACAGAAAGGATTGCCCTAGTGTAGCTTTCTTCTCTATTGCTTTACTCTCAGTCGGCTTGTTAATTGGTAAATGCTTTTCAACCAGAGGCATTTCAATCTCTCTTTTTTTATTTCATTTCTCTCTTTTTTCTTTTTCTTTTTATTTTCAACATCCATCATCAGTCACACCCTTTTGTTGCAAAAGCTTTATGAAAATCATAACAATCATTCTTCAATCAATGTGGACTTTATTCGACTTGTAACGTGGATAGACATTTAAAGGGTTATGAAGAAAAGGGATATAAAGGCTCAAAAAGTATTTGTGGGTTTATTTTTTTTTAAACAAGGATCACCAATCAAACGTTGTGAAAAAACAATCAAGATTTTCTCAACTCACATCATTCCATCATCATTTCTCCCCTTTTTTTTTTGTTTTTGCTTTTTTTATTAATTTTGCATTTCTCATATTTTTCACATCACTTTGTGATAAATTTCTTGATTGTGAATCCACATCTTCCTTTGATGACTTTCTTCTATTTGACTTGGTGAAGCTTTTTGACGTGCTACTTGAACTGAGTTTCAACATAATAATGATCCTTGATTAGGGTATTTTTGAAAGGAATTTCCATTTTTGGCTCAAAAAGGGTGTAAAGGATTTGTATAAAAAAATTAAGATGAAGAAATATGATCATATATCATTTTGAGTCTTAATTGCTTAATTTACAGAGATCTTAACATTACAACAAAACTCAACGACTTCTAACACGTGTCATTTTCTATCCCTTTTTTTTCATTTTTTTCGTCCTATCTTTTGCCTAGATTGTCGTTTGCGGGTTTTCAATCTAACAGACTTTTATTCTTCTTTTCCTTTCTCTCATTTTTTTGAATGCCCCTGAAATCCGAGATTGGAGATTAAACCAAATGAAAGAAACCTGACATTCTTGCCCCAATGTGATATTCTTATTTTGCGATTTCAAGCCATGATGACATCTAATGAAGCAAATCCTTTCATTTTAGGGATGAAGGAAGGCTAGAAGGTTTTCAAGCAACATGCATGCAAATGGTTCCATAGAAAATTTCAACTTTTATCCTTTATTAAAAACATTGAGTTTTGGGAAATTACAACATCTTTCTTTTGTTGTTTCCCTTTTTTTATTTTTTTAATGAATTCAATGATTTTTTTGAACAAATGATTCATCATGTAATGCTTGGCTCAGTTTTTTTATTATTTATTATTTTTAATATATTATATTTTTAATTATTTCTACGACACCCTTTAAAACCTGTCCCAGATAGCAACAAGTATGGAAATGATCTCATGACATTTATTATACTTGTGATTTTGGAATATCATTGCACGAGTATGTGATTGTCAACAAAGATACAAAATCAATGCAACTTCATAATTTGAACTACAACAATGTACTTCACAAGCCTGTATTGTGCATCCTCATAGCAAAGTACCCTAACTCTTCTCAATTGTGGTGACTTCCCCACTTGTTGGTGCAATCACTTCTTTTCTTCTTAATTTGGTGTTTGTTGGATCTATCCCGAAAGATGATTGTTCTCAACATTAGGCTTCTCTTTCTGGAAGGTCAATCATCCTGCGTCAATCAAGGACTGCACCTTGCTTTTAAATGTCGAACACCTTTTTGTAGAATGACCAATTGCTCTACCATGATAATCACATTTGACATCGTAGTTTTTAAGGTTTGGCGGTTGTAAGAGGATTCAGGGGACACACTACAATGAAGTTATGGAGGAGGCTCAACAAGAGTTCTATGTAAGTCATAAGAATGGGAGTAAATTGGACAAAGTTCTTTTCATGATTGGCACTTTGGCTCTGGCCTTGGTAGGATTTCATTTCTCCTTTTTGACTATGCTAATAGAGATTGTTTGGCATAGGTGGTGCATTACTACTAGGAAGGTTAGAAATTACTTGAACTTCACCCTCTTTTCTTTCAAGATTAGACCTTTCAGGATTTGCGACCGCGAACGGGCTATGTGCAATTTTCCCGCTTTTCATTCCAAACTCGATCATTTCCTCAATGATCACAATGTTGGAGAAATTGGAAGAGACACTACCTAGCATATGCTCATAAAAGGGAGACTTAAATGTGTTTATAAACATGACTACCATCTCCTTCTCATGCAAAGGTGGCTTCATTGGGGCTGCAAGTTCCCTCCATCTTTGAGCATATTCTTTAAAGGTTTCGACACTTTCTTTACCATATTTTATAGTTGCATCCTTTCGGGAGCCATGTCAATATTGTATTTGTATTACTTAAGGAAGGCATCCACCAAATCTTTCCATGAACAAATACGGGTTGGTTCAAGGTGTATGTACCAACTCAAAGCTATACCAACCAAGCTATCCTGTAAGAAATATATTAATAATTTTTCTTCGTGTGCATAGGCGGCCATCTTTCTGCAATACATAGTTAAATGTCTCTTGGGACAAGAAGTGCCCTTATACTTTTCAAACTCAGGCACTTTGAACTTAGGAGGGATTATCACATCCGGCACCAAACATAAATCTACTGCATTCCCAAATACAAAGTTGCCCTTGCCTTCTATGGCTCTAAGTCTCTCTTCCAACATCTCCATTTTGATCTTTGCCCCCATAAACCTTCACATGTACTCTCTGTCCGGTTTTATGAGTTGTAATTTTCTGAGATCCTCCATCTTGCAAAACTTCTGGTTGAGCAATCATATGGATCCGAGTGGAAGCTCCTGGTTCGCTCACATTTCCACTCTGTGTGTGGGGGCTTATATGGACTGGTTCTTACTTGCTCATAAATACAATGGGGGTAGGGACAACATATGGCACCTGATCTTGTTCGGGGTATTCAAAAGGTGGAATGTAATTCAAAGAAAGACCATATAGTGGAAACTCAATAGGAGTTACTTCATCATGTCTGGCCCCAGGGGGTTCTCTAATGCTTTTTAAGGCTACCAGAGGCTTGAGAATCTGGTCCATTTGATCCTTGACCTGATTAATGTCAGCCTTTATTACTTCATCTGCCTCTCTCTAATCTTCCATACTTTCTCGATTTGAATGGGTCCTATACGGGTGTCATAGAAGTCTTTCCATTTTTGCTTTTTTATTTTTTTATTTTATTTTAAAAGAATTAGGTGAGTATAAGATATGAAATACAATGTAATTTCTGACCTAAAACAAAAGTGAAATCATGCAAAATTAATCAAAGTATGTTTATCATGAGGAATGTTGTGTATGACTCATGTCAGGATATCTGATTCATGTTTGGATGAGTGACACATGTCTTAGATGTATGATGCATGATTTGAATGTTGTGCATGTCTTAGATAGGTGAGACACGTTTGGATGTGTGATGCAAAATGTGATACGCTTATTAATATGTATAAATAAATGGCAAGGGGAAAAGGAATATCAAAATCTCCCTTTGTGCCCTAAATAGGGTTTAACATATTAGTGCTTAAAGGATCTAAGTCTGTAAATGCACTCTCACACGTGATAGCTCCTAATACCTAGAGGTAAATAACTTACTATGAACAGGTAAATAAAGCGAATAGACTCTAGTTGGGGTTCTCGCAAAACCAGAAAAGGAAGTACATCCCCATTAGTATTTCTATCAACCCCTTCTAAATCTAAGCTTGCTCAGGCCCAGGTATACGGCTCCACTCATGATATGCAATAATAAAAGTGTGTGTGTGAACTCCTGCAAAATAAACAAAAGATTCAGGCAAATATATATAACATATCGTTCATCCTAAGATTTAATAGTTCAACAATAATTATAAAAACAAGACGTAAGCAAACATGTATACAAAAAGAAATGAAAAGATAAAGATTCAAAAAACCCACTTATTTTCGCTCATTCAATTAAAATGGTCTGACACTCAAAATTTCCAGGTTGAGTCGCCATCTATCGCGATCTGGATCACAATGGGATGACAGTCTGAACGAGAAAAAATGAGAATTTATTATGATGAAAAGGGATGGAGTCATCACTATAATTTATTACGGAAAACTACGGAAAAACCAAGAAAGGAATAGTTTGCGGAATAGAGTTGAATTCGGAAGTCGGTTACATATGGGGAAGGTACTAGCACCCCAACAACGCCTATCCTAATAAGTAAAATAAGTGTGGTTCTATAAAATGCTTATTTCTTCCCAAAAAAATATGAAAATGTAAATAAAAAAATATTTTTTTTAAATAAAAGGACTCAACAAGGATTGACCTTGCTCCTACATATTTTCATCAATGATGGAGAACTAGGGCATACGTAATTCTAAAAGAAAGTTGTTTGTTTGAGGAAGTTTATGTTTTTTTGAATTTTTGAGAATTTTCTATTTTGTATTTTTTATTATTAAAAAAACATTTAGATGAATTCGGCCAAGGCTTTCGAAAAAGGCTCTCGGACAATGCATTCGGCTAAGTTTTATATAGAGGCTTTTGGTTCCGTTAAGGCATTCGGTGCCGCTTTGGTCAATTAGTTCTGAGTGACATCATCCAACTTTGGATGAGTTCATACAATTTTACGATTATGGAGATAAGGGTTGATGTTTTGGATGACGTAATTCGGCTTTAGGTTTATGAAGATTAAGGTTGAAGTTCTGGATGATGTCATTCAACTCTGAATGACGTCATGTGGTTATGGGGTTTATGGATATGCAATTCTATGTTTAGGATGACATCATTTGGCTCCGAGTGACATCATGCAGTTCTATTTATGATTAAGTGATTCCATTTTGAGGATGACATCATTCAGCTCCGAGTGATGTCATTTGATTATGATGTTTATGAAGCGGTTCTATGTTGAGGATGACGTCATTCGGCTCCGAGTGACGACATGCAGTTTTGTTTAGTGAGAAATAGTTTTGTGTTGAGGGACATAAGGTTTGTGATTCTGAGTGACGTCATACAACTCCATATGACGTCATTCGGCTCTATGTTTGGACGACGATTACGTCATGCAATAAGATTCAAGGCAATTCTTACATCATGCAGTAAGGTGACGTCATACGGTTTTGAATGATGTCATACGACTCTGGCGATTATGTTTATGAGGTGTAGGTTTTGGTTCAGAGGATTAGGTAAAGGTTCAGAGACATCCAGTTTTGGTTTATGTACATGAGGTTATGGGTTAGGGCTATTTGGAATAAGATTAAGGGTATTCGGCAAAGGGTTATGGGATTTCAGCAAAAGAGTTATAGATGACATCATTCAACTTCAAATGACGTCATGCAGGTCTAGGTTAAAATGATATTGTGTTAAGAATTGATACGCATGAAGATTAATGGACGAAAGCACAAATTCACCGAGGGTTCAAGAATGCATTTGAAAAATTATTTATTCTTTTGATATAATTAAGAATATCACTTGGTTTATCATTTTCCAATCTTATAATCTCCTTTAAGATATTTAATTCTGAAAATAAATATAAGTCATCAAGATCCAACAAATTATCATGTTTTAAATATTTTTCAAGGTTTAGGCATTTTTCTTTCAATGGGAGAATATTGATACGAAATTAAGTGACTTATTAATAGAAAAAAGGCTCTCTTAGGATGACTGATATAAATTTTTCGAAATATAAATACTCTACACACTTTTCTACATCATATTACATTCAATGGTAGATTCAAGGTTTTCTACTAAGTCTCTCAATAAGCATTCTTCTTTATTTAAAGAGCAGTTACCTGTATTTTCTAATTCACATTTTTTGTTTATTTTTATAAATTTATCCATATCCCCTTTTTGTGATTCAACAAAAAAACTCAACTCTTCTCTTTTTTTGAAATTTTGAATAACCTGATTCATATATTCTAGTTGATATATTTGTATATTTTTATATAAAATTAAAATATGTAATATATATAACATTGAATATAACTTTTAAGTATATAAAATGAGATTAAGTAAAAAAAATAAAACCTAATTGTCAAAACAATGAATTTGATTGTATTATCTTAACTTGATGTCACAAGTCTCCTATCTTTCGATTTCATCCTTTGCTAAGTGTTTAAATTTGATCTATAGATTCTAAATTTCTAATGTTCTTCCTTAAATTCGCATATATTATTTTAAAATTGATTAAACAATAATAAAAAATAAAATGATTTTGAGATCAATTCGTCAATCTGATATTGATTTATACATGATATTAATGCACTCAAAAGGAGCAAAAGTCAACACAAACTCCAATTCCTTAATCTACCACTCCAAGCCTCCAAATAGAGACACACATCAATGCACAATATAAAATGGTAAAAGAAATTTCGAGTTCGATAATGGTTTAATGACAATCAAACACTCAAATTGAAGCAATGATATGGAATAACCAATAAAAAAGTCAGAGAAAGGAAAAAGATAAGTGAAAAAGTCAGATAAAAGGAGATAAGTGGAAAAGTTAGAGAAAGAAATGAGATATAAATAGATGATGACAATATGATGGAATAGTAGAAAGAATTAGAAAATTAAAAAGTTTTAATATTTAAGATTCCTTGTCAATTCAATGTCTTTTAAAAAAAAATATTATTAATTTATTAGGAAAAAGTTCGAAAAAATTATTCATGAAATAATATTTATATAGTTAAAATACCAATATAAATTTGAATTCATTAAACAATATTTATAATACAATGTAAACATAGAATCAGTTAAGATATTTTGTATTTTTAATTAAAAATCATTTTTAAGTGTAATTTTAAAATTAAATATTTTGTTTATTTTATAATAATTTATTAGTGTTAATTTTTTGTAGGCCTTTAAGACTTTGAAGCATAAAGTCATTACTTTACCTGCTTAGACCTTAAGTTAGTCTTGAATGTTTGTTATCATCGAAAGTTATATATATTTGTCCTAAACTGTCTACCGGGGGCTTATATGGTTAAACTCTCTAGGATTTCAAAATGGTATTATTTTTTGCCTACATAAGTGAGTCATTATATGTTTAAAATATTTTGTAAAAGAGTATAGACGAAGCTCGATTTTTGTATCTCACTTATCAAAAGTACCCATGGTACTAATTTAAAAAATTGAGTTTCGAATGTTCTTTTAAGCTAATGACAACCACGATGAAAACATCTCAATAAAATAGGATTGTGGAAAGAAACATCCTCGTTGAGAACTTCTTACTAAAACATTTTTGGGTAAAGGCAATTAACACTATTTGTTATATACAAAACATAATAATCATTAAACTCATGCTTGAGAAGACTTCCTATAAATTGTGAAAAAAAAAACCCCAACATTATTTATTTTCATGTTTTGATTGTTCTTGCATTATCCTTGACACTGAGGATCAAATTGGAAAATTTAATCCAAGGTTGATAAAGGTATATTTCTTAGTTAATGAAACAGATAAAAAACATATAAAATTTACAACTCTCATAGTTAATGGTGGTTGAAAATACCATAAATGTCAAGTTTGAAGATTTCTCTCGAAGTGATAGGAGAATATCAAAACTTGAATATGATTTTGTAGATTTACAAATTAGCAAGTCAAACAAAAGAAGAGCATAAGAACGATTGTCTGCAGACATAATAAGAGGATCAAACATAACTAAAGTGTCAAATGAAACAAGCACATCAGACAAAGGTCTTTCTAAACCTTTATGCTTTGGCCAAACCCCTAAAAGTGAGCAAAGATATGTTTTCTCTTATCCTCAACATCGAATCTTAAGTAAAAAAAACAATGGTGTCAAACCAGATCTTCCTTCAAAGATAGAGTTGTTGTGGCTTAGGTGTCTCAAATTAAGCCCAACAACATAAAGAAAGCTCTAAAATATGAAGACTATATTCTAGCCATAGAAAAAGAACTAAACCAGTTCACCAAAAACAATGTTTAATACTTGGTACCTCCTCCATCTAAGCAAAGCATAATAAGGACATTCAAGAACAAGCTTGATAAAAACAAAAAAGTGGTAAAAAATAATACTAGACTGGTAGCATAGGACTACAATCAACAATAAGGTGTAGTAACTCTTGCCTCTATAGCATATCTTAAAGCAATAAGAACTTTGTTGCTTTCAAAAATATAAAGTTTTATCAAATAAATGTTAAAAGTGTTTTTTTAAACAATTTTATAGAAGAGGAAGTCATTATGCTTTTAAACTTAGTTTTTTACGCAAGCTCCTAAAGCTTGATATGACATACTAAGCAATTTTCTGAAAAATGGTTTCAAAAAACAAAGTTGATTTTCGATTTTGTGATGCTAGAATCTACTTCAGAGGACAAAGATGAACCTACTCCCTCAGAACGCCCTCTCTTTTACCTTTCAATAATCCCAACAATTTCTTATTTGATGAATCTTTGTGGATCATAGTGCATTGCTTGTTGCTTGATAAGTCGATCTCAATTGTGCCCACTACAACTGGTGATGGCGTGTTCGGAAGACCTCGTCGCAATCCTTGAGGATTGCAAGTAGTAAGACTAGGCCATTTAAGATGATACATGATGATGTTCACTACATGACAAATCTGAGAGTTCTTAAGATGACTTGGAGAGCCACTAAGGGTTTATCCCTTCATTTGGAAGAAGAGGAAAAAAAAAATGAATAAGATGATGTTGAAGAAGTCTCTTCAAACGAAGATGATCGTCATGCCCCATACTTGTCTCCTCCACCTTTGACCAAGAGCTCTCACACCTACGTTACTCTGCCTAAAGGATACAATAAGAAAGTTCCAAACCAATGCTAACTTCTGAGAAAAGAACACAATCCACAACAATGACATTTCGTTCAGCGTTCCTGTTAGCTTAACAGAAACGATTGTCGTAAGCACCAAAGTTGACCTACTTCTAGTTTGGGTTTGTTGATCAAGACCAACCTGCACACAGGACTGAAAGTAAGAACTCCTAGTGCAAAAAGAGAGTTATTGCTCATTCCTCTGTCAACGGGCTCATGTATTTGGTGCAACAACCCTATCACTGGTAAATAGACCTTTTTCCTCCACTAAACTCCACTCTCTAAGCCACCTCAGATAGCCATGCCCACCCAATTCCAACCTTGGAGATTTGATATGGACCATCGCACCTCTTCCATCACATGAAATAAATAATTCCAATGGTTTGAATTTTGAAATAATGTCTCAAACTCGACAACCTCCTAACTCATCAACATATTTCAGACCAGACCTCATTTCCTTGGTAAGTCAGGAAGTTTTGTTCAGCATCTTTCGAAATTTCTGTTGAATTCACCCTATCAACAATTTCCGAAATCAAAACAAAAATAAATAATTAAAAATGCATAAAAGAATCGAAAAGAAATATGATTCACTGGCATTCAGATAGCTAAGATTTTAGTGGGTGATTCATTTTCAGTTTGTTTGGTATACATTATAGGCAGTGCAGCATGCTGTCAAACACTAGCTTTGTCAAGAAGTCCATAGTCAGAACATTCAGTGATTTCAAAGACTGTTTGCTGGAAGGGATCAGATATATGATTTCTGAAAGGTTGCCAATAACTTTACGGATTGTGGGGAGATCTCATTGCTCCTGGGTAAGAGATGGTGTAGGGGATGGGGGACCTCTTTCCAGAATAACAACTGTCCTTCTACATCATAATGCACAACTTCTCATACTCAAATTAATAACCAGTCTTAACAAGAAAAGTCTCGGTTTCAATGTCCCATGCGCTTATCCAATTACACAAGGAATATTAGCAGTAGAATTTTTCTCTAATTTACGTATACTACAAACCACATGTAAAGTTTTTTTCCTTGGTCAAGGGCTAACACCACTTTATTGCATAATTCAACCAACCCAAATTTTGTATTGAAGAACTTGAAGAATTTGATTAACTGATAGATGAGAAATTCCATAAAGATGCAAACACCCAAATCCATTTTCATTGTTGGACAAAAGTGTTTGCATTAGTTTTACCTCTTCCATTTTCAGTTTCAAAAGCTTAAGAATCTCACTAATACAAGGAAAAAATGCTTGTGGGCGGGCACAGTATGGCTGAAAAATAAATATTAGTGCTTGTATATCAGCTTCAAATTGATTGGTTCCCACCTTAGATAACCAAATCTCATTTCTGACAATGCTGCATGAAATGTAATGATCTAGCCCCTCAGCAATGCTTCTCCATAAATCCAAAAAATCCTTTTTATTGAGATTTATCTTCAGAGTTTGAAGCCAGATTTTTAAAGCCACCAAAGCTTCAACAAAATCATCGGAAACTACTCTATCAACATCCTCTCTTAGACTTGTATAATCTTGGTCGTCCTTAAAGCTATCATTGTATTGAACATATTCCCAAGAAAGCATTTCAAACTGTCGAAGAACAACAGCAATAATTTCCATAAGCCAGTTTGTTTCCATTTCAGACAAGCTTCTTATTTCTTCGTCAAAAAAGCAGCCATTATCCATTGTATCATCTTGAATGGGCTTGCCAGCATCATTTTCAGCAATTTTCATCTCCAAAAGCTCAACAGTATCACTCCATTCTTGCAATTTAATCCAAATATATCTGGCAGCGTTTATTAACCCACACAACCTAACTATAGCAACGTTATCAGAATTATCCAGACGCAATTCCATTGCCTTGAATCGAAAAAGTAAAAGCTTAAAGAAGTACCAAAGCATTCTTCCTGCAGTAAATCTAATAAATTGTGCACGTGGCAAAATGGATGGCATAGTTTCGCAGCGTTCAATTATTTCCCAGATAATTTTAAGAAAAAACTCTGCAATAGGTGGAGCTTTGTAATCTTCAACAGCCAATAACAGATACTCCTCATTATTGTCAATCCCAGGTTTACAAATTTTAGAAATCACCCACAATTTCTCTTCTTTCAGTTCAGTATTAAGTTTCTTCCAGGCATTTTTGAACTCTATTTTTGCCCAGATCTTCAGCCAATCAGGCCTATTACAAAATATTGACAGAACTGATACACCCCTTGACTGCCCTTCCAAACTTTCAGACACTGCCAAAAAACAAGTCTCCAGATTGAGAAGGAATTGCATCTTTTTGTCAAATGCAATGGTAAGGTCCACAAGGTGAAGCCATGAGGATGATACATCAGGCTTCAAATGTTTTACATTATATCTTTCGGCGAGCAAAGAAAAAACTTTTTTTTCAAGAAAGCCAGAAAGCATTTGAACCACTGCAGAGACCCACGCCTCCTTTGCACTGCAACTGATAAGCCTGGCCTTGTCAATAAGTGGCTGCAAGACACCATCTATTCCTGCAATAAAATCCCTGGTAACTTTATATGCCAAAGCAAACATATATTCTGGCTGCTCAGACCATTTGGTGAAATGGTATTCCATCCTTGATGCAATAGGTGACACTAATTCATCAATGGCCCAAAGCTGTTTATACTGAGTGTCTCTTTCTATAAGATTATTATTAAGCTGTCTATCTTCCCTTCTCTTTTGCAGATGCTGCAAAGCGCAAAGCACTATAAAACTTCGAGAGTAATTTCTTCTTTTATCTTCTTGCATAAGAACCAATGGATTAGGAAGGTCTGTCATGTGATCACTCCCACTTCTTGACGGAAGGAGTTTTGGTGGCCACCCAAGAGAGACTAGAAGATCCCGATGATCTGCAAAAACTTGTGGCCGGAGAGCAGATAAGATCTTATCTACTCTGGTGTCAACAGACTTCAGAAGACAATGCCACTGAGGATGGAATTTCTCAGCACCAACCAATACTTCTTCGATATCATTCATGGTTTTTATGGCCTGTAGCAACGTGTCATGTTTTCTTCCAGCATCCTACAGCACAATACATTTGTGCATAAAAATCCATGATCAGTTATTAACAGTCCAACTACGTATATAAACTAACTAAACAAGGGAACAACAATTACTTGAGAGATTGGTGAATTCAAGAGCTTCAATTTAAACATATTCCCTGTGTGGCAAGCCATGACAAAGAGAGAAGCATCTTCAAGATCCCCAACTAGAGCTTCCAACTGTATAGCAGTCTCTGAGACAATGAGTAAAGTAAACTTTACAGCTAGCTAGGTCAAGATAAACAAAAAATCAGAGGCACCAACCATTTGATTGAAACAAATAATAGCACTCAATGAATTCCACTTTTTACATAGCACAATACAATCACCATTTACCAAATATAACTCAGCGCAGGAGAAGACACAATGCAGATGCAATACAATATATCAAGTAAATCCACCGCAAGACAATATATATTCAGCTCATCAAATAGTTTTGTGGCGGATCCAGGACTTGAGTCTGTGGGAGCAATTTGTTTAAGAAATAAAAATTAATATACATATGAAAATAAAGACATGACAGTTAAAATCATAAAATTTCAAAATATTTCATCAAATAAATCAGATACCTTATAATTAAGAATAGGGGACAGTGGGTTCAAATATAAAAAATTAGAAGGACAAAATATAAAACTCAAGACATTTATTTACAATTTTATCAAAGTAATGCACACCGTCGAACATTGACAGGTCCAACATGTCCAATGAATCATTCGTGACAACAAAAAATCTGACTAAAATGCCAATAAATCAATCAACCAACTAATTTAGCCTTTTTGGTTGCAATCCCATGCACCGTTACCGCAAGAAAAACAACTAAGAAAGCGGTAATAATTATAATAGTAGTAGTATTTTTTTCAAAAGTGCCACTAGTTTTAACCACGCAAAGAAAAAAAGATTAAAAAAACACACAAATATATAGACTATCATAAAGACTCCATGAAAGCACGGCAACAATGATACAAGTTGAAGACTCGAATGGAAACCCCGCACAGATGCACGGAGAAAAAAGGAGGAAAAACATCATAGCATTCTTATGATCCACAATGACACAAGTTGAAGACACCGAAAAATAACAAATCGAAACTCATACACTCACAGAGATTCAAAACAAACTCACCAAGATAACACCGAAGAGACTCAATTCGGTTCATTTCGTTGGCCAATCGAGGAATCTCCTCCATCAAAACCCTCCGAAACCTCTTCGAACCAATTCCATCTAAACACGAAAAAGATCATCCAAAACCATTCAACAAAAGCACGAAAACTAAACACACACACACACACACACACACATATATATATATATATATATATATATATATATATATAAAAAAATA
>Ga0209700_103600_pt1 | contig 29344 bp, 14 predicted proteins | sample SiratroredBW_FD_187528 | JGI IMG/M metagenome (GOLD analysis project Ga0209700, IMG submission 187528) | Root nodule microbial communities of legume samples collected from California, USA - Siratro red BW (SPAdes) (version 2) | ecosystem: Host-associated > Plants > Roots > Nodule | place: USA...
AAAAAAAATATATTAAATGTAACACCCTATATATATATATATATATATATATTATTTAACATACAGTTTTATAAAATACATGTATATTATCCTTGGTACATATACACTGTATATTTTTTTTCAAAACAAATAGCTATATTTTAAAAAAATACATTGGTATAAGTAAAACTTGAAGATCTTATTATATACATATTTATAACTTAACACCCACATTCTATAGTATACACAAGATAAGATACCTTTTTGGAAATCTATCTCGCAACATACTATTTATCCTAAATTATTCAACAAATAACATAAACAAAACCACGTATTTAAAACAAAAAAAAATTAACATTATATTTAATTATAATACGTTCTAAATTATTTAAATATAAATAAACTTTCCATTCACGTTTTTGTATTATCATTACCCCATTATACTCCTGTAATAAACATAATATTAAATAAAAAAGCGTTTAATTAGTGCTATTTTTCTCGATTACCTTTTAATAAATTTAAATAAAGTAAAACACATGAAAGAAAACATACAAAATTATATCATTTGTGGTGAAATTGTTTACAATTACTTCACGATTGCCCTTCACAACAACTAAATTCGTTCGTTGTGAATTAATTTTCTTAGTAAAATATAATTATTCCTAGAAATGTCTTACCAGCTTAAATATTATGCTTCATGCTAATTAGGTGAATTCTAATTAAATTAGGTGAATTCTAATTAAGAAAATAATTTTCTGAGTTGTGAAAGGAGGGAGAAGAATGAAGAAGAAGAAACAAATTACGTGAAGGAAAAAAAAAAAAAAAAATCTTATTGGTGCCCCATTCGCGTAAACCCATACTCATTCATTTGTCTTTGATAAATATGAGTCCAATTCTAAGAGAACACATTGGCCCAACTCCTTTACAAAATAAACATCACCCTTCATTTTTTTACTTTGTTTCTCAAAATATCAAAAGCTTAAAATTTAACTTTCTTAAACTAAAATTGACATTTTCTGTTAGAATTTATTTATTAATAAATAATTAGATAGTACAAGCTAATAACACGATTAGAAAAAGTAGATAGAATTTAAAACGGAATCTTTTAAAGGAAACAAAACGGGGGAAAAGAAAATAAAGGACAACCAATGTAATTACTACCCAGTTAATTGGAAGAGCAATAATTTGATGAAGCAATATTCATCAAAAACTAATTGATGACAAAAGCATAATGTCTCTTCTAAGCATCATAATAAATATAATATTTTAGTGTTTATAAAAGTATGCAGTGGGCTAGCAAAGAAGTCTGTTATTCATTTGATATTGACATTAAAATCAATGTCACATCAAAAGAGACCCCTGAATATGAAAAATGCAATTATGTGAGAGATTCCCCAAACAGATAAGTATCTATTTGAATGGCAAATAATGTTGAAGGCAACAGAGATGCACTCAAATGATTATTCTATATTTTTTATTTATTTTTTAGGTATTTTTGCATGTAAAGTTTTATTCCAAGAGTTAGTTTGAGTATATTGTTATGAGCTTTGTTTTTAAACTGGAAGAAATTAAATTAAGACACTGGTTCAGGGTTAATGGTTTAACTGATATTAATAAGATTACTTAAAATAATTAAAAAAATACAATATTATGAAAATATGTGATATCATAATTTTACGATTTAAAAATTGAAATAAAACATAAATATTTGTAAAAATATATAAAATTTGAAAAAAAATGTATATCATATACTTAAATTGAGATTTCAATAATATAAATTATTAATTATTAATTATAAGCTTTTATAAGAGAAAAAATTTATTTTTGTTTTATTTTTTCATATAAATGTTTTTCTTACTATTGTCATGATTCTCGTACAACTTTTCAAGATAAAAATTCTAAGATAAGACTGTATTTTTATAATCAAAATCAAATAAAAAACAAAAGTAGCTTTCAACTAGAAGTCCCATTCAGTAAATATATACGCCAACTAACATTACCGATCCATAAAAGTAATTTCTAAATGATACATTCAAATATAAATTAATTTATCGTAAATTTACTCTTAATTAAAACTTATGTCATAGAATTAAAACTATTTAAATTTAACATCAAATTTATAAGCACACGAACACAGACATGTACTTGATATAATAAAAGTCCCGAATCTTACAATTCATGTACTTAAGGGTATTTAAGAGATATTTTATTTAAAGAGTAAAACTAAATTCTCACATAAAACTATAGTACTATCAATAATTCAGTTATGGGAATTTTGTCATTTAATGATAAGAAAAGAAAAGAATATTCATTCATTCGAGGCAGAAAGAAAGAAACATTCAAGTTGTGGGTAGCTGGCCCAAGATCCCATATCGAGAATCTCATAACATTTTTATTTTTAAATTTAATTATATATATATATATATATATTCGAATTTTATATAAATATATATTCAAATTTCTTAACTACTTCCGTTGATAATAGTGAGGAATAGGAGAAACGCAATCGATGGCGTAAGAAAAAAAGGGAAGGTGGGTCCCACAGTGAAGCTTCCCTTATGAATGTAACCAAAAATAAGGAAGGTATCCAAATCGTCACCCCTACGCAACCCGCACCCCAACCTTTGCAATTTGCAATTATTGTTTCTCTATTTAATTCCTCATTCTCCGTTCAACTTCTCCAATCACCACTTCTCACACTCTTCTCTCTTCGCTCTTCCAATGGCCACCACCACTTCTCTTTCCACTCTCCTCCTTCTCTTCCTTTTCGCCGCCGTCGCTCTCGTCTCTGCTCGCCGTGACCTCGTCGGGGACTTCCTCCGATTGCCGTCCGATTCCGGTAACGACGACAACGTCCAGGGTACGCGCTGGGCCATTCTCATCGCCGGTTCCAACGGCTATTGGAATTACAGGCATCAGGTCCATATCTCCTATTCACGAGATTCTACTAGTTTTAATGCTTTTATATTTTCGATTTATTACAAATTATTTCAACCGTTGGATCGTGAATCTTTCCGCAGAATATTTTAGATTCGATGTTTCAGAGAGCTTGCACCGTCCGATTGAGGACAAACGAATCTCTGATCCTTATCGGTTTCACAGGACCTACTGAATAAATAGACGTGACAACTTGCAACTGACGGTCCAACTGACTGTTAGATATCACTTTTAATATTAAAACAAATTTTCAGTTTTAATTAAACACAGTTCTTTTTCAAAATTCAGTAAGAATAAAATTATATCGTAAATTTTAATTTAATTTTCTAATTGAAATTTAAACGGAGTGTGTCTCTGTGTGTGTGTATATATATATATATATATAAATTACACAAATTAAAATGATATTTTAAGAGACTAAAATGAATAATGTTAAAGTATAAAGATTATAAGTAAAATAATTAAGAACTAGGTAAATAATTAAACCTTATTATTATATTGTCATAAATATTTGCGGTAATAATTTCAAGTTGTTTCTTGTCTGCGTTGGTGGGATCGAAGGGAGATCCGTGGCATGTTTGTGTTTTGAGTGATTTTGCTTGGCTAAAGATTTCTTCTGTGTTCTTGCTAAGTTGCTAACGTATTATTATAATCAGCAATTCTCTTGCATGATATAATACCAACCTAAACTGTTGACTTTTAATTTAAAGTTAAAATATAGAGAATAATTGCATACTAAGAGTGTCCTTCCTCAATAATTTAAAATTCGCATTTATTTCCTTTACCTGAATATTAAAAAAATACAGATATGTGTCCTATTTTTACGTAAGGACCACATACTTAGAAAGGGGAGTTACTGGATGGAGATATGTGCGATTTTCTTTATCAAGGAAGGTGAAACAGAGTCAGCAATAAATGTAAACAGAAACGCTAATAATACACTCTAAATTTGTTTTTTTTTTACGAAAACACACTAGAAATTTGATTACTTATAAATTTCTTTCTTTAACACAAATTATAGTATTTTATTATTATGTTAAGATGAAATAATTAATATTTTTTTTAATTTGATTTGATAGCTCTTGTCTTTTTGTCTGTTTACATTTCTCACTCAACAGCAACCACCTTCTTTTGTCAAGCAATATGACGTAATAACTTGTGTGTATGTTTTTTCTTTTAGATTTTGACATTATTATAAATATATGTTTTATGTATTATAGTTTCAAATGTTTTATTTTTTTCTCTGTTATTATTTCGTTTAAGAAATTTTAATTATGATATTCAAATATTTAGTGAGTAGTACATGAATTTCATCCAAAAGACTGAACAAGAAAAAATGCTTTTTAAAAAGCAAGAAAAAAATATTTTATTAACATTTTTATACTCGTAAAATATATTATTGATATCGTACACAGCACTCGGTCTCAATTTGTTGCCGTTACGAAAAGTGATTGCAGTTTAGTCTCAACTTAAAATTATTTACAATGTTATCTCTTAATAAATTGAAAATGATTGACACATTTAAAATACAAATTATGACACCGCTGTGCATGATGACTATGCTAAGTTTGGTCCCTGTAGTTCAATATTTTATTATCTGGGATATATAATTTATCATGTTGGAAAACCGTTTTTATTTCAGTCCATCTTTTAGCAGTCTTAGTTGTGTTTTTTTTACCATCTTAATTGTACATAATGATATGAATGGAGTTTATAAAACTTAGACAAAAGATAAGGAAAATTACTTAAACAGAGTTTATAAAATTTAGTCGGCTATCATTCTCAAAAACTAATACTTTTATTTCTTGTTTTAATTTTCTACTTTTAGTTTTTAACTACAAAACTTTCAACTTTAAACCTGTTTCCTGTTTCCTGTTTCGATGATATCTACAAGAAAAACTGAAAACAACTCTGGAATCCTTAATTTAACATCATTTTCTGTATTGCATAATTATTTAGTTTTAATGTCTTGTTTTTCTTGTTTCATCAGGCCGATATTTGTCATGCTTATCAAATACTGAGGAAAGGTGGCCTGAAAGATGAAAATATCATTGTTTTCATGTATGATGACATTGCATACAATTGGGAGAATCCAAGGCCTGGAGTCCTCATTAACAAACCAGATGGAGATGATGTTTATGCAGGAGTTCCAAAGGTATTTTTGTTAGGTTTTTCAGTATCCAATATCTTGTTGCTATTTCAAGTTTAATAGGCTCTAATATGTGGACTGTTTTACTGTAGGATTACACTGGCGAAGATGTTACTGCTCATAACTTTTATGCTGCCTTACTTGGAAATAAGTCGGCACTTACTGGTGGCAGTGGGAAAGTTGTGAATAGTGGGCCCAATGATCACATATTTGTATTTTACTCTGATCATGGTGGTCCAGGCGTGCTCGGTTAGTTGCTCTGAGTTCTCTCACTGAATTTTAATGTCTGTCATGGATTGTGTTGGTTGTTTATAATGATATAGGCCTGGATTGAGGTTATTACTGATAAATTATGTGTTTACTTTTGTTGTTTGGTTGATTTTGTGTGTACATGTACTTGATTATACCTGTGTAGAACGAAACATCTGAGTATCTCAGTGTCATCTATGATTTTCTCGAAGTGATGTTTGTGTTCTGTGGTGATGGATACGATAGCACAGTAAAGTGAAAATTGAAAACAGATAAATTATGTATCTGAATAGAATGAAATATTTCAAAGTCACCTGTTTTAGGAATTTTTTTATCTCTAATATCTTCTTAGTAATGATATATTTTCAGTACGAAAGTAGGGGTTAAAGGGGGGGTGGATACATGGTCTTTAGTGTTTTTGATATCCGATTTGTTTTACCGTTATTTCTTCTGTCATCATTTTCTATTTGTTTCCTACTACTGATTTTAATATCTGCTCCCTGCTATTTCTTACTTATTTTTTTTGGACATGGGAATGGATTTTAGGGACGCCTGCTGGTCCTTACATATATGCTTCTGATCTGGTTGAAGTATTAAAGAAAAAGCATGCTTCTGGAACGTATAAAAACCTAGTGAGTTTCTAATAGTTATAATATTTTAAAAATTGGATTTCAGATGTTTTGAAAAAAAAAAAAAAAAAACTAATTAGAGCACGCTAAACCTTTGGATTATACAATGGTGGTGCAGGTATTTTATTTGGAGGCATGTGAAGCTGGAAGTATCTTTGAAGGTCTTCTTCCTGAAGATATCAATATTTATGCAACAACAGCTTCGAATGCCGAAGAAAGTAGTTGGGGAACATATTGTCCTGGGGAATATCCTAGTCCTCCCCCAGAATATTCAACCTGCTTGGGTGACTTGTACAGTATTGCTTGGATGGAAGACAGGTATGTGCATCACAGGGAAAACCAATTAGATCATAAATGAGATCAATTATAATGCAATACTTATATACTCAAGACCTATGCATTCACAATGGAGTTGTTCAATGCATGTGACTATGGTATTGTGTGTCCTTAGAAAGAATTTTATACAAATTATTGTTCTTCGAGACGCTTTTTATAATAAAGTTTTTATTTATTTTTGCACTTGCTCTGTTTTTGCCGTTAGGTCAGAAGAATTGTACTTTATATAAATAATAACGTAATCTTATGGGATTGATTTTATTTTTCTTTACTTGTGAACAGTGATAGACACAATTTAAGAACAGAATCTTTGCACCAACAATATAGAGTGGTAAGTTCTTGTTGATAATTTGATTTAATTTTTTTAAATTAAATGGTATAAATATAAGAATATAATTCAATACCTTGATTGCTCAGTTATAAGTGCGATGTGTTAAAGAGTTGTGGCTGATACCTTAATTTATTCTGCCTTTACAGGTTAAGGATAGGACTATAGCTGGAGGTTCATACTATGGCTCTCACGTGATGCAGTATGGTGATGTAGGGCTTAGCAAGGATACTGTCTTCCTGTATTTGGGTACAGATCCTGCAAATGATAATTTGACTTTCGTGGATGAAAACTCCTTATGGCCATCTTCAAAACCAGTCAACCAAAGGGATGCTGATCTTGTCCATTTTTGGGATAAGGTATCTTGTTTGCAATATTCATTCTTTTGTTCTGAATTAATTGCTTGATCATGTTCTCACCGGTGAAAACCAATGAACATATGTAATATACTGATAATGGGAACACAACTTATGGTTTGCTTAAATCACATATGGAAAGTTATCTGCATCTCATGCCTTGATGCTACTTGGCACTAAATGCTAAAACCACTAGAAAATGAAGGTTGTAATCTGATGACACATTTTATTTTGTGGGTGATAAAAATTTGCTTATTATGTTTTATCTTAATTTCATCTACACTGTTTATTGCCAGTACCGCAAAGCTCCGGAGGGTCCTAGGAAAAATGAAGCTCAGAAACAAGTTCTGGAAGTAATGTCTCACAGAATGCATATAGACGACAGTGTGGAACTTGTTGGAAAGCTTTTATTTGGCGTTGAAAAGGCTCCTGAAGTACTGAATGCTGTTAGACCGGCTGGATCAGCACTTGTTGATGACTGGGACTGCCTGAAAACCATGGTATCATTTTTCTGAAGCCAATATGATAGATAGATTTTTTCATGACTAAGTATGGTGTAGTAGAATTAGATAGTGCCTTTTTAGCTTGACCTTGAAGCAATGATGTAGCTATGGTTTGTGATGGGTTTTCTAATTGCAAAATAACCTCTTTGAACGTGAAAAAGGGCAAACATTGTTGAACTTGAAACAGAGTTGGGTTTCTTTTGTGGATCACTTTGGTTTAAGAGAAAATAAGGGTCATCCTCATCTATTTTTAATGCAGGTAAGGACTTTTGAGACACATTGTGGATCCTTGTCTCAGTACGGGATGAAACACATGAGGTCCTTTGCGAACATCTGCAATGTAGGAATAAAGAAGGAGCAAATGGCTGAAGCCTCAGCACAAGCTTGTGTCACTGTTCCTGGCAATCCCTGGAGTTCTCTCAATAAGGGTTTCAGTGCATAATTCCTGTAATGTGCACTGGTAAAGACCAAAGTATGATCATTGCTACATTGTGTAATATGGTTGTACATACATATCTTGTCCCGCCTCTGTAAATGCAATTGGGACACTACTAGGATTGGGAAGAAGGGTCTATAGTTCTTTATATTTTAGTGTTGTATTTATTGCTTGTGTTTGGAAACCTGTCACGTTTGGAATGTGAAAGTTCCAACTGCACCAGTTTCAAATCACATTTGAAGCGCTAAACCAAACAAGTAAAGCAACTGCATTAGTATAATCCATCCATTTACAAGGGATGGTGGCATTTATGGCATTAGGAGGGATGAAGGACCAATTGCTTTGTATGCAAACACAGGATAGAAATGTGTTTCGATTCAGTAGGCAAATGCCAGACAGGGTTTTCCCTTGTCACTGTGTAACAGAATTTACAACATTTTGTATAATTATTCTAGTACCACGTATGATGCAAAATATTGTTTAATATTAATGAGAACATTCTACTTATCTTTGTATTATATTGGGACTCAACAATACTTTACTCTTCTTTTTGGTTACTTACTTCTCAAGTCTTACATAGTTACTATACTGTTACCTATAATGTCTGTCCTGCCATTAAATTTATATCGAAAATGACCTTTAAATATTATGGAAGCTATTTAAATTTTATTTCTGCCAAGTTAAATCTACCATTATCTAACATTTCATTATATATATATAGCTTACAGCAGTTTTTTATACTCCAACTTTAATCTCCTTTGTATTTTTCACACCTGATATCATAATTTTTTAACTTATCTTCAGCATCTTAAATTTAATTATATGTTTCTTTTTTTATTTTATATTATTCAAAAAAATTCTCAAAATAATGGTATAAATAATTTTATTTATTTTATAAATTAATAATTATTATGACGTAATAAATAATTTTTGATGAAATATAAAGATATGAGATTTTTTCTGAGATCCATTTAAGAATTCAAAGAGATGTAAGTATTACATATAGTGTGTCTCACGGCTTATGTTCATAAGATACACATGAGATACTATGCGTTACATAACTCGTGCCCCTTATAAGAAATTTCGTGCATAAATCTCACACATAACACATTTAAACCTTTTATCTTAGGAAGTAAAATAAATTAAATGAACACACGTGACCCACCGACCCTGCTTGTACAAACGACAAAAAATAAGCTCATATTTGACTCAAAACCCATTGATTATAAGAAGTATGAGAGAGAAAAAAACCCATATTTTACTCAAAATCCGTTGATATCCCCAACTCTAATCTTGCAATCTCGATCAAACCACAAGGTAAATTTCATAAACCCACACTCCCCTAAAGTTACTATCTGTTTAATTTTTTTTCCAATAGAAAAAGGATTCCTCAATGCATATATATATTTGGTCCCCTATTTATAATGTTTTAGGTCAATAAAGGTTTACAAACAAACATAAGGATTATATTCATGGTTTGTGTTTTTTTTATTTATCTTATTTAGGAATTGAGATACTTCAATTGCTATGAGAGAGGGCCAAAGCAAGGAAATTGGCTCAGCAGACAGGGATGTGTATGATATGACAGAGAGAGGTAGCAATGATGTTATTGAGCATGATAAGAAGTTGGTGGTGACATTAGACATGGCATGTGGTGGATCAGTCTCAGGAAAGGAGGAAAAGGCAATTTGGGTACCCAAGAAGTTGATGATTGGCTTGACCAAGAAGGAGAAGGAGGAAGATTTTTTGGTATTCAAAGGTTCAAAACTTCCAATATCCAGAAGGAGGTCAAAATTCATGCAACGCAACATCAATGTAAGCCTTCGCCATCAACTCTTTTGCTTTACATTTTTCCTCACTATAATTTCATTTCTTTAATTTAGATGTCATAATACAAAATTTTTTCACACAATAATCGATTATATTATAAATATTTTTAAATGATTAATTTTATTAAAATATTTTATTCATATTATTATTATATAAAATAAAACAATTAAGTTATTAACTATAATAAAATTTATTCTTTTATTCTCTTCTCTTTTTCTTTTTTGTTTAGCTTGCGTTGTCTAATCCAAACCATTCATACACATTAGAAATATTTAAACCTAATTGATTAACGGAAGTAAACAAACAAAAACTTCCATCACGTGACACTAATTAAGAGATTGAATGAAACGTTTTGTATGAGTTGTGATGACTCTAAAACAATAAATGACACGATTTTCTGTAAAAGTTTATCTGTGACATAATTATAGTTAAAGTTTTATTAAATTTATACACGTTTAAAAGGAAAATGATATTTAATTTTTTTAAAATTCGCCTATTTAACTTTTTTTTCTCTCACGCCTATTTAATTTATAGAGAAAGAGATTTAGATATTAAACTTTGATTTAATAAACATTATAAAATTCAACTCCTTCCAATTTGCTTTAACAGATAAAAAGGTATCTCATTGCAATGTCTTAATTTATTTATTGCGTGTCTCATTATATTACAATATTCTTAAGATCTTATATTATTTTTTTCTTAATTACAAAAGTATTATAACACTTCATTTAATGAGATGTTATTTATATTTAATATAAAAATATTTATTATTATTAAATATTTCTTTAAAATAAATGTTTCTTTTAACTAAAAGAAGTATTTTTTTTTTATTTTTATTGCTCAGCATACTTCAGTATATTGATCTCCTAAAACTCAAGTCATAAATTTATGACCCTAAATATAACTCTTGTAATAAAAATTTCCTAAATTGTTAATAGATTACCCATAAATATTTACTTATTATTTTTTTAAGATATTTTCATTCGTAATATTGGTACATTTCGTTCTCCTTTTCTCTTTTTTCTTTAATTATTAAATAGTTTGTTGTTTATAAAATATATTTTTCCTCATATTTACACTTCTTTACTTTTCTCTTTTTAAGATGTCAATTAACACACGTTTGGTTTCCGATCTGATTTTCTAAAATTACGTTAACGTATCAATTACTATAATCTTAAATAGTTTTTTACATATTTGATATGATGTTGACAAATTGATTCCAAGTCCAGCGTAATTCTAAAGTTTGATGCAATTGTTAAGTAGCTTTTATCTTGGATATAAAATTTACAATATGAATTTGACTATTAACTTATTTTAATAATAAAACTATTCATTTGTTTTTATATTAATAAAAAAATTTAAATCAAACATATCCATATTCATTCAATATTTTGAGTGCCATCTTTATTTAATAAAAAAAAAGACATAATAGTATTTTCATTTTAAGAATTTATTACGAGGTCTTAATTTTATTTTTGTGGGTTTTACTGTATCATATTACTTTTCATTTTTATTTATTTTTTAATATATATTCCAATACATAAATTTTATAAGACTCACATTGTCATGAATGTATTGTTTGTTATTGGCAAATATATATATTTAAAGGCAAAAGCAAATTTTTTTTATTTTTATAAGTTAGTGTCTTACAAGATGCTATATAAAGGAATAATATAATGCAAAATAACATCATTATTATATTTAATATTATTATTATTTCTCGGTTTCTAGACAATTTCAATACATAATTTATTCATGACTTTGGAAATGTCATGTATATCTAAGTTTTTGGTGATTTTGGAGTGTGTTGCAGGTGGTAAGTCCAGGTACATGGCTGAGCAAACTTAGTGTGCAACGATATGAAGTTATGGAGAAGATATCCAAAAAGGTAAGGCAATTTATGTTCTTGCTACATAAAATTAATAGTTAGTGTTTTCTTTTCTTTCTCTACATAACCAAAGAAACCAAATTTGTGTCTATTTTATCAGAGATCAGGAGGGTTGAAAGCAATGTGCAACATGGAATCTGATTCTGAATAGAAAGAAGGAAGACAGTAATAATGAATAAAGTTGTTTTGTTTTGTGTAGTGAAATGGTATGAGAAATATTGAGATATTGTAGCATGCTAATGTGCCAAGAAATTCAAAACCAATTTTTTCTTACTTTTGCTTTCATGAACCTTACTTTTTTTTTCTTAGTTTCATATTTTATTTTAAAATAATTTTATTTTGAATTTTTGTCAGTTCATGTTTATCTTTGTGTATTAATTTCCAATTTTTTTACGGGTACCTTAACTTTTTAACATGATAATAGTAATAATATATTATAAAAGAATTATTTTGTCATTTTGTACAATTATTGACAAAATTGTTTTTTTCTTGATACATAATTATTTTGCTGTAAGTTTAATCGATAAAAAATTACGAAAATTACAAATATTTATAATAAAATACATAATTATACTGTTATTAAGGTTTTTTTATTTTATTTTACTAACTTTTAAAAATTGTCCTTTATTCTTCAAGAATTTCATTATTTATATTCCATCTTTCTTAGATTGACCATGTTGACCATGTTCAAGTACATGGACATTTAAATACAGAATATTAACTAATTGTTGTTTTATTGATGAAAATTTGAATACAGGATATTAACTAATTGTTGTTTTATTGATGAAATTATTAAAGTAGGACTAATCACCTAAATACAAAAATTTATGGGCTTGTACTGCTTGGTCTTGGATTATAAGAATGTCATCCTTCACAGCTTCCCTTTTATTAAACACATCATCAAATCCAAAATAGCTTAGATGAGGACAATAACAAATAAAAAATAACCAATGAATTTTTGTGACATAATTTTTGTTTGAATAAGTGATAAAATTAGTTTTTTTTCTAAAATAATTTAATCTGTATTGATCTTTTTTGATATAAAATTTGCTTATTTATATTGATTTTTTATTTATATATAAATATTCTAAAATTTTATCTTAGATTAATTTACCTCTAATAACACAAGTAATGAATGATTAAAAAAATTACTTTTTTTTATCAAAAATCAAATTCAAGAACAGTCTTGAACCCATTCAGAAACTGACAAATTCGTTTTTGAAGGCACGAATGACCTTATTTGTGAGCATTGATTTTCGACAAATTCTTCCTCCACCCCTATACCTTCTTCCTGTATTCCCATACAAAATTTTAATTTCACAACTGCCCTTGTTAAAATTATCCAAATACTCTTCTTTTATTAAACAATTTTGAAATTTCTGGTAGAACACCCGGATGAGACCATCCGGTTCTCATTTTTTGAAATTTAAGAACTGGACAGCCTGACGTCCGGTTCATAAATTGTTAACCGGATGGACTGGATGGGGGGTGTCATCTAGTTTGTAAGTTGTGAACCGGACGCCACCCCGTCCGGTTGTCATAAGGTAAATTTGTGCATTTCAAACCGGATGGGTGGTAGGTGGACCTCATCCGGTTTGTAAATTTGTGAACCGGATAAGGAGTTGGTTAGTTGTTACCTATCACCACCCAATTAAAATTAATATAGATTGAGGAGGAGCAGAGGAGTTGGTTGTTACCTATCACCATCCAATTAATACTTGAAAGTAAAAAAGAAATGAAAAGTCTCTTGCTGTATTTACTTCTCATTCCAATTTTCAACCCCAACCTCATCTTAAACGAAGAGTCTCTGCTTTCCAAGAATTCATTCATTGGCTTTCATAAAATTAAATTAATTTAATTAAGGCAAATGAAGAGTCAAAGAGACACTCTGTGTGAAATGCAGCAGAGGATACTCTTCTTTAACTCTTCATTTGCCTATTAATTTAGTTTTATGAAACCTAATGAACCAATGAATTGATGAAATAGCAGGAGAGAGGAAAGACTCTTCATTTAAGATGGGGTTGGGGTTAGAAATTGGAATGAGAAGTAAACACAGCAGCAAAAGAAGAGACTATTCATTTTTTTTTTACACATTAATGCTCCTCACCAATTTGTCACAATGCATTTTAAAAAAAAATTTGGAAAAATGTGAACCGGATGACACCCTTATCCGGTTCACAAATTTACAAACCGGATGAGGTCCACCTACCACCCATCCGGTTTGTAATTTTTTTACCTTATGACAACCGGACGGGGTGGCGTCCGGTTCACAACTTACAAACCGGATGGCACCCCCCATCCAGTCCATCCGGTTAACAATTTATGAACCGGACGTCAGACTGTCCGATTCTCAAATTTTAAAAAATGAGAACTGGATGGCCTCATCCGGGTGTCCTACCAGAAATTTTAAAGTTGTTTAATAAAAAAAGGGTATTTAGGTAATTTTAACAAGGACAGTTGTGAAATTAAAATTTTGTATGGGGGTGCAGGAAGAGGGTATGGGGGTGGAGGAAGAATTTATCTTGATTTTCTACCTTATTGCCCAGACCCACCACCACAGCCCAAGATAAAATCCACCACAGAAAAAAAAAATATATTAAACCTCAAGAAACTTTCATGAATAAAAAATAAAGTGTGGTCCATTGTTTCATTTAATGTCTTTTCTAGAGAAAAAAAAAAAGACTGTATGATTAATAGAAAAAGCCTTTTTTTGTAAGCAAAATATTAAATACTTTATACTATTTTATGCTATTTTCTTAATTAAAATTAGGTTTTATATTGATAAATTTAAAACTTGGTTTATTTAGATAAATATATATGATTTTAAATTAAATCAAGAATAAAATAATTTCAAAATATTTTTTCTTCATTTATTTCATGATAACATTTTCCTAAATTTATAAATTTTATGTATGTTTTTTAAGATTCAAGATTCATTGTTTATCTTTTTACCATTATATTTTATCCAATGACAATTAGATTAATACATGTCGGTTAAAAACTTTATTTGAGTAAATTCTTTGTTCTTCTATACTTGAATTTCTTTTCTTTTTTTTTTTCATTTGGAGGGTTTTCTCTTCCTGCATCTGAATTAAGTAAAGAATTCTATTTAGTAATGATTTGAACAAGTAAAAGTATTGATTTTGTGGGTTGAAGTTATAGAATTTTTTCTGGTTGAGTTGGAAGCTTTGAGGTGCTTGCATTGCTTTTTTCCTGTAAAATAAGTTACCTCTAAGTAATGATAGCTAATTATGGATAGAAAATTTTTTATTCTTGATGGTATTGGTAATTATAGATTAATTATTTCAGACATATTAAAAATCAATTCCAACTATTCATGTTCAAATTAAAAGAAATATAATACCCCATAATAATTATAATTAACACTCAAGCATCCGAGTTAATAAAATACAATAACATAAACCATGATTTTAACAATATCAATAAGATAAAAGTACTAATCCAAGATTGCACATAATATGCAAATAATTATGAAAAGGAGGAAAATTAATAAGTGAAATCTTTTCGAGATTTCATAACACCATTCACAACTATAATTTTAAAGATTTTAGGAACATCAACAATCCTAAATCAAATAGATTTATCATGATTTATTTTTTGCACTGTAAAAAAAGGTGATGCATCCCTAACAATGATTATAGTCCTAATTTAAATCTTAAGAATGAAATAGAATATAATATAATATATTTGTAAGTAAGGATAAAAGTAAGTCATTCCCGTATTAGATTTCTTTAAATATTATTCAATAGGTATCTTATTATTTATTTAATAAAATAATATAGGTTAGATATTGTTGAACGTGGGAATTAGTTAAAATAGTTATTTATAAAAAAATATTAGTTTATTCTAATATAAATCTAACACATATAAGATCTTTAAAATTAAATTGCTTATAAGACACAAAGTAATTTTTTAATTTATAAATAATTCTCTTTAAATTTCAAAAGGCTTGTTGTTGCCTCCAAAGTTTTAAACAATTTCAAATTGCTCATTGACATATTCAATTTATAAATAAATATATATAACATTACTTTTATTTATAAATAATTTCGAATAGAAATGTACTAACAACTTTTAATAAATAGGTTTTTCTCTCTCATCCTTTGAAGCTTATTATTGGATTCACCATCTTCGGGATTTTTGTTCTTCGCTTTCACAATCCATATTTTTTTTCAGTTATCATTTGTAAAAACTTTATTTTCTTCTCTTATACAAAACTGACGGATTTGTTTAATATTTATAAAGTTTATTTACATTTTTTTATAAAATCTTGATTACATGTTTATTAAATTATTTATACTTTTTATTCAAAATGGTGGATTGTGTTTTAGACGTGACGCAATTCTTATAATACATATTCATTATTATATTTCTTTCTAATATTTAAACATGTTAAAGTGTTTAAAAGATAAACCTCTTAATATTCTATTTTAATATTATATAATAATTATTATTTATATAATATTAAAGAAAAAATATGTGTCAATATTATGTTTTTTATTTATTTTTTAATTATTTAATTAATATATAAAACAATAAAGAATAGACATTTTAGAGATGAAAATAGTCACATCTCATTGAGATTCCACTTCAACATAATACAAATATGTATAATTTTTCTAAATCTAATTAGAAGCAAAATTTAACTATAACTTATAAGTTGATATTATTTTTTTAATTTAAATCAAATCAAAAAGTGGTATAAATTTGCACCCAAATATAAGGAGAAAATATTATTGAATGGAAAGATAGGATATAGTATAAATATATAATATTACCGGCTCAAAAAGATAAAAAGTTTAAAATCCCATTTATGTGATAAGATTTAATATAATAATAACTTGGATTACATTTAAAAATTTATAAATATAGTTTCATTCTTTAACTAATACTTAGTAACAATCTAAAAAATTTGTCATTATCTGAGTAAAAGTGATAAAAGTGAAATGAACATCTGATTATTATATTATTAAGTTGAAAACATGTATTTATAAGAAAACTTAGTAGTCAAGTCTCAGATACCATTTGAACCATCATCTCACTAAAACCCCTCACCTCCCTTTTCTCTGACTTCTCTTTTAAGACCTGGCATCTGTCTTCCATTAGTTTCTCGAGCAGAGCCCACCTGTTGGACCCATGGCGAAGAATAGAGGAAGTCTACCCGATCAGATTCTCCAATAGAGTAAGTTCGCTTTCTGCCCCTTCCCTTAGAGCCAGTTTTAGGTTTTTGCTTTACTCTGCTTACTGAGCTTGCATGTGGCCTCTGAACCATCAAAATATGCCTATGTGAGCTTAGTTTCCTAGTGTGTTAGTCTGATCATTAATCAGAGGTCCTTTGATGCAGATTCGAGTTCCTGAGAACCTTAGGCTATTGGGATTGTTAGAGAGAATTTCAACTGCAATTCAGGTGTAAGGGAAGCTAACCTGAAGTTTGTGCTTGTTTGGTTTACAAATTTAAGTCTTGAGTAGAGAAGTTAATAACTGTAGTAGTTGTATAATTTGCATCTAGTAAAGTTTCCTGTAGATCTGAAATGTCAGATTAATGTTGAATTGAATGTTGCATGTATGAGATAGTTGTGTGAACTTGATGGGATGGTGATATATTGAGTTGGTATTCTGTGCTGGGGTAGACCATTTATTGTATAAGTGTGTTGATTCTTATTATTTTGGTCATCTAAGGCATGCATGTTAACTCTGAGGTAGTAGATACTGCTAGTTTTTCTGCATTTTTCGCCCACGCTAGGCAATCTCGTCCAAGCGAAGTCACTTGGAAACCTGAAAGGTGCTCTCGGGTCCAATTTTGGCCCAGGCGAGAAGGTAATCTTGCCCAGTCGAGGATATAGTTGCCCAGGCGAGAATGGCCCTGAAGCAAGTGTGCTCTCTGAACTGTTTTTGCCCAAGCGAGATAATTTTCACTTAAGTGAGGGGATTCTAGCTCAAACTAGATTTTCGCCCAAGCTAAACTCTAAAAAAAATAATTCTTTGGGGATTTCTGTTTTGATTGTTTGATTCTTTAGAAATGCAATGTATGGATTTAATAAAATAGATTTATTGATAATTTAATTTTAATGGTATTGATGGTTTAGTGATTTCTTTAAATTTTGAGATTTGAAGTTGAGATTGAGATTAAAAAGTGAATGAATGCATGAGTAGATATCTATATTGTGATGTGATATTGTTATAACTGTTCAGGTGTTGGTCAAGATCTAGTCATATTGTTTTCAGGAAAGGAAACACCCGTGCCTAGGTCAGTTAAGAAATGCATTGTCTAAGGACCAGATCAATAATGATTGATATCCTGACTCTACTAATAATGGGAATAAAATAAATTATCATTTCTAGGTGGTGAGAGTCGAAGGAGATCTGAACTGGGTGACTGCAACTTGAAACATAGTTGGTTAGGAAAGTCTCAGGAGGACTTACCTTGTTAGTCTTGAGAATTGCGTTTGATCCTCAATTCTAAGCATCAATAGCTTTGTTTGTTCTAAAAAATGTTGTAAATATTTTCGTCTCGGATTCAAGGAAAGACTTTAGTAGTGAAAATGAATCAATAATTTTAGAAATGATAGTTCTTTCACTACACAACTATTGTAATGTCTGTCTCCTGACTGAGTCTTTTATTAGATTGGATAAGAATAAGTCGGATAGGGAATTCCTTTTTTAGTTAGAGAAAAGGCAGAAGAAAAACCTTGTATACAGACTAATGTAAAGTTTATGAGTGCTTCCACATTTTATCAATATTATTTAGATAAATTAGATTGAATAACTTTCATCATGATTGATGATTCATTTGTGTGGAGGTTGTATCGATTCACAATTTGGAGATGTATGATAGGTGCATATCTCGGGGTCGATTTAATGCACGAGTCTTCCGGAAGTAGAGTTAAGTTTGTAGTGTGTCAATGTCTTATATTGTGATGGTGCATGTAACTGAATAAAAGACTTGAGTGGTGTTAATCTTTGTGTTTGAATTGAATTACTCAGATTATTAAAAATTTTATTAGCTTACCTTTTGTTTTGTTGTACTTTTGTTTTGATATATGTCTACAATGATCGTGTTTTTGACACGGGAGTAGATGATGTTGTAGATGGATCTGTAGAGGATCATTTAGAATGAGTGGTGCTTTTAGGCATAAGCTAAATTTGAAAAACAATTTGGAGGTTGTAATTGTGTTTTAATAGAATTCTGAAGGTAGAATTTTTAAATACTTTAGTATACAGGATTGTATGTTGATGAATCATAATTATAATTAGTAGAATGCTTAGCTTTATGCATGTTATTTTTGGGGTGTTACACTCACTCACTCTCATATCTCCTAATTAAATATTTATTATAATTATCTCTTAATTTTTGTTAATTTGAAAATGGAAGAATCTTCATCATCTAAACCTCAGTGCTTCAACAACAACAACAATCAATTTACCTGAAGTGATTATTGCATGTCTCAAAAGATTACAACTCAATTCAGGTAAAATTAAAACCTATTTAACTATTATTGTCACTATTCAATTTATGGATGAACAATTTATTAAGCATTGATTTATATGATTATTTTTGTAATATTTTATAGGTATATGCACAATTGCACCTTCTTGTCTTGTAGAAATTTGACAAGAATAGTTTATTTTTTATTTTTCAATTCATTAAAATTTGATGGATGAATGACAAAAATTTGATAACTAATGAAGGTACCGAAACAAATACGAATCCTATTATTCAAGAGATACCATCGCCAAATGGTCACAATTAAGAAACAAAATGTAAGATTTCTTTTTTAATATTGTTTCATTCATATCATTTTCTAATTTCTCACCGTTGTTTCACCACATATGTAAATCATTTATTATGAAATAAATATGATATTACAAAATGAAGAAATGAACATAAAAATAATTTTTTTTTCTTTTTTATTAAAATAAAAGAAAAATGACTAAATATATATAAATAATGTACACATTCTGAATATAACTAATAAAAAAAATAAAATAAAAATATTACAATCTGTATCATAAAAAAAAATGAAACAAAATTAATGATAATTTGATCTTGTCATAAAATTACTTAATTAATATTTATTTCTTTTTAACAAATTGACTCACATAAAAATAAAATCACATAATTATCAGCTTTCTTTTAAAATTTTTTTATCTATATTATCTGAAATCGCTTATTGTCATTTCTATTATACTATATTAAATTTTTTTTAATGTATCTAAGATTTCAATAAAATCTTACATTTTTAAGCTTTAAGAGATTGGCTATTGACTATAAGATTTTTATATTTTGTAATATTTTGTTATTAAAATACTTTTGTTCATTTTTTTAGACTGGAGTTTTTAACAAAAGGATTTGTATGAAATTTTACAACTTGTTGAAAGGCTTGAAGAAAAAGAATTTTACTACTGCAAACGAGCAGGTACATATCTGATTCAGATTGATGAACTTAAGGTTATGCATATAAACACATGCAATATATGAAAGATTGATGGGTTAATGTTGACGCATTCTTCTTGCACCTCTACGATTTATTCTTGCACCTCCATATATTTTTGAATGTCAAAAATTTCATCTTGAATTATATAATTTATAGTATAGAAATTATATTCTGAACTTTTGAACACAATTTTTTTTTTTAAGTTATACAATTTAAAACATAAATTTTTAAAAAAAATTTCGAACTATATAATTCAGAATATGATTTTTCATATTTTAGATTGTACTTTTTATTGTATAATTCAAAAGATATATTTTTTTTATTTTGAATTATACCATGTTAATGTGATATTTTTTTTCTCAGATAGATTATATGCAGAAAATAGCGCTGAAGATACATACTATGGGGAGTAGAGCCCACAAACCCAGAAATGAAGTTTAGGGTTTAGAATGTGTGAATTAGAAAAATAGTGGGTTTTGAGTCTTTGTACAAAACTTATTATAATTTTGCAACATTCTCGTTATGAGAGGATCTATATCTAAGTTGTTTTCGGCTTAATTTTTTTTTAAGCTTTATTTGTTGAAACATTGATAGAGGATCAATCTCCATAATTTTTGTTATTAATAACAAAAGGTTAGAATTTTAAACTTTTGAATTGTTTGGTATTAGACGCTCTCATTTATGAATCAAAGTTCATATTATAATCGATTTGTTTTACTTCACTAATACAGTTTTGTTTTTTTATTTTTTTTCAATAAATTTCTTTAATTTTTAATTCTTGAAATATTTTTTTTTCCATTGTATCAGTTACTGCATAGCAGTTATGATTATTTGTAATTTGTTACTGTTTCTTTTTTACTAGTTATTAGCAATTGTGATTATTTATTGATTAAAATTAAGATAAAAATAATATAAAAATATTGAATTAAAATTCTAAAAAATAATAGAAAGAAAATAAAATAAAATATTTTATAGGTATTTTTAACTAATAAATTGTAATAGGAAAATAAATAATGAATTATTTAATTTTATATTTTTGTAATTTTAAATTTAGTAGAATAAATTATAATAACTTTGTAACTGTATTTTTATATTAAAACTGAAATTGAAATAAAAATTATAATAAATTATAAAATTGTTATTTGAATTAAAAAAATGTATTTTTAGTTTGTTAAAAAGATATCCAAATAATTAATAGCAAAATTAAAATGAAATTTTGATAAAGATAAAATTTGATTTTTAATAAAAATAGAAATTTGATAGAGTTGAAATTTAATAGAGATAGAAATTATTTTTGATAAAGATAAGTTTTGATTTTTGATAAAGATAAAATTTAGTTTTTTTTAATAGAGATATAATTTGATATTTGATAAAGATAATATTTATTTTTTATAAAGATAAAATTTGATTTTTTGATAAAGATGTAATTGATTATTGTTAAAGATAAAATTTGAATTTTAATAAAGATAAAAATTGATTTTCTATTAACTGAAATCGTGTTATGATAGCACGATTTCAATGTATTCTTCTATTGAATTAAAATCGTACCGACACAATTTTAGCGTATTTTATCTGAACTAAAATCGTTTCATGTCAGTTCAGAAAAAATACACTTAAATTATACCACCATGACACAATTTTAATTAATCTAAAATTAATGATTCACTTAAATTAAGTGATATAGTATGGAATAACACGATTTTATCTTTATACTAAAATCGTGTCATGATGACACAATTTATTCATTATAAAATCGTGTCAACTTGGTTTAGTTTATCCATAGCTAGAATGAAAATATTTTTTGTCCAATATGAGAATTTGGAAAAAAAATTACCCTAAAAATGGAAAAAGAAAAAAAAAACATTGTTATATATATATATAAAGTGTAAGTAGTGGGATTGTACTTGAAAGAGCATGAAGAAGATTGGAATTCTCTTGAACTGTTGACAAGTTCAAAGTGTTAAGGAATGAGGTGGTCGCTCCTCAAAAGACTTGGTCCACTAACTTCAGTGACTCATGAATTGAAAGAGGTACAAAGATTTGCCGGTGATTGCACTCTTCAGAATCCAAAGAGAAGCAATGCCAGTTAATTTATTTTAATAAAGAAGCTGCTTTTTCCAAAGTGAAAAGAAGCATGGGAAATGTTTGTACTTTTAAAATGTTCTTGTAACTACTTTTTCATTTTTTAGAATATGGCAACAAAGACAATCCCTTTTAAAGAATGGTTAAACACATGATTGTTGGTTAAGGAGAGAGATGCTGTTATTCCTTCTTGGTTGCGATCATATAAAATAAAGCTAAACATGGAATAATTTCTGGGATTGATTCCTTGTTCATATACAGTACTTTGTTCTTGGTATAAACACCAAAATTTAATTTTAGCAAAATGAACCCTACACTGATTATATATATTTTTTTACACGGTTTCTTAATAAATTATCATATTAAATGAAATAGACTTCAATATGCTTTTCTATTATCCTTTACAATTAAAATTGAATTTTTAGTATTTGTAATTTGAAACCAATTAGTTCTCTTTGTCCAAACGTCTTATACTAAATATTATTAAAATAAATATTTTAAAAAATAAACATGTAATTGGGTATTTGATTATAAGAATCTAAAATTAAAATTAATTATCATATAAATAACTTGAAATTGTTAATCATATAAGTGAAATTTTAACCGTATTTAAGATAAAATAAAGTCTAATTTTAAATTTTAGAGACTAAAAATAAATTTATCCATGAATGAAAACATATTAAAAACACAAAACTATGTATAAATATAATGTCTCTGAAATGTAAATTTTTAAAAAATTACCAGAAAAGATTGAGTTATCCTTCTCTATTTCACCCACTTACTCAGAAATGAAGCTTCGGTGTACCAGTAGTGCAGAGTATTAATCAACGCCTTTCCATGGAAGTAATCAAATATTGGGTACAAAATCAACGACCAAAGACTTTCCAAGGAAGCAATTGAGGCAATTTTATTTTTGTTGGTGTTGCTTTCACCCACAAACAGGGTTTATGTGGGAAATGACACCACGTTTGTGCTCAGTGCCAACATTGCACATTCATGTATCACAATTTAACTTTAGTTAAATAAATTAGTGGCAGTTAGTAGTATTTAATTATTCTATCTCTCCATTTCAAAATAAAGTTTTAATTATATAAAAATGGAATTTTTTTCTGGTATTCTCACCTTAAAAGATTTACTTATGTGTTGGAATTAATTACTTTCTCTTTCTTAATGTAATGTATTTATAAAGAAATCAATTTAATTTTAAAAATTAGTATATTTATATTTTAAGTTATTTGTAATACGTGTGGAATAACATTAAAATGGAGTCATTCAGAAACGAATGTTGTATTTAATAATAAATATTTTTCTTCAACTACTTCTTTCTTGAATTTTGAGATATAAAAATTAATAATCTCAATTAAATGTACCAATAAAAATAACAGTTATTGGAGGTATTGGAGAGGAAATAGCGGTAAAATTTATAAAACATTAAATCTTTCTATAAAAGTATTAAATAAAAATAAATGTATTTAATGCCTTGAAAATATGAAACATTCAATATTTACTATAAAAAACATGTTGCGCACGAATTTAGAATTATTGTTGGTGTAATTGACAAGCTTCCATTTAGGAACGGCCAGGCGACAGAGCAAAAGAAAAAGGTGGAAAGGTATAATTTCAAAGGGCATTTACGAGGACCTAAGATAAAAGTGACCACCAACTCATTCTATTCTTTTCGAGAAAACGTAATTTAGAAGATTTCATTTCATCCTTCCAAATGGCAATTAGTAAATAGAGATTATCGTCATCTTTGCAATAAGTGTTATTGTGTAAAGCAACCGCGCTTCCACGAGTAGAATTAATCAAGCTAAAGTAACTACAATTTTGTACAAACATTCAATAGGAATATGATCTGTTTAAATTAAAAGTAAAATTTTACCTTAATAAAAGAGTTTCGATTACGAAATTAACATTAAAAGTCCAATGTTTTGAAAGCGATACTCTGACTTTTAATAATAGTCCAAATTAAATGTAAAATAATAACTATTTTATTTAAGAAATAAGAATAGCTGACAATTACTCGTATAATGCTTGAAATTTGCTGTAAAAGTCTTCGTATTCGTGTTCAATTCGTATACATACATATAAACTTTAATAGTCTGTAGCACTAATGTTAAATTCTTCGAACCAGATGTGAATATTTATTAATATGTAGTTAAAATAGTGTATACATAATTGTAAATTTTTAACATTTAATTCTCATAATTGATAAATAAAGAACAATCTCTTACTACCACCGTGAGAGCAGCTAAGAATAAACCTAATGTGTTAAATAAACATAAAATCGTAGACCGATTTTAACCGCAGAGACCAAACAGTTTGATTTCGTTACAAAAAAACGTTTAATTTTTCGGAGACATTTTAGTTTCAAGCTAAGTCAAACAAAATTCATCGCTACAAATATTTATTTAAAGTAAAATTCACAGCCAGCTCCAGCTCCAAGAATAAGTTTTACAAAACACAAATACGAAAACGGCAAAAAGTGTAGCTCAAATATAAATAAACATATATATGAAAGAAATCGATTATGTACTAGAAACAATGATCACAATAACAACAATAATACTACTCAACTCATAGAAACAATATAGATCCAGCAATCAACATATATATTCTCTACATAGAGACATGAATAGAGAGAAAGAGAGAATTATATACTAATGCTACTCAAATTTCCAGCTCTACTAAAAATCCACACAGGTAAACGAGAAAATCCATGAGCTACGCTCAGATCCGGAGAGAAGAACCGAAGGCGAGAGCAACAACGGCGGCAACAACACCGGCGACGAATGACGGCGAAACGGCGATGGCGGGAGACGTCGGACTCGGGGCCGGAGCGTCGGCGGCAGAGATAACGGCGACGAGGACCGACATTACGGCGACGAACATTGCTTTGGAGAAAGCCATTGGTATTATCGCGATTTTTGTGTTTTCGGTGTTTAGGGTTTGGGTTTCGTTGGGCGCAGTGAGAGTTTGCTTTGGTAAGAGGCGAAAATGGTGGTTTATATAGAAGGAGGGAGGAGACGTTACGGGCAGTTCGGGTAGTTGCCCGAAGTACAGACTGGCAATAGGTCCATTGCCAGCTGGATCTGCTTATATTCTGAAAAATCAGGATTCACATGACTATTTCGCGACGACGCCGTTTCTTCTGAAGTGCCTACCCCACTCGCTCCTGCCCTCTCTCTTTCACGCACAACACCTACAATAATTATTATTTAAAACAACATAATGGATGTGTTGGTGATAATAAATAATTAATAATAATGTAATTTTATATCATACTAAAGTTATTTATAATAATATGTAGTAGAATATCTTTATTTGGTATAAATATTTTTCTATTCAGCCATTAAGGAACTATTGTAAAGTAAATGTACACTTAATTTTTTCTTTTTAACTTATGGGAAATTTATTTATTTTCCTCTTCTTCTATTATATTACATTCTCTTTTTTCATTATTTCTCTCACTTTCTTTTTCATTATATTATAATTTTTACTTTTTTTATTGATTTCCTTTCACGTTTTACGCTTCTAGTATGTTAAATAGTTTATTATGCATATTAAACAAGTATCAGTAAGTAATTTAAAATAAAAAAAAATGTTTTTTTTTATAGTATCATTCTCATAATATGGTGAAAATATGATACACAAACACGTGTCTCCCCTGCATTTATTATACTTTTTTTATCAATATCATACTAAAAATAATTTAGTATTAATGTTTGTAAAATTATTGGTGTAGTTACGTTTGTGTTTCTATACTTGTAATATTTTTTTTCTTCTGCAGTAAAAATATATATTTTTTATTTTAATTATTATACTTTAAAATATTTTATTTTATTCTCCACCTTTACAGTGTTTTACCTTTTCATTTTTGTCCTCGAATATCAACCAAGGCCATTTAAAATAAAGGTGACATAAATTATTTAATTCACTTTTTTCATTAAAATACGGTAAACGATCTTAGATTATTAATATCAAAAGAATAAAAAATACAGTTGTAAATTAAAACAGAATATTTTAAATCATGACCTCAAGAAAGTTGTTGCAATAGCAAATTTCTTTTTACAATATCGTTTGTCTATTTTAAACTTAATAATTTCATCAAAATAATTTTATACATTTTTATTTATTTTTATAAGTTATTAATTGTTAAATAAATTAATTTTTTATATTTTAAAAATGTATCTATTTAAGTTTTTATTTAAAAATTCTTCAAATATGAAAGACAAAAATAAGAAAACGAGTAAATAAATTACCATAATATAGCAATATTATTGCCCTATAGGTCTAGTAAGTGAAACATGAGCAGAGAGGCGCGTGAAGAAGAGTGAGAAAAACTGAGAAAATTGAATTTATTGTGTGATTAATATCATTTATATGATAAGGTGAGATTCCTTATGAGGTAAGCAAGGGTTGGGTTAAACAGTGGCTAAAAATTGGCAATTAATGACTAGGAATAAAACCAGGCACATCAATGAAGTTAATTCAAGTAAAATCCACGTACACGCCGAAGGAGAAAAACCACCATATTTATCCCAAACACCAAAATCAATCACTTCACCGAAGAATTCACAAAGAGACACAAAATCCGATGAAGTTTCTCAACAGTTGTAGTTTCACAATTAAAATTAATAATAATATTATTTTATATTAATTCCAAAATCTCACTCATATCATATAGATATATAAATAAGATAAGAATACAAAATAGCAATCAACTCGTCTAATTAAATTCAAAAATATAAAAATATTCAATAAATAAAAAATTAATTTAAAATATTTAGATTTGTAAGAGATTTGAAATTTAGTTAAGGTTTTTCTAATTAAAGTGATCGAATTTAATCTATTCATTATTTATGAGTTTGATCAATTAGATCATAAATTTTATTTTTTTAATTTGTAATTTTAAAATATTTGAGTTGGATTTTATTTACATTAAAATTGAATTGAGTTAAGTTTTGGTCGGTTATACTTCAATCAAAATTAAATTCACCTTAGCCAATGAAGATCAGGTCAAGTTAATTTGACTTGAGTTGAGTTGATCAAGATTAAAGTTGAATTAAGTCAATCAAGCTCAGATCAAGCCTTAGTTCGAGAAAATTCTCAGCAAACTAACATTCATTCAAATTAGGGCAAATTCATGTTCGTCCTAATTAAGACTGATCTACATTCAACTAAATTAGATTAAGCCTAAGTTGATCGCAGTTTGATCAAGACCAAGTCAAGCTTTGTCCAATAAAGACTAAGTTAAGTCAAGCCTAGATTGTGTTGAGTCAACTCAAACTTGGTCAAGTTGGGTCGGCTTGGGCCCAATTAAGTTGACTTAGCCCTAAATCAAGTCAAGTTAGTCTAGGCCCATTTGAGCTAAATTGGCCTAGTCTAGGTCGAGCATAGTGGATCATAGTTCGAGTCAAGTTGAATTAGTCGAGATCATGTTCAGCCGAGTTGGACTAGGTCCATGTCGAGTGATGTTCTGTGAGATCCATCTTAGGCTGAGTTGGGCCAAGTGATTGAGACAAATTGAGTTGTATTTTGCCAAGTTGGATTGGGTCCATGTTGAACCGAGAATCAGGTGAGACCATGTCAAACTAAATTGGATCGATCTCACATCACATTGAACTGACTCTATCCATATTTAGATTTAGCCGACTCAACTAATACTCACGTCAATCCAAATTACAAAAATTAAAATATGAATTCGAAAATATGAAGAAAATTATTATTATTTAGATAACTTTTTTAATTTTAAGTAATTCAATTACTTTAATAAAATTTTAAAATTTTAATTGCTTTCAAAATTCTTGCATACAAATTTCATGAAGCATTTCAATTTTTCTAAAAAATAATCACCTTCTTAAAATGCCATGTTGAAACACTAGGTAAAGCACCATTTTCTAATTTTTTTGGCAATGAATATAATTAATTTCTATATAAAATAAATGAAAATTGGATGAGGATTATAAGCCTATAGCGTTTGATTCCAAACCCAAGCCTTCCTTTCTTCTACACTGTTTGTCGTTGAACTTAAATAACACTTACTACAACATATTTGTCAACATGTGATTTTAAAAAAATAATTTATAAATTAAATGTCTTTTATCTATGTTAGGAAATAAATTAATAATCTTAAAATTGAGAGCTTGAACTTTGAAAAAGAATTAAAAATTCAAGACTAAAATTTAGTCGTTTTATAAAATAAAGATAATAATATATTTAAATTTTGGGGAAAATATCTGTCATAGAATAATATTTTAGAAACCAAAACAGAATTTCATTTCAATTACACATACATTTAATCCCAAGACATTTGCCACTAACTTTCTCTTTTATATTGGCGAATTATAATTCTTATAAATCATAAATTTTAGAAATAACTAAATTTTGGTTGATTGATATAAACATTCCTAAAGAATATTTATTCAAGTTTTTTCAACCAGTATTGGTGGACGGTAACAACTTGTGTATTTAATTAAGTGATTTAGGATTTGAATTATGATAACATAATTTTGGATATAAAATAAACTATACTAGGAGAAAAATATTTACAGTGAGTTCAAGATTTTCGATGATGTTGATGATTGTTTTCTCTGATGAATAATCAAATCAGTTCTGAAAGCCGAGTCTGGTGGCTAATAAGTTTCTTATCAAGATTTTCATGGATCCTTAAAAGATTTATCTGCTTGTATGCAAGTTATTTCATATCAAATATAAAGAAAATTCATTATAAAAGATATATTTATAAAAGATATATTTCAAAGATTAATTTACATGAAAATTTTAATTAAAGACCTATTAATCAATGAACTATTTTTCGAAAACCAATTTGGATATAAAATCAAAGGGTAATATATTATTTTTACTAAAATATTTCCTTCTTTACTACATTAAAATATTTAATAAAAATAGCGTACTTTTTCTTTTTCTGCAAAATTTTATTGTAACTCCCGGAAATAACCTTCCAAACTCTCCCCTCGTAATGATTTTTCTGGGAAAATTGATCAAAAATCAATCCCAAGGAATTTGTTTCTTGATACTTATTTTTTTTAAGTAAAATAAAAAAAAAAAAAAAACTCTTTCAACTTCAAATTCTCTTAAAACTACACTCCCTAAAATGAACAATCATGCAAAAGTAACTTTCAATTCATTACCATTCTCATTTTTAAACAATGAATACAAGTCA
>Ga0209700_103601_pt1 | contig 29335 bp, 15 predicted proteins | sample SiratroredBW_FD_187528 | JGI IMG/M metagenome (GOLD analysis project Ga0209700, IMG submission 187528) | Root nodule microbial communities of legume samples collected from California, USA - Siratro red BW (SPAdes) (version 2) | ecosystem: Host-associated > Plants > Roots > Nodule | place: USA...
TATATATATATATATATATATATATATATATATATATATATATATATATATATATATAAATATAACTTTTTCTAATCAATCTATGATAATTTTTTATGCCCTGATAGAATTTATTTGAGTTGTAGTTAACTTTATCTATAAGACTTTTTAGCAATATTTATTAAACTTAATTAATTAAAATTTGTTAGTTAACAATTAGTGTGTTAGTGTTCACTTCGACTTGGTTTGAAATGATTTGGATAGATTTTGAGCTCAAAAGTCGGCAATCTAAATATTAAAATAATGAATGCTAGTATATGATTTGGATGTGTTTGAAAGTCTATCAATTTGGATGTGTTTGAAAGTTTATCAATCCAAATGAAATGGAGTTTAGATTAATTGAATCATTCACCTTACATACACATCCTTGAACAGTTATTACAAAACTAAATTACAAATTTAAATTTAAGTTACATTATAAGTCTTGACTAGTTCTTCCATGGTTATAGATATTTTAATTACCTATTTGTTGATGAGATATAAATACTCATAACTTATTAATTGATATAGTTAATTTTATTTAAATACTTTTTTTAAATTAAGTAATCAGAATAGAATTATTAGTTTGATAAATATTATTGTTTAAAATTTTTAATTTTATATATTACATTTTATACAATTTATTTAATTTTTTTGAGAATAATATTTATTTTTTTAATATTTTAGTAAACAATTTTTTTGAATTGTATTTTAAAATTAAATTTTTATTTGATTTTATATTTTAAAGACTGATTTTTAAATAATTTTATTTAAATAAAAAAATATGTGAGTATACACGTCTAAAAAGAATCTGAAGATATTTTTTAAGTAATAAGAAGAATTAAAAAAAAAAAAAAAAAAAAAAAAAAAAAAAAAAAAAAAAAAAAAAAAAAAATAAAAAAAAAAAAAAAAAAAAACTGTAAGCACTAACCATAACCATCAACTTGATATCCCTGATAGTGCATGAGAACCAATAAATTATGTAGAAAACGAAATGCTTATCTCGGCAGTGTCGTGTGGAAATGCAGATAAGTTCTTGAAGTTGTACTGATTTGACCAAACATACCATCACAAAACCATCACTCCAAGGTTTTAGTAGTAAGAAATAGTTTTGACAAAAAGAATTTAATCAAATTTATTACTATATCAGTGATCTAATTACTTTGTCTTGTTCTATGTATTGTCTATGAGTACAACATTATTTAGATTACCATTATATTTCAAAACATTTCAGAGAAACTAAAGTATAGGAATAGATTTTTTAATAAAATAAAGAATAAATTTAAATTTTCTATTTTTTGTCTATTTAAAATTTTTATGTGTTACAAGTTTATTTACTTTCCAACCTCACATAATAACATCTTAAAAGTATTCTTAAAAATGGTCATGAGTGATTTTTTGTTGGACCAAACATTGTTATCATTTATCAACAAGAAGCAAACTTTGATGAAGTTAAGGTAAAAAATTTCCAAGAACTCTCTCTCATTTGCTAGGAATAGACATTTTGAGGTGAAGGAACAGAGTAGAATTGCCTTGTTTGACCACGTACGTAAATCGAAGAAAAGTGATAAATTATATATCCATTTGACCCTTATTTTATTTAATAAAATATTATATAATAACAAAATAATAATTTATTTCAAATGTCAGTATTTTATCGAGTGTACTGTGAAGGACTGTAAACAAATATCACCCACAAGAATCGTATGAAGTTGAAACTCTAGCCATGGCTGTTCACTGAAACAAAGTGTTGTGTATTATATAACAAGTAGAAGAATTAATAAAGAAGAGAGTAGAAAGTAATAGAAGAGATGGCAGAGGAGGAGTGTGGTCCATTGTTTGAGACAAGGAGAGCCAAAGGAAGGTTGTTTTACAAGGTCTTTTCTTTGTCATTGTTTGTGGGGATTTGCTTCATTTGGATTTTCAGAGTGAGTCACATACCTACAGAAAGTGAAGATGGGAAAAGGGGTTGGATTGGCTTGCTTTGTGCTGAACTATGCTTTGGTCTTTACTGGCTCCTCAGACACCCCTTCAGATGGAACCTTCTCTTCAGGGAACCCTTCAGACATAGACTATCTCAAAGGTTTTCTTCTTTCATTCATTCACTCACTTCTTCTACACCTTTTTTCACTACTCTACTATCAAAAAAGATCCAAACTTTACCCCATCATCATCCAAAACCATAACAAGATTTCTAAAGCTTCAATCTTTCTCTCACCCCTTCTCCTGGAAACTGGACAAAAAATCTAGTGTTTAGTTATATAACATAACTTTGTTATTATTTGATAACGGTATTAATATTTAATCATCCTACTAAGACATTTATAATATGTTAACACTTTTCATTCAAAATGTTTTGGAAACAGATATGAGAAGGTGTTACCAAAAGTGGACATCTTTGTGTGCACAGCAGATCCGGGAATTGAGCCAGCAGTGATGGTTGTTAACACAGTGCTATCAGTTATGGCTTATGAGTATCCACCAGAGAAACTCAGTGTGTATCTTTCAGATGATGCTGCATCAGATATTACCTTCTATGCTCTCTTAGAGGCTTCCATCTTTGCCAAACAATGGCTTCCATTCTGCAGGAAATTCAAGGTCGACCCCGCCTCACCAGCTGCTTATTTCAAAACTATTGCCTCATCCTCTCACCCAAATGCTCATGCCAAAGACTTGGTCACCATCAAGGTCACTTCTTATCTGCTGTTTTATTTGCTCTTTTATCTTTGTTGGTAAATAGTAGCTTCAATACCATATATTTCACTTTTAGAACAACAGAAAAAAGTTACAATCTTAGTAAAAAACTTTCATATGTTGATTTTGTTTAAACTACCATAATAGTTTAAAGTGATAAAGTGATTGAACACGTGTTTGGTCTTTAGTTTTAGTAACTGTGGCAGTGTCTATTATATGGAAAATTAAAGTTAATAAGACAAAACATGTGTTTAAACCCTAAACCATTAAGATAGTTCAAAACAAAATTAACAAACATCAAGTTTAACTACTAAGATTGTAACTTTTTTTTTCTTATTTTACTAAAAATAAAATATGTCAATTCTTGTTATACTCAACTAACTATTTATCTAACTTTTTTATTTTTAACTGTGATAGTCTTATATAAGTAACTTTAATTAGATATATAGTAAAGTTTGAAAAAATTGTCATTTTTTTGATAAAAGAATGACAAGAACTTTTCATAGATGAATAAACATTGAGCAACGCTTCAAACCAAATAAAGCAAAAAAACCCATAGTAATTTGTACACATCTATGCATTTGAGATTGAATCCCAATGCTTGTGGCATCCACAAACCTTATCCACTTTTGGTTTAATTAATGATTGCAAATTGTTTGTCTGCCCTTGACATATGCAAAAAATTACCGTAAAACGAATCATTAATGTGTGGAATTAAAGTGCAGAAATTGTACCAAGATATGGAAAGTCAAATAGAAAATGCAGCCAAGATGGGTAGAGTACCAGAAGAAGTACGCTCAAAGCATAAAGGGTTTTCACAGTGGGATTCATATTCTTCTCGATCAGACCATGACACAATTCTTCAAGTATGACACTTTCTCCTAAGCACTTTTGGTTTAGTAACAAGCTATTCTGGTGATTAATGTATAATTTTAACAATACCTTTTAATTTTATTTTTAATAAAGTTCCAGTTAGTCTCATGAAGTAATATTCAGTTTTTCTTTATAGAGGCTAACATGTACTTTGCTTAATGTTATAATATTAAAAGTAATGTTAAAGTAATGTTTGAATATTAATCTTTTTTTCTTTTACTGCTATACTTATGCCTAATACATTCTTCATAGATAGTACTTGATGGAAAGGACTCGAGTGCCAAAGATGTAGATGGGAATGTTATGCCCATATTGGTATATCTAGCTCGGGAGAAGAGACCTCAAGTTGCACATAACTTCAAAGCTGGAGCCATGAATTCATTGGTATTGTATATACATTTCATGCATTAACATTTATGATAAGGTTTGTGCATGTCATTGGTTGCCTTATGTATTCCTGCTCCTAAATGCAGATAAGAGTGTCATCGATGATTAGCCACGGGGATATTATCCTTAATGTAGATTGTGACATGTACTCAAACAATTCCCAATCTCTAAGGGATGCACTATGCTTCTTCATGGATGAAGATAAGGGCCATGAGATTGCTTTTGTGCAGACTCCACAGTGTTTTGAGAATATCACGAGGAATGATCTATATGGTGGTTCAATACGAGTTAGTTATGAGGTAAATTAGTTGATGGATTTTTCTTATCAAATCAAAGTTGTTCATGATTAATTTGCACTGTTTTCTTTGACAAAAGGCACTCTGCTATGTACATTACCTTAACTAAAGTTTGTGATGGTTTGAATTTTGAACATGTGAAGGTGGAATTCCGTGGTGTGGATTCACTTGGTGGCCCTTTGTATATTGGAACTGGCTGCTTTCACAGAAGAGAGATACTGTGTGGAAGAAAGTTCAATGACAAATACAAGAAAGATTGGAATGAATACCATGATATTGGTGATATGAAAGAAGAAAGCTTGCATGAACTGGAAGAAAAATCAAAGGCTCTTGCTAGTTGTACCTTTGAGAAAAACACTTTATGGGGAAAAGAGGTCACATTCTTCTCATTTTCCCTCTCTTGAGCTCTTGTTATTGTGATAGTGATTGGACCATATTTAAACAATCAAGATTAATAGATAAATGAACGTGATTTTTTTAAGAGGTCATGTAATCAGTAACTAGCTTTCAATTTTAATCTTCCATGAATGATTATATGACTTAGATATATAGTTTTTATCGCAATAATAAAAAAGTTACCTATAATAGTGTAGTGGCTAATCTATTGAAGCAATATGATTATTTGATTGCAGATGGGACTGCTATATGGTTGTGCAGTAGAGGATGTTGTGACAGGATTGTCTATTCAATGCAGAGGATGGAAATCAGTGTACTATAATCCTCAAAGGAGAGCTTTCATAGGTGTATCCCCAAACACCTTGCCACAAACACTAGTTCAACATAAGAGATGGTCTGAAGGAGGCTTTCAAATTTTGTTTTCTAAGTATAGTCCTGCATGGTATGCTTATGGATTAATCAGTCCAGGCCTCCAAATGGCATATTGTTACTATGAGCTATGGGTGTTTACTCCCTGGCCAACTCTATATTACTGCATCATCCCTTCACTTTATCTCCTCAAAGGCATTCCCTTGTTTCCACAGGTATGAATGTGAGACCTTCTTGGCAGCACAAGTATGGTTGTCAAGGCTCAATCTCTCTTTTAAGCTATTAGATAAAATAATGTGAATGTTTGTGTTTTTAGTTTTTGACATGGTATCAAAATTTTAATGACTTCAATGCTTCTGAGGTCTTTCTTTCTCCTAAGTAGTTGTACCAAAATTATGTGCTTTAAACATGTTGTTGGAATAAGGAAGGAGACAGTAAATGAAACATGTGATTTGGTTTCAATTGTTTGGTATCTACTTCTGAACTTCTAACTTTTACTACCCTGTTGCATTGATCAGATGTCAAGTCCCTGGTTCATACCTTTTGCATATGTGGTGCTTGGCGATTTCTCTTACTGCCTGATGGAGTATTTGTGGTCAGGAGGCACAGTAAAGGGTTGGTGGAATGACCTAAGGATGTGGCTATACAAGAGAACAAGCTCTTACCTCTTTGCTTTTGTTGATACCATCTTCAAGTTTTTCGGCTTTTCAGAATCAACCTTTGTAGTATCTGCAAAGGTAGCTGAAGAAGAAGTTTCCCAACGATATGAGAAAGAAATCATGGAGTTTGGAAACTCATCCCCAATGCTCACTTTGCTAGCAACACTTGCATTGCTCAATTTGTTTTGTCTTCTTGGCATGCTCTTAAAGCAAGTGTTCATCAATGAAGGGGGTCTCAAAGTTTTTGATACAATGGCATTGCAAGTTCTACTTTGTGGGGTTTTGGTTCTCCTCAATGTACCTGTGTACCAAGGACTCTTCCTAAGAAAAGACGAGGGAAGATTACCAATATCTGTTGCAGCTAAATCCACAGCATTGGCTCTAACTGCATGTGCCCTCTTTATTTCCATAAGTTAAGATGTTTAATATTTTCAGTTTTTAGTTTAAATGTTCTTGATTTTTACAAAGTTTTACTCTTTAGTGGAATAGTTTAGAAAATGTGTACCCTAATCATCACAATTCACCAATGGTGTTGTGCTTTCTATTCAAGTGGTGAATATTTCACCTTTTTAATTTGTATAGTTTATTATGTTTTAACATAATCATAAAAATGATTTACTAATTATTATAGATAAAGAGAGATTAATAATCGGTGTTAATCAAATGGATAAAAAGTGTCCATGAATATTTTTTTAGAAACTAATTTCTAACATCATAGATCCAACACGTGTTGTCCTAGATTCGAATCGCATGATTCACATCTTCGTTAACAACGTACACCTCAAACTTCCACAACTGCTCCACAAAACAAACCCATCTTACGTTCCTCTATAATTTTTCTTTGTAGAATCCTACCCTTTTCATTTTCATTTTCAAATTGGTTTTGGAGCAAAATATTGATAAAAAAAGGTAACATTATCTTCAAATTTGATTCTTGCATGTATGCTTCTAATCATGTTGATTCATTCTTATGCGATCCGTTGATTGAATGGTTAAATTCTTAATTTGGAATTAATTTTCGAGAGATATACATTAATCCAGTTATAATCAGTCTGATATTTGCAATTAACGTTTTGTTTTATGTTTTAAAAGTCTTGATGAATGCGAAAACCGTGGAAATCAAAGGACCATTTTATCATATCAAATCATGTTGCTTACAAAACTAATGGATCAAGGTCATGTACTGTAAGAATTGTTAAGGAAAATTATGATGGAAAATGGTGCAAATATAATTGATGGGATTGAAGAACTCATAAAGCACAGAAAGTTTTAAGCATACTCACATGAGTCTTGTTGAATATGTGTGAATGAAGGTAGTGATAGAGATGAAGGTAAGGCTATCAAATTTTGCCACTGCAGTGGTAATCTTTTCCAGCCTGAATGCAGTGCTTGGGATCAGATTTGTGATTGACAGACATGACTGTTTCTCTCATAATGTTGAGTACGAAGGGGACAGAGTTCATGCTTCGTTTGTTGTCATCAAGATTGATACATCTTGGCAATATACTAATGATGGGGTAGACCTTGAGGTAAGCACTGTGAAAGATATTTCTGACCCTTTTGTGTGAAATTGTTTTTCTGATCATACAGATTCCTCATTTTAAAAAAATCAACTGTTCCTATATGGCATCATATCACTTTGACTAGGAATATTGTTTGAATGTTGTGTATTAATGGGGAGATAGCTATTACTAGTCTTAATTTATCTAAAGATGGTGCCTAAAATTGTATATATAAGGTGTAAAAAGGTGGTAAAATCTTTCACACAACAGTAATAGAGATTGTTAAACTCGTTTAGGATTCTAACATGTTTTTTAAAGTTGTTTTTCATGTGAGAATGAAGTTATACATTACAAGAGATTATTACATGTCCTGTTACATTATAATTCTTGAGAAATCAACCATTGCCTCAATGATTTTTGTTGGATCTTTAGGTGAGGGGACCTTCTGGTGAACCAATTCGAGATTTTGTTGAAATGTCAAGTGAGATATTCGAATTTGTGGCTCGAAGCACAGGACCCTATCGCTTCTGCTTCACCAACAGGTCTCCCTATCATGAAACAATTGATTTTGATGTCCATACTAACCACGTTGACTTTTCTGATCAGCATGCAAAAGATGGTGAGACATGCATGAACTAATTAATTTCATACAGTTTAGTCCATTTTTGCAACTGTGAACCCTCCTGAATTGGTGAGTTACTGTTTACATGTTCATCTTTGCAGAGCATTTAAATCCTTTGTTAGAACAGATAGTAAAGTTAGAACATGCTCTATTCAACATTCAGTATGAACAGCATTGGCTTGAGGCTCAGACAGAACGCCAGGCTATAGGTACATCGCATATCATAATGAGGTTCTGTTGGTTTAATTTCTAGGATTCATATGTCTAAGAACTAAAAATTTTGAGTAGAATAAAAGTGTGGAAACATAGTGATAGAGGATGAGTTTAATAGAAGGGATTAATCTTTAGTAATCAAGATTAGAACTTTAACTTTGTCCAGCAAGTATTCATGCTTGAAACGGGATTGACTTTTAAGGAAGATATTTGTGAAAAAGTAAAAACAATTGTCAGTTTAAGGCTTTGAACTAAGTATGTTAGAAAAAACTGTTTTAAACTTGACCTGAGTGTGGTTGAACTAATATTCATTCATGTTCAAGTTTCCACAGAAACTGACAGTTTCATTTTGACTTTATGGCCTCCTTGCGTCTTGGACTTGGTTTAAATGAAATTAAAACAACTTTAGCAATTTTTTCTTCGTACAGAATTTATTTAATGGATAACCTTACCTGCCGTAATGCTCTATTCTCACAAAACAGGTGTTATTTTTTTTAACATGAGATTTTAGATTTGATGATTAGAATAAACTATTCCCTAGAATGTGTTGATAATATTTTTTGCTGACTCAAGTTACCAAGAATATCCTTTACAGAGTGACAGGTTGCATATAAAATATCTGATTTGCATGAATGTAGATAACATGAAAAAATATATCTGAGATTTTAATTTATTTGTTCATTTGCAATTACAGTAGGCAATGCAATGAGCTCGAGAACAATTCACAAGGCCCTACTTGAATCAGCAGCACTAATGGGTGCCAGCGCCCTCCAAGTTTATCTTCTTCGTCGCCTCTTTGAACGAAAGCTTGTAATATAGAATCCATTTTGTTGCCTTTATATAAGTTACAATTACATTGCATGCATCGGAAGTTGGAACAGAACCACCTCATTGAGGATTATTTAGTTGCTTGGCTCTTCTATTTAGGCACATGGGCATGCTTTGCAAACCTCGCCCACTTATGCTACAGTCATGTTGACGTTCCAGTCCTCTTTACATTTTCGCATCAAATAAATGATAAATAATAGTCAGCAGAATTCTTTGAAAATAATTTCTGCAAAACTTTGAACCACAAATACCAACAAAAAAAAAATAATGCTGAACTTATTACCTGTAATTTGCCATTTGGTCACCAGGTTCCTTGTTGGTAATCTATTTTAGAATAAAGGCTAGGGTGCTACCACATACTAAGGTTTTGAGTATCTTTTTGACAAAAACACATAAAAGGAGTACAGATAAATGTAATTGGAATAAAGTAGCAAATAAATGCATTTGGAACTTCTGATATAATATATACATGCATGCAGGAACATGTCATGTCCTCATGGGCAAACGAAAGAAGGCACAGATCATTTTTATTTTTTATTTCGTCTTTCCCAGCTTGGAAGAACTGTTCGTACTGGAAAAGAACAAAATGTGTAATGAATAGCAGGACATGCCAAAATGAAAAACTTGATGGGGGGCAACGAAATCAAAGGAATAAAATGAGTTCATAAAATAGGATTTGTTTGATAATACAAGCAATACAATGTGACAAGCAACGCTCTAGCTCATAGCGCGAGACAAGGCAAAACAGGAAGCAACCCCGGCTCCTAATAATAAACCACAACACTAATACACACACACAAATAATAGACTGTCTTCTTCTCTTTCCCCCATTGCAGCTCACTTTTACAGCACATAATATAAATTCCGTAGAATTCGCTTATGGCTCTACAGCTCTTATCTTTGAGAAAATATTGTGAAGCTAGTTACACATAAACATTGTTCTTCTGTTCAGGCTTTTCACAGGAGCAACCCTTGCTATGCATCATTCGGCAGAAGGTTGCATGCAGCAAAACCATTTTTTCTGAAACCACGTAAAAATCATTCATGAGAATAAAATCACAAATACACAAACTGACTGGATTAATTTGACTGCTCCATATCTTAATCACATCTCAATATGGCAATATAAACTTACCACAATCTAATGCAAATCAATTTCTGAGCAATCTGCTCAAATATACTTCATAGCAAAGGTTCACAAATTATGAGTGCCAGGCTGGCCAACCATGGACAAATTATTAGTCCAAATAAAATCAAATAGAATATAAGCGAATCTTTTCCTCTTTTGTTTTGGATTTGGACACCCTAATCCTTTTAACTTCATCTTAATCACAATTTGATATAAAGATCAAATATATTTTAAGCAAGAGTAAAATACTAGTAATGACTGAGATTGATTCGACAATGTGGGGGGCAGAAAACTCAGCCAGGGTTATAACTCAAACAAAAAATCATGGTTTCAATACATCTGGGATTTAGTAGGCCAGAGCTTTGTATTCATAGTCTAGCATATCTCGTTAACACACATGTTAAGTTACTTAAAATGCCATCCAATAGTTTCTCAATTCATGCAAAAAACACAAGCATACGTATGACACATGGTACACACACATCACGATCAACATTTTTTTTGCAAGGCTAAAGTTAATTTTGTAGATGGGCAAAAATATGCCATGTAGATTATGAATAAAAAAAAAGTAGTTTGTGTGTCAGGTTAGTGAGAGAAGTTTAGTAAACATCTTACAGTCTGAGGTTTCCCAGGATCTACTGCAGGTTTGCTATGAGGATCAGCGGCAGTCTTTGCTGGTGACTCAGGATTGCCACCTGTCTTTTTTTCATCCCTAGCCTTATTAAATATCACTGTGAACCCCTCAGCCGAGGCTGGATCATTGACATCCCATTCACCAAATTTTGGTAGTGGTCGACCCTTTTCCTGTGTGATAATTATATTAGCAATGCAAAATAAAGACTAAAATACATTAAATTAATTCCTTGAGATTCTTTTGGACTTGATAATTATAAACTCTAGACAGAAAGCTGATAATATAATAGGTTTTCTACATACTCTATAAGTTTGATGTGATACTAGTATAGATTATATGGGTGCCTACTAAGAATAGAAGAACGAAGACCAAGCATAACACATAAAAACAGAGAAATTTAACTAAATGCTAGACATGCCATGTGGATAATTCTGAGGTCTAATCATGTAAATTGTTCATCTGAATTCTTATTCAAGCTCTAGAAAGAGGCTTGGTTCTAATTACAAGACTCTTTTCTGCTTATCCATGATAAGCCGCTCCCACAAAGGTCAAGTCATCATTTTTAGTTTGGACAGCTTTCTTAATATAACTAATTACCACAAGCCACACAATGTTCCCTCGACTTTCAGGTTTTTCCGTTCCCTTACTAACAGTCATTCATTCCTACACTGCCCACTTATTTAATATCTATGGTTTACACACTCATCATCTATGGAGAATATTGGATTTTGTCCTGCTAGTTAGGAAACTGGAACAACTTCTATAATCTATACCTTCTCAAATATTATGGGAACATCAAACAGGATAGGGCTCTATGACATTGTGCAATTTGTTATTTGTCTAGTTTTCCCTAGCTCGTTTTCACTTTTTTCGGATTACTTGTTTTCAAGTGATAAACTTCCCTCCACCTTTCTAATAAAATTCTATCTAAAAGAAAACAAAAAAAAAAAGTCCTCTGGCCAAGTTGTTTAAGCAACAAGAACAGAGGTTCTCATGTCGTAATTCATGAATAAAACAGGAGGGAAAATATACAACAAACCAAGAGGCAGTAATTCAGAAAAGGCCATGTTGTACCAGAACAAAACAACTGAAAAATACAGTAACTTCACCCCACACAGAAAGAGAAAGCTAATCAACCAGAAATTATAACATATCCGATCTACTAACAATTCCGATACTGATAAGCAATACCAGCCTTCACAATTGAGAAGTCAGTAGAAAACAAAACCCCAAACAGTAGCAATCCAATCAACCAAGGCACACGTTGATCCAAATATGGAAAGAATATAACAGTTAAACGGCATATTTAAACAACTTCGATTAACCACACAATTTAAGGCAAAACCAAAACATAAACTAAAACATCTAAATTATTTACTTAACCACCACAGAACAGCAACACCATCCCAAGACTATTCAATTCTTTCACACAACCTACGAGGATCGAATCAGAAAGGCACACAGACTCCAATAAAGAATAAAAGCATGCTAATCAGAATAAGTCAACCAAAACAAAAATAATCGAAGAAGGATCACAGCATCAAAATCCGGAAATGTAAAACAAAAAGGAGAGAACAGATAAAAAAATATATATTGCGAAAAGGGATAAAATTAACAAAAAAAAGCAAAATCGGAAACGCGAATCAACGACTGGAGAATCGCATACAACAGCTCAATACAATGATCAGAGAGAAAACCAAATCAATTGAGAAAACACAAATCATTGCAAAAACAAACAATAGAGAGAGAACAACACATACCGACATCAATACGAAGAGGAAGTGTTTTCAGGGAAGAGAAAAGGAGCAGAGAAGTCGAATAAATGAGAGGAATCGGAGAGAGAAGAAAATTCTGAGAGAGAAAAAGATAATGAGAGAGAGAGGGCGTTAGAGAGAGAAAGTGCGCGATGACGATGAAGAAGAGAGAAAGAAGCTGTAGCAGTAGAAGAAGAAGAAGACCTTGTTGTGACTTGGTGTTGGGCCGAAAGTGGGCCTTACGGAGTTCGTAACGGCATTGGTAGAACGTCGTTACGTGTTCCGCGGGGACGGAACAAATACCGTTAGAAGAAGCGTCACTGGTGACGTGGCGTGGGGAAAGGAACGGAAGAGTGAGCTGGCAAACGGTGACGGTGTGAGGTGCCGTTGGCTTCTTTTTTTCGATGCGTTTCTTTCTTGGAAGGGAGCGACTTGGTTCTGAGTTGGTCACTTTTTTGATGATGAGCGTATAAAGATACCTTTTCAATTAAGCAAATTTATTTGTATAAGAGAAAGTAATGCACTATGCTTCATTAATGTTGATGAGTGTATTTCAATTTAAGAATATGTCATCATTTTAATCATAATTATTAGATACATCCTTTGCAATTTATTTCATTTTTGTTGTAGTTAAGCTGATCTAATACTATTTTATGATATGAGTATCATGTTATAAACGTAGCACTATGTCAATGATTATAATTAAATATTTAAATTCATTTTAGGATCCATTATTTTTAATGATATATTTCATCTAATTTCTTTCACATAATTCACACTCGCCAACTTTTTTTTATTTGGATGTTGTGAACTAACATGTATGGTTTATTACGAAAATTCTAGTTGAAATATAATTAAATTTTAAATGTAATTATTATTTGTTACTTGTTGAAGCGTATTACTTTAAGTATGAGCAAATTTTGAATTATATTTCTAGTTGTAGTAGTTTATAATGTAAGATTATACATGTTAGAGATTTCTTTCTTCTTAAGTGGTGTGTGAAATTCGTATGTAAAAAAAGTAACATGCGTAAGAAAAGTAATATGTGTGAAAATTTATTTTAAATATATAATATATATTTTTAAATTACACAATTTAAAATATATTTCCAATTATATAATATGTAATAGATTTTTGAATTATGTAATTTAGAATATTTCCGACACCTGATCAATTTGAAGGGGCTGCTAAAAGAAATTGCCCAGATGCAATTCAGCTGGGCCGACCCAACAAATTGTAAGCCCAAATCGTAACCCCACAGAAATAACGACGCCTTTTAGATCTGCGCCTTGCTCTATTATTTCCCGTCATCCCTCTTCTAAACCTCTGACCAAAAAAATGCAGCATAAACAATGAAGCCAAATAAACTTCCCTCTCCGTCATTCTCACGTGCGCTCGCACGTGCCCTATCCCCCGCCACCACCACCACCACCACCACGCAATGTGCTTCGGCGTTTCCTTTGAAGACGGTGACCACCGCGAACTTCGAACCGTCGCTGGCGGAGCTCCGGCGCCACGTCCGGTCGTCGGACTTCGTGGCCATCGACCTCGAGATGAGCGGCATCACCAGCGCTCCCTGGCGCGAGTCCTTAGAGTTCGACCGCTCCGACGTGCGCTACCTCAAGGTCCGAGACTCTGCCACCAAGTTCGCCGTCGTTCAATTCGGCGTTTGCCCCTTCCGTTGGGATTCCTCTAACGACTCCTTCGTCGCGCATCCGTATGTTCTTTCATTCATTCTACTTGGACTGTGAATAGTTTATAGTATTAGTTCCGTTGTTGATTCTTGCGTTGGATTATTTGTAGGCTAAGTATATTTGTACATTATTTTTGAGGCTGGTTTGAATAGAGAATTGCTCCATGGCAGGCACAGTTTCCATGTTTTTCCTCGACAGGAGCATGCAGGTCTGAGTCCCTGCGATGAATTTCTCTGGCAGACCGCTTCGATGGATTTCTTGGCTAAATACCAGTTTGATTTTAATACTTGCATACACGAAGGTTGCTTACTTTTCTTTTTATTTCTTGCTACTGCATTTGATACTTAACTGTTAAGCTAATAGAAGAAAGGAGTTTGTCCTTACATGTTTTTTTATTTCTATGCATGGAAAAAGTAAGATATGTATGTTTCATTTCTAGGTATATAACTTATAGATGTTTAGCAGTTCAATGGAAAAAGAGTTGATATACAAAGAGCTCTCTGTATTTTACTTTTTAGCTTATTTGTAAACTGGAAGGGCTCTATATATACAATACGTGGCTTTTAGAGTTATAGGAAATTATAGAGCTATGGGGGCATTAAAGATGCTGAGAGCCTATGATCCTTAACCAGTAACCATAGTTTGAATAGCTGGTGACATTTTGGTATTGGTTGATGTTCCATTTCGGTCACTGACTCAAAGAATAGGTATTTGATTGCATGTGTAACGTCATCATGAATTTTATGGTTTATGTGGTTTGAGAATTTTCACCCTTGATAATGTCAGGAATATCTTATTTATCCAGAGAACAAGAAAGGAAAGCATTAAGGAGTTTGGATTCCAGATATGATAGTGAGTGGTCTGACATTTGTAAATTAAAAGATGTTACGGACACGCCAATGCTCAGTGCAGCAGACATTTTGTTCACTGCACGAATGAAAAACAAATTCCGGGAATGGCGTGATGGGTTATTACATGAGCAAAATCTAGAAGACCAAATTCAAGGAGTTACAGAAGACTCAAAATTTCAAGAGATATTTTTTGAGATGCATCCTGCTCTTAGGCTTAATGGATTCACCTCTCACCAGCTTAAATTGATTCAGTTGGTAATGCTTGCATATTTTGTGCCCTAACTGATATGTTCACACTTTTGTTTCTTCTAATATTGGTATTTGATCGTGTCATTTATCAATATCCTTTGCCTCAAGGCATAGCTGTTTTATACATCTATTAAGTTTGTACTGAGTTTTGCTGACTATAAGCTTATATACTTTCAGGTCATCAGAAAACACTTCAAAGATCTTTATTACGTCAGTGTGAATAGTGAGGCTTCCAATTTACAGCAATTAGTTGTGTATACAGACTCAAGGGATGAATTAAACTTACTTCTGGTAATAAATCTTGATACTGTTTTGTTTCCTTTTAAATTGTGACGTGTGATTTTGCATTGGAAATAGTTTATTGAATATAATTGTTTGTTCTGCACTTGAGAAATGATGGTGGTGGTGATAGTCTTTTGATTACCATTGAAAGAATGGACCTAATATTATCTTTCATTTCTAGTTCAGACTGTAAATGGCTTAGCGTTTTCTTAAAACAAAGCTTCACCCTAATTATATGATATTGGACACAATTAATATTAAAAGATGATATGTTTATGCTAATGTATATTAAAAAATAATGTTTATGCTTTGTTAGCATATAATTTGGTGTGTTATGTTTACATCTAACATTAGAGGAAGCTAAAATATATTGGTAGCAGAGTTTAATTGATACCACAGCCACCTCATTAAATTCTTAGTTGTAGTATTCTTTTCAATTAATCTCACAGAAAAAAGTGAAAGAAGAAAATCACGGGGCAGAAAAGATGAAAATCCAAGCTGCTGTGGGACTTCGCCATGTTATTGATCTCCTTTCATCGGAACAGAAGTTGATTGTTGGTCACAATTGTTTTCTAGGTAACAGCAACATTCTGAATCCTTGAGAAGCTATTTAATTTTACACGACACTAAGATGTTATGTACCATTCTATGGTACAGATATTGCTCATGTCTACAGCAAATTTATAGGCCCCCTTCCTGGTACTCCTGAAGAGTTTGCTACCTCTGTTAACAAGTGCTTTCCGCACATTGTTGACACCAAGATACTTCTGAACACTAATTTTATGCTCCAAGAAAAAATGAAAAGATCCAGAAAATCACTGGCAGCTGCATTCACTTCATTTTGCCCACAAATTGCAGCTGGCGTCAGAAGCAGTTATATAGGTTCACTCTCATGTGTGAAAGTGGACGTTGAAGTTGATGATGTGAGGTTTGTCTCTGTTTTCTTTATATGTCCTGGCCTGGTTATTGTGATTTAAATTTACCAATCTAATGATGCAAGACCAGACTCGTGAATTTGTGGCAGTTGAGTTTATGTTTCAACTCTTAGTTTACCCAAATGATTGTAGTTACATGTTTTCAGCTGTTTTCACGAATGACAGAGTTCTCTCCTTTTCTCTCTTTTTTTTTTTTTTTTTTTGATAGATAACCCAAGAATGCAAAGTTTATAACTATAAAAGTATAAAGATTATTTTCTCTCTCATTTAATGGTAGATAACATTTTAAATATTGGTATTGAAGATGTTCTATGGTAGATAACATTTTAATTTCCCGTGTGACTTTTTGTTGTCTACATATCTGCACGAGGTGATTTCGACACAATTCGGACAGCCAAGTCTAATGATTTAGTGTCCTATTTGTCTTTAAGTATTGTTCTCTTGCATTTCATTTGCTGTTCGAGCTGTCCCTTAAGATAAAAGGTACTTCCAATACCAACATTAGATGTGTATTTGCAGATCATCCAGCTGGAACCCTGGAGGCAAGCATGAGGCAGGATATGATGCCTTCATGACTGGATGCATGTTTGCCCAGTTATGCAGTGATTTAGGTATCGATTACAAACTGCACGATTCTTCAAAACAATTAGCCCTTGATGAGAAACTGCAGAATTATGTTAATCGTCTATATCTTAGTTGGATGCATGGAGACATCATTGATCTAAATACTGGTCATAAGGTTGCAGATGCTTCACCCAGTCATAGCCTCAGGAAGCGTTACCCAAAAATTTTGTTTGAGAACATTGTTATTATTTGGGGATTTCCTTCTACGCTGAAGGCAAATGAAGTAAGAGAGTGCATATCTAAAGTATTTGGACCAACTTCTATAGTTTCTGTCTTCCACCTGGATGCAACTGCTGTATTCGTTCAGTTTAGCAAAACAGAACTAGTTTCTGATTTTCTTTCGGTGAAGAACACCTTAGAGAGAAGTGATGGTGCACTCTTGGTTTTGCATCCACTGTCAAAACTTTTGGAAGGTGGAAATACATGTGCTGCTAATTATGATACTTATAAAGAAATTTGTGGTTCACCCTTATCAGAATGTCTGTTTGCTGATCAGGCAAAGGCAGTTGGTATAAAATGGAAGACCAAATTGCCAGAATACAAGGTAGCATTGGGGACCGAAGATCATGAAAATCCAAGTGGAAGAGGTAATGTAAATATTGCTACGGATGTGGAGAGAACCAAGCCAAACACAATTGATCAATTGAGAAATGCTCCATCTCAGAGACAAGTCTCCACATATGAGGTTGAAGATTCTTGTGTTGCTGAAGCCAACTTGTGATTTCTGGCTAATGACTTCTTGTACAAGGTCAGAATGAAGATATAATATTATATCAAATTAAATTTTTATAAAGCAACCTTTACTTTGGGAAATTTAACAATTTGACAGTCATAGGATCATGAATATTGATTAAACTCACAAATTTTCTCATATAGTTCTACATCTACGAAAATTCCATACTTTAACCTAGCTTAGATTTCCACCTGTCTGTCTTGGAAGGATAAATGTAGTCAGTGGTCTTATTCTGTCGAATGAAGGGCGACTCCCATGTCTCAAAGACATTAAATTTGTCTGTAATAACATCAAATTATAAAGAAATGACTTTTTTCTTCCTTTCTATTTTTCAGGTATAATATCGTTCCATAAGTACAATGGTTCTAATACAGTCGGAAATTAATAGGTTCAATCATGACGCATATCATAAACTGTTTATATCTTGTTTTTGTATATATATATACACGTGATGTTATTGCTATTCTTTGACAATATGTTATTATGTTTTTACTTTGTTAGTTTTTTTTTTTTATGCATTATGTAGCTCTAGAATATTATGTGTTTCTGTTAAGTTTATTTTATTGTTTGTGCACATTCAAGTCACCTAAATGAAGAATTATGAGAGAAGAATTTATTTCAAACACCAAGAATGTATTTTGTTTTATCTTTTTTTGTTGTTAACTAAAATATTGTTCCTTCTCAATTAAAAAAGACACTAAATATTTTTTTCAAAATTATTATACAAAACAGTTATCTCTCGTAAATATGTAGATTTACTATTCCATCCATTCTTATCTATGAAACTCAATTACCTAATTCATTAGATTAAACAAAGTGGTTAAATTCATTGATGTTAATAAATTTATCTTAAATTTATTTTTAAATTGTCTGTGTGGCTAATATTTTTCTTTACTAATTATTTGTCAGTATAATTTTTTATAGTTAATAATATTTCAAACGTAAATAAATGCTCTTTGTATTCTTAAAAAGTTCCCCTCTCTTTTACAACATTTTCTTTTTATGAAAACTTCAAATTACTTTTTTTTTAAGTAAAAAAGTTCTTTTTTCTTCTGCCTTTTTAAACAATTTCACATAAATATATTCAAATATTATTTTATTTTAAAAAAAATTAATCCAACAGACCCATATATTGGGTTTTATAAAAAAAAGAAAAAGGGGAGAATATCATTTTTGCCCTTGGCTCTGTACACTCAGCTTTTTTCTGGTGCATATTACAAGTCTCCGCGTTATAATGCTCTGAAGGAGGAAGAGACTGGTCCCAGAAATAAAAATAAGACTAATTGAGAAATGTTAGTAAAAAAGTTGAATCATGAAATTCAAGATATTTATTTAGTGTGTGCACAATTGCAGTAATTTGGTTTGAAAAACAACTCCGATCAAATTATATAAATTTTTTGTTAAATTAAATATATTTTTGTACAAATTTAACACAAATAATATTAAAATTAACATATTAATATATCATCATATAATATTAAACATTTTAATTAAAAAAGAATTTATTAATATATCTGGCACATTAAATTTATACAATAATCTGTGTGTGAAAACTTTATTTTCCACAACAAAAGGTCATGCGATGGGGTCCATTACTAGTATTTCCGCACCAATGATTCCATTACCATGCCTTCTTAATGACCGTTGCAAAGGTTTCATTTGTGAGTGACTTTTTAAAGTTATTTGCTTCTCAATGTCACATGCTGTGTTTTTTTTGGGCATCCACAAATCATGTTCATGTTCCTACCATTATATAAATAGATTATTACAATTCCAAGCCACAAGATTCACCCTTGTTTATACATTAAAGTTAAACATTACAATGATTAAATTTTATTTCAGTTTAATCAATGTTATCTAGTTTAAACATCTAATTAATTATTATAGAATTAATTGACAATATATTATATTTTTTTTGCGGGAGTTTCTCTAACCATACATGCCAAATTAAATGGTTTAATCAATGTTCTTTCTGTACACAGCTCAATCTTTTTCGTTGGCCTTGTGGTCAATGATGATGGTGATGGATTTCAGAGTTTGCCTCAAATAGCCGTTGCAAAAGTCAATCTCACATGGGTCCAGTCAATGCTGCCAATAATGCAAATTAACTTATGATTGAATCAGTCACCAAATGTTCCTAACAGTACTTTGTGAACGTTAGCATAATCTTCAATGAGAAATATATAGTTTTTTACAAAATATTTTGCACACTATATGATGATTATGAACCATTCAAATAACAACCATTTTTTTACTACATCAAAGTCACAATAATACAGCAGAACACACAGACCACCATATGTTGCTGCTCAGGTGTCAGATTCAGAAGCTAAAACATAGGAATAATAAATGTTTTGTTTAATGAACAGATTTCTGTGTGCATATTGAACATGTTTGACTCAAAAGTTGCAACACCATTAAAGATTTAAGAGAGAATATATTTCACTCCAATACAACTGTTTCAGAAAGCAAGCTTCAGAAATACTAATACGAAGCTTGCTTTGTCTTAATACATTATTGTTACCCTGAAGTTCAATGCTATAGCTTGAACTTCAGTCAATGAACCCTGAATTTCCCTATATGTCAGATTACAACTACAAATACAAATGTCATTGAAACAAAGTTTCCATAAAGAACTAAAGAATCAAATGAATAATAAAAATAACAATAACAAGAAATTGTTTATCTTCAATCAATTTTGATCTCACACACAACTTGGCCAAAATTCAACTCTTCCTCACCATCAGAAACAATGTCTTCTAGACTCAAAGGCAAGCCAGCAGAGAAAGTAAGTGTTGGTTTCTCTTTAGGCACAACAAGAGACACTCCTCCTTCACTGTTGAGAATCTGCAACACTCTTCTCATGGAAGGCCTCTGAGCACTATCAGGGTTAGCACAACTCAACCCCAAAAGCAAAAGCCTCTTCATTTCCCCTTCCTTGAACTCCCCATTGAGCCTCTTGTCAGCAGCCTCAATGATCCTCCCTTGAGAGTGCAACCCCCAAACCCAATCCACCAAATTCACCATCTTCTGCCCCTCCCTCTCAATTGGCCTCCTCCCACAAGCCACCTCAAGCACCACCACCCCATAGCTGAACACATCAGTTTTCTCAGTTGCCATTCCACATTGAAGATACTCAGGAGCAAGGTACCCCATTGTCCCAGCAGTTAGTGTTGAAACAGGACTCTTGTCATGGTCCATAAGCTTGGCCAACCCAAAATCTCCCAACCTTGGGTTCATGCTCCCATCTAGCAATATGTTCCCTGTCTTGATGTCCCTATGAATCACCCTCTGCTCACACTCTTGATGCAAATAACTCAAAACAGAAGCCAACCCAACAGCAATGTTAACCCTATGACCCCAACTCAACACACGGTTAGTGTTCCCCCCTTCACATTCTGGGTAAAGCACCTTGTCCAAGCTTCCGTTTGGCATATACTCATACACAAGCAACAACTCACCCTTCTCAACACACCAACCTAGGAGTTGAACCAGATTCTTGTGCCTCAAACTAGCTATAATGGATAATTCGGCCAAGAACTCAGTTTTACCGTCGTACTTTCTTGACCTTTTAACCGCAGCTATGGTCCCAGAAGACTCAAACAAAGCCTTGTACACTGTCCCAAAAGATCCATTCCCAATTACCCTTGAAGCATGAAACCCCTTGGTGGCCAACTTCACCTCCTTGTAACCAAACTCTTTAGGACAGCATCCCACTGTCCCAAAACCTTTCTTCTTCCTCAAACCACGCCATTTCAGAAAAGAAACATACCCCAAAACCACAAGCACGACGCAGAAAAAAGCAGGACCAGCAATAGCCACACAAAGACCAAACAAAAACCTCTTACCACGGTTATTACTACCCTCGGTGGAATTTGTAGAAACCGGAATGCCCTCAACCGCAACATTCGAAGGGCTGCTAGAACCATTGATCAGAGGGCGCAAGTTTGACTCAAACTCCAAACTCCAGCCCATGACTTGGATAAGCTCGGTGCTTCCTTGCGTGGAACCGGAAAACCCCACGTAGAAACTGTCCTTAAAGTACTCATAAAGGTCAAGGTCAACGCTCAAGACAGGGTTTTGAGGCTTGGAAGAGGCTGGTGACGAGTTGTTCAAGAAAAGTTCTAGCTTTTTCCTGTCAGCATGGTGATAATCAACCCAAGAAGTGATTGGAGCGTCAGTGCTGAGATCAACGAAAGTGGGGTTGGTAAGGGAGGAGTTTGAGGTGGTTCTGAGGTCGAGGGTGAGATGGTTTTGGTTGAGGTGGAAGTCGAGAGATAGAAAGGTGTTAGAGGAGTTGAGAAAGAAGGAGAACGTGGAGGAGGGGGTGGCGGAGGTGGTGGCGTTGCTGATGGAGAAGGTGAAGGTGGTGGAGAGAGAGAAGGAAGGGGAGGTGGTGATGGGGTTGTTGAAGAGGAGGGTGCCGGAGGAGGAGGTGGGGACAGTGGTGGAGAGGGTGATGCCGACGACGCCGTGGCGGAGGAAGGAGTCGCCAAGGAGGGTTATGTTGCGGAGGGTGAAGGAGGGAAAGGAGAAGGAGAAGTTTGTGTTGTTCTGAGAGAGAGCCTTTGTTGTTGTAAAGAAGGAGAAGATTGTGATGACGAAGATGAAGATGACGGTGATAGTGGTGGTGGTTCTTAAGAACATGGTGGTGTTGTAAGATTGAAGATGAATGTGAGAAAGCAGAGAAATTGAGGAAGTGATGATGGGATTTAAATAAGGAGTGTGTGGGAATGTGGAAAGATAACGGTTGTGCAAAGTGGGAAAGTGGGAAAGTGGGAAAGAACAACTAAAGTATGAACGAACGAACATGTGATGTTTTTGGATTTTTTTTAATAATAATTTACGTTAAATTAACAAATTTGGATGTATGCGACAAAAGACCAATAGAGATTGTGGATTATGAGAAGTTTAGGATTCATTTTTCAAGTGAATGAATGAGATGGTTTGAAGAAAAAAAAAAGTATAGAGATGATAAATGGTTGGTTTAATGTTTGAAATTGTTTCTTATTGGTAAATAAGTTTTTGAAATGAAAACGTTAAATAAGCCTTTGACTTAATTTATTAAAATTAGTTTTTTTTTATCTTAAATGTATATTAGTATCATCATCAAATAACTACAAAAGTTATTAATTTTGAGGGTATAATTAAATGAGGTCTTAAAGGTTTCATAAATTTATTTAATTTTTGTTAACTTCAGAAACTGGTTAAATAGTGGGGTATAATTTGAAATATTAAATTTATTATTTAATTCAAAACTATGTAGACCTATCCCAACTTTCACTACACAGTTTTTTGAAATATACTAAAAAGACAGTTTAATAAGGTATTGAAGAAAATTACAGAGTCTTATTTCATCAATGAAATATTTAAGTTGATGCAAAATGAGTGTGTGGGGTTTTACATTACTCATTCAGTATCTGATGCAATTTTGTTTTTCCAAAAAAAGTGGTAGTCAAAGGAGAGGGGTTCAAAGTCTCATGAATATGTGAAATCATTGAAATTTGAAGCCCATGTGAGTCACTGTTTTCTGACCCACCATGTCATCAAAGTACAATCCAGAACAAAGCATATTAAGACAGCTACTTCATGGTGCACATAGCCGTTATAAATGTGAGATTCATCATCACCAAATATAATACTCATTCCCATTATATCTAGTGCAAACCAAATTAAATGAAGCTCAAATCAACGCAATCCAAAATTATTTGATCAAAAATGGCCAAATGTATGTCACATTCAACTTGGGATTCATGAAATAAAGCTTGAAAATATAGTTTTTCCATAATAAACAAACATTCATACTTCTATCCTTAATTGAACAATGATAATGACAATTCATCTCTCAATGATGTTCAATCAACTATTTATTCTTGTTTGATCATTGTTGTCTCACATATGATCTTGTTGGAAGAGAGAGAAAGGATCAAAATTGATAAAAGCATTGTTTGAGCAACCAACACCGTCCAGGTACTCACTCACACCATCTGCGTCAAACATTTCAGGGTTTGGGTTTTGCTGTATGGAAAAGTCCAACCCAGATGAATAAATTGGCGGTGGTGGTGGCGGTGGAGGTGATGGTGGTGGTGGAGGAGGTGGTGGAAAAGCATGGTGAGGCATCTCCACAGGGTTAAGCTCAGGCCCAAACGTAGGCCCATTACCAGCTCCTTCAATTGTGCGGCAGCGTTGGAGAAAAGTACTGAGCGGCCCAATATACTGATCAAAGCCCACATTTTCAATGGCCCAAAGCAAGTCATCTGCATTCATAATCTTTCTATACTCACTCTGGCATTTCTCCTTGGCTTTCTTGGTTACAAAAGTTATGTAATTTGTAGCACTTTGTTGAATCATCTCCTTAGCCCCATCTGAAATTTTTGCATTGTTGGGGAGAAATTTCCTCATAATTTTTGTCACATTTGTAATTGGCATCTTGCTCTTATCTCTCCCAGCCAAATTAGGGATTGGATCTCCATTTGGGTTCATTGCTGCTGCAATTTCCATGTTTGCAATTTCTTGCTGCAAAGGCACTCTTAAACCTAAACCAATCAAACAAAATATTTCATCATTCAACACTTTTCAAGGATGAAATTCATTTTGTGTACTTTAGTACTATACAAATATAAGAGTATAAGTTTTGATAATGTTTTTACAAACAATTCATCAAATCTCTTAGATTAGTTCTAGGTAGTGACTAAATAAAACAGGGTGCAATTATTTTAAGAAATTCAATTTTTTCTACTTTTATAAATTAATTACAAAATATTACTTGTTTTTGTGATATTTTTCCTTTTTAAGTATTTGTTAAAAAATGGTAAAAAAAACTTGCTTGAACTGCAATAGATGCATTCTCGTATATAAGGAATATATTGCAACAACTATCAGGTCCATTATAATTTGAAACAGAAATTCTTCAACAAAGATCAACTACATATTGAAATCATATTTCAAGTGCAAAATCTAAAATAATTTATAAATAAAACAAATAGATTGGAATGACAAAAAAAATGAAAAAAAAAATCATTCTCCATACAAAATAAACTCAATAATTTATATGCAGCATGATTATGACACAGGATGAACACATAAAGACAATTACTATGGTAGAATTGGAACTTTATTCAATCCAAGTTAAAAAAAATAACAAAACCATGACCATTTAATTAATTTTTTCTAAACTATTTATAACTTATGCAGCATAACTTATGCAACATGATTATGACATAGGATGAACACATAAAGACAAGTACTACGGTTGAATTAGAACTTTATTCAGTCCAAGTTAAAAAAAAAAATAACCGAACCATGAACATTTAATTGATTTTGACTAAACTAATTATAAATTTATTTTAGAAAAAATGTTCCATTAGATTTGAAATTACTTTGTGTGTAGACCATTACATTTAGTTAAACAAATTCTTAAGTTAGAAACAAACATTAATTATTTAAATAACTATAAATATACAGTTATCATCATCACTTCAATACAAAATTTACACTAATCAAAGTGACATAAATAAGAATTTAAAACACAAGATGACATTGTACATAAGTACATACAATCCCTTTTCAACACAAAGTCTTAATAGCAAAATAAAAAGGGTTGTTGGATATGGAATAGTAATTTAGAAATTCTAAACAAGTTAACTAATACTCATAAATGAAAAAAATACTTTATACTTGAAAGAATTGTGCTCATAAGAATGTAAAAATGTATATGATAAGGTTCTATTTAAAGGGACACTTACACTTACACATGAGTGACAAAGTTGTACCAATGTATAATTAACAAGAAATATATATATATATAACATTTTTAATCAAATAATTGATATTCAAAAGAAAATGGATCATAAAACATTTCCACCATTGTTAGTTATTATTTTTATTTTATAGCTTATATTCTCTATCAAGACAATTTTGATATTAATACAACATTGAAATCGAAATACAATTAATGTCTCTGTGTTAATGTGTTAACATGACTAATATATGTACTTAACATGATAAAAATCTCAAATGAAAATTAAAATCTATATATTTCATACTAAAAATAAGTTTACATTTTTTTATATGATAATGACCCCACAGTAAAATTTAAGAAATATATCAATTAATAATTAAAATAATTGGTTGATTCTTATAAAGACAAACATAACAGAAAATGTTAAGATTTAACAAATAAATTATGAATTATTTTTATTTAAATTTATTCTTACGTTAATGTAAGAAAAAAAAACTAAAAATTAAGAGTTATTACTTTCTTTAGTCATGTTCAAATTAGGTTGAATAAATGTTTACTATGAAGTTTAGATTCTCTATTAGATATTTAGTGTTGCATGTTATATTAAATTCAGTCTATTGTATTTTAGAAGCATAATAGATGACATAAAAAATCTAACAAAGAATCCAAATTCTTCACCATGTGACCGAATCAAGACACAACTTAACAATGATAGACATCTGTAAATCATTCAAAGAGTGTCAAACATTGCAACACGTTATTATTACACATTATATAATAATGTGAGTATGTCAAACACGTGTCAAAAATGTGTTCAAAAAGAGCCAAACAACACGACAGGTTATTACACACGTTAATGTTTAATAATATAACACATCATATACATTATATAATAATATGAATCTCTTAAACACGTGTCAAAAGCGTGTATAACAAATGTCAAACAATACTGACACATTATTACACACGTTAATGTTTAATAATATAACACATCATATACATTATATAATAATATGAATCTCTTAAACACGTGTCAAAAGCGTGTATAACAGATGTCAAACAATGCTGACACATTATTACACACTATTCTATAATAATGTGAATGTCTAAAAATGTCAAACATATGTTAAAAATGTGTTTAAGAAATGTCTAATAAAACAACACGCCTTAATAACTTTACAATAAAATTTTAGAAATATATCTTATAATAATTAAAATAATTAAGTCTTATGAAAATAAGCATCACAAAAAGTGTTAAGAAACTAAAAAAAATTATAGTATAAGATATTTTTTTTAATTTCTTCTTACTTTATTATTTTTGAAAAATGTTAATAAAAAGTAATAATTAAATTTATTAAACTTATTCAAATAGAAATAATTTAACATGTAATCTTTATTGGAATCCTATGAATGTCAAACACATGTCACAATGTAAAATAATGTAAAATAAGAAGATAATATTTTATAAAAATATTAGTATTTCATTATTTGATTCTCATCAACCATCTCTTATTGTTACATTTCATTTTCTATTCATCACAACAACAAAATAATTATATATAATAACCTTCTATCAAAAAACTAAAATTGAAAAGAAATTTAAAACATAAAAAACTCTTTATTATCTTAGTTTGTTTTTATTTGACTACTACGATTCAAACGAGAAATCTTGATAATATTATTTTTAATATGAAATAAATTATAAAGTGTACAAACCTAACCATTAAATCACATGATAATTTTCTAATGATCATGGACTTAAATTTTTATATAAATTGAAAATATACAAATACATAACAACATTCTAATGATCAAGACTTAAACTTTTATATAAACTGAAAATATATAAATTAGAGTATTAGAACAAAAAGAGGAATTGGGTCATTGGTTCCTTAACTTCAACCCAGTCCCTTGGTGTCGAAAAATTATGTATATCAATAGTAGAAAGTATAGAAAAATTGTGTATATGAATAGTAGAAATACAACTATATGAATTTTGATTGAATATGATGACAAAAACAAATATTAGAATGATATCTTGTAAGTTTGCACATATAGATGTATACAAAAGAAAACCATTATCTGTGATAAGAGATTTTTTTGTTGTGTTGAGTACTTACCGGAACTTGATTTCACTTGTTGATCAATGTGAAAGAAGGAACCTCCATTCTCCATAGCCTTTGAGAACACTCAACTTCCTTTTCTGCCTCAAAAACTAAAAAAAGATTTTGAGATCAAATTCTTGAATCTGACACTATGGAAGCTCCAACTACTGAATTTATACTGTAGGAGGAGAAAAGCTGAGACCAACTACTTAGTTTTTGGTTCTATTAAGAGTTATCTTGTTGGTTTTGGTGATTAATGAAATATAAATAATGCTTAATTTATTTTAACCTAATATTTTTTTGGTTAAATTTATTATCAAAGTAAAAAATTTAGACAATGTTTGTGGTTACTTTTTTGAAAGCTTTTATTATTCTTATATAGCATTCAATGAAAATATTGTTTAATTTACTTTTAAATATAAATATTTTCATTGATTTAATATTCATAAAAGGCAATTAATTAATTACTTATATTTTTTTCTAGATTAGTATTTGTTAAACTAAAGATTTAATTGACATACCAAATTTTTCTATGTCTAAATTTGTAAACTTGTATACGTATTCATAATTAAATTAAATTTTATATTTAATGCTCATCTAAGAAAAAATAGTTTTATTGTTTTTGATGGAGGAGTTTGTCTGATTTAAAGTGTTGGGATTATTTCTTTTATTAAATTAATTTTTAAATAGTTTGACTCATTCAGAGGAATACTGAAAATTTTAATTATTGAAATACAAGAAAATAGTTTAATAACTTTACTATTTGTTACTTTAAAGAATTTACTATTTTATAATAACTTTCTTTTTGTTCTGTAATGCTTGAACATGCTTTTTTTTTTCTTTTCTCTAAGATCATAAAAGTTGTTTCTTTTTTACTATTGGGGAGAATGGTTAAATGCAAGTGATGACCTAACAAGTGTTACTTTAGCACATTTTTTTTTGTGAGAACATACTGAATGATGAAGGAAGCTCTCTTTTGTTTTGCTTACTTACTTTTGTTAAATCTGATAACTTGTTATATGCTTTATATCTCTTCTTATATTATAAAAGAAAAAAAATGCATAATAAAAATAAATATTATTTTTGTCGTTTTGTTCCTAATGAAAAGAAAAGAGAAAAGGCCAACAAATAGTAAAAAGTAAAAGGAATATATTTGAAGAACGAGAAAAAAAAAATATGAAATAAGGTGTTTGGGTTATTGGTGTGGTCAAAGGTCTTTAAAAAAAAAGTAATTGGTCAAGGGAGTTATTTTTTTCAACATAATTAATTTGATAAGTATTAAGCAATTTTATGATAATAATAATAATGACTATTGTTAAATTCAATTGCTATAATTACTATAGTTTTCTAGTTTTGTCCTTAAATGGAGAAAAAAAGTCAACACTAGTGGAAGAATGGATTTGAAAAAAAAATTGGAAAAAAAGACTGCAAGAATTGATTGGATAAAAAACTAAACTCTCATTTATTTTATAATTATAATCAACGTTTTTAAAATTAGTCTTTCACATTGAATTGTTTAAGATATTAGTTCAAGATGAGACAAGGTTATCAATCTGAATATAATTATGTATCACGATATTATAAAAGTAGAACTAAAAAAAAATATGCTATTTAGCATTTAAAGAACATGAAATTTTAAGAAAACTTTATAATCATTATAATATATTTGGTTAGAATTAAGGGTGGAAGAGGTGAGAAAATTGAACTATCAAAAGTTAAAAAAAAAAAAAAAATTTTTTTGAATAAA
>Ga0209700_103602_pt1 | contig 29334 bp, 14 predicted proteins | sample SiratroredBW_FD_187528 | JGI IMG/M metagenome (GOLD analysis project Ga0209700, IMG submission 187528) | Root nodule microbial communities of legume samples collected from California, USA - Siratro red BW (SPAdes) (version 2) | ecosystem: Host-associated > Plants > Roots > Nodule | place: USA...
TCTTTTTTTTTTTCTATATATCGAGGTTCTCTCATTGAATGAAAATAAACATTATTTTATTGATAAGCAATTGTCTCTTATTGAAATATTTTTTTTTAAACAATTGTTAATATAAAAGGCTGTTTCAAACAACTGTTACTTTATTTAAATTTGAATAAATATGGAGATGGTTTAATGACCTAATTTAGTGATAATGTGACAATACTGATAATAGTATTAAGTAGAAAATATATGTTCTCAATCATTCTTAAAAATTGAAATTAGTCAATGGCATAAATAAGATATGAATCCATATAAATTTTGAAGTTTCAAGAGTTGCATCAACTTGTGTCAAAAGCACCATAACATGCATTATTTTATACTTTCAAAAGTAGATATGTAATTCAGCTCACTCTATTTTCTCTCTCTCTCTCTTTATATATGTGTTTGTGTGATGATAACTAAAGATACATCAAATGTTATCTGCTAAAATAATTAATAAATATAAATAAAAAGTATGTGTATATAATACTTTACTATGTAAATTTTAAAAATAATCAAATTTATGTTTAATATTTTATTAAAAAATATTGACTTCAAAATATAAATTATACATAAAAAACACTATTTAAGTTAATGCATGTCAAAAATACGAATTATATAAAAATAAATATACGAGGAACAAAAGATGAAACTAAAAGAGTTGGATCAAATTTCATTAATTCTAAAAAAATAGTATTTTGATTTCAGTAATTGAAATCACAAAGAGCTAAGATTACTCATTTGATACCATATGAAAAAAAAACACGATTAAGTAGTTTTTTAATTAAATGAAAATTTAATAAGAGTGTGACTTTTTAGTCTTGCTAGATCCTATTTACTGATAATTTTCATATGTACTTTTAATGTTTTTATCATAAACATTTTTATTGAAACCTTTTCATTTTGGGTCCAAAATGTCGAAAGCATGCTTAATAAGTTTGACATAAAATTTAATCAATAATATTTTTCTTAAAAACCATTGTAACATGCATAGATTCTTAAAGTAACTTTTTACACTACCAACTAACTAAAAAAAAATTGCATATATTTTAATATAGTATTACAAAGTCAATCAAAGCTTTATTTATAATTAAATGGCAATATAAAAGGGTTTTGATATTTTAAGTACACGTATTAGTTGTTTTGCAAAATCAAACTATAATTTAATTCAAACTTTATTAACATTGTAAAAACCTTTTTCAAATTCAACAATGCAAAGATTTTTGTGTGTGTCGTATCAAGGGTCTTCCCAAGTTAATAGATAGGAAATTAAAATTGTTTAGTGTGAGTATTGTTGGTCCAATAAATATTCACATGGAATAGAAATCACACAAAGGTTTCTTATTATATGATAATAATCTGCGCAACCTGTTAACATAAGGTATCCAAGCACTAAGATAATCCATGATCCAATTAAACTCATACAAAAATCTATGTATTGTTATCAAATTCATAATTCCATGCATGTAATAAAATTATTAATTTTATAATAATTAATTTTAAAATCATATATACAATTGTTTTTAGTTTATATATTTTTTATCTAAATACATAAAGAATTCAGTTGATCAATAGTAATATCTTATTTCACTCACTAAAGTATAAAAAAATATTAAGACTTTATACCTACTTGTTTCTATATACACTAGATACTTATATATATTGCATTTTTTTAAACTTTGGAACATTAAGTTTATAATATAAATAAAACATAAAGTGATTATTGTTAAAATGGGTAGTGTACATATAATTCAATACATACATACATACATTAATTTCTTTATTTCACTTTGAATATAATATATGCACAATAAACTATAACTAAAACTCAAAACTACAAATATAGGAATCATCAACTTTATATCAATATAGATTTCTCTCTATTCACTGTATTCATTCATCAACTTTTTAATTTAAGCTTTTAATGTTTTTTTAGGGCAATTTGTTAGTGTTGATATTAAAAGTACTCTCATTAAAAACCTTTTATTTTACCTTAATGATTTTCATAAATATATTTAATAAAAATTAAATAATAGTATTGCATTAAATAACTGATGAAAAAAATAACCTTTTAAGTTTTAAAATAATATTATAAAATTTAACGAACCTACATTACACAGAAGCATGATAAACCCCACGGTGAATAAGACTTAAAGATAAATTATTACTTTTAAAGGACAAAATTATATATATTATCTTTTATCCGTGAACTTAAATCTTGTGTTTTAGTTAAAAAGTAATTTATAATCGGTCCTTTTTATTTATTTTTTAACTTGTAGAAAATTGTATTATGTAGCACTCAAAATAATAGAAATTAATATTTTATTAATTTCCTTAGAAAAAATTGTCTCATGTAATATCCAAAATAATAAAAGTAAAACATTTTTGGTTTTCTTACATGTTTTCCGGTTTTTGACCATTTATTTTAAAAGGGACTAAGCGAACTTTTTAACAGCTTCAAATTTTTTCTTCATTTACTTTAAGATCTAAATGTGTAAAAGAAAAAAGAAAAAAAAACTTGACATGATCGAGAAGATTTGCATTAATCCCTTAAGCAAATTACAAAAATGTTGGACAAATTTCAAGTCCGAGAACGACGTTTGTTCTTTGGATGAAATCCATTGACAGAAATATGTAAAATTTCTAAAAAGTCAAAATCCAATTTAACTGATTATTTTTCATATTGTAACAATATTAAATTGCTTATTTTGAATCATTACTTCATAAACTTAAAACAAAATTATTTACATAAGTATGAAAGCTCCATACATGATTTTTCAAATTAAGAATATTGAAGAAAACTTGTTTTCATATTAAATATTAAAAATAAACAGGACTTAATTAACCATTTACAGCCAAATAAATTAAATCCTACTAGAATAGTTTTCTCAACCAATAAAATCATAAGTTCATGTTTTGACATTAACAAACATTACACAGTAGTTAGTCCCATTGAAATACTCCTACGACCAACTTGATAAATATAAGTTCAACTTATTCACTTCTAAACTTCAACTTAGAAAAAAAATTTACTAAACTAATATATATATATATATATATATATATATAATTATTTGGATGGAACTTAATATGTAAATTTTCCTTATCACATGAGATTATAAAAAAAAAAAAAAAAAAAAAAAAAAGCCATATGCTTTAAGTTTGAAAGTTTCCTGTAAGCTTAAACATACAAAACAAAACCAAATTAATTGTCCTTAAGTAATATAACCTGGACTCATCAATTCCCATACGAGACATACACATGCACATACTTACATTATTAAGTTTTAATAATTACTTTAAAATTTTAATTAGCTGATTAATGATATGAATCTTATGTACTACCATTGAATTCTAATGTTAAATTAACCATATCTTGAATAAAATTACCTCAGAAAAAAAAAGTCATAATATTTTTGATTAGTTGTGTGATGTCCATACATAAACTTTATCCCATTCCTAGCAAATTCATTCCCCGGAAGCATTTAATTTAAAGCAGACAAATAAATGAAAATGAAAGCAAAGGACAAAACTCTTCAATGAATAAAACTTATTATTTCTGAAAAGGGAGAAAAAGCTATATATATATATATATATATATATATATATATATATATATATATTATTGTATATCCATTCAATGGATAGCTTATTTAAATTCCATTAACTTGAATTTCTTTATTGTCCACATGTCTGAAATAAAGTGAATAGTGAAACTGAATACTATATAATATAAGGGAAAGGTTGCAGGAGACCCAGAATAGGACTCACATTAAGGAAGGAGAGAAAAAACCCAACATAAAAAATCAGGTCATTCTCCGATTCTGTGTCGTTTTCAGCTTTCATTTTCACTTATTTTGATTTTTAGGTACCAAAATTCTTTGTGTACTTGCGTTGAATTGAAATCTCCGTTTTCCTTCTTAGAAAACACTGTATTTTGGTTAGGATGAGTTGTGAAAATGGATGTGTTAATATTATTTGCTTCTTTGCTTTAGCATTTATCCGTATGGTGAAAGCTTTGTCATTGTTCAATGGGTTTCTAGAATGTTCTATGGATTTGTCAAATCAATGTAATGCTGTAAATTTTGTGGATATTGAAGGGTTGAATTTGGTGCATTTTTTTGTTTTCCGTGAAGATTCATTTTCTCGTTTTCTGTAATATCGCGGTCATGAGTTTTTGTTCTGTTGGGAACCCTCATGCTTAATTTCATGTGAAATTTCAGTAATTATCAATTTTATGGCTCTTGCCCTCAAGTCAAGTTGCTTCTTTCAATTGAAGAAACCTGAGGTCGGTTTCCATGTTTGTTTTTCCTCTAAGAAGGCTTTCATCTCTGTGAAGAGATACACTCCAGTGGCTGCTATGAGGACCATGGAAGCTCCGGGAATCTCTGAAACATTCACCAGACTGAAAAAGGAAGGAAAAGTAAGTACTTATTTTTCCAGTTGTATAGGTTCCATGCTTGCAATGTTTTCCATTGTCTCACATTTCAACTTGAATAGCAACGTGTTGCCTAGTTGCCCTTTTGTTTTGATAAATCTATTTTTCTGATTCCATTTTCTATGCGTTTTCAAATCAATGACTTTTGTCTGCCTGATTATATAATGGGTTGGTGTTGGTATATTGGTGATTATGGTTGCGTGTTGGTTGGTTATTTTTAGTACCGTGTCAAGTTTATTGCAAAGAGATATGAGTCTGAGAGCTATTCTTGACTGCCAAATGAGTATTTTCTAAGAAGTATATTTGTGTCAAGGTGGCTTTCATACCATATATCACAGCCGGTGACCCTGACCTTTCAACCACTGCAGAAGCACTAAAAGTGCTTGATTCATGCGGGTCTGACATAATTGAGCTAGGTGTTCCATATTCTGATCCTTTGGCAGATGGTCCTGTTATCCAGGTTTGATGCTTTATTTTTTTATTTTTTTTGTTCTTTTGATACTTATACCACCTGACTCTCAAACTGAACCATCTTTCTCTTCAGGCTGCTGCTACAAGATCTCTTGCAAAGGGGACCAATTTTAATGCAATCATTTCTATGTTGAAGGAGGTAATTGTGTAACTCCTTGCCATTTATTAGTTATCACTGTCAACAGCTAATGCTTTAGCAATTAATTTTAATTTCTTCAATTGACAAGTTATCCGTGCAAGCAACCAATGTTGCTATATTGTTATAAAATTTGAACGAGTGAGGCCTATCCATCCTATATCCCTTTTCTTACTTGAACCAGAACAGAAGAATAAACTTGAATGACTTGTATCGATTCAATTCACTTAAGCAATACTTATTCTACCTCGTTATATAGATGCTCGAGGTAACATGAAATCTGGAAAGAATATCCCTAATCTAGGATGTATGATACATGTATCTAATTTCCTATGATACGCTAAAACTTCCCAAAATTTGAACCTTTGGAGAGAGAGATCTTTTTTGGCCATTGTTACCTCACAAACAATTATTCCTATTTATAAGGAAGAGTGGTTCAGAAATAATTTCTTATTGCTTTGTCATGTGTATCTTCTCTTAGCTCCCTGATCTGACGATCCTTTGCAATGATTGGTTCGGCAGGTTGTTCCGCAATTGTCATGTCCAATTGCACTGTTTACATATTACAATCCAATACTGAAGCGCGGTACTGAGGGATTCATGTCCATCATAAAAGAAACTGGCGTACATGGTATGTATGACTCAACACAAGTAATGATTTGCCAAAGTTTTACATTATGCCATGCTTCTCTTGGGTCTAATTTCTGTATTAGTTCTATCATAATTCAATATTGTAATAGACAAGATAAGGAAGCAGTTCCAATTACATACACCATCTAATATATTTGAAGTTAGATTTTTGGGTATCGCTAATTTAAATATTTATCATTATAGGAGAAAATGTCTCTTCACTCTCCTGCCTAGTCCTGGTTACAGCTTCTATATCAGCTTCTTCGTTCAAATGGAAAATTTTGAAATAAGATCTTGTTTTTATTGTCTCTCTTTCCAGTAGTGTGGTAATGAGGATGATATTCTTTTCTTTGTCATATATATACAGGGCTTGTGGTCCCGGATGTCCCTCTGGAGGAGACGGAGACTCTAAGGGTGGAGGCTAAGAAAAATGGAATTGAACTGGTTTGCTTACCGTTACAATTATCTCTTGCATTTGTTTTAGATTTCAAATTAATATTCTTATACCATTGATCCCGATGATTGAAAACTAGTGGTGAATATTTTTTCCTTTATAAATATAAAATTCCGTAGTTAACCACACCCAAGGAGACATGGTGGTTATTGTGGAGACATGAAGTTTGCTTGTGATTAACGTCATTCCATTCTATTGCATTATACATTTTGCAATATTATACAAATATGTTAGTATATATTGGTTAACATTTTATAATATATTTTCTTTTTAATTTTGTTTGGATAAATTAATCTTTGTTTATATATCTAATTGATCTAGTATATTTACTTGTTTGATATTGTTAAGGTACTCCTCACAACACCTACCACTCCAAAAGACCGAATGAAGGCTATTGTTGATGCAGCAGAAGGATTTGTGTATCTTGTATGGGCTTCTTTCAACCTTATTAACTTCTATTTTTCGGCTTCACTTCTTAGTTTTCATATAACTCCATTATCTGCTTATTTGTGTTCCATATTTTTTTCCAAACATCTTATTCATGTACTGTGTGGATAAGAAGTTAGCCATTCACCAACTGGTTCCCTTCTTTGATATTAGAAAGCAAATTTGATCCTGCTTTTAAGCTGGTGAAATCAGAATAAATTTTATTTTTTCTTTTTATGTTGTTTTCATGCATTTGGCATATTCCAAGAACTCTTGAACCATTATTGTCGCCTCATATTTAAAGAAACCAGCGTCGAATGCAAAATGCCAATTGCTTTAGTTATTCCTCTATTTATTAACTTTCTCTCTGACCTTCTCTTTGCACCCCAAGGAGACAAAACTATTGTTTGTAGTTGGTACAATTGCCTTTGACCTTCTGTTTGAAGGTAGCTTTTTGAAGTATTTACTAGGTTGGATTGGGACATTCACTTTTGCAGAAGCCAGTCATAGAAATTGACAACGATATGTTTTTACCTTATTTTACGAAAGTTTGGCGTTATCTTGCGTTCAGGCTTGATTTTTGTAATTAATTTGTAATTTGTCAAGTTTGCTCATATTACTGCATGTTGACGTTTCCAAACATTTGATTTTGACATATTTTGCGCCTAGAACTTGGTAAAGGTATGGGTTTTCAAACAATTTATTTAGTTCACACGTCAAAATGGGTTTATAGGTTGACAGTGTTAACAAGTCACCTTGATCCCAAAGTTTTTGGAAATTGGATACAGATAGAATATGATCGTGAAAACAGAAGTTATCTTTACCTCATTGCATCATCTGCTGGCAAATGTCATTAACCATTTGTTGATTTAATTTAGGTGAGCGCGGTGGGGGTCACAGGAGCCCGATCATCAGTTAGTGGTAATGTTCAGTCTCTTCTGAAGGAAATCAAAGAGGTTTGTCTTTTCAATCTTGGTCTCAACTTTATTTGTATCTTGTATGATGTGGTGGATGTCTTCTGGTCCTGTCAATTCTCTTTGGTTGCAGGAGGTGGTATCAGATCAATTATGATAAAATAGTCTACCATTGAACTTTGTTAATCTCAATATTTGATACATGTTTAATCCTTTATTTTTTTTAATTGCAATTCAGGCAACAACTAAACCTGTGGCTGTTGGTTTTGGAATATCAAAGCCCGAGCATGTTAAACAGGTTAGTTCTTAGTCCGTATGTTTGTATGCTTCTACCTCAGTCAGTTTGGTTAATAATGGACTATATACTTTGATACAGGTAGCAGGATGGGGAGCTGATGGTGTGATTGTTGGCAGCGCTATGGTGAAGGTGCTTGGAGAAGCCAAAACTCCTCAAGAGGGATTGAAAGAACTGGAAGCTTTCACCCGCACCTTAAAGGAGGCACTTCCTTAAAAATAAGCTTTAAGAGCTCAAACTTCTATTAGTTATCGCAGCATAGATATGGGATTTGAATAAGAATGTGGTTCATTTTTTTTTTCTGATCATGATAGTGTATCAGCAAATTTTGTTCCTTTTCAATTATGATGGGATTTCTTAGTTACTCAAATAACTGTCCATATAAATGTTGTCTCCTTGCTCCCTATTGTGGTGTGCCAACATGGTGGACTAATCATTTGATACAGGAAGAACACCGTCTTCTATTCAAGAGCAAGTGGGTGGGACCAGCCACGTGGCACAAGGACCCATTGATGCGGTAACAAAATTGACGAGTAGCAAACGTGAAAGAAAAAAGACATGGAAACTTAGGATTGCTGATGCATAAAAAGAACAGGAAAATGCAAATGCAATTGGAATGTATTTGATTTTTTGGTTATTCCCTTTTTGTTAATATGCATCCATAGCTGCATTTTGGACATTATCACTATTCTTCGGCAATTTGCTCCTTTCTTTCAAAACCACTGAAGGCACGCCCCTATCGTTACCCTTTCCATTATAAGACTGAAATTGAGAAGAAGGGCTAATTCAGCACACTACGTTATAAAACGACTTTTCCTACTGCCAATGGTATTTTTCAGGTTTTTCTTCGTCAGTTCGTCCTTGTCTTCTTTAACAATATCTTAATCTATAACGATCGTTTGTCACATTTGACTCTAGTGTTAGAGGTTTTGCAACAGCTCACATGTCAAAGTTGGTGAAATGTGTTTTTGGAGCACAACAAAAATCTTATTTGGGTCACATGGTCTCTTCGATTGGTTTTTTATTATCCCTAATAAAGTCTCAAGAGTAACTCAATTCCTACAACGTTTAAACAACACAGTGAATTCCTTGGTCTAAGTGGTTATTATTGCCATTTCAATAAAGGTTATGTCTCTTTAGCTTCATGATGCAGCAACGTGACACTGTCTTAGCTCCAAAACAAAAACAATCTTAACCGAGCACAAGTTCGAATGAAGCAATTGGCTTAGGAAACATGTTGATGATGAGTTTCAAATTGTCGATATGGTCTTCATTAAACTTCAGCCTTATTGAGGCATGAAAGGAATAGGAAAATGTGATTGGAGTGTGGTTGATTTTCGGTCATTCCCTTCCCCATTGTTTTCTGCTCTAACTTTTTCCATTTCCGTAATCTTGAATCTGGTTCTTTTTTTGTTCGAGTATTGTCACATCATTCTGTCTCCTGTATGAGAGACTTCCCTCGTTCTTCCGTCAATCGCTATTAATGCAAACTATTAAGACTGATTAATTAAACACTTCGGTTAGATAGGCTTTGTTGTTAAACTACAAGAAAATAAATGTCAATTGAATAATTTTTCCTGGAATTCCTTTTATTTTGCTTGGTAAAATATGAAACTATATTTTACTTTTTTACATCTATCAATTTTATTGAGGTAATTTGTTGGAGAAAAGGATGGAAAGAGATGAGATGAATGGGAAATTAAATATGGAGTGTATTTAGTAAATTACATTTGAAAGTGAAGTGATGATTCGTTTATTAATTTTATTGTTAAAATTGTGTAAATTAGAAGAAATAATTAACCAATTAATGTACAAGCAGTATAGAATTATCTACGATGGAGAAAAGAAAAATCTAGCAAAGAATGAAAATCTCCAAAAGTCTCGAGTTTTAGTCAAATTATTGGATAAGTATAATATTTATATTTTTTTGGTAACGAATCACAAAAGTCTATCTTAAAAAACGTCACAAACTTTTATTAAATATCACCAGTATTAAAAAGGATATATATTTTAATTGAATAAATTCATTTGAAGGTACTTTTTTAAAGCTTAACATATATTTTACTTATTTAGAGTGTTTGGTTTAAGTGATTTGCCAGAGAAAATGTGTAAAATTTACGACTGCTCATTTTCTAGTGATTTTAATCTTTAAAAATGGTCAAATACGGACCACTTTTTGCAAGTATCTGTGGAGTTTCACACCACAAAACTTTACTTTATTTTTTTTTTTTTTTTGAAATACAATCTATCATGCTCATTTTATAAACATAAAGTAAAATTGATTTTAATCATCAAAATTTGTCAGTTTTTTCCTATTTCTATCTCATTTTAATCCTCTTAAACCGAAAATTCATACTTTCACTTCATCAATTTTTTATCTATCAATTTCTTTTCTCTCCGTTTCTTCCTCTATCAAATCCACCATTAAACAACAAATAAACATAACTGGAAAGACAAACAAGCATAATGTAAAAGTGTTGATGCATTCTAATAAAACAAAACATATTGCGATGAAATAAATAAAACTTTTAAATTTAGAAACTAAAAATATTTACATCAGAACATTCGGATCAGGGACCATAATCTATTTTTCTAACAGTGATAAGGCAATCCATGAAGCTACGATGGACAGCATTGGCTATACAATAAATATGAAACAATAACTTTGTTTGGGACTATGGGAAAAATTAACCATAGTCAGAAACAAAAAGAAACAAAAAGCTTCGTATGGTGTTTATTGAAGTGCCCCTACGGTGTCCATTGAAATGCCCCTACTGAATTTTGGAACCAGACTGGAGACCCGCTTGTACTTTGCTTTGAAAGTGGGCTTCTAACCTGCATCGAAAATCATAAATGTAAGAAACATCACAGGAAAGGAAAAGGGTAAACCAGGAGTGGAAGTGCGAGAACATGCCTTGTAGCACATTTGTAATAAATAGTTTCTGGAGAATTATAGGTGCGAGCATTCGCAAACATTCTTCTGACATCAGCAACAAACATCTCAAATGTTACATAATATAGCTCTGACTCCACCCTCTTAGACATTGTCTTCAAATCTGCTCTCAAAGAACGATTATATTAGCAATAGACAATAAGACTTTCCAAGGTTGTGTTCACATATTTTGAATTGAACCAAACTAGCTCTAAACTAAACTGCATTACAAACTAAACTTTTAAATAAAATTAAACTAATCTTCCAGTATTCTTCTAGTTTAGTTTTTAAAATCTGAATTATCCTAAACTGTAAGGAATAAGATTAACATATGTTTTAAAATAAGATGTTTACTAAGAATAATTCAAACAATTTTAATAGTTCAAACAGTTAAAAAACAATTCAAAATAATTCAAAGCACTTTCAGTTAACCTAAATTATGAAGCAGTTCACTTTACAGAACAACAATGTAGCTCAATTTAGTCAAACCTCTTTAACACATATAACAAACACACATACACACATGTGTAACACAGGGCAGGCGTGCCCGCAGAAGTGTGCAAAAGATAAAGCTAGCTCCAGACAAAAAATAGCTGATGAGATGAAACCATAAAAATGTGTTTAATAAAAGTTACAGGTATTTAATATGAAATATTTAATATAAAGATCCTTCTTACCCATTGGATCTTTGATGATGTCATAATAATCAGGAACATCCCGTGCATCAACTGGTTCCTTGAATGGCCATGCGTCAGCGTGATCATGCATTGACTGCTCAAAAAGATGAATCCAATTATAAGATTTAATTTCTCAATCATGTAATTCTTCTGTTCCAATGCATATTTTGATTTGCCAAGAATAAGGATCTATATATAAATACTCTTGTGGAATTTGCAGAGTTTCCGATGGAAATTAAATTATGACGAGTTAAATGAATGGAAATTGAAGTAAATGTAAAGAACATCTAAGCAGCTTGCCTTTAAAAGTGATCGCATAAAACCAGTCAAATGTTTTTGATTAGTGGTATTGTCAGTAGATACATTTAGAGTTCTGAATCGTGAATGACCCCACTGATCAGGAGTCCATCCAGCCTCCCCTGTCATTGCATTCAGGGAAACATTAATCAGGAAATTATCAAAGTATGCAAAAATAAATCATCTCACTCATAAGGACACTATGGGTCAATTTTTCCACAACGTCCCGCTTGATAAACTAATCTATTAAACTTTATATGGACACTTAGTAAGGAGGGACATTGAACAGGGAGGGGAAAAACAATCAAAAGGTTAGGATCAAGCATAAGGTCTTGGACAGGAGCTAGACATTTCGCATACCCCGATAAGTTAGAAAAATCTAAAAATGATACGAAAAGATTGACACAAACCATGCTATCTTTAGAGAGAGATAATGCATAATTTTACACAAAGGTACCAAACAAAAATAATTTTTAAGTTATTAAATTCAGAATAGGAATTAAGTACTTACTCAAACCGGGGATGTCATCAATAATTTTTTTCGGAATGCCAGCTTCTTTCTGCATATCATATCAACCAGGAAGGACAATAGTTAATATTCCATCAATCAATGATTTTACTAATATGCAAAAAGAGAAGAAAAATGTGTAACTTCAGCGAAAGAAATGGATGATCCTCTCTAAAACAAAAGTCACAAACGTGTTTGTACCTTCTGAAAATCAATTCCGGCATAGACTATGTGACAGTTTGACAGCTCTCTGATTTTTTCATCAATAGCCTACAATTATAACCAATAATGACATAACACAACATGATTTGAGAATATGTTAAAACTGAATGAGAAAAATAATAGGCAGACAGCCTCTACACAAGATAGAAACAAAGATTATGCATACAATTACAAATAAGGTCCCGTTCTATCATAGTTCTCAGCTGTAATTTTTTGACAGCCCCCTCCACTGCACACACTATAGCAGTGGGTGTGCGAATGTGGTTGAATGTAATTTTTTGAGAATATGTTTTACCAAATAAAAAACTAAATTTAAGTGAAACATGAAAAAGACTTGTACTTTTATTTGAGAGATATTTTAGAAGTTTTAACAAGAACTTCCACTAGTACATCTTGTAACATGCTTAAAGAGTGTCTCAAATAGCGTAAAGAAAAACTAATAAAAGTAGCAAATAGAAACTATCTTACCTGCCTTTGACGGCGGATCATAGTTGACAGATCAGTGTAAGGGAGCTTTGGATCTATCTTGCATTCCATGAGAATTCCTCCATCATAATCCTTTATATAACTGAAATGACAATTGTATAAAATGAATCATCATGGATAGTACAGAACATATAAAAATAATGAATGATGAAATTATTATCTAATGGGATATAAGAAATAAAATGTAAATAAAATCCTCAAGGTAATATCTTAAAATGAATGACCTTTTCAACACAAGTATATCAAGTACAATCATACCCTTGCCATCGATCTTTCTCCAAGTGAATCTCTTTTGTAAATCCCTGAAAACAGGAACAAACATCATCACGATATCCACATCAGAATCCATTTAATTCAACATACATCCCCCCCCCCCGCCCGCTTCTTCCTAATACCTTCAAGAGTATTAAAGATGAAACCAGAAGAACAAGATACAGATTTCTATCACTGCTATAGAGCTACTACTACTACATCTGGGAACATGCTTCTATGTCTATCAGATTAAAGGCAAACTTAACCAGGAAATACACATCTAGACCTCCTATGAGAGAAAAAAAAAAACTCAGTTTACAGACTGGTTCAACAATTACTTTCTACATTTGGGAGAAATATTTTAAAACTCAGACAGGTAGACATATTAGGTTGGCGGGTTAGTAGTTCAACTAGCGGGTCCCTGGCTGAAGAACATGAATAGGTGTAGATACAGGGCAGATGCACACACAGAATGATCCTTCGATTACAAAATGAACACTGATGTGTGATGATGAGCTGTGCACCTGCACACGAGGCTTGAAAAACTGCTGCAGTAGTATGAAACATTGCTTGGGAGACAAGACTTTAAAATGGATTTGTGGACTTAGTTGTATATGTTCTATCATTAATGAGGTTGGATTCACATAAAGGGAACTTATAAAATACAGTATAACGCCAGCTGGTGATGTTTCAGATGTATGATGCATGTCTTTCTTCCTTAACTACGCCAACTAGGACTATCTATAAAATATCCCTTGTCAGACAGTAAGATTTTTTAACACAAATTAGGCATTTTTTAATTGATACCGATACCAAAATAATACATATCCCAAATAAATTCCTAAACTATGCTCCTCTAGCCATGACAAACTTTTTTCTGTATTACACATGGCTGCACCATCCCTATTGGCACCATCTAAGTGGGATTCAGTGCCCGGGTGGCACAATCCACATTGCACCTACACATTAGAAATATAGTACTTAATTTTTTCCTGCATCATAAACTGGCACAACCCATGTGGCAAAGAGAATAATGATTAGGGAAATTATTTGAAAAGTGCATTATTTTTGTATCAAGTTAGAAAATTTGCAATTAAGAAAAAAGAAAAGGTTAAAGCGTGTTTTCAAACCCAATAAATTTGTTTTCAGAAAGTAAAATACTTCTCTCAGACTCTTGCTATGGGCTATGACTTAATACACAAGGGAAGAAATATCAACCCAGATAAAAAGGATCTTAAATATAAGTAATGAAACCTGTTTGATAAAATAGCCAACAGCATTGTTGTCAGCATACGTGAGAAAATGTGTCAGCCCATCCACATCACGTGCATACTGTTTCAAGTGATTCATCAATCTGGTACCATAACCCTTTACTTGCTCATCAGCTGTAATTGCACAAAATGCAATCTCACCAAACTTCTGGCTGTCAATCATAATGCACAATAGTATTAACAAATAAAACCCTAGATTAGCCAGGCATGTAAAGCTTTGAGGGAAGAGGGGCGAGCATGACAATGATTTTGAATACAAGTAGGAAAAAGCAAAAAATAACAAGGCAAAACAATGAAATATATATTCAAATCTATGATATTTTCTATAAAAGTATCACTCGGGCTAATCCCATATGATCCACTTACATGGACTTAGAGAAGCATTATTATCACATGCAACCAAAGCAGCAATTTACATTAAACAATGCAAACAATAAAAGCAGACAATAGTTCATTCTTTTTTCATTAGCTAATCTTTGGTAGTAACCATTGTAAAACAGTTCTGAGACATTAAAATAGGAAAAATACAAAATAATGTCATAATAACTTGAACAAGATTAAACTGAATGACAGAAAAGATTTTTTATGGAATTGATTCTTTGAAACAGTACATCAGTCTCTATATATAGAGAACTCTAACCCTAAGGTAATGATTACAAAGAGATCTCTAGAATCTTCTAACAGCACACTTGTAATTAATTACAAAATCCTGTTGTAGTTTATTAACTATATTTTCTCCTGAATCAACATAATATATAAATTTGAGACAAAAAATAGAGACTTACAGAAACTTGACAAAAAAAGAGAAAAAAGTAACTAAGACAAATTGTTTACCTAGCGTATGGGCGATATGTAATGCCTCCAACAACGTGATTACGCCTGATAACCATTACAGACTTGTGGCTCCTACAAATTTACCATAAAGGATTTATGATTTTAAAGAAAAGAGGAAAGAAAACTTAGTTCAGAAAAACTGAACATACCTGCAATCTAGAAATAGACAATTTGTACAAGAAATATCTCAATATATATCAAACAACAGATTGCTAACATTACCTATCCATGACAAGCCGGACAATGTACTCCTTGGGCATATTGGGAAGCTGTCTAGCAAATATATTCTTCAATCCAATCAACCTAAGGCACAAATAACAAAAGCAAGAATGGAACTCATTATCATTAACAATCAATTGATAATCTTGCTAAAGTTAAAATTTTCCGAGGTTGTAATCAAAATAAAATTGTCAACTGAATCTCGTTTAGCTGGTTCCAATGGTAGTTATAATTTATATGCAGGTAGAGGTAATCGGAAGGGACTGGTGAGAGGTGTCATGACATAATATGTTTTCACTTTTGCATATTAAACATATGGATTTGGAGTTAATTTTATACTTGAAAAAACTAAAGTAATTGTTCGGTTATATAATAAACAAATTTTATTGAAAGAAATATACCAGGTCTATTTTGCCAACTTAGACATATGTGTGATACGTTTACTTTTCAGGAAACCAAAGTTTTATTTTAATATATCTTAACTTTTACAGTAAACATTCATTTCGATTTTCTATCCTTAAGTGCGGTTGTAAGGTTTGCCGTTTTAGAGGGCTCAAATCATCAGTTCATACTTTCCCTAACACGCAATGGAAAAGGAACAACACCGGTGGATTGAAAAAAAAAATGTTGGTCGCATTCAACTGAACTATATCCCAAAGACACTCTAAGATATACACATGGCATCACAAATGTCTTCTATTTACTAATTAGCATCAAATGGCCCCTCAAATGTCAATGAAGAATGTCAACGTCGTCCTTCAAATTCTATTGAACTGATCTTTCAATGGAGTAAAGTCTACTGAAATGATCTTTTGATTGACGTAATATGTATGTACCGTGAGAATGTAAAACTTGTTCTAAAATAAGTATTACTTTATATTTTACATTATCTTATTTTAAATTATTTTCCATACAAAAATAAATAAAAATGTTAACTTTTAGTTATATTTTTATTAAATAAAATGACATGTTAGATAGTATAATAGTACAAGTGTGTAATATATACTAGTAATGATTTCAGTGACTGAAATAGGCAGGGCGGCACAATGATAAAGGGAAAAGAAAAACACATACCAAACCATATGCTCATCAACACCATCGTTTGAATGGCATACGAATTTAAGCCTTCCCGCTTCCTCCTGATAAATTATCAATAAACATGGTCACAACCATGAACGCCTATCACCTCAAACAATATTTTTAACAATTTATTCATCAAAATACAAACCAATGAAAATGCCCCAAATTATTACTCTAAATGTAAACAATGAAAATGCCCCAAATGTAAAAAATCATCAAATTACATTGTACCAAATAATTATAACCATTGACAAGCAAGTAAATATTCATATACCTCAGGTATAGGGGCCAAATGAACCAAACTAATAATTGAACCTAAAAAATATTTTGTCACTCATAATTTCATCACTGGATAATTTTGATCCGTACAAAAATTTAATAACACATTTGTTTACCCATTCTTCCAAAATTAAACAGTTTTTGCTCAACGTTATTATACCATTATCTAATTGCTAAAAATATGTTGATGTATTTTAAGAGACAATGTTACCGGATACATCAATTGTCCCGTAAGTCAAATTTAAGTCAAGATCGATTACAATCTAAAGTAGAAAGAGTTGTATCTTAACTATTAGTTATAACTTTTAGGCCAAGTAATAAGCAATCTAACCGTTAGTATTAGAGCCACCATCATGAATTTGATTTCCAATGAGACAATTGTTAGAGTAACAATAGAAAAAGAGTTTGATTCTTAAGGACAACTGTTGAAGGGAGATTGTTGCATAGTGCATCAGGCTCCATCCAACAACAGACAACATTGCTTAAAACTTGGTTATTAAACATTGCTATTAATACATTGCACGAATAAGTAAAATTGCAATCGCACACTGACCTTGCAAGGTATTGTGTGCTTTGTGTTGTACATAGTTACTAGATATATCTTTTCATATTCTTTTCTCTTCCCTCTCATACATTATATCTGATGTATCCAAAATTATTATACATCTGAGATAGTAAGAAAGGGAAATTCACCCTCTCAAATTCATTCTAGTTCTTTTGTATTTTTCTCAAGTGGATCATATCTACAATTAAATCCTGATATGGACAGAAATTTCACATTCACAAAAATATGGAACCGAAAGTGGATTTAAGCGTAATTTTCCTCATGAAATGAATGGACGAGACAAAAAGGCATACCTCCTTCTTGAGACTCTCTTCCCGAGCTGTGTAAGCCCCACTCGTTTGCAAATTATCAGTAAAAATCTTAGTCGGGTCCTCCTTAACCACAATGCCAGGGACGGATCCAATGGCCTCGGCGGCACCGGCTCCGGCGTTTGCGGCGTCTTTTGCCCCGTCGGAGTTCTCAATCTTGACGGCGGAGTTATCCGTCTTGAGCTTTGTATTGCGGGGAGCGGAGGGAGGATTACCGAGTCTGGAGGCAGTGAAGGTGCGCATGGAGGAGTCGTTGTCGTAGTCGTCCTCGTCATCGTCGACGACTGCATCCTCGGAGTCGTCGTCTGAGTCGGAGTCGACGCCTCGGGCGGAGATACTCTCCAGGTCGTCATTGGATGTGAGGGCGCCGTCGCGGGTGTCGGCGGAGAAGGAGGAGGGCGGGAAGGGAGGCACGTGCTCCTCGGACACGCGCTTGCGCTTGTGGATGGAGGATGTGGCGGAAGCTGAGGCGGAGTGGGAAGGAGAAGGGGACTGGGAACTGCGGGAACGAAGAGGTCCTCCGCCGTGCGACTCCATGTTAGGGTTTGTAGTTTCCTTCGGAATCTGACTATCGGAATTTGTAGTAAGGGATTGATAGACTGTGTTTGGGCTGCAGTGCCAAAATTCTTACTTTGTCTCTGCCAAGTGGGTTTTCTTGTAGGTTGATAGTTGATTTTATGTGATAAATTAAATATATTTTTTTAATTAGACACTTTTATTTTTAATAAATGAAAACTAAATTATTTGGTTTTATAAAATAAATAATTAAATACTTTTTTATTTTAAAATAATTAAATAATAATTAAATAATAATTATATAACTTTTTTATACAATTTTTATAAATTTATATATATTAAATTATATTATTTATTATTATTATTTATAAAGGTTTTAATATATATTATTATATAATTATATATTTTAATATAATAAAGATGTGAACACATACAAAATACCTAGTATACCGATAATATGACATATGGATAATCGTTTTGGTTTCCTGGGACTGACATTTTCAAATTTTTGGATGAATGAATGGTTTGATTTATTAGAGGAAAATTTTACTTGAAATTTAAATTTAAATATACTATTTGAATAAATTAATAAGTAGATAATATAATTAGAAACTATTAAAAAAAATTATAATTGTTTGTATGGAAGGCACTTTGGTGAAAGTCAATTTTGTCTTAGTATTATTTATTAGTTTATCAATTTGTCAATTATTCAACAATTTCTTTAACATTTATTTGGATTTTTATTTTTATTTTTTATTTTTATCTCCTCACTAGTTTAATTTCATGTTCATCTTTATATTTGATTTTGTTTTCAACTTTGTATAACTTATTTTATTAAAACAAAATTCAGACGTTTATACTTCAAATTTAAACTAAGACACAAATATTATTTAACGAGAATGTTGTACTAGTCTTTTTTTAATTTGTCATTAAGAGTAACAAATTTAATTTTGTTAGCAATGGGCTTAGTGCTTTGTAAAAACATAGCTAAAAGTGTCATCTTTAATCTCCATAAAAACAAACAATTACAATTATTTAATATAAACAAATGTATCCACAATAAAATGATAGACATATTTTAATGGATATAACAAATATTAACTAAATTATTAATAATATTGTGATTCCTGATTATATATTTTGAATTGGTAAAATTACATATATCAAATCTTCCGTGAATACGTTATAGGAAAAAAACGATTTAAATTATTCTTTAATAAATAGTGTGAAGTTATACCTATAATAAGCATCAAAAGTTAGAATTAGAAAAAAAATATTTAACCTTCGAAATATATGTAACTATAATATCATTATTTTCAATTTGGCTAAACTAAAGTTATAATAGTTTTGAAATCTATACTTATAAACTTCTTCCACGATATCATGCATAAAACTTTATCATCAAATATTTTAAAAGGTTATAATAATTTAGTTTTAAGCATTTTTTATGAATTTGGTAATTACTATTAATCACATTCAACATGAACATGAACATTAACATCCTAATATTGTTATCATTATTGATGAAATTAACTCATCTGCTAATGTTGCCATTATCAGAGATCACATCTCCACCAACAAAGCAATCTCCATAAAATCAGTATATTTATTATAATTATCATAATTAAGGTTATACTTTGAATGTATGCTACAATAGACATATCTATCCACCAAGTCATCCTTATTATCCCAGATCAACCATAATTCAATCCTCAAGCTGGTTCTTTTACAAATAATATTATATTACAAAAAAAGAAAATCAATGAGTTTTCAAATTCCAAGCTTAATCTAAGGCCAAATTTAACATTTGATTAGTCTTCTTCACCCACATCCTCCTACTAGTGGCTCGAGCCCAACAATTAACTTTGAGCCCAATACTGTTAATCTCTCCCTAACAAGTCTACTGTGTTTACTTAATTTTAGTTTGAAAAATTCTTATGTTTTTATCTTGTCACTCATGTTTTTTCTTCATGTACCAACTTGTGGATTGTATATTGAGGAACTATAAATCATATTGCTTGTTCTCTTACTTTATTTCAAATTTATCACCAAATAATTATTGTTCAAATAAATTTACCTAGTGGATTTATTGTCGCAACAAGTTTCTTTAGAACGGTAAATTTTTTCCTTCATCTATCATTCATAATGTTTTTTGATATTCCTCTGTTACACCTAATTAAGAGCATATGCAACAACTAAGACAACAAATAAAGGAGAAGGTTATTTAGGAGCTTACACAAAGATTAATGCAAGAATGTGATAAGCGACTCGAGAGCTCAGGACTCTCGTAACAGTCATCTCCTGTAGTACAAGATGACCTACCTTATATTATCAAAGTAAGCATTAAAGGTAGTTATGCAGTTGCCACAAATCCATATGTGAATGATATTGACTCAATTAAACAATGTGAGTTATACGTTGATCATGATTCTTCCTCCTAATTGGTGGCCATTAGGAAGTACTATGAAGGGGCTACCATGTTACACAATGTGCCTCTCCTTTTTAATTTGCTAAAGGTCATGGTCAAAAAGGTTTATTATGGTGTTGTTGCAGTTGTGCCGATATCAGAGGTTGCTAAGCACTACATATCTTCTTTGCATAGCTTAGACATCTCATTAGGCTTACATAAAAGCCTTAAAATCTTTGGAGATTGTATTGAACAACATATTATACATTTTATGAATAATGTAATTTCAATGTTGAAAATCTTTATAATCTTTACTTATTATTTATGTGTGTGTGTGTGTGTGTTGTAGGTATATATATGATTTGTGTTCGGATGAGAGGAAATATAACACGTATTGGTTTTTAAACCCATAACTCATTCATCCTTTGAGTAACAAAAGAGTATAAACACAAATGTATATTACTAATACCATAATAAAAGGACAAAAATAAATTTACTTTTCTCTATATATCCATGAGTAAGTCCATCTTTATTGAATAATATATAGAAAATTATTTAAATATTTTATAGTAACTAATTTCCAATGCATGAGTCATTCCACCAACTAGTTCTATCAATCCAATATCATACTACTACATAGTTTTACTCCTTGCATAAAAAGCCTCCTAACTACTTTAAACAAATAGTAGATTGATAAGTAAATTTCCTTTAACAACTATTAGTAGACCAGTCTTGCATAATGTTATGTATTTTCTAACATCAATTCTTGATATATTTATTGCTTACTTTGGATATAACATATCGAGTGATAGGCTAAGTGCAAGATCTCAGAAGCTCAATTGCTATTTAAAGTAAATATGTTCATTCACTCTAGTATTGTCATTGATTTATCTAATAAACTTTATTTTGAGTTATAGTGTAATAAACAAACTAGAGGTTTTAAGTGTTGTTACTACGTCATACAATGGATTACGACCATTCTATGAGTTGATATTGATAGACGTTGGGATCAGGTAATAAGCTACCAATACACTAATAAATTGTATTATTAGCTATAGACTTATGTTAACTTAATTTCAAATATTGCAATTTTCAATCATACAACCGTTACTCAAGAGCAATGGAACTTGTCAGAAGATCGTGAGCCAAATATTTTGTTAACATATATAACACTTTAGATGACATACTTATAAACTTTCATACAATTAGATTTTATAGAACTTTTTGTTGTTTTCAAACTTTATTTACATTTACTAATTATGTTTTATAGACATTTATACTTTTGGATTGATTTCTCTATTGTTAACAACTAGATTCATAATTTCTTATGTCAGTATATTTGTTAGGGATGGAATGTACTAGTTTCAGGTTCAGATTATTAAAGAAAGCCTTTTAACGATGGTTGATGTTCATGCATGACTGTATTTGTTTCTAAAAAAAATTAAAATTTTCTATTTCAATGACAACTCTTGAAGGTTATAATGTTATTAAATTTATTTATAATGATAGTTTTCTTAAAAAATCATCGTTAAAATATTATTTTATAACAACAATCTAAATTATTGTGGATCGATTGAACTTACGATAACATTTTCATTAATGATAGATCTAAAATCATCTTTAAAAGTTACTTTTAATATAAATATCTTGTTTTTTTGAAATATTTTCCAAACACATAAATTGCTCATTTAGATACAAGAATAATCATCTTTAAAAGTTACTTTTAATATAAATATCTTGTTCTTTTGAAATGTTTTCTAAACACGTAAAGTGTTCATTTAGATACAAAAATCCCATTGTGTTACACAAATATTGTTTGGATCTTCATGAAAATTTTGCCAAGCACTCCCATGAAAATGTACATTTAATTTAATTGTTCTAAACAAACTTTTAATGATTCTATTTCATATTTAAAGCTTACTATCGCTTGTTATATCTCACAAGCATGCGTCCTTCTTTAACTTTATGCAAGTAACAATTTAGTCAATTATTGGTAATCCCATTCAAATACATTTTCATGCAGCCATGAAGGTCCCTTGCTATTTCAAGATTAGTCCAAAAAAATAGTTGAATGTTTAAACATGATGCTCGTAGCAAAAAATTATTGATTTCAGTGTGATGTAAATATTGGGCTTCTTGTAGGTTAAGAGTAATATCTATCTGTTGGCGATCCCAATCGATTAAAGATGAGACATTTCAATAATTTATGAATAGGTGCAAACCTTACCTTACAAGTCGATTTTTTAATATGGTATCAGAGTCTATCATAACAAGATTGTTGGGTCACTCGCTATCGGGTCACCCTTAAATATAAGATTCACGCTCTAGTTGAGAAGTCTCGATGTGAGGAGGGTGTGTTGGAGATTCCACATTGACTAAAAATAAGATCTTTCAATAATTTATAAATAAGTACAAATTTCACCTTACAAAACCGTCTTGTAAAATTGAGATAATCTATTTCTTAATACTATCACCACGTTTAATAAGAATTTATGAATAGATAAAAATTGAAAATGAGACCGTGCTCCTAAAAAAAAACAATTTTAAAAATGAAGCCCAACAACATGATTCCTTAAAGGCCTCATACCTCTTTAGTTCATAACACTTTGCCCATCCCTTTGCACTTCTTTAACGTCGTTGCATTAACCTTATCAGTTTCTTTACTTCGTTACTTTATCATAGCTTAGAATTTATTTTTTCTAAAAAAAAGATAAATGCATTTAACGAAAGTGGGGAAGCCTTATAATTTTAGATGACAGACCATTGAACACCTTTCGGTCAAATTAGGCGCCCACATTCTTGACCAAAATAAAATAACTATAAAAATCTTCTACTAATTCACATATTTTTTAAGTAGTTAATAAATATATTTTTCTTGTGTAGTGGTAGTTTTTGTGAAATACTCGATATTCTAACTTTCACAAATACTATTTATCAATTGAGACTTCCCTATTGATAACTATAATACTCTGTTGCAATATTTAATCGGATTTGCAACTCAATCAAAACGTGTTTCCAATTCCATTTTTCATCGCGACTTAAATTTTTACAACCGAATATTGAATTCAAATAAACATAAGTAATACATAATCTACAACGTGTTTTTCTTAATCCATCTTTAATTAACTATAAACTTCTTCAAACAATTCTGCCCCCCATATTAAATATCTTTCTAATATCCAAAATATTATATATTATATCTTACTAGTTTTTCTTCTACGTTTTTGCATTGAAACATAGAAAAAAAGTCCATACCATACTCGTGTAAAGGAATTCTTAATACATTCTTAATCAAGTTAGAACTTATTAATCCAAATATTGAATAAAGTAACACGTTTCCAAATGATGGTGGGTAGAAGTCAGTAAAATATTCCATTACCAAACAATTCTTTTTTAGTCAAGTAAGCTTTTAACTTCGTCAAATAAACCAAAAGCTATAACATTGCTTTTTCCGAACACACTCAACCAAAAATTATATGATGTATCTTTCGAAATTTTGAAAATACAAGTATAATTAAATATTTCTTAAAGGACTAAAGTGGAGTTCATTCTACTTTTTATAATCGATTATTCTCCTAAAGATTTAAGTTGCTAAAGCTATTATTATTTTTACATGTAACACTAACAATCATAACATAATTTTAAACTTTCTCAAGTATCACTCCAAAGAATCTGTAAATCTTGCTCCACAAGCATATCAGCTGCCAAGACATTATTAAAAGGTTGCTGAAGAAAATATCTGTAGCTTAGCACATGCAAATATATGAAATATCAGTTTAACATTAATTGATCATTATCTTTGGACCTATAATTGCGAGCATGAATAAAACCAATACGTAGGACTAATGAGCACCTACAATAAAATTGAGAAGCATAGGACTACTTTGGTTGGATATGGAAAATATGGATAAGTATTGTTTATGTATTATTATATGGTTTAGTGAGTTAGATCTATTGATTTTTAAATTTATAAACATATTGTCCTACTCAATTTTAATTACATTCACTCAATAAAATTCAACCTAATTAATAAGTCAACCCAAAAGATGGATTGAATTGAGTGTATTCATTGTTTCTATATACTCTATTTGAGCCCCCTACTGTAGTACTCTGTTCGTTCAAACCCCATGCATTGACTATGCGTATTTAGATTAGGGTATTATTTTTTTTCTCTCCGTATTTGTTTACATTTTTATCCATTATTGCTATTTATTAACGATCAGTGGCAATAAAGTAATTAAAGCAACAAATTACTGAAGGCAGAGTCCAATTTCCATGGCACACTACGTGTATCTTCAGAACTAAGCAAGGTGTCTGAAAACGACAACATAGGTATGCATCAGCAAATACTTTGTTTAAAAGTGAAGAAACTGGCTCAGGAAGGAAAAGAGAAGAGGTCAGATTTGAAGAATACAAAAATCGCCAATGCTTTGTTTGACTTCATGAATGTGAGAGAAAATAAAAAGTGAAAGAGAAAATAAAAAAATAAATTGAAAGAAAAGAATGAGATGGGATTAATATGGCCCACATCATTTCCAACTTCAAGTCGGAATAAAAGAAATTTAAAATTTTTGAATGAGACAAATTCTTACGATTTAATCTAAAAAATATATCTTCTCACAAGTTTTAGAATAATGATACATTTACATTTAAAATCACTTTATGATTGTAATATTTAATTGGCAAAATTTATAATGTTTTTCTTTCATTCATAATAATTTTACTATTAAAAATTATCTTTCCCCCACAGTGAGTTATTGTACAGCTTCACTAACCTAGAAGTTACAAAAGTCATATTAAATTTGGAAAATTTAAATAGATTGACCTATTTAACCTACCCATTAATAATGGCTCCAACTTAAGTCGCGGTCCTAATTAAGACTAGACTTACACACACCCAAAATTATTATTTATTTAAAGGTATAGAGTTTCTTGTTACGAAATACTCTGTTAATTACAGAATATTAATAATTACTGTACTCTTTGAATAATATATCATCTTAACAGAAACTACAATTATTTTAATAAAATAGAATTCAATCATTAATTCATCAAATATTATTTTAATTATTATATTTATATTATTAATTTTAATGAAATAAAACATTCATAAATATATAATTTTATAACTAATATTTAGTCATTTTTGAAAAATACATATGATATTTTATGATAATAGTAACTACTCGTTTCCATAGGCAGTTTCGAGGACTGAAAATGGCCTTCTAGCAAAGAAAAGAGAAAAGGTACAGTGCAGAACTAAAGGGCCATTACTAGTTTCCAGATACTGACAGCATTTTCTGTGAAACCAAGTCACACTACTGCACAATTCCCGGGGAGAGAATGAATAACATTTTTTCTGTTTTTGACGCGGTGTTTATCATCAGCTTGAATTCAATTGTTTACAGTATTTGCTATGTCAAAAAGAAATCTTGGCGTTTTTGCAGAAAGTGACGATGATGAATATGTAGAAGCAACCTGAGTCACGGACATAAAAATTTTCTAAAAGTAAGAGAGAGTGGGACAAGTATCTTCCAAATATAACCCAATGTCCACTCTTAGCATTTTTGGGGTGTACAGTTAAAATGATATTAGGAATTTTTGGGGTGTACAGTTAAAATGATATTAGGATATTAGGATGTCTTTGGATTTCAAGATTGAATTTTAAAAAATGGATTTGTAAAGTTTGATATTTTTGGTGTATAATTATAATGATATTAGGATGTGTGTAGATTTGAAGATTGATTTTTAAAAAATGGATCTGAAATGAATTATGTGAAAAATTTGATTGTTTAAATTAAAAAAAATAATAAGATTTGAATTGAAATGAATTGTGTGAAAAATTTGATTGTTTAAATTAAAAAAAGATAATAAGATTTGAATGAAAAGTTTATAAAAATTTATATGATAAGTATAATAAATATTTAATTTTTTTAATATTATATAATATTATTATTAATAATAATATTATATAATATTTTTATTAAAATATTTTATATAATATTTAATATTTTTTTAAATATTATTTATTATTATATTAAATAATAAATATATATATATATATTATAAATAGATTACTTAATCGATTATATATATTTATTAACATATTATAATAATTATATATAATAAATTAATTTTATAAATTTTATTATTAAAATTATTATTTATAATTTTACTTTTAGTTTTAAAATATTTTTAGTATTTTATTTTGATAATTATTTAAATTTTATTTGTTATTTAATAAGAAAAAATAACTTTCCCTCGAATCTTTTGTGATGAGCTGAGTAAAGTTTGTGGTGATTTTTTTTATTTTTTTTTCCGTGAAATAATGTTTCGTTTTTCACACTTTTCTTTTATTTCGCTGCTCAAAATTTTCCCTCTGGAGATATATACACATCCTTAAAGATTGCATTACAAAATACTCTTCTTCAAGATTGCATTACAAAATACTCTTCTTCACACTTATTTTAGTGTGTTTGAAGGCATCTACAGTGCCATGCCTGCAGATTTGTTTGTAAAGTCCAACGCTTCCTGTTCAAGGAAAGAATCAGAATCAAGCTTGAAACAAGGAGTAACTTACAAATGATCTATCATTTTATCTACACTCCGAATCCCTCCCTTCCTCCAACCCACCGAATCAAATTCAAAACAAATTGTCGGAATATAAGATAATTCAAGCCAAGCAAACAAAAAAAAGAAAAGCAATCCACTAAAATTATCAAATAAGTAAAGAATCAACTTCTCACAATCTCCTCAATGGCTAACAACATAATTCTTTAACCTTTACTTTTTATTCCTGTCACTGAAAATTCATCCCTTACAATAAAAAAGCAGAAGGGCACAGAGTTATCATCATAGAAAAACTACTTACACAGCCTTTTAGAATCCTCACTCTAGAAACTTGAAAACTTTATATAAAACAAAAAGCCAAAAAGTAAACAAAAAAAAAAATAAAGATAAAAAATTCACGGGTTTTCAAGAAACACAGCTGCCAAACCAGACTGTGAGCTCTTGGGTTTCATCTCCAGTGGCTTCTGAACCACCAACTTTGACTTTGATTTTTCATCATCTTCACGGGAAGTTTCGCATGCAGCAGCAGCAGATAACACCAACGCTTCCTCAAGGTGCTTTTTCTCTTCGGTCTCCTCTTTGACTCCACGCGAGCACGTGTAGGGGGAGATCCATTTGGCTCTGACGTATTCCACTTTTCTCCACGGCGGAATGTGCATGCACCTTTTCTTCAGACTCAGCTTCGCCGCCTCCGAAGCTAAGGCCACGATGCTCTGTAACCGGTCACACTTGCCGACGAAGACGTAAGGAAGGGTATGGAGGATCGCTTTGTATGTCTTGGTGGGTCGAGCAATCTCGAATTCTGATCTGAAGTCAACATCAACCACCACCCGCTCCTTTCCCATTATCACATCAATGTATTCATATTCCCCTGCACAAATCGATTAATTTATAAACAAGACCCTAAATTAAAGTTTCGTGTTTGTTTGCGAACAGTTAATTCCTTATGCCAAAATTTTCAAACAGAGAGAGAGAGAGAGAGTATGTGTACCGGCGGGGCAGAAAGTTGATTTTTCCCAGCGAGATTTGCATACAGAAGCGTCGTATCCGAGAGCCAACAACCCTTCAGTGACGATCTTTCTGCAACAATCGTCTTTGCGTTTGCACGCAGCCTTGTTCTTCTCTATGATCTTTGTAGTGTCTGCTAGCAAATTCCTCTCATACACACTTGCACATGCCACCATACCCTACCAAATAACACAAAAAAACATAAGGAAGATGTATTGTATTGCCCAGTGGCAAAATAAATTACAGACCAATTAATTCAAAATACCTTGAGAATTTCGAGCATTTCACCAGAGGAAGAATAATTGGAATCGCCGAAACTGCCAACCGCATGCGTTTCGGCATCAGAGCTATCCTCGAAGATGTTGTAGCGGTTACGCGCGCCTTTCACGGCAGCGGAATGCTTCTCGAGATTCTCCTCCATGAAACTCTGCACCATCTTCGCCAGACAAGCTGAGCTCGGTTCGAAATCAGCGAAACCGTCTTTGCCGGAATGCGGCGGCTCCCCGGCCACGATCTTCTCCGCCGCCGAATTGCGGAGAACGCCAGAGAACTGGCGCTCCAAGAGCCGCTTCAGCAGCGACTTCATCATCGGCTTCACAGGCTCAAGCCGAATCGCCTCCTCAGGAACGGGCGAATCAATTGGCTGAATCTTCATTGTGAAAGGCATGGTGACGATGATGTATGACTGTGTTCTAGAGCACAACTAGTTTCTCTCAAGTATCAACTCTCCCTCTGGTTCATTTCCCGAGCACGAGCTTGATTTTAAATTGGGGGTCAGAACAGAGAAAAACACTAACATTTGAAAGGTAATTAAATCTTTGAAACTGAAACTCTGCAGAAGCTGAACCGCTTTTTTGGATTTCAATGTGCACAAACAACTTTGCAGTGAGTTGACTAGAAACTGCAGATTTTAGCTAAATGAGAAAGATACAAGAACAATTATGATATGCAATTAATGCTTTTCTGGCAGAGCAGTCTTTTTTTTTTTTTTTTAATTGAAAAGGGAATGATTATAGAATAACTTCTAAACTCAAGTTAAATCGCTTTTGCTTAGGTTTCTACCAGATAATAAGATTGGGGCTCCCGAACAAGCGATGGTTGTTGTTCTTTAGGAAATC
>Ga0209700_103604_pt1 | contig 29322 bp, 14 predicted proteins | sample SiratroredBW_FD_187528 | JGI IMG/M metagenome (GOLD analysis project Ga0209700, IMG submission 187528) | Root nodule microbial communities of legume samples collected from California, USA - Siratro red BW (SPAdes) (version 2) | ecosystem: Host-associated > Plants > Roots > Nodule | place: USA...
TTTTTTTTATCTTAGGAGTGTAATTTTCAGCCACTAGACCCATTTTTAATTGGCAACATATTTAAATTTGAGATTGGTGAGGCAGTATTTACATGAAAATAAATGAAGGGAAGAAAGCTTTGCTTTTGGGAAGACCATAGGAAAAGATGGCTTTTAAAGATATTAAAAGACAAAGGCGGTTATTTCAACTTGCAAAACCGTTAGGCCCATTCAGTTCAAGTGACTGATGCTGAAGCCATACACAACTTGGTAGGAGCAGTAATAATCAAGTGTCAACCTTCCCAATAGTGGTCATCTTTGGGAACACAATTGGATTACAAATACGTCAATTGTTCTTATCTCCTTCCATTCAGTGTATTACAAAAAAGTTGAAGAATTAGATGCACTCAACCTCCTATTTTATTGGATCTTCCAAAGGGATTCAGTCAACTTGTCAATTAAATTATGTATTTTCGTTTATGATCAAAACTTCAAAAGGGTCATTCTATGATGAGACTATAAATTATCGTACACTTTCTTTACATAAAATTATTTAATTTATCCTTTCCAAATAACGTTTTAATTATATTTTTTTTCCTTTACATAATTGACTCCAATAAATAAACAAAGTCAACAACTAGATTAACACAGCCTAAATATGTTACGAACTCCCTCTCTCTCCATTAAAATGGACCAAGTTAATCAAGTCAGCAATTAGATCACTGTTACCTAATAAAACTCCTTCAACTAAAAGGGACAAAGGTTAATAAATGTATTTATTTTTATTGGTTCTTGTTAATTTGCTATTTATTTAAAAAAAATGGATGTGAAAGATATCTCTTAAATAAAATCGTTTAAAATATGAGAAAAAGCATAATTTCATCTTTGATTCTTTTCTCTTGGTCAACATCGTGCAATTTCCTCGCAAAATAAAGAGAGGGGTTGGCATTTGTATTTGAACCACTAACAAAGGGATTGATGGCTTCAACTAAGTTGATTTTCTGGTTTCAGATGTAGGCAATTGGTTCCTACACCCCGTCAATTTTGACCTGCATCCACCATGTAAATGAAATGACCGAAATGCCATTGTGGATTTATAATTAAAAAGTTGGGTTTTTGCATTCCGGAAAAGGGTATATGGAAACCTTCCAGAATTGGGTTTTTGGAATATAAATTTTACGTTCGAGAGATTAAATTTGGAATTGAAGTTTGACTTCTAGAATAGTATTTGTAGAATGTAAAATTTCAATTTTAGATTTTCTTTTATAGAGTGTTCATTTTCACTTGTTCTCTTCTAGAATTTATTTTCTAGAATTGTATTATACATTCTAAAAAAGACATTTTCAAAGTCATTCCTCATCCCAAAAACACATTCCAGAATCTCGAACTCTTTTTAAGAACCCGATTACTGGAAACATTTCTTCCATTGGAGCTCTTCTCCTCTTCTCCTGAAATAAAAAATGATAAGGGCAATTTTCATAATTTTGAAAAATGATGGGTGCAGGCAAAAATTGATGGGTGAAGGAAGCAATTGCCTCATATATATTGTCTAACATTCCATTTAAAAGCCCAAAATAATCCTGACTTGTTTGGCCCAAAGATAGATAATAAGGCTAGGACAGATTCTTCTGCACATCCATGGTGACTTTCTGCATCTTCATAATTTTAACATATTTCTATTTTAGCTTAACTTATTTCTATTTTACCTTTGGGAAGCCGATATAGAGATGTAGGAAGAATCACTCTAAGGCTAGGCGTTGATATTCGTAATTCGACAAAACATGGCATGCAACATATTTATTAGGACAAATCGATATTCATAGTCATCTTGAGAAATGAGATCAAAGTAGAGGTCCACATACAACATAACTCAACCTAAAAATCTTAACTCAATTTAGTTTAAATAAATTGAGTTAGATATTTTTTTTAGTTATTGGATCAAATATGATTAAGCTTAATTTAACTTAACTTCTTACAGATGACAGGTTTTATTTGTTAAATCTAAAATTTAATTTAATTTAATTCGAAAAAATTATTAAATAATATTAATATCAAGAATAATTGCTATATTAATATTATTTAATTTATTATGTTGTGCTATTAATTAAATTTATATTGTTTAAATAATAAACTGTTCAATAGTTCAAATATTAAATAGCAGTATTGTTTTTGCAAAATATTCTGTGAAATTAAAAGAAATTAAATTACAAATTTTAGAAAAAAAATTAAAAAAAATCATGACCCAATTGATTTAATCTAAGGTGGGTTGAATTAAAATGAATTTAATAGAAAAATGTAGAGAACCAACCAGTCTGACTTTAAATTTGTCTTATTAGGTTCATGATTCAAACTCAACCTAATATATCTAAATTTGCACACAAAATTTGTAATGTAGTCTAGACCTACATTTTTAAAGAATTTAATTTTAATAAATTTGTACCTGCCTCACTTGATATGCAATTTTAATAAAAACTTTTTTAGTTTTGGTGAATATAGTGAAATGTCCTCCAAATAAGAGTTTAGATTTGATTATATCATCTTCTGTTGATATATATTTGCTGATATGAAATTTTGTCTTTCATCTTCATCTCTACCAATAATCAATATATTTATATCTGAGTTTATATAGATATTTATTAAATAATTTTTTACAAAAAAATTATAAAAGAATATTATCAAGAATTTAATATTATAAATATAAATATTTGCTTCATTTTAATGTGATATAATAATGAAAGAAATTATAATTATATAATTTTTAAAATAAATTGTCAAATAAAATAAAAAAATTGATAATTTAAAACAAAAATAAGTACGAAAACGAGATACATAAACATATTTAAATATTATTCATACTCTTAATTTAAATATTCTCCATCAATATTATTATGAATACAAATTTATTTTTGTCACAGAAGAAAATATCTTTTTCAACGAAATTGATTTTCTAATTTTATGTTCCAGAACTATTTATCTAAAGCCCACTCTAATAGTTAAGTTAGTGTAGTCCTTAGAGTTGGCCCTTCTTCGTGAAACTCGTGCAAAGGCTCCAAGCCCACAATCATAGCCCCTTCAAATTTCACAGATTTAAAGATTTAATCCAAAAGTGGATATAAATAAGAAAATCAAATTTACGTGAAGTTTGTAGTAGTTTCTAGAGAGCAAATTTATGTAATAGTTCAAGTTCTTGTATTATTTCTTGCTTTGGTAGGAGAAGTTCTTGTATTTTTTAAACCTCACTTTCATCCTTAACCTAAATCATGTACACTTTTTTAATACAGTGAAACTCTTATCATCTTTTTTACTTGTAATAGTTGTAATACATAAAATTTGTTAAGAAGTTGATAGTAAAATACACTAGTTGACTCTATTAGTTATTGCCCGAACTTAATTATATATCAACTGAGTATATATTGCTTAGTTTCTCTCGTACTTCAAAGTTTTCCAGTTTTTTTAATTTAAGAATTTTCTTCTTTTTGTATGATATTTTTTCTTTTACTTTGAGATTTTCCCCATTCACAAATTTTTTAAATTGAAGCCTTATGTTTCACGGTGTAAGTAAATATAAAATATTTTAAAGATGTTTTTATTAATCTTTATCTGTATATTATATTCTTAATTGTCTATTCAGTAAATATTAAAGATTTTACATTAATTAAATATATATTAACTAAATATAACTTAATATATATATATAATAAATTTTCTTTTATTGAATTAATTTTATAAGATTAAGTTAAACTTAAATTTACTATTTTAAAAATATTTAAAGTTAACTAAATTAGTTCAAAATTCTTACATATGTATGAATTTTTATTATTTTTTCATGACAAAAATTTGGCAGTTTTATACCATTTATGTGTTTTGTGTAAATACTAAATAATTAATAGTCATCATGCTTCCCTATCAAACAAAGGGACTTAATTTTTGCTGCTAGGTTTTTTGGTTTTCGGCCAATATGGTGCAATGCCAATATGATGATATTATATCAAAAAATAATATTAGTGTCTCTTAGATAAATCACACGACTTTCTTAATTAACACATAAAATAGTAAGTTATAGTTGGAATTCAAAAAAGTTCCAGGACATAACCCCTTATTATCATCCTAAGTAACATGTTGCAACAGGTTAAACATGCAACCATGGTTTGTTATCATCAAACCAGGTTGTGAATATCATTCCAAAGCTACTCTTTCTAATAAGGTGGATAACAAAAAATAATATACAGGCAGATCTTCTAAAGATAGACCGGCTTGAATGAGATAAGACTTTAGGTGGCTTGAGTAAGATAAGACTTTAGGTGTGCTTCGGGATTAGCTGTCCATTGTAAGACCATTCCAAAGCTACTCTTTCTAACGAGGTGGGTAACAAACAATAACATACACAAATCCTCTTAATATAAATTGACTTGAGTGAGATAAGACTTTAGTGGGTCTCAGGATTAGCTGTCTATTGTAAGACCATTCCATGACTTGAGTGAGATAAGACTTTAGATGGGCATCGAGATTAGCTGTCTGTCGCAATCGGGATCACGACGGGGCGATCACAATCTTGTTAACTTTTTTTATAAAAATGTTTAAATTGATAATGGAGTCGCCACTATAGCTTTTTTATAGGAAAACTATAGAAAAAACCAAAAATAAAAAAAATGCCTACGAACCAAATTTAAGATTCGGGAGTCGATTACGTGTGGGGAAGGTGTCAGCACCCCACAACGCCCGTCCTAACACGGTACCTTTAATTAAATGAATAAAAATAAGTGTGGTTCTACAAAATGTTATGTTATTTTTCCCAAAAAAAAATAATAATTACAGCAACTAAAAATGAATATATATTTACAAAAAATACAGTTTAAGAATGAACAATAAACAAACAAAATAATAACAGACACAACTTTTTATTTTTTTTATTTTTTGAACCCGACAAGGATTGACCTTGTTCCTACGTATTTCCGAAGGAAAATCAGGGATAAGGTAGTTCTAATTTTAAAAGTTAATTGGTGATAATTTCATATTTTTCAAAATTTCATTTAATCTTGTTTTTTCTGAAAGAAAAAAGTTTATATTTGTTTATTGTAAAAATTTTGTTAAAACTGTTAATTAAATTTTTTATTTATTTTTTTTGAAAATATTATATATTTTTTTAAATTATTTTTTAAAATTATTTTAAATCTAATATTTTATTTTTAAAAGTTTATGTAAAAAAGAAGGTTCTTTTTTATTATTTTCCTAACTTACTTTTATTTTGTTATTAAAAAAAACATGTACAACATAAAAATAGTAAGATTAATTAAAAAAACAAACAATGAATCCTAATACCCTAAGCAGTGGCAATAATTTATGTTTTGGTACATGGTTTGAAAATTTTCGAATTTGAGACTTTGCTATTAATTTTCTGGAGTTGGAACTATTAATTTTCTGGAATTAAATTTGCTACTGACTATGGACCGACTTTTGATTAACCTGTTTTATTTTTAGAAAAACTGTTTGGTATTCTTTTGAGTGAGTCTTTGGATTCACTAAGTTCTGAGGATTTTTGTGGGTTTTGAGTTTAGGTATTTTTGATTCTGGTTTGGGGTTTTGTGTTTATTTTCTGTCTCTGGGTTAATGATATCTAATGTTACTATATCTTTGTTATTGGAATTTACTGACTGTGCTAGCAGCAGCCAAATGCAGCAATTAGATAATCTCAGGATCGGTGTGGTAACAGCAACGGTATCAAGCATCTACCTGATGGTGCCAGTAGCAGCAGTCTCACAACAATACAGATGAAAAACATGAATCTGGACAAAATAAAAAAAAGCAGAAACAAGACAGAATTAAAGGAAGAAGACGAACCCGTTGAAGATTCCCAATTTAGCTTCTTGTTTTCTCTTTCTGGTGGTTTCTACTGGACCCTTAGATTTTTTTCAACAGAATCCAATAATATTTTTCAATATTCTTCCTCAGTATCTTTTTCTCTCTAAATTTCTTAGAATTTCTGTGTATTCTCTGTCCCTCAATTTTTCTGTCCTCCCCTCCTTTTGAAAATAGGAGCAGTTCTTTATATTTTTGTTTGTCAATCCCTTCATCTCCCTCCATAATACTCATAACACCCTCAATCATGATTTTTATTAAAAAATCAATTATTCCACCTCTCTGTATTAACTCCTTTTGGCTTAAGAGGTTACATTTCAGGAAGAATAAGCAAAAGGACAATAATAAGTGAACATGAATAGTCACTAAACATAAATAGCCCCTGAACATGAATAACCTCTGAACGTATGAGTATAAGGAAGACTACAGGAGTTAAATAAGGCTATGGGAGTTTAAATGTCAAAACCTGATTGTTAGTTAAATGTTAAAAGCATGACTATTGGTTAAATGTTAAAAGCATGACTATTGGTTAAATGTTAAAAGCATGACTATTGGTTAAATATTAAAAGCATGACTATTTATTAAATGTTAAAAGCATGATTACTAAATGTGATAAGTGTGAGAAGGCAAAAAAGGTGAAAATTTAGTTATGAGAAATAAAATTTGTTAGGCACTAATTAAAGAATTAAAAGGTACTAAAGTTACATAGGAACTTGAATGGGCTTATGTGGCAAGCACAATTGAATGGGCAATGTGTTTCGGTAAACCTTAGGGCTTATGTGGCAAGCACAATTAACAGATAAGGGAGGTGTAAACAGTAACCTTTTTTATTAGTAAATTAGGCTTCAGAAAACATCTTTCTATCCAGTTGGGCTCACTTAATTTTTCTATTCAATTTATTTTAAGACAGACCCAACACCTTTTTTTTGTTATTTTATCTATTTCATTTTATCTTATTATTATTATTATTTAATCAAACCTTACTTATAAAGTCAAAGTTCCTTTTTATTATTTATTCTAAATTGCAAAGAACTAAACGACACATGTTAAAAAGTTTTAATTTTTTATTTTTATTCTTTTATTTTATTTTTTTTCTTTTTTATATTTATAAAAAAATAATTTTTATTTGCGCAGACGAAATTGGGTGTTCACAGTGTCCATTGTAAGATCATTCCAAAGCTACTCATTCTAACGAGGTGAGTAACAAACAATAATATACACAGATCCTCTAAAAATAGATTGACTTGAGTGAGATAAGACTTTAGGTGGGCCTCCGGATTAGCTGTCCATTGTAAGACCATTCCAAAGCTACTCCTTGTAACGAGGTGGGTAACAAACAATAATATACACAGATCCTCTAAATATAGATTGACTTGAGTGAGATAAGATTTTAGGTGGGCCTCCGAATTAGCTGTCCATTGTAAGACCATTCCAAAGCTACTCTTGTAACGAGGTGGGTAACAAACAATAATATACACAGATCCTGTAAAGATAGATTGGCTTGAGTGAGATATGTAAAGATAGATTGGCTTGAGTGAGATAAGACTTTAGATAGGCCTTTGGATTAGAGATTAGGGATTAAGAATTAAGATTTAGAGTTTTGAGTATATCCTTCGTCCAAAATGAACCTATATTTATATGACTAACTTTAGCTTAAATGAGTGATATTACTAGCATTGAATATAAATTATTAATATTAAATGGAAGTTTTAAGATGTTGAATAACCAAATTTTTAAGAGTAATTATTCCTAATTAATGATAAAACAATAAATAATTACTAATAAGTTTGGTTTCATATAAACCTAATATTACTATTTGAATATCAACAACATCAAAACGAAAAGAAAAGATATATTCTAATTAATCAAGAAGATAGCGCAATAAAGTGCAAGGAAGCTTGTACTGTTTTAAAAATAGATTACGTACTTTCAATTTTTTCCTCTATTCTCAAGGACACGCAACTGGCCTAGCCTTATTTACAAGTTTGGTTTGATTGATCTAAAGGAATTAGTCAAGAGATTCAAATGCTAATTTCCACATATTGTTGTTTTGGGGTTGATGAATAAAATAATAATTTGATTATTGACGAATTAGGAGGAACTTTTATTTTATTGTCATTAAATTCCATTACTTTTCTTTTATCTTGTATTTGATCAACACAAACAGGAACCAAAGTGGTTAAAAAAGGAATAGTGGAAAGAGAAAGGGTTTGGCAAAAATTATGTGAGAAACTTGAAGCTATTTTAGTTGAGCTAGAAGTAGTCAGGAACTACTGCAAATGCAAGCCCAATGCCAACCCATTTTAACCTTTTTTGAGTTGACTCTGCAGCTTTATAATAACCAGAGCTACTACTAGACATTGGACACAGTGCAAACAACAACCCTTTTAACTGTATTCTCTGTACTCCTATCTCTCATATAATCATAGCTTCCCATTCCCTTCTTTTCTTCTTCCTAGCAGGCTACCACAGGGTTTCAAGAAGGGTTGTCATAGTAACAATTATTATCTTATAAAAACTATAGCAAGACAACCTGAAAGGTTACTTCTTCACTTTTCCTGTAGGTTCACACTGTTTGGGTGAAACTCAATTAATTGTCAATATCATATATCAACAAAAATAAGGGACCACTTTCCCTGCAATTATAATAATTAACATCTTATCTTCTTATCTCCTGTCCTTTTTACATCATGCTCACTTCTTCATTTTTCTATCCCTTCTCACAGTTTTATTATAAATTATAAATAATTCAATTCTGATTCCTTTAAGCATCTTTTGTCTCCATCTTTCAATGGGGTCCCAGCAACAGAGAAGCTAAGATTTATATTTTAATTTATCCACATACTATTATTTGAGAACCGAATCTTGTGAATCATGCTTTGGTTTCATATCCAGCATTTTTCCCCCAAAATGTTTCCTACATAGAGATTTATAGCAGTTAGATATTGATGCATTATTGTATTAACAATAATAATAACGTAAACTATTTTTCATGGTCATATATCATGTTTTCCAACATTCCAAAAATTATAATGCTTTTTTTTACTATGAACCATTATTGGTTGATGAATCGGAACATAAAAGAAATTGATACATTTTCGTATTGTTATATCCACGCGTGTGTGACTTTGGAACAAATAAGATTCAGGGAGAAACACGGTGCGTTCAGATTGTACTTGAACTGACGAACTATTTATGTTAAAAGAACACAAAATTTATTGACTTGCACACGTTTATGCAAGCCAAAAAGCACCCAAAATGCTAAAGCTGGTTTCCATTATTTAGAAATTCTGAAAAGGTCTGCCAGAACGGTTAGCAGTGCAGGCAAGCTTAAACAGCAAGCATTTCTTTACACTTTCTTTAAAAATATTAAAAGCAAGATGCCAAATATCAAATGAAAAAACTTCATCGTAGTTTATTTTAATGAGATCAAATTTAGATTTTGAAGATTACATAAACTAGAAATATGTGAATTGTTATTTTGACGTGACAATGAAAATAAAAACTGAAGTGTAAATGGTATTTATTTAAAAGATGAATACCGAGAGGTGCAGTAAGTGGAGAGCAGAGTGGAAAGAAAGAGGGTCCGCAATTACGCCTCACCGCTAGCTCCCAATCTACCTCGAAAAGCGTTCTCGGATACCAGTGACTACTTGACTAGCATATTTCGTCAGGATCTAACTTATTTATTACCTTTCACATTACTAATTCTTAACTCCTCAACACCTTTTTAAACACACTGCAACTTTCAAAATTACTGATTTTTCCAAATCACCATTTCTAAATATCAATTAATCTTTCTTATGCTATACCTCTAGAAACAAAAAATAATAAAATTCATAGAGATTTAACATAAATGAACGCAGAAAGTTGATGGAAAAAATTGATATGTAATTTTTGTTATATGGTGAGAGTCTTTTGTCCTTTGTTTTATATGTTGGCAAGTATATGCAGCCGAGGCCCACAGTACTCTTATCTTGATCTATCTGGGGCTTTGCGGCCCTTTCCGACGGTGGCGGAGGTAAGCTTGAAGGTTGCAGTGAATTTACTCATCTCCAGTCTTCTTCTGACATATGTCATGTGACTGTGGGGGCTACTTTGCTTCCTTTATCAAACCAAACTAGTAAAATTTCAACCCAACTTACCAAAGCATACATTACCATGCTGATTGATTCATGCACCAGCATTTCAACTCTTCCTTCTGCCCCACCTCCACCGCTATGTGGTCCCTCTTCATTCTCGACCCTTCATCTTAAATGCCCCAACCCTTTGACCTCTCCCCTTTCTGCACCCATCAACGGTGCATCGCTGAACCTTCCCTAGACCCAACCCCACACACCTCATCCCCACTTTCCATCCATGGCTCATCATAACTATTAACAAAATTATCATCATAAATGAAAGAGAGCTACACACATACATATACTCTCACATCACAACTTCTCTTTTATCTTTAATACTCTTCAATTTGAGTAGCAACTATGTACTTATGTCACTCTTCAAATATCTTTCATTATGATTATCATGCTAGTATCAAGGTCTTTTAAGTCTCCTTAGCTATAATTATCACCACATTTTCACCACATTTACAACTACCTTAAATGTTTAGTCTCTTAAACTCATTCCCCCACAGTACAATAATTTTTAAAATATGATAAATGAGAGAGATTCATAGATTTTCTTTCTAAAGATAAAATATCAGTCACAAGTTGCTATAAAAAGGGCTTCCACTTACAGTGACCCTGCTGGATATTGTTGTTGTTGTTGGTCGGTTAAGAGATAAATAACAATCTCTCTCTCTATCCTCTGCACTTTCTGCACTCTCCTTATACTATTTTATTCTTTCTCTCCCCCTCTCTATGATACAAACCCTACATCCAGAACCCGTTTCCTCAGCCCCATACTCTGCAGCTCTCTTTTCTCACCTTCCCCATTCTCATCTTTCATGGATGTGGACATAGTGAAGCCTTCCGCGTGTGACACCACCAACATGGACGTGATTGCAATGATGATGCAAATGGAAAAGTTCCCCGAATTCTCCGACCCTTTTTATACCACCCCACCTTACACAGAACCCGACATGCTGTCAACTGGAAGCTCCTCAACAACCGTTTCCACCATTTTTAACAACTCAACTCCACCGCCTCTTGCCGATCCACCACCGCCAAATGTTCTCAATTTTTCCAACAATGACAACAACCTTATCCAGCAACCTATGACACCTTCTCTCCGCCCCCCACAACCCAGCACCACTTCCTTCCCCTACCCTTCTGAGAAGAAAAACGCCATGGCGGCGATGAGGGAAATGATATTCCGAATAGCGGTGATGCAACCTATTCACATAGACCCTGAATCCATAAAGCCACCGAAGCGAAGGAACGTGAAGATTTCAAAGGATCCGCAGAGCGTGGCAGCGAGGCACAGAAGGGAGAGGATAAGCGAGAAGATAAGGATTCTGCAGAGATTAGTTCCTGGTGGTACCAAGATGGACACGGCATCGATGCTGGACGAGGCCATTCACTACGTGAAGTTCTTGAAGAAACAGGTGCAGACCCTGGAACAAGTAGGGGCAAATAGACAACACAATCACAATACCGTTGGTGCTGTCGGTTTCCCAGTAGGGATGTCTAGCTCCAACAATCTAAACTATTCTTCTTTGTTGATGAAGGGTTGCCAACCTTGTCAAGTGTTCGGTTCTACTTCCAAACAATTGCTCAGCTAGTTCATAATTGAGAGAAGATGCAAGGGAGGGAGTTAGTTTTCTTGTCTTGTTTTCTGATGGGAAGCAATGAGTTCTGTGTTCTGTTGATTGGTGTATGCATGGTTTGGTGGGTTGGGAAGAAAAAGTTTCTCCTTGTTATATATGACCATTGTTACAGTGAATTTCTTTTGCTTCTGCAATGGTCCCCTTCGGGTAATCAAAATTTCAATAACAAAATGGATCAATCTGTTCTACAATTTTCTGTTTTGTTTTCTATTTTATGCAACTCATCATGTCTCACGAAAATCTAATCAACCAAAGAAAAGTAGTTGTACCAAATACATAAAAAAATTGCAAAGAAAGTGTAAGAAAAATTGTTTGGGTTTAATTAAAAAATCGCAAATATACTTAAACTGAATAGTATGAAGAACACTTTGAAGATCTCAGGCTCTTTTGTTCACTTTATGACCTGTATATCACACTTTTTCCATGGAGATCAAATAATCTTAATTTTGTTTTCTAATAGTTAATGAACAAGTTTTCTATTTTTTTTTTTACTTTTTTATTCGGATCCGTTAGGGTTCACATGCAATGGACTTGGGTGCTTTAATTCAGCCTTGCTGATTGAAGTTACCCTACATGGCGCAGCATATATACACACGGTTAGTGATCATGATTCTCGCTTTTCACTCATCTCATATCTTCAAATGATTCTTGCTTTCATTTATCTACCATTATAGAAAAGTGATAAATACTCTACTTAATCTGTTGTTTTTATATTTTATAATATTTATTTTGATCTGTAGATTTTTATTAGTTGTCTTAATATAAAATTAAAATATCCAAAACTTTAATCTGCATTTACTTATTTCTGAATTCTCAGAATATTAGCATTATTCAAATATCTGGAAATGAACTGCATACATTTGATTATCTATGCAGGCAGGTGAATGAGGAAGTATGAGGAAGTATAACAGTAGGTTACTTAACATTATCTAGAAAGATCCAACAATTTATACAAAACATGAAACTTAACTTCAGCAAAGGGAATCCATTGACATTGACACTATTATTGAAATAATGTCTCTAGGTGCAATTATCAAAGGTAAAAAGTAGATGAAAGTTATTGGAAATTAAAAGATAAATGAATGCTGTTAGAAATGTAAAGACAAATGAAAGTTATTAGAAATTAAAATAATTTTAAGTTAAGAAATTCTCATAGGGAGGGGATGGAATATTTTTATTCATTTCATTGAAATAATTTATATTATAATATTTTTTTACAACTTATTTGATTTAACAATTTATTGTATATATTTGTTAGTTTCTTTTGCTTTCTTGTTTGTTTTTTGAACAAAAATTTAGGATGAAAAATATTGCACCAGATAGGAAATCTAAGAAATTACATTGTATATTAATTTTTTAATTATAAGTAATGGTTTTCTTATGATAGTTCTGATTTCAATATTTCTTTGGAAATGGTTCTACTGCTAAATATTTATGATTAATGATTTATTAATAATAAATGTTTTTAAGTTTAAATTTGTCTCTTCATTTAGTTCCTAATTTTTTGTTGTTTGATTTGCTTATTTTTTCTACAATATATATATATATATATATATATATATATATATATATATATATATATATATATATATATATATATATAAATTAAGTTGAATGTAACATTACTTTAAATTATAAAAATTATAAAAAAAAGAAATTGAATGTAACATCCTTTTAGTTGAAAAATAAACTTAAATTTGTGAAGAAATAAATAAATAAATTTAAATACAATTAATACTTATTTTATCAATTCATTAAATAAAATGACTTGTTTAAATAAAAATATATATAAATAAATAGAAGTATTGAAACCTTCAATAAAAATTTAATTATTTAAAAAATCTAAAATTATAATTACAAAATAATATACTTTTACTTAGAAGCAGAAAATAATAATACAAATTTATATAATTATATTATTTTATGCCATTTTATATTTATTAACTAATTTATTGTTAATTAATTTAATAAAATAATTATAATTCAATAAACCATTTTATTGACTAAAATTTTAAGTTATAAATTAACTTGTCACTCTATATTTTATATTTTTAAACAATGATGATCTTAGAAATGTAATATAAAGATGGGGAGTGCCCAGTATTCTGAATATTGAAGGAAAGTTAATATTAGGAAGTTATAAGTAATTAGAATTGTTAATATATGAATATTTGGAATTGTATTTGGTAATAAAAGGTGTCCACTTGTACCATCCTTATAAAATATCATGGGATATTCAAGTATAACAAATTATTATGATGATTTTAGTCATATCATTGAAATAATTTATGTTCATATCTATTTATTCTATTTTTCTGCAATTTATTTGTTTTAATAATTTACTTGATATATTTTATCGTTTTTTCACTCTCATGTTTAAAGTAATATGTGTATCTTTAGAAATGTTTGTAAATCTTCAATTTATAAAAAATCAACATAGTTTTGTGGCTAAAGATCACCATGGAGATGATGAAATGCCTGTAAAGGAAGTATAAGTTTCCTTCCCAAAATAGTTATAAAATTATGTTTGTTTTTGTTGAAAAAAAAAATCACCAAGAACATAATATCATATATTTTATCCTCATTATTACTCATATATTATCATTCATATTCTTATTAATTTAAACATCAAATAGTCTTTTTTTTACCATTGAATTTTTAATCGATAGTCAAACATCATCATCAAAGTTTATTTTAACAGTGTTATTTTAGTGAAAATTTGATTATTATAAACAAATTTTTATGGATTTTTTCTATTTATGCTAGCATCTATAAATACTTTTAATTTAAATACATTAAAAATAATGTTAAGCAACTATAAAACATTAAATTCATAATACAACTAAAATTACTTTTGTGGTTATTTTTAAAAATAATGCAAGTATAAAACAAAATAATATTTAATTAAATTTTGAGTCTCTTATAATCAATATTTTCAATCTAAGTTATAAGTTCTTATTATTTTTTTTAGTCTAATAAACATTCAAATTTTTTATATATGTCAATTGAGTATCGTTTAATTCTGTTTAATTATACTTGAGGAATATTATTGTTACGAGTACGAGTTTAAATGGAGTATCTAAAAACATTATTCACAAATAGACATTTACTAAAGGATCTTTCAACTTCATTAAACCTCTCAACTTTTCTTTAACTTGATGTATATATATAATTTTATTTTCAATTTATTTAATTAATAACTCCAATTTCAACTTGTTTTTCACAACAATTTTTTTTCATGTCACTTTAAAGAATAACTACACCGATATAAGACTTCTTTCCATTCAATATTCAGAATCACGACTATTTTGTATATCAATTTTTACCATCTAACCAAAATTTTATCTTCATGAAACTATTTTGTCGATAATATTTTATCACTTAGAACAACTTATATTCCCGTTAAGTATATAACCCAACATCTCTCCATCCTTGTAGAGTTCCAGTTTGCCATAGCATGGATCTAAAGGGTCGTCTTAATATTGTTGTTATGATTACATTGTTCTTTCATTGTCATCTGAGTCTGAGTCTGATGAAGGGAACCATAATTACAGTGACAGTGGTTGTTACAAGAAGTTTAATGAGGAGGTCCAAAGACAATCATAATTATCATGATGTTGACTCATCTCACTCCCTATGAGATGGGAGGAGTATTTGAGCACGTAAGGGATAAGGAATGATGATGTCAATGATAAATCAACACATAAATGAAGGTACATTAATCACTTTATAATGGTGACTAATTAAATTAGTCTCATAACATGTTTATGTGTATGCTATGTGTGAAAGTAAGTCAGAAGCAAAGAAAAAATTATTTAAATCACGAAAAATTAAAAAATAAATATATTTATTAATGATTAGTATTTTTTATTTTAATATTATTATTTTAGTTGTGAATATTATGATAAATGTATATAATATTAATAAAATTTTTATTATAATTAATTATTTTAAAAACATAAACTATTATATAAAAAATATTTTATTACTATTTATAACACAACCAAATATGTATATGATATAATTGATTATGAAACTTTTTACATAATTCTTTATGTTTATGTAGAACGTTTAAAGCATATATTATTATTTATTGTTTTTCATATTTTTTTAATTATATTTTTTGTTTTTATGTTTCTTTTTTACACTTTTACTTTCAACACTTTTAAATAAATAAGGCCTTAAAATGATTAATTTATTCTAAATCAATGGCCATATTTCATATCAAGACCAAATGTCTTGATAAGATCTTAAATCTCGTGCATGTTGATCACAACCAGAATGCATGGCTAATAGTGTATTTTAGTGGCACTAATAATTACAATAATTAAATTTATAAATAACTTTACTTCGTCAAACACTCTATTGAGAATAATATCTTATGGTTTTAGAAATTTCGCCCATTGATTATCAATAAAAAGGTTATTTAGAACATTAATAAAAAGTATTTATAAGTTTTTTCCTTTCTCATCACTACTCTTATAGATCTTTCTATATATTTATTTTTTTATCAATTACATAATCAATGTATATTATGCGCACTTAAATTTTAAATTGTGAATCTTTCTCATAGGAGATCAAATTGTGTATATATATTGGTTATTGGTGTGAAATTAAATTCCAATTTAATTGTAATTTAATAAATATATTGTATATAAAATTTAGAATTATTTTAAATTAGATTAAATTCAATCTTCTAGTTATATTAAATTTAGATTTTTTTTTCAACTTAAATTTTAATTTAGATTTCGATTCGCTGGATTTGTCCTCATCTCGGTAACACTCAACTTAACATGAGATAGATTTCGGTAGATCTAATTTGATATGGTTTTAGTTCTACTAGACCTAACTTAATGTAGGTTTAACCTAGTTAGATCCAACTTAAATTAGGTTAACCTAAATATGAACAAATTCATCTTAATCGATGTCTAGTTCGTCCAACTTGACATGGTCCCAACTTGATATAACTTGACCTAACCTCCACTAATACATATTGATATGGATATGGCCTAGCCTACTTGACTTAGATCTGGACTGACTGAATTTAGGTCTAGACTGACTAAACTTGTATAGGCATGACCTAATCTAATTTGATCTAGCCTAACTTAGATCTTGCCTAACCTAGCTTGACTTGGACATGACACGTCCATCTTGTCTTGGTCCAACCCAACCTTTCATGAGTTGAGCCCAACCCAACCCAGTTCTAGCTTGCCTTGGTCTAACCCACTCCTTACCTTACATAATTGGAATTGACTTAGCTTCATCTTAATTTTGGACATTCAAAATCCAAAAAATTATTAAAATTTTATGCAGTCCATATTTTATCTATATCAAATTCAAATCCAATTAATTGGATTAGACTTAAAATTTTAAAAATGCAATTTTGAAAAAAATATGAATTTGAATTTGCTAAATCTATTAAAATAAACTTAAAAGTAATATGAATATAGATAATTATGAATTTATTTAAAGATTCAATTATTTTTACTTCAAAAAATTTCTAATTAATCTATCGATTATTTCATGCAGATACAAATTAGTAGGTAATTTATTCACATATTATTATTCACGAATTTGTATCTGTCAGTAAAATATATATTAATACATTATTGATGGATTTGTATTCATCATTAAAATATAATTATCTACGGATATGCATCCGTCAATGAAGTATAAGTTGTAATTACCTATAAATCTGTATTTATTGGTAAAATAAGTTATGATTGTCCACAAATCTTTATTTGTAAGTAAAATAGAAGTTGTGATTACTCACTATATTTGATAAGACACATGTAAGAACTTCAATACATATAATTATAGATAATATAGTTTAAGCTAATATCGAACTTCAATGCATATTTATATGCTTGTGGAGAATGTTTGTCTATAACTAAATCTATTTTTTAGAATAATTAATATCAAAGTAGATGTATGGTACTTATCCCATCCTTTAAGTTGTATGATACTTATCCATTTTTAACATCCTTTAAGTTAAACCATTCAACATATGTGTTGTCTCATGTATTGTATCTCTATACTATGATAGGTTTGTTATTTATTGAGAGGTTTCCTCCTCTACAATTGTATAAGATCTCTATAGTTTGAAGTTTATAACTACTTATTTCCCTTTTATTTCCGTAATGTTGTTATTATGTTGATTTTACTTGTCATATTATTTTTGTCTCTTAGATATTAATTTAGAATATGGACTGGAACAAGATTTATTTAAATCTCGCACCCATAGGCTTGAGCATGAACTTAGAGTCTAATAATTCAAACGATTTGATGATAGTCTATTGACACATAGCATATGATCTTAGTTGATTGAAATATTAAAGTTGATTAAGAATGTTAATCCTTATGTACTACTGTAAAGTAAAAATTAAGAAGTTACGAGAATGTATGTACATAACACCACCTACTAGTATACTTCTTTTAAATAAATAAGTTTTATAATTTTTCTTGTTCATAACAAAATAATTAAAAGATTTTATTTTTTGATTATTCAGTTCTACTTTATAATGAAAGCATATACTTCAACAAATTAAATATTAGGTAAAGGGACAAACATAAATGATAAGAGAGTAAAAATTGTTGTTTTTAACTTTGAGAAATATAGTAAAACAGAAACAAACTTTTTCCATAACAAAACTTAAAATTTTCATTAGAAAATAATTGTTTAATAATAATACGTATGGAGTGAATGAAATTAGAATAAATTGATATCACCAAAATTTCTACAATTTAATGTTAACATTTAAAAGATAAGACAAGGTGTAAAATAAACAAATTAACATTAATTAAAAGATTTGATGCTTAGGATAACAATTAAATTTTTCTTAAATACATCAGAGTGAAAACAATCACCAGAGAGTTATAATTTATTAGAAAAAAAAAAACATTTGCATGGAAAAATTCAATTTATTTATTTATATATTTTAGAGAGAAACTGTGTAGAACACCTTGTTTAGGTAAAAAAAAATATGTAAAGATTTATTGAGCAGCACAGTGAACGTCTGTTTTAGTCAAAAGCTTAGGAGATCCTTTAAGCTAAAACATTCACTATTACTAATTCATTTATTTGAGATGCTGTGTTTTTCTATTAATATTAAGGTTTTGCCTTTAGGGTTGCAATTAGATCTCTATCATCACTCTTAATTTTTTTTCTTTAATTCTTTTATTCTATTTTTATTATGTTGATTGTCTTCTTTTAATAAACTGAAAATTAATATAGTTTATGGTCCCAATCAAGATTTATTATTGCTACTATAACAACTATTTTACTTCTCCATTCCATTCATGAGTAAATAGAGAAGAACCATTAAAAAATGTTTCTTCACATCCTATGATCGATATTAATAATTTTCATCATTATTATTAATCGTTTCACATTAACAAAATCAACTCTTTTTTAACTTTTAACTTATTTAGTTATTCTTTTGATTTTTTTTTATATAATTCCATATCGGTTGTTCTTATCTAATTATACTATTAATCTTATTATTATTTGTCTACCAATTAAATAGAAAACACTTGGGTTAAGCTAAACTACATAATTAGAGAGGATTTTTTGTTGCCGAGTTAGACACGACTTTTCAATCATTTTCCATGTTGGATGTCACTTGAATCGAGCCTAACGTCACTTATATGTGATTGATAGTGTTTTTTTTATCAACATTTAAGACTAATCATTATGTATTGGTAAATATCTTGTTGACTTGATTAATTTTCTCCTCGCTTATACTCAAAACAAAAAGAGTGTGTATTAGTAAGTATTTTGTTGTGCGGATTCATAATCTTTTTATTTAAACTCAAGATTGAAGCTTAATATTCATAAACATTTTATTGACCTGATTGGTAGTCTTTTCATTTACGCTCAAAATTGACACTTAAATGAACATTTTATTGATCTAATTCATAGTTTCTTTACTTGCATACAAAAGCTAAGGTGGTATGCTAATAAATATTTCTAATTGGTAGTTTCTTTACTGATAACATTAAAGAAAATGTGAAATCCTTCACAATGGACACGTGGAATCTCAATACCCTCTTTAATTTATATATTTTTATATCAAACAAGACATTATTAATTATTAAATACTAATTACTAAATCAATTTTAAATTATCAATATGAATTTATTTGAGTTAATAGTTTGAAGAATTTTCAAATCATCACAATAGAGAATCAAGAATTAAATAAACGATACAAATAATAAACAATTAATAATAAAGAAAAAAGTGATTATACATCCCAATCTAATAAACTAATTATAACCTTAAAATAAATAAAATTTGAAATAAAAAACTAATCAAAATAAAATAAAAAACATTAATACTGAATACTCTAATTTATTTAATTTTCTTAGCTAAAATATATATTAGTTATTAACAAAGTGTGGAACATATGTATTTTAATAGTAAAAGTAAGTGAATCACGTAAAATAAAATTGATCTCAGCCAAATATTTGATCGTGCCGTAGTACGGATAAGTGCAATTAATCAATAGGAAGATGTTAAGTTTGATTTCCTTGTAATTAGCCGAAGTCAAGTGGGTGATATGGAGCATAAAAGTCAAATAGTATTTAGGCATAAATTAAGAATGTTTTTGGCAACCAAAAACACAATGGTTTTCAACTATTATACATTATTATGTTCTCTTGTCTCTTTTGCAGCAGCTAAACCCATACACATGCTACTACTTGAGCTGCTCTTTTAATTCAGAAGAGAAGGGCCCTAGGAGGGTGGAAGTAGGTTGCCTCCTGCAGCAAGGTCGAATTATTTATGTGTTCATGTCTGAAGGATCACGCCTCTTCAATAACATTGCTTTTTAATCCTCACAACAATCATCATTCAAATATACAAAAAAAATATCAAATAAAATATTGGGCAGAGATATGGACAAGGCACATCTACAGGGATTTCGACCCATGTGAGATATTCCACTACGGTCCCGGCACGCCAATTAAGATCACATTTTTAATTGCTTATTTATTGCAGAATAAAGACTAAAGAAGCAAATAGACAATGTGCAACCTGCAATCATCTATGTGCATTATCTCTACGCATTCCATGGTGCATTGTATCCTTCTCTCACAAATTCTTCCTTCTTATCATTCCAATTCCAATTTATATATACCCATCTTCTACATCTCTACCCCAACCACCCACCATTTCACTTTCCTTAAAAAACTATTTTTTAAAAACAGGCTAAGAGTAAGAGATAAGCACACCTCTCCCCATAAAAAAATTCATTCAACAATCCCAAAAGTTTTTAAGCAAATAAAGATTCAGACACCAAGAACAATTTCAACACCATACCAAAACCGACACCTATGTATGACTCTCACAATTGCTTCAAAGCCCAATAACGACATTCAATTTTCCAACTTGATGAATACTATCAAAAGCCCAAGATTGTTGTTTTCGTTTAGTCTTCCCTATCAACACTGTTCTACAACGATTTTACTTGATTGTGTTTATGTCGTGATCCACTCACGGATGTTGAATTTTGCATAGAAACTAACATCATTGACATTACACACCTTCAAAGCTGGAATAATATTGAGATGACAGTTTTAGAGAATGGACTTTCCTATGATTTGATGTGATATTATTACTCTTATTTTGTAGTCTTTGGAAAACTCTCATGCTGCCTTGGTCTATAAGAGATATATGATATAAATGTCTGAACCTATGTAGAAGTATCAATTTTGCTATTTCTCATATTTTTAAGAAGAGCGGTAGATGTGATGATAGATTAGTAAATATAGATATTAATTTTAGAGTGAATTTTATCTGGTATGATCAATTGTCTAGTAGTATTTGTATGGATTTTCTTAGAAATTAGTTTGTTATGCTGAAATATAGGTTTTCTTATAGGTTTTGTACCCATATTATTATTATTATTATTATTATTATTATTATCATAGTTATTTTATGGATTAATGAATAATTATTGACGAATTAAAATCGGACAAAAATAATTATTGACGAATTAAATTAGTTGATGAATTTTTCAGTAAATTGACTATCAATTATCTTTTTGATAAAATTTATCGGAAATTATTGATGAATATATATCCATCAATGATTATATGTCGATAAATCCAAAATTTTTGTAATGAACCATAATCAAAATTTTTGTAATAATCCATAATCAAAAGACTTTTTTGTGAAATAGCATAGAGGTTAAATTTTAGCTATATACATAAGTGAATTCCTTAATAACACGTGCTAAATGTTAGTTAATAAAAAATATATGACTTAGCTAACCAAGAGAGAGGGGGAGGAGGTAAATTAATTTGGAAACTTTTTCAAAGATTTTTCCTTTCTTTAAGTTCTTTTAAAACTTGTCTAATTTAAAAAAAAAAATAAATGTAATTAATTTAGGAATCAAGATTGGTTAACAATAATATAAAGAATATGAAAGAAAAGATATTGCACAAAAAGTTTATACTAGTTCAAATCACATTACATCTAATCTCAATTATCATTTTTAGAATAACTTAATTTCATTCTCTTTAAAAGTTTATACAATTGACTTTCTCCTTTTATATTTTCTTTCACCACTTAATAGGAAGAAAAACAAAAAAGAAAGACAAAAAATGAAAAGAAACGAAAAGAAGAAAAAAAAAAGAAAAGAAAAGAAAAAGAATTGCTACAAGAACTTGGTGAACTTCTATTTTGTTCTTGTCTTATGTTTCTCCAATAAATGTCTTTATAAATTCTTAATTTTCCTTCATCCATTTTTTTATTTTTGGCTTTTTATCTTCTGTTCTATTTTCCAATAGTTAAGTCTTAAATTACACTCTTTTTTCACTTTCTTTTAACTTTTCTTTTAGATTTAATTTGAAATATGGGATGATTGATATTCATTTTTAAGTGTCATAATAGTCTTCAATTACGTGCTTTTGTCTTTTAATTAACTTTTCATTTTCTTATTTACTATGTTTTACTTCAAAAAAAATATTATATAAAATACTCTATGCATTTCTTCTAATACCTAAGCACTTTAATATCATTGATCTAAACTTTCTGAGAATATGACAAGTTATCTTTCTTTCATGGCTTTAAAGAAACATATGCATATCACTTTTTATCATATTAATTGGAAATGATAATGATATTTATGAAATGAATAATATCATCATTGTACTCAACCAAAGTTTTATAGAATTAAAAATTTTGGCAATTTGAGATACTTTGTTTTGAGATTATAAGGAGTAAGAAATGCATACAGTTATAGTAACGAAAGTATACAGAATACTACCTTCTGTCCCATTTTTTACATTTTATGAATTTATCTAAAAGAGTCTCTTTCAATGGTGGTTAACTTCTCAAAAATCCTACTTTTTATGGAAGGCATGTCTACCTTACTAATACTAGGTCGGATATAACATATATACTAGGTTGGATATAACATATGTGATCAATCATCTCGGTCAATTCGTTGCTACTGTTACTACTGCTTCTCATCAAGATTTTTTGAGAGATCTTTGGTTGACGTTAATAGTGAAGTGAAACTTAAAGCCTTTTGTGATTTCGACTGAGCAGGATGCCCTGATACTTAAAAATCTATTACTCAATACATTATCTATCTTGAAACTTCCCTATATCAAAGAAATAATCAACCATATCTAGAAAAATTCTACAAAAGCTAAATAAAGAGCTCTTGTTTCAATTACAGTGAACTACAATGATTAAGTCATCTCATAAATGATCTTCATCTACCAAATTGAAAATTTGTTATAATTTATTGTAATAATCAGTTTGTCATAAAAAAATATATAAAAAAGATAGGCTGCCACATCATCAAAGAAAGAGGTCCAACAAAAATTAGTAAAACTTCTTCCTGTATTTTATAGTTTGCAACAAACTGACATAATAACTAAAGTTTTGCCTCGTTCAACCTTTCATTCTTTATTCCCTAATAATGGAATGTTAAACATTTATTTCTAATCTAAGGAGCTCTCAAAATCATAACTTGCAGATTTTTTTTTTCTATCACTATAAAAAAAATTATTTAAAGACTAATTTACCATCTACAATCTAATAGTATAAGTCATTAAAATCTTAATTATTTTGACTTAATTTGTGACTAAATTTAATCATATACTTTTATTTAGCAACCAAAATCTAATTTGGTGAAAATTAATAACTATTTTATTTATTTAATAACTAAAAATTGATTTTTAAATAATTTTTTTTTCTTATAATATATGCATTTCAATTTTTTGTGTTTATATATATATATATATATATATATATATATATATATATATATATATATATATATATATATATATATATATATACCTTTTTCATATGAGTTCTCTTCACTGTTACTGACAGCTACACTTCGTGATACCTACGAAAAGTGATTGATTTTAAGAATATTGATCCTCTCATTAACCTAAGATTTTGTTACAGAGAAATCCTGATTTAGTGCGAGACATAGGTTTGGTATCTCAATGGTTGGGAAAACACAAATAGATGTTTGAACATCATCCCATGATTATGACACCTAATTAAGGTTGAGTATATGTCCTCTCGGCTTTTAGGTTGTTACATTTTTATTTTTTTTATACTGTGGTCTATTATAATTGAAAAAACTAACACATTAAAGTCACAAGTTTAAATTTAAAAATAACAAACAATAAAAAAATTAATATAATATATCTTATTTCTGTACGTACACATGTTTAGTATATTAAACAAATAAAAAAGAATGAGAATAAGAGTAAAATTCTTATACTAACTTAATCCCTCTTCCGTAAATAAAATCCTTATTATAGGCTGGAATGAAGATCTTGAACACCAGGAACATAGTAATTATACTTTTGAGATTGATTGCAAATCTGTTTTTGCTGGGCTGCATAGCAACAGACAATCTTTATCTGAATTCCTATTTAAATCTTTCTACTGAATATATCTTATTTAAATCGAATAAAACAATAATCGAAAAGGGTTTGCAAACTCGAATTCCGTTTCCTTAAATGGTGCTATCAATAGACTTTAATATATTTTCTATAATTAATTAAACTTTTTAAAAGTATCATTAAATAACGGGTAATATTCACATTATTTTATTACTGTTTTTTAAATTTAACTGATAAAAAATGTTTTAATAATATTTTGTCTTTAACCTGTGATCTATTTAAAATAAAATTACTCACCATTTTTTAACTTAAATATTGATATTTAGTTCAAATATTACATATTTGGGTGTTACCTTGACTTGTTCTTTGTTTCCAAGATATTTAATTAAATAAATTTTATGTCTAAACAGGTTATGTCAAATAATTTATTGGTTCAATATAAATTTGTCTTTTAGTATCTTTAAATATGGTGATCAGGTTTTTCTTATGGAAAACAAATCTTAAAGAAAAGCATGGTGTGATCTTGGATGAGAATCAACAATAAGAACATTATAAATGAAAAACGTGATAAGCACATTTATATGGTATATAGATGAAACACTTGATGGACTTATGTAGAAGAAGTATAATGAAAGATAAATCAGAATATGTTGAGCTGCTTTGTGATGTTGAATAGTAGGTTTTTGGACAAATTGACTTAGAAGATGCACAACATAACTTACAGGACGAGTGTTAGTAAGATAGAGCAGTCTCCCAATTAATCTTCGATAGGAATTAGCATCAACAAGATATGTCATGAAGAATATCAAGTGCATACTTTCCTTGATAGATGTGAATCCCTTTTTTTGATCTACCAACTTCTTGACCTAAGTCTTTGATTTCGAAAACAAAATCAAGGAAACTTTTTATGTTGTTGATTTCATTCAAGAAAACTTTTTCAACATGCTCTGATATCGTATAGAGAACAAATCTTGAAAGAAAACATGGTATGATTTTGGATGAGAATTAGTAGCAAGAAAAAAAAATGAAAAATGTGATAGGCATAGAGTGACAGTGGTGTATAGATGAAACATAGTAATGAAAGTATGTAGAAAAAGGACAATGAAAATAAATCAAAAACACATGAATGAAAGACCTATTCATTCTTTTTCTTTTTCTGAAGATACAAATTATAAAGCTTTTAGTCTCCCTTTTTATAATAATAGAGGTATGGATATAAAACAGAATATAAAACAGAAAGTTAATAAAACTTGTCTATACAAATATATGTAAAAACCAATATTCCCGGTGATTTTGTGCTACGTTGGTATTACTAAAACTTTTAAGCCAAAATAATGGTGGTTATATTAGCGCAAAGAAGCTCACTACAAGGTTGGAGACGAATTCTAATGTAGTGTTCTAGGCTCTGAAACATGCTCTGCCTGGATTCTTTGTCCCATTAGGTAAAAAACAGTTGAGATATCTTTATTTTATGTTAATACTTAACATATCAACCTTTAATTAAAAACATAATGATATTAAATATATTAATTTTGTATTAAATCTTATGTAGATAATTAATGATAATATTACTTTTAACAAAATAATAATCATCTTTTCTTTATTCTTATTTGGATTTGGGTTTGTAGTTATTACTTCAAATTAAATTTATTTGAAATTGCTTTGATTTTAGATTTAAGTTATTAATTGGTGTTACAACTTGGATTTAAAACGTTTGCGATTACCATTGAATTAATTATTTGAATAGCTAATTTTGAATTCAGATTTAGCTAGCTAATTTTGAATTCAGATTTAGGATTGCTATTGAAAATTGAAATTACTATTGAAATTGTTATTACTATTGAAATTGTTATTAGATTTCACTTTATAATTGTTGCCAATTTGGTTCTGGTTATGTGAAATAGGTTTTGTGAATCCTAAACGTAAACAGGTTTTGAAAACTGGGATTATCTCAATTTTTAAATTATTTTTTTCTGTTTTATGAATAGTATCTGCCAATTGGGACATTAATGTTTTTCTTTTTTCTTTTTAATCTCCATTTTCCACTTGGGACGCTAACAGTTTTTCTTGGCGTTCTCATACGAGATGTTGATGTTTTTTTTTTTCTCTCTCTTCTTAGCTTTCTCATGGACATTAATATTTTTTTCTCCCTTAATAACTGATACCTAACTGGAACTTGTTTTACTTTAGCATCTCGATTTGAGACGCAAACGTTTTTGTTTTATTTTTATGAAAGATTTAGATATTACTCAACAACTTGTTACAAAAATTTCATCCCTTACTAACACCTATGCAGCAAGCAGCAAAAGAAAAAATGACTTAGTATTTTATCGAAATATCCACACATTGCAAACGTGCTGCTACGTACGTGTATTTCCTTGTGACTAGAGTTGTCTCTAATAACCATTTGTTGGACAATACTTTCCATGCGAAATACAACGTTAATAGAAGAACCTTAATCCTCTAGAACATGGTAAAGAAACTGTGTCTTACCTAAATTATTCTACAAGATTTCATATGTTACTCTCACTCTAAATCCTTCGTACCCATCTCCCTTCAAAATCTGTGTCTTCTTCGTTCTTGCTAAGTGCGATTATGGATATTTTTTTACCACATTTGGGATAATAAGTGTGTTTGCTATTTAAACTATTCCCTTTTCCATGTAGAATCTCATTTGCAAGTATTTCCATTCATATAGCCGTGTCCGCCGTATAACCAAGATAAATAAGTCATTTACATATAGAATTGACTTTGCGTTCTCTGTCAATCCTGTTATCAGCAATATCAATATTTTTTATCAAATCATTATAAAGCAGAAATTTTAAGAAACAGTAGAACGCGTTTGTCTACCTTATTTGAATCTCCTTATTCAATGGATATTAAATATAACATTCCTAGCACATCATTGTAAAATTGAATAATTTACAAATTCTGCCTACCCATCATTGTCCAATATCAATAAATTAAGCAAACTATAAAATACTACTGTTTAAGAAATGGTAAAATATACTCAATTCACTTACCAAACATGAAACATTGCAAAGTACTTATTTAACGAGGTATTGACAAAAATCAAAGACTTTTATCTCATCTTATTATGTAAACTAAACCTGCAATTAGTAAGTTGTATATGTAGAAGCAATAATAAAATACACGAGGATGAACATGAGCGAGGAGATAATTTTTCTTTAAGTTAATAGACCTCAAGCTTCATCTTAAATAGATTTAAAAGAAATAAGAACAAATAATTTAAAATAAACTTAACGACCAAAATAAGTACATGATCAGTTTTAGGCAAAGAATAAAAAATTGAGAAAGATATTTACAAGATAGTGGTAAGCTTTCGTGGGTAACGAGAGAATTTATCGTGGCTGAACACTTTTGATATTAAAATATTATTAAGGAAATAAAGTTGTCTTCACTTAGAGCCTCTTTGTATCAAAGCTACACTATAAATAGATAATGAAATGGATGGAAAGCGCAGTTTTCAATAAATAAAATAATAATATATTATGAAAATTAAAAAAAAAAGTAAAATATTTATTATATTTATCATATCATTTACAAACTTTTCACTCAAATTTTACTATTTTTCCTTTAATCTAAACAATTAAATTTTTGACACACTTTTATTTCAAATCATCTTAAATCTACTCTTCAATCCAAATACAATCTTAGAGAAAGTAAGATTTTTTCCTTAATCCAAACAACCAAATTTTTGACACATTTTTATTTCAAATAATCTCAAATCCACTCTTTAATTCAAATATATTCTTAAAAAAAAAGGAGATACTTTAGTAAAAAGAGGTGTAAATAATAATTATGTGTCTCCAGTCAAAATTGACAATAAATAATATAAATTCAATGAGTTTCTACTTAATATAAATTTTATTATTTAGAATTATGAGGTCCAAATAACAATAAATTGTTATTATCACTAAAACCAAGCTCAGATATATATTAATTATCATGAACAACAACTTAAGAATCAAATTAAATAACTAATATATTTGAATATTCAATTGAACACTCATTTGTTAAGTGATAATTAGTTAATTTAGTAATTGAATGTAATTATTTAAAAAAATAATAAGATTATACATAAGATGGTTCTCAGGAATAACTTCTTTTTGGGCTGACTTGTATATATATATAAATGGAGAGAGTAGGGTACTTATGGTTGTTCTATACTTATCATCTCAATACATATGTGGCTAATACGCTGGAAAGAGATAAGTAAGAGACTATTGTGTATAGAAATGAATGGAACCTCTCCCTATTTATTCTAAAATTTTCCGAATAACTATGCGAATAACTATGGAAGTATGATATGTTGAGGATATTCAGAAGATAAAGTAATGGATGTATCTTACTTTTACCCAAACAGTAGTACATTTAAATATGCTCATATTAAAGTTTGTTTCGTGCATGATTGTGTTGATAGTTCATCTTCAAGATTTGTTTTTTACCCCTTTACCACTTCGATGTTACCCAATCTTACTTTCTCTAAATTATTCTTATCATTGTTGATTCTTGCCTTATTTGTCTTTAAAGTGTATCGTTTGGCCATTCTCTCAAATGTTGTTGTTTTGTTTAGTTCTCCTTGTTGTTGATTGATATCTTCTCGAGTGACTTGATAGTTCATTATCCCGTGCCCTCTTGTGTGTTTCCTAAAACAATTTCCATAATTTTAGAGCATTCAGATTCTGATGATTGTTGAAAGATAAAATGAAAGTGAATAGAAAAATGATAACTGCTTACTTTATTCACAGTGCTATACAAAATATATAGCTAACTTCAGAACAGAACAATTGAAACAGTCAAACTGCAATGCTGATATT
>Ga0209700_103607_pt1 | contig 29315 bp, 3 predicted proteins | sample SiratroredBW_FD_187528 | JGI IMG/M metagenome (GOLD analysis project Ga0209700, IMG submission 187528) | Root nodule microbial communities of legume samples collected from California, USA - Siratro red BW (SPAdes) (version 2) | ecosystem: Host-associated > Plants > Roots > Nodule | place: USA...
TTTATTTCATTTTCACTCTCTCTCTCTCTCTCTCTCTCTCTCTCTCTATATATATATATATATATATATATATATATATATTTTTTTTTATATATATCATTTTTTTTTTTTTTTTTTTTATTTTTTTTTTTTTTTTTTTTTTTTTTTTTTTTGAAACATAAAATGGTAGAATTTTGATTGAATGATATAAAACTTGTTATTGAACCATGACAAAGTTTACCTGTATTTATGGAAATATTGTTTATGCCAATGTGAAAAGAGAAAAAAAAAAGTTGGAAAAAACAATAGGATTTGCATGAAAAATAAAAAGAAATTTTAAGCATTATACTTTCTCTTCTTCGAAATGATAATTTGCTAACAAATATTACCTATTTATTATGTTTTCAATATAATCGTAAAACCGAATCGATTACATTCAAATCATAATTGATTATATTTATATTTTTTATAAGTTTTACTGTTTTTATATCATAATTGAAATAATAAATAAAATAAAATAATTTAATGTTTATTTATTTTCGTTTCTATATTATAAAAATAATAATTAAAATTAAAAACATTAAAATAATAAAAAATAATTTAATAATATATTAATTTACGTTATTATAGTGTAATAAAGTAAATAATTAAAAAAATTATTTTTTATTGTATTATTATTTTGAAATAATTTTTTTTTATTTACTAAGATTTGATATACCCTTTTATTTTAGTTTAAAATTTATTTGAACTATTATGTTTTAAAAAATATTTTTTAAAAGTATACCAAAAATTTATTCTATTACATCAATTACATTTAGTATAAATATTTAGAAATTTTTTACTATCTTTTCTTAATCTAAACAACTTTATTTTTTATTTTCTTTTCCTTTTTCTTTCTTTTCTAGGGTTGTGTTGTAAGTAATTAGGATTTCATAAAGATGTTTTAACAGATTTAGATTTTATTTGGATGAATTTGTCTGTAATCAGTTATGAGTTTCTAGAAGTACATATGACAACTTTATCTGAACATAGTCAGAGAATTTAGTTGTGTTGGTGTGCTTAATGTCTGCTTGGCGATTAGGCATCTGAAAATGCATTGTCGTGCCTTGAGAATAATGATGATCATAAGCCTGGAGGAGAGACTGTTTCTAAAAACTTGAAGAGTATTATCAGTGAGATTACAAGGCTCAGGAATAGTGCAATGGCATCGGTTTCTTCACGATCTGGTATTTCCTCAGTCATCCATTAATTGATTGCATTGAGCATTCATGTGATTAATGTTCTTTTAAATGTATGTCAATCTTTTAAGCAGATTTGGTTTACGAATCATTTTGAGATTGTCAAGAGCAAATTGTTAGGTCCTATCTATCTGTCCATCCCTTAGTTTCAGCTTTGCCTCTTTGGCACAGTTTGTCATTGTTTGAACTAGAGATTTTGGTTGTAGTAAGTAGCCAAAGTTCTGTAGAATTGTGCAGCATATTTTGTTATCTGCTGTTGTATTTGGTTAGAGAAAATTGCCTAGGTCTTCAAAGGTATCTTTTATCCCGAAATTTTCTCCGTGATAGGAGTTTTTGCTTTTTGGTTCTCTCGTGTACATTATTGATAATTTGACATCAGAGAGCTTTTTTTTCCAATTTTAGTATATTTTTTCATAATAATATTTAAAATAAAAAAAAAATTATTTATCAAAATAGACAAATTTTGTCATTAGATAAGATTTTACATAAAAAAAATCCTTATATACAGTCATAATTTAAAATTGGTCAAATACAATTTAGATACTAACAATTTCAATTAAATACATTAACTAAAATTTGTTTCTCATTAAATTTATTTCTGTAATCATTTCTTTAATTATTTGACATTATATTTATTAAGTTTAATAATTAAAAAAATAATAATTAAATAATAATAATTAACAAAACTATAACAATTTCTAACTTTTTTTTTATCATTTCTTTCTAACTTTGTAAAAGCTGAAGATTGTATATTGGTTCAAGTTTTCTATACTTTTCGTTTTTGGTTTCTTTGATGTTAGTTACCTGTTTGTATTATATTCATAATTAGAACTTGGTGTTCTTTTGTTCCTTCTCTCGTTTATTTGTGCTTGTGAAGGCTGAAGAGCCTTATAATGTATCATACACTTCTTGTTTAGATAGGTAAATGTGATATAGTATTTGTTATTCCTACAGACATTGATATGTAAAGTGGATTTACGTATACTGTCCAGAATGGATTTGTGCTTTATGGTTTGTCATTTGTTCACTGTTAATGCTGTTTCGTGATATCAGTTCAGGTGCAGACGGCAGAGTACCTAAAAAGGAAAACAACAGAGCAGCAAAAATCGGACTTACTCAACAAACAAAAACGATGTCTAGCGAGCACTTCTTTCAGAAATGGAATTAAGAGACGGAATGTACGAAAGTTACAAGAACACCAAAGTCTCCTACTGATCAGCGATGAATTAGATGGATAGCATCAAAATTTGAGGTCAAATTGATCAATTTGATTGACTTCTTTTCTGTCCTTCCATTTGAGTGTTAAACCTTAATTACGATACGATTATTATCATTTGTGGACACTTTTTTAATTGGATATCCAACTTTCTTTAACCAAAACTAACATTTTTTTTTTCTGTGATCAGTTGAACCCGACGATGCAGATTTCGAGCTCCCCTTCAAAGGTTTGTGACATGATCGATATTTTGTAATTTGTTTCATACACTACGTGGACTCTCCATACTGCAGTTAGCATGTATCCATTCAAAGCTGCCCATACTAGAAATTATGAAGTTAAACCAGCCCTGAAATAGACCAATAGTGGGAAAGGTTTCTGGTTAGGCTAGATTTTATAAGATAGGAGCTCAGCCTGCATTATGAAAACCAAAGGTCTAAGACTTGATTATACCTTAAGTTTAATATTGTTAATAAAATACTTAAAAGTCTATATCATAGAAAACTATTAAATAAATCTTGGAAATACTTCTAAATATATAAATTTTATCTTACATGTAGGTTTTTTTTATAATAAAATAAACTAATTTAAAAATATCACATGTGATGTGAGTATAAAATCTTGAATTAAAATATACATTTTTATTAAATTTAAGTAATAAAGGTTTACATATTTATTTAATATTTGAATTGAATGTAGAGTTAAGTTCATATGTTTAATTTTGTTTATGACTATTAAGAGATATTATGAGGTTTTAGTTCCATATTCTCTCTCTCTCTCTCTCTCTCTCTCTCTCTCTCTATATATATATATATATATATATATATATATATATTCGTTTATATAGATTAGAAATTAAATAAATATGTTTACCAATATAGTTTAGAATATTAAAATTGTCAGAAAATGAATTATCATCCAACATAATACAATATTATTAAATAATATCGCATTAGTATTTAATGATGATAAGTAAAAGAATGTGTGAGAAGCAGTGATGGATGAAAATGTGGTAAAACCAAAATTGTAAAAATTTGATGTACTACATAAAAAATGTTAATATATTTAGAAAAAAAAAAAACTTGTTTTCATATCATGTCAAATAAATAATTGTCATATCACTTTTTAATTATTTATGTCAAAATAGTTATGTAAATAGTTAATAGTCCACTTCAAGGAATTACATAAAGTTCCAACAAAAATAAACATGCTATATCAAGATCAATTAAAAATAAAAAATAAAAATTATAAAACCTTCTGTATAAAAGGTATGCTTTACCCTTCAATAATAGATAAGAGGATCCTTGCGTATGCGTCATCTCTGATCAGAATTCAATTTAGTTTTTTCAGTACTTGACTAATTTTTTTAATTGATTTATTGTAGAGTAAAGTAATACTTTCAATTATAATTTCATGTTTAAACTAGAGATATAATTATAAATTTTAGTTAACAAATCAGAGTATCAAATCATTTATACCAATAGCTTTTGGTAAGATAAATTTTAGATGTCAAGTATAGTAAGGAATGATTACACATAGTTTTGAAATGGAGTCTACCTTAATATTTTTAATAAATAAGTACTACTAAAATTATACAAAACTTTTGTTCATTAAAATTATGCATATAAATAACTTTTTAATTTATGCTTTACTATTTTATTTAATATCGTAAAATTTTTTAATTTGCTTGATGTAGTAACATACGTATATTTCTCCTTATCTGGTTTAGAAAATTATAGAGGTCTAAAAAGGTGTGAGTGGAATTAATTTATCCGACATTATTCCATGACATATTTCACGTGTCTTGCATGTGTAATTAAAAAGCAAATAAAAAATTTACTGAAATTTCCAAAGTTTTAACACTGTGCCCTGTCCGCGAACTAGGAATTCTTCGTAGGTTTAATTGGATTTTATTATCAACGAATAAAATATTTTGTGTTGGTTAAGTTTGAATTGTTTTACTTTGTTGTAAAATTCAAAATGGCAAAATTAAATTCAAAATATATTACATAATAGATTGATCGGGTTAAGTTTGTGGTTTAAAACCAAAATTTAATACTCCATTTGGATTTAATTAAATTGAGTTGGTTTCATCTAAACATTTAAACTAATTTTGTTACTCATACTTAGGAAAATTTCTACTATAAATTTTAACGTGATGGTAAATAATTATATAATTATATATATATATATATATATATATAGAAAATTCATCTCAGAATCAAAAAATTTATATGGGACTCGTTTTACGGTGAAACTTTATATAAAGGCCCTGGTATATTTGAACAGAAGTAATGTTATTAAAAAATTGTTCACCATGGATTGAATCTCACTGTCGTATTATTGCACTCATTGGAAGCCTTTTAGCCGTTAAAAATTCAATCTCGATTTTATCATTTATTATTTTATTTCTATTTCTTAATTTTACTTATCATGTAGCCTATTCAAAATCGGGTATAAGTTCATACTAATTCGAATTGAGGTTGCCCTGCAGGTAACAGATCATGATCATGTGCTTCGTAATTATTAACATTATTGCGCAGAGTATGGTCATATAAAACAAACATGTTGAAATTTTACGATGATCACATTGGGAACCAAACTCATGCAGATGAATTCAATCACTTATAACCCCACAGCTAGCAAATTTCCTGTCTTCCTTCATTAGTCAAACCTATACTTCAAGTTCTTAGCTGGTGCTAACACCTGGATAAAAGTTTTATCTTTTAAATTGATGTGTATCAGTCATTTTGCTAACATATAATTCAGCTACCGACTAAAACTAATATCCACTTAAAACTTTAAGAATAATTTGCTGTGTATTTGATTGAGAAATAGAGAGATGATCATACTATAATGTAGGAGGTTTAAGGGAAAACAATTAAAATATAGGTTCGTTATACCATTTTTATATATTCGTACTCATTTTTTTTTATTTCTCTTATTTTATTTATTTATTTTCATTAAATACTTTTACCTTTTTTCTATCTATTTTTACTCACTCATTTTTATTTTCAATCAGCTTTTTTTCTCTCTCTACCAAACACAACATTAGAGATTTTATTATCTGTAGGTGTTCCTATTCCTATTAACTTGGTTTCACTTAAAATTCATTTTGAAGGATAAGTGTTTTAAATTAGATTTAATGTATTTTTAGAATGAATATGGGTTATAATTCATATAATTTTTATTTAGTCTGATGTCTTATATTTTAAATACACACACATATACATTGTATGTCTGTCGGTATTATGCATTTTAAAAAATTATTATTAGTGAAATGCAATTTTATACTCTTTTAATTCTATTAATCTAACAAATAATATTAATATTAAATGACTATAATAATGATTTATGATTTGGCAATAACACAATATCTCCACTATTTTTATTATAGTACATAAATATGTTCACTATTTCGTCCATTTTTTCATTTAATTACATAAGAACGGAAATCATTCGTCTCAATTCCTCAAGAATTGTTAAGTTAGTTCAAAAATTAATTGAGTTAAACATTTTAATACTACCATCAAAAACATAAATATTATATATAAAAAAATGAGCGATTTTATAACAATTATTTTTAATTATTAAAATGTAACTTTATCACACCATTACTAAAAGTAACTATCTTGTTAGCTCATTGATAAAACTTACATGTATTGTACTTTATACAGTTCGTCTATTTTTTCAATTAAATTTGAAATTTCACCTTAGAAATTCTATTAAATATATTACATATTTTTAAAATAAACTTTAAATTAAATTGGAAACAGCATAGACTGCTCTAAAAATATATACAAAGAGTTTTTGTCTTTCTTTTAATTGAACTTTTATATATTGCAGATCAATAAATTAGGGCCACATTAGCCAACCTAACAACTTTGATTGCCACTTCCACTATTCTAGGTTTTGAAGACCACACTAGTTTCAAGAATAGAATCTTCCATATCACCAAGGCAACCATTAATTGCTCTGCTTTGGAGCATGCACCTCTCACTTTTTCTTCAAGAATAGTAAGAGATGTTTGTTTTTCTTCTATTCATTAATAACATTAACTTAAGCAACCATTAATAAAAAGAATATAGCTTCAGTTCAACCATGGTTTTGTTTCTCTTTTTGACCCTTTTTCACAACTTTCAAGAGTTTATAAATTAGCTGTTTTGAAAGTTAAGAAATTCAACACATGGCCCCATCATGTCTATTATTTTACCCTATGTATAAATTAATTACAATCATTCCTAAGAACAAAACATAAACTTGATCAATAAGACAAAGCCATATGCAAATATTGACCCAAAGGAAGGATTTGAAGATAGGATTCATGTGGAGTGCATTTAATGCAAAGAGAAGGAATAGTTATTCTTGTCATACTAACTACGTACTGATATGGGGATGAGTAATGCAACATGGCCACGCATGCATGCTTTGCAATAACCACTATGCAAACATTGTGTTCTTATTAGATAATAAGGCTCACGTGAATCCCACGTTATTTCTTAGTTCAGTTTTAATTTCTTTATCTTTCTATTTTTTAATCATTTTTCTGTTTTTATCTTTCTGTTGCTCTATTAATTCCAGGACTATATATTAAGAACGTATAAAGAATAAATCCTAATTACCTTCACTAATCAGACTAGATGAAATGATTATGCCGCCGACAAATGATGTGTTTGCGAAGGTTTTAAGAGTCGCATGTGCATGTGCAAACTTTTTGTTGCTTAATCTCTTCATTACAACCATACTTAATATTTAATGTTAAAACTTCTACCTGCCTTACTCGTTAAGGTATGGTACAAAAGTTATTGGTAGAATGAATTTTTCTTTTCATATTAAAACATTTATAATCTATTTTCATTCAAAAAAGACAAAAAAATATCAGATAAAATTTATAGCAAAAGAGAAACAGAGACGATTAAATTACAAAAAATTATGAGGAGCTTAAAATAAATAGTTTTACTCTTATGCCAATTAATACGATTATTAAGATTCTCATCATGTTGTAAAAGATACAATTTTTTTTCTAACTCTATTTTTAGAAATTAGAAGAGGTGTGACTTAAGGATTATGCCAATTGGAAGAGATTTGTAGAAGTTAAATAAAAGGAATTATGTAAAACTTTGTTAATATATGTTTTCGATGAAGAATTTTATTAGGGTAGATATTTTTATAAAGAATTTAAAATTATTCATGGTGAAATATGGTGGTGCGATAAGAACTTGAAATTTCATAATTTGATTATTTAAAATTATATAATATCAAATTTCACCTAAAAATAATAGTTTAAATTTTTTATCTTTTAAATTAATTATTTATTTTTATTCTTTTTCTTACACTCGATTTCAGTTGTGATGTTGTAAGTTCAACTTACACTAAGAAATTATTAACTTAATCAAAGTTTAAGCTTATTTAATTCAACATTATTTTTTGACTGATACTAGTAAAAGTTCTTTTCAAGCTAAAATCAATTAGTTTTATTTTTTTCTCTAGTCGTGATGATCTTGAGCCAACTAATATCATTTAGGGCTTTTATAGTTAATGTTAATAGTGTTTTTTAGTTTATATTAATCATATTTTTTTCTATTGATGTTAATTACGATTATTTTTAGTTAATATCAGGTGATGTTATTTTTCAACTGATATCAATTAGAATTATGAATGTAAGTTGAGAATATTTCTTTACTTATGTCAACCTGAATTTTCCCAACCATGTTGATGATGTTATTTTCTTTCTAGATATCTCCCAAAGTTTTTTTTTATCAATTATAATGGTTATTTTTTAATTGAATTATTAAGATTATTTTTTTCTCTATTGTTGGTCATTATTATTTCACACAGGTAGAAATTTTCCATCCATATCATATCAAGGAGACTGTTTTTGAACAAGTTGTAATTAACATCTATTTTAGTTATTTTTATATATGTTAATGTCACCAATGTTTTTTATTTTATGTTGATGTAACCAATGTAGTTATTTTTCTATGATTGATACCTATGTTAATTTTTTCTCAAAAGTTAGTTAGAATTTTTTCTTAAATTGAAACTTTTGATAAATATTAATTATGATTTTTTTTTTACTGGAGAAGTTTTTCTACTAAAATAGATCGAAAATTCAATCCACAACCTCAAATAAAATAATCTTACCAATGTAAATGAAGAAAAAATATTATTAACTTGAGTTGAAAAAAATCTTAGTGAAATTTATTTAAAAATAATAAGAACTAACATCAACAGAAAATATCACCAGTTAATTTTTAAATTATTAAATATTTTTAATATTTAAAAAATATTTAATAATAATTGAAATATTGTATCTATATTAAAATATTAAAATTTATTAAATCAATTGTTTTCTTCGAATAAGACAGTTCAATTTGTTTTAATTGTATAAAGAAGCCAGTGATGTATAGAAAACAAAACATACTGTATTATAAGGTTGACGTGGCAATACCTCAATTAGAATGAATATAGCAAAGGTAAGTACGAATCACAACTAAATGTTATATAACTATTTTCTGTTATAAAATCATAACAAAGCAAGATAGGTCAAAGCTATTGAGAATGCCTATAAATATAGGCTCAGTCACCTCAAACAAGGTACTTCAAAACTCTCACTTAAATTACCTGCACTCTCCATCCAATTCTAACTTGAACGTTGGAGTGCCTGCAGAACATGTTGTTGCTGGAGCTAACCGGTCCCTTGCGATAACAACCACTGAAGACATTATTGTTACTAAAGACATTGTTGTTGCTGGAGCTAACCGGTTCCTTACGATAACACGTACTATTTCATTGTTGTTACTGAAGACATTGTTGTTGCTGGAACTAACCGGTTCCTTGCGATAACACGTACTATTTCGCATGAAATACACGAATTCGTATTTTTTCAGCAATCAACACTGAGCACAAAATAATGATAAAATCATGTAACATATTTTTTTGATGGATTTTAATGATATCATATGATAATTGATATTTGATGATGAAATAATTATCACGTCATCGCTTGATAGCAATCAGATGATAGAAATTAAAACGTTAATGAAATAAAAATTCAAAGACTAGATTTGAATTTGGAGATTAAAAAAATAAAAAGAAAGTCAAGAAATAAAAACATGGTAAATCCATGATTAAATATGATTGAATTAATTACCATCACATTTGATTGAATTAAATTTGATTATATGAGATACTTCATAAGATATAATTTAACAAATTATAATTGTATTTGATTAAACTGATTTTATTAGATAAAATATATGCTTAGATTTATTTTCAAATTGAATGAAGGTAAGAGTCAAGTCTTAGATTCTATAAATAGTTTAACTTGACAATTGTTAACACTAAACACATTTTCATTGTCAAGAGTAGCCAACCATTTTTCTATATATAGCGTTGCCTAACAACTAAATAGAGTTTTTTTCTTATCTACTCAAGTTTTAAATTATAATTACAATTTTAAAATTATATATCTTGCTTTTAAAAGTTGTCAAATTCAAAACCTCAACAAAAATATTCTTTATTTTAAAATTATATTTAAGGATAATATGTCGGTATCTGTGTTGTGCTTACTCATTGGAGTTCTTTGTAAGAAAAATCATATACTTGGATTAATATGCATATATATATATATATATATATAAAGTATATATGAATCTTTATTTAAAAATATGTAGAACCACTATTCAACTATTATACTCAATTATGTTCACACTTATTGTATTTAAGCGTAGAAAAGACAACACACACTAATTTTTTATCATGATGGATTTCTATAATATGTAAGTAATTATATATGAACGAGATTAGTTTTTGATCTCATGCATGGGGAGAGGAGGAAAAAAAAAGAAGACTGAATGATTTGTTTTGTTAGCATAGGAGGCTTCTGACGACTTGAATAGAGAAGGTGTGCCATTTTTCAACTTAAACACGCAATTGGTATATACACAAATATAGAAAGAGAGAGAAAGAATTGAAAGGGTTTGCATGTGAAAGCCTCCTGAGCCAACAAACATTCATTTTCACAAGTCTCTTTCTCCAAACTATGATTCCATATGCAACTCAACATCTTAGTCTTCCATTAACTGTTCATCCTCTCCATTCAAGATTCACAGCTGTATATTACAACTCTCCGTCATTTCATTGTAAAGAAGAGTTTGAGATTCCTTTTCTTTCAAAATTTAAAATCATTAAACTAATTCCTCAAATGATTAGGAATAACAATGTAGGACAAATGATGTGAAATGAGTTACAAGTCCATTCACACCTCCTAAAAAAATACTAACTCCACGTATTTAAGTTTATGAGTTCATATAAATCTACTTTTTATAACATATCAATTAAATATGTTAGAAATTTCATATCAATTAAAGATAAATTTTTTAATAATATATAAGTAAATGTAAATTTTACTTTATATATTAGTTTTTTAATATTAAGTTAGATTTAAAGTTCATTTTTTAACATGATATCAAAGTCATCTCAGAATTTATTTTAACAAAGTTGTTAGACCTATCAGACTATCCTTAAATATATAGTTACATATACGAGTTGAACGATCTAGATAAAAAGAAAGTCTTTAATATATAAGTAGGTAGAAGTCTTACTTTATAAGTCATTTTTATAAAGTTAAATTAAGCTTAAAGTCTTCTTAAGACTCATACAAGCTAAAATATAAGTTGGTTAATTTCATCTACAATCTAACTTTTTAATATTTTATTATTATAAAGTTTAATATAAATGGTGAGTTTGTAAGTATAAGATTTTATGTTGTGATTCACTTTATTTTTTATAATATATTTTCTTATTTATTTGTAATAAATAATAAACTATTAGTTTTTAAAATTTATTTATAATTATTATATTTTTAGTAAAATTTTATTTTTATATAATACTCAAATTTAGAAATGAAAAATTATATTTCTAAATTTTTTTAAATCTTGCAAGACTCCATTAGCCTGCAGCTTAGGTTTTACTTTTCTGTGGAGTGATTTTACTTTTTCTTAAATGCATGTTTAGAAAATTGAACATCTGTCAGCATGCTTACATTAAACTATCTGTTGTCCAACTGGGTTACGTATTATTGGTACATACATACGAGTATAAAATACGTCATGTGTACGTGCGTAATACATATATATAAAGACGAAGAGTCAAATATGAACGTAAATACTACACAACTGCGTGCTCTGCCAACCTATCACGCGCCTTGCCAGTGTTTGACCACCGCCTAATGTATCTTTATTCATCACTTATTATTACAACATAAAATAAGTAAAAAATAATAGGAAAAAAATGTTTTTTTTGTTCCAAAGAATAAGAAAATAAAAAACATTTTTAAGTTGATATATGTTCAATAAATATCCATGGTTTTCTGTTCTTTAAGTAGAAAGTTTGAAGTTAAATTCACCTTCTTATTTTTTTTTTTTCATTTTTTTTTTATATATATATATATATATATATATGGTTTCAATCAAACTTTCAATTTTCTTCCTTCTTCCTCTCTCATCACGTCTAAGAATGTTACCCTAATTTCCCTTCATTCTTTGACTTCATTGCTCTCTATAATATAATGGTCCAAACATCCTTGACTAAACTTGTAATTCACAATAGGAAATGCATATTATATATGATAAGAAGTAGTTTCTAAATAACTTGGTTTCTTTTTTTAAAGTATTTTCATTTAATAGCCTCATGTTCAAGTGACATAAGATTATTTTAGATGATAAAACTTTTACTCCAATGTTTAACACAATTATATAACTCAAATGATTAAGTTGGAACAATTTCCTACCAGTTGATTTACGCGCTTGATTGTACATATAAGTTAATTTATTATTATCAATTCATACTTTACAAGAAGGGCACGTGCATCTAGCTAGTCTACATTAGGCAAGAAATTAATCTCACAGGCTATTTATAAATAACAAATTCTAGGTTCATTCTCTTAAACCCTTTTTCCTTGTTTTGGCTTGGTTTTCTTCCTCATTGCACACATCAAAAGACAACAAAAGCATAATCTTGATCCTCTGGTTCTGGTTTGTGAGTATTGTGCATATCTTCTCAATGGGGGGTACCTCACCTTGTGCTTCTTGCAAGTTGCTCAGACGCCGTTGCTCCAAGGAATGCATCTTTGCTCCTTATTTTCCTTCTGATGACCCTCGCAAGTTTGCCATTGTGCATAAGGTCTTTGGTGCTAGCAATGTCAGTAAAATGCTACAGGTATTTCTAACTTCCCTACCCTTCTTTCTCTCTTTCTTTCTGTACTGTTTAAACATTCTGTGTAAAATCTGAGGTTTTCTGCGAGTTTCACTCCAACTAACCCTTCTTTCTCTTTAATCCCTACAATATTGATTTTCTAGATGCATGTGTGTTGCAAGAAACTACTCAAAATAAAAACAGTTCAAAAGTTTATAAAGTTTTCAGTTATAATCTCCAAAGTTTGTATTCTGATTGTTAATTATTTTTACTCATTTATCCCTTTTTAAGTTGATAACAAACAGGACATGAGGACATGTAATTGATTTGATTTCATCTAAATGTAGTCTCTTTCCACAAAACTGTTGATTTCAATGTATAATAAGTAATGGGGTGTCATCTATTCAATATATTCACATAAAAAAAAAAATCTTCATCCAACCCTCTGAAGTGGTTTGATTAATTGTTTACTAGCATGCATTGTTCTTACTTCACTACACCTTCTAGAAATGGACAAGCTAATCTTTACCTACAAACTTGATTTGGAGCATATGAAACTTAAAAAGAATTAATTTATGTATTTTTCTATATATTATAATTAGTTTTAAAAAAATCATATTATTTTTCACTTAAGAATAAGTTTATTTTATTCTTTGAGAAATTCTCATAAAAAATAACTCCAACACAATGATCCATAATGGACTAGGTCTATCATCTACACCAAATCATGTGTGTAGGTAAAAATGTCCACAGATATGTGTGGTTTTTTCTTATAGTGATTAGGTTTTTTCTTTTTTGTGTGTGTGCAGGAGCTTCCAGTTCATCAAAGAGGAGATGCTGTGAGCAGTTTAGTTTATGAGGCAAATGCAAGAGTGAGAGATCCAGTGTATGGATGTGTTGGAGCCATATCATACCTACAAAACCAGGTTTCACAGCTGCAAATGCAGCTTGCAGTGGCTCAAGCAGAGATTCTATGCATCCAGATGCAGCAACAAGAACCTACCTTAACCACACAAGTAGATCAAGATCACAAATCACTGCTCCTATCAGTAAACAATAACTATGAAATTCTTCCTCAGTATCTTAACTTTCCTTCATCCTCTTCCTCCTCTTCCAATGTGTTCCAAGACCCTCATGAGCCTCTCAAGAGAGAGTCTTTTTGGACTTGAGTTTACCAATATTCAATGGATTCAAACTGTTACAAAAAATGTTTTGTTTCAATTTCAACCATTTTGTTTGTCTAGTCAGAACATGCTTTTTGTCTCTTAGTGCACCTTTATTTTATCTTATTCTTTTTGTTCACACATGCACCTAGAAATCAAGGGGGAGAGAAGAAAAAAGCTGAACATTAATTAAGGGTGAGATATTAAAATTGTTAATAGAAGAAAGTGTGTTCATATAGTTTTTTTATAGTAGAAAGAAGGAGAGGATGAGATGGGAAAAAATGAGAAGAATTAATATGAATGTGGTGACGAGTGAAATGATATTATAAAATATTGTATAAATAATAAAAGTTTCAACATAAACAGAAACATGCAGAATGTACGGGTCAACTTATGCATGTGCAATTTGTCTTACAGTTGAAGTTATTATAATTATTATATTGAAGGAAGCTGCATGAAAGAGTTTATTTTATAAGTTATGTGATCATATGAAAAGGTTAAACCAAATTAAAGAAAAGTTTGTATTAGTTAGATTCAACAGGTAACTTTTAACTTTTCAATGAGGGGAGTCTCTAACTTTTTAATTAATTTTGTGGTTTTTTTTATTATTTTCTATTTCTAAAGTAATAATTGTACTATAGTATTTTATTCTCATGTGAATGTCTTTATCTGTTAATAAAGAAATATTCTTTTCACATTATTAAAAGACAAATGTTCATGTTGAGCATAATTTTTTCATTAGAAGTTAGTAATGCTTGACCTGTCATTCTAGTTTAAGGGATGGAATCTTAGAAAAAAAAATATTAGAAATCTGCACCATTTTAGTGTGATCTTCAATCCTATACCTATTTGAAATAAATTTATAAAATTATTCATAATAGACTACTTTCTTTATGTAATTTCAAAACAAATTTAGTTCGGGCAGATACTGAAAGAATTCTACGAAAGAAAGATTATTCTTCGTAGTTGTTTTTTCACATTGACTTTGAGCTTACAATGCATCATGATTATTGAATAATATTAATTTTTCTGTAATTTGTTTGTGTTTAATAATTAATAAAAAATATATATTAGTATAAATATTCAATTAAGATTATACTAAGATAATTATGATTATTACCATAAAGACTTAAAAAGGCAAATAATTTAATATTTATTTAATTTTTATACGCAGACAATGTAAAATTTACAATGTCTGTTAATAAAAGAAAAACACATGGTAGAAATATTTTTAAACTAATTATTAAAAAAGTTAGCAAAATTATTATACATGGTGTTTTTTTTATTCATTACTATTGTAAAAATCACTCTTAGTGTATGATAGAATTTGTTTTTCTATAAAAATAAGTGGTGTTATAATAAAGTATTCATACACACTACAATTAGTTTAATTTAGTAATAGATAATCACATTTTACAAACAAATAGTACACAATATGAATAAATTATTTTATTACTTGTAGGAGAACTAAATGGGATTCTTAATTTTTTGTTTTTTTGCACAACAAATTTGATTCTTAATTAGATTACAAAAGTGGAAACACAAGGACTAAAAATTCACAATCATTGTGTCATGTATACTATTTTTATTGTTTTATAATATATGGACGTGTCGACCAATTCAACATCTTCTGAACCTATCAAGTTAGAAATATGATGGATTAAATACTAGAAGGTAGGGTCAGCACATGGATGTGTTTATAAAACATAATCACTACATTTGAGTTAATTGTTTTTGTAATAAGAATTTAATAAGAGAGAGGATAAAATCCTTAACTAAAACAATTAATGATATTTTAAGATATATATATATATATATATATATACACATTTACGAGTAGTACTTTTTTTTAGTTCAAGTACACAATAAAAGAATTAATCTCCCCGAATATAAAAAATGATTTAAATTACTAATTATTTCATGCTATCCAAATTTGTAATCACACACGTAAAATATCAAAGTAAATGACATATTTGAACAAACTTCACTATAGACATTTTTAAAAATAATAGACATTTTTTAAAATAATAAAATTAAAGAAAATGAAGTGAGTTTGTTCGTAAGATAAAACTAATAATTTTTTTAATATAAAAAACTTTCACAAATTTATTATACACAAAATCATTTTAATGTATTAAAAAATTATTTTATTTCCTTTCATTTTCTCCAAAGAGATAGGTTTTACGAATAATTTATTGAAACATTCCTTAATTCAAAATTAGTATTTGATTTTCGCCTTGTTTATCTCGTGTTAGTTTTCTCACTTTCTTTCTGATTCTAGCTCTCGATATAGTTGCTTAGCTTTGAACTTTGAGGAATTAATGTCCAATTGAAGTGACAATGGGAATGAAAAAAAAAAATTGAGGAAAGGAACAAAAATAGTCAATATGATGTCTTCATTTCAACTCATCTAACATTACTTTTTGTCAAAAACACACATAAGACTTTTGGTTCCTGTGACCTAATAATCACCACACATGTTAAATAAGATTTTAGTTGTTTCTTATGATCCTAAGTATAGTTTCATTATTCTATAGGAACAATTAAAGTTGGCCATATTATTTATTTAAAATAATTTGAATTAATAATACTATTTTTTTATTATTTAAAAAACATTACACAAAAATCCCTAACATATCACATTAATTTTCTTATTTGTTTGAAGAACATTATATCGTGTGTTAGAATAACATAAAAAAAAAAAAAAAAAAAAAAAAGTCTATGTAGTTTCACTAAACTTCTTGGGGTTTTTCTTAAGAATCAAAATATTATTGGATTAATTTTAGCCTTGCTAATACATTGATCCCAAAGTATTAGTACACTTCTACTAACAAAATTAAAATACATGTAAAAGAATTAATACACAAATAATGGGAACCATCCACAAGTAGTTATATACATCATCTTTAAGTGTATGAATGTAAGGCATAAAGATATGAAGCTATCCTCTTTAGAGCAGTCAATAATAGACTATGTTTTATGTGTTTATGTAGGATGATAATAATTTATAATTTTTATTTAGGTTAAATAATTTTTTGGTTTGCTTGGGTTTTTAATTTTGATCCTTATTTTTTTTTTATTACTTAGTTCTTGATATTACCAATTTAGTCTTTATAAAATTGGGAATTTATTAAGTCTCTCACATTTTACAACTCAAAATATGAGAAGTTATAGTTACCACTACCATAAACCTTGTATTAAGATATATTTAGATAAATACCTTTCCATTGAAAAAGTACATATTATGTGTTTTTTTTTATAAATAAGAGGATAAATAAATATAAATTATGCTTTTATATGATTTATGAATTGTTTTTATAAAAATATTGTAAGATCAAAAATCGGAAAAAATTATAAGAGTATGAAAACAAAAATAACTTATATTATAGGATTAAAAATTATCATGCTCATGTGTGTAGGTGACTGCTGTAATTAGTGTTCCTTCTTTGTTTATACGTCGCCCAAAAAAACAAAAATAAAACCCAATCAAGTGAAATGTTCAAAGCCCATATAAAACCCAAAACAAAAGCCTCAACCAAAAATTGTTTTCTAAAGTGACATTGCATTTTGCACCCCATATAGTGACTTTGCAACTCATAAAAATTGAACTTTTAATTCTACCCTTTCAAAGTATGAATTTTAGATTTTGTATCATACTGTAAATACATTTCAGAATACAAAATCTCAAATACATTAATACGTTCGAGAATTCATATTTTGAATTATATTTATAAATTCAGAAATACACATTTACAAATTTCAAAATAAATTAATATACTTCAAATTACATATTTCAAAAATACATTTTTTAATTTATAAATATATTTTTTAATTTCGATATATTCTTCTAGAATATACACAAAACTTTAAAATAGATTGTCCAAAAATAAAGTTTTTTATAAATCTAAATCAAAGTTACTTTTTAAATTTCATTGTCCTTTCTAAATTTTATAGGTACTTCAACTATAAAGTTGCAGGAACATAGTGGACCATGCCTTGTGTTTCCTCAGCAAGGCAATCTATTCCTTCAACACTCACATCATAGCTTATTTTATCGTATTATGATATATGAGATTTCAATTTCTTCTAATGTTTTCTCTCGCAATTTTTATATGTTAGCAGCTAAGAGTGGGTTGAAAATTTTTTATTAGGTAAAAATAGTAAAGTAAATATTATATAAGTAACAAAACTACAAATTAATTATTTTAAAAATTTTAAGCTAGAGGTGATTTTTAATTTTTTTTCATATGAATTTGTTTGTAATTCATTGATGTCAAAATTTCGTTGGTGTATCTCACAAACTTCTCATATTATTTAATTAACTTAAGTATAGTTTTTTAATTAAATTATGTAATTCTAATCTTTAAAAGATTGTGACAGACCAACTACTATAAACAGTACTCTCTCGTCATTGTAAAATCTACGTTTCAACTCTTTAATCTCTAAATTTTGAATAACTATTTAAGTGTAAAAGAATCTTTTGCATGTATTTTTATATTCCGATCCAAGACCTAAAACCAAAGAATGACACACGAGATTTATTAGAAGATACAATAACACCGAAAAATCCCTTCTTACTCCATTCAAGATCATAAATGAGATTTATAAGTACTTCCACATTAATTTCGATCGAGACTTAAAACTTAAAAAACAAAGACGAACAGTGTGAGATCACAGAAAATCCTATTTAGTCCATACAAAATCTCAAATGATGGTGAAATTTTTTCAGTTGTAAACTTAATAAAAAAAAATTCAAGTCTTATGACATGATTTTAATAATTTACAAAAAATATCTAAGGGCGATATTGACACTCTTTTTCGAATTCAAATAATGGTTAGTGCTAAGAGTGATTAAAGCCCAACCACTCAAATGGAATATTGGTTGGTGCTAAATGAGAGCCCTAACAGTGTGAATCACTCATCAGATCCATTATAGTACGAGAAAAGTTAAGCTGGTTTCTGTATTAGATGCGTATTTTTTGTCTTTATTTTTATATTTATATCAATATATATTTTTACATTAAATTTGTCTTTACTGTTTTTACGATAATATTTTTTATTAAAAAAATATACAGATTCTTATATAATAACACGGTGGATCCATCATCCTAGAGTAAAAAAATCAAGAATAAAATAGAAAAATATAGGGTCAATAAAAAAGTTAAAAAAGAAAATATTCATTGGCCTAGTGTAAGCCAAGTGTAACGAAAATTGCATGTCAACAGTAACAAGACAGTGATTGCATATACCTTTGTCCTACCAACTGAAAGCAACGTCCTGGCACGTGAACTGACACCAATTTCCATTATATCTGGTCTAGTCTTTTTAAAACGACACGTTTCACTTATTACTTACACGTGTCTAATTTTTCACCATGTGTTGTTTGCATAAATTATCTTATATGTGATTTTTATCAGACATTTGGACCTTGTATGCTATTCACTAGACCCACGTAACTTTAGAGTCATTATATCACAATTTAATTTCTTGTCTATTAACCTGTGTGATATCACAATTTAATTTCTTGTCTATTAACCTGTGTGATTTAGGAAACCTTTTATTAAGCAAATTTTATCATAATTTGGACATCTTAGGTTGAATTGTTATTAAGGTTAGACCTTTAAACTTTATAAGTCAAACTAAAGATTTTAATGAGACATGGATGAGAGTTGAATGAAGATATACTTAAAAATAACGTTCTATCGTTTAAATTAGTAAAATATTATAAACATATTGAATGTAAAATAATAGTATAAGTAAATACAAGTTCAACTCTCTTTACAAAATGCGATTATACAAACTTTTATAATTTTCATTTATCAAATATAAGGTATTAAATAAAATATTATATTTTTTCCTATATATATTCACTCACTTTTTCTTTTTATCTCTCTCTATGTACATTACAATATATATAATAAACAAAGTATATTTAAGTTTTAAGATTTATCTTCAAAGTAATTATCAACAAATTCCTCTTACAACTAATTAATTCATTAAATCAAGTTATAGACTAAGTTCATCGTATATTATAAATAATAATATATTATATTTTTTTCTATCATATTCATTCATATAAATATATATATATATATATATATATATATATATATATTATTATTATAATATATAATAATAATAATAATAATAATTGAATTTTTAAGATTTATCTCAAAACAATTATAAAAAATTCATTTTACAACTAATTAATTTATTAGATCAAAGTCATATATTGAGTTCATCATACAAGTAAAAATTCTAATTTGCAAAAGTCAATTTAAAGTAATGGAATTTTCTTTAAAATATTTTTTATAAATTGTTCGTATTGTACCCACCTTAAAAATTATTATATTATCATTTATATATGTAGGGTTTATTGTCTTGTCATTTAGATTATTTTCTTATATCTCAAAATATTTATCAATTAATTATAATAATTTTATTATATACAAGTATTATTAAATAATTATTATCAATTCACATGTATTTTATTATATTTGAAACATCAATCAAACATTATACATAATCAAATATAGACAATTTATAAAAATTATACCTAAATTTAAACACTCACACACACGTAGATTATATTATAATTGTTTAGTGTATAAGTACTTATAATCATAGTAGATACTTGACCACCTTGTTGATATGGTAGGATTATTTTTGATTCTATTAAAATATGGTCTACCTCATTATATCTTAAAATATGTTTCTAATATTCCTTATCGGTTTTTCATTATCTAATATTTTAATTTATATAATAATTGTTAATAAAACCTCTAATATTTTAGTTTATATAGTCATAGTTAATAAAACCTGTAATTTCATTGAATCGATTCTCGACACTAAACATATTATACCTTCTTAGTATCATACATCTTATCAATATATCTCTACTTAGAAATAACATGTAAATGTGAGTCTTAACTTTATTTGTACATTTACACAATTTTTGTTAATACTTTATTTATGTAGACTTTAAACAAAATTAAACCACAATTATCATGTGAACTAAAACAAGGAGGGTAAGTCCGTCTTTTCATGTCTAATCATGTTGCAATAAACCAAATTCCTATTTCGTCCGTGCACGACCCTCTATAAAACGTTGGACTATGTAGACCTTAAGCACCATAGCTGAAATAACTGCTAAACCCAACAAGTAAGCATCACAATGTCGAAGGTGGTTTGCGTCACCGGAGCCAGCGGCGCCATAGGATCATGGGTGGTGCTCCTCCTTCTCCAGCGTGGCTACACCGTCCACGCCGCCGTCCAAAATATCAGTTAATTAAACCCACTTATATTTATTATTAACTATTATTGCAAATATCGTTATTACCAATCTTCTCTCCCTCACAAACACAGAAACACACACTTATTTGTATAATTTGAACAATGATCTAAATTTTGATGCTGCGAAAGTAACTGGGATTTGACATGCATCATTAATGCGGTAATATAAAAGGCAAAAAAGTATAATAAATTGTGTATTTGTAGAAAAAGTGATAATTTGTTTAATAATAACGTGGAATTTGCGGAAAAAATATGCACTTGCAGAGGATGAAAAGGAGACAAAACATTTGGAGGAAATGGAAGGAGCTAAGAGCGGTCTCCGTCTCTTCCAAATGGATCTTCTTGACTCCGACTCCATCGCTGCCGCACTAAAGGGTTGCTCCGGCGTAATCCACCTCGCATGTCCTAACATCATTGGCCAAGTCCAGGATCCAGAGGTTCTAATTTTAGTAAACCACTTCCAAATTACATTGCCAAATAATTTTTTTTGGATTTATTTTTGGTTAAAGTTTTTACAAAATTAAGTTTAATTTTAAGCACTTAATTGAATTACACAACCTTTCTTAATGTTATAGTGATTACGATTTGGTTGGTTACAAGAATACAGAAGCAGATACTGGAACCGGCGATACAGGGAACGGTTAATGTGCTGAGGGAGGCGAAGGAAGCAGGGGTGGAGCGCGTGGTGGCCACGTCGTCGATCTCCTCCATCATGCCCAGCCCTAATTGGCCAGCTGATAAGATCAAGGGAGAAGACTGTTGGACTGACCTTGATTACTGCAGGAACAAGGGGGTTTGTTCTGTATTATTTTTTTTTCAAATTATTTATTACGAAATTTAATTATAGTATTTATATATTCTGTGAAAAATAGTAAAACACTAATTTATTTATATTGATGTAGAAGGGTTAAATGACATTAACCATAGCCTTATCCTTAACAGTGGGGAAGTTATGATCACAAATTTGTAAATCTTTTTATCTGAGGGATATTTTGTTTGCAATAAATAAGCTTAGAAAAAATATTTGCTTTTGGAATAGTTTATGAATGGATATAAATCATATTTTATAATTTGAAATAGTTTATGAGTAGATATAAATTTTATTTAAAATAAGTTAGTTTTTAAAATTAAGTCAAACTTAAAATTTTATTTTAATATGAGTTTAGTGGGATTGTTAGGTATATATAGTTCCACATAATGTGAGAAGAAGGTGTATTCAAGATTTGACATGGACTAGAAAAAAATATTTTAATAAATGTTTTAAAATCTATCTTTTATATTTCAAAAAATTAAATATTTAAGACAGAATTAAATATTGTTTTCACGAGGATTTTGTATTATGTTAGAAAAAGTGAGAATGAAGATAACGTGTTTGATGAATTGAGTGGTGCAGTTGTTCTATCCTATTGCAAAGACTCTGGCAGAAAAATCAGGGTGGGAGTTTGCAAAGGAGACAGGTTTTGATGTGGTGATGATAAACCCTGGCACAGCATTGGGCCCTCTCCTTCCACCGACCATCAATTCAAGCATGGCTGTGCTTGTTAGTGTTCTCAGAGGTTTGTTAAAAACTGAAATGAGAGATTTGAGAAGCATGCACATAATATGTATGATACTATGACGTCTTATCTCAGGTGGGACAGAGACATACGAGGACTTTTTCATGGGAATGGCTCACTTCAAAGACATAGCAATGGCACACATTTTGGCACTTGAGAACAAGAAAGCATCAGGAAGGCATTTGTGTGTGGAATCTATTCGTCACTTCAGTGATCTTGTGGAGAAAGTTGGAGAGTTATACCCAGAATACAATGTGGCTAAGTGAGTGTTTCTTTTCTCATAAACCAGTGTCTAGTTTGAAAAAGAAAACATTTTCATTACATCCTTCTGCTGTTATATAATTTCAAACTGAACAAATAAACTTCTCAGCAGCACTAGTCTTCTATCAATTATGTATGTTGAACTCTAATAATCAAAATTTCTTTGCTTATAGGTTGCCAAAAGATTCTCAGCCAGGGTTGTTGAGGGCAAGTGCAAAGGAGGCATCAAAGAAGCTGATTGATTTAGGTCTAGAATTCACTCCTGCTGACCAAATTATCAAGGACGCAGTGGAGAGTTTGAAGAGCAAGGGTTATATCTAACTTCTATGCTTCTGAGTGAGACTTTCTGCACTGTTACAAGTGGTGATGGCATTAATTAATATTATTTTTCTGCCATTGCTTTCTACTCATTCTCATGTCATTTATGTTTTTACTTTCATTCATGTGCTTGGAAGTTGTATCTGCACTCTAAAATAAGAGTCACTTGTAACAGAGCATCTTTAATAACATATCATTGTTGGAATCTAATTTTAAAATAGGGGTGGAGTGTTGAAAATGAAAAAAAAAAATGACTAAAAATTTTGAAGCCGTGAGTAAAGTTTTTTTTACAAATTGAATAAATAATATTTTCTATTAATAACATAGTTCTAAAAAGTCAATACACTAAACTTTTTGTAATGATTTGTGTCAGGATTTAAGATAAGATTTTTTTTTTACAGAAAGAAAAATAAATTATTAAAAAAATTTATGCAAAAAAAAAAAGATCCAGTCATTTATATCCCCGGTCAAATTCGCGCTGTTGAATTACTATAACTTTACCGGATATAAAAATCTGAATTTTATTAATTGTTTACTTTTCTATTGTGTAGAAAGCTTAAGTTTTTGAATAATATGAAACTTATACAGAATTTATTAATATGTTTTTTTCTTCTAAAATTTTCTTGTGTCAGCTGCTTGTAAGTTGGGTAAAAATAGTGTAAGACCCAAATCTATATAAATGGGGTGTTTACAGTCAATATTTTTTTTAAGAAAAAATTATAGAATCTTAAAGAGTGTTTGGTTTCTATCCAAAAAATAAAATGTGGTATGGTGGATTATACCTTAGCCAATTAAGGTCAAATAAGGTTAAATAAAGGGAGACAAGTATTTTTCATAGTTATTGGAAAAAGCAATGTGAAAGGCATATAGTAATTAATTTAAAAAAAATATCAAATAATTTGAAATGATTTCTCGTATTGGAAACATTAATCTCTTTCGCCTGAAATATGTTTTTTTTTAAGGATCACAATACATGCCTCATCTAGAATCGTGCGTATAATCTTTTTTTATCTTCTTTTATTGTATGATTATGATATTTAAAATATTATAATTTTGAAATATAATTAAGTATAAATATAAATATAAAATACAATTAATTTTTTCAGAAAGCTTTTTTTTTCACTTAACATCTGTGAAGTGTTAGGATAAAATGTTATTTCTTGTTTAGTTTTTTTTTAAATAAAGTAAAAATGATTTCTTTATATAAAGCTCCAAAATGCTGATAACGAAATATTGTATATAGTTATATAAATAATAACATTTCTATGTAAAAGAATCATAATTAAGAATAATTTCTCAAAAGGAAATATGTATATTAATTAAAATAATTTTCATCTGATTTTTATTTTTTATTATTATTATTATTATTATTATTATATTGTATATTATAATTGCATTTTTTTAAAAAAGTTACCAATTAATTTACATTTTTAAGAAAAAATTAATAAATACCGCAAATAATGAGATATCATTTTCCTCTCTTATTAAATTCAGAAAAGATGAGTAGCAATTAGGTGAAAATAAAATTAATTGATAAAATAACTAATTATAAAATAATTAATTATACATCTTACCACTTAATTATTTTTCTTTCATAAAATTTATCATAATTTATTTTTACTATTTTTCCATCACATTTTTTAAATTTCTTATATATTTTATCAAATTTTTATATCTAAAACACTTCTAAAAAGAAGATATGATTATTCGAATCAATATCATACTGATATCTCTATATCCCACCTTCTTCAGGATATGAAGAACAATCAATTTCAGAAAATGAAATAGAAAACCTACTAGATAATATCAATCTAGAAGAATGGTATAAAATCGAAAATAAAATTTTAGAAAATTCCGAGATATTAGATAGCTCAGATAATAAATCTGAAATATCAACCCACAAAGGATTTATGGCTGGCGAAGAAAGCGTATCAGGTGTGTATAATGAGTCCTATGACTATCACACAGAAAATTATAATCTAGGATTCCCTCCTAGAGAAGAAATTTTAACTCCCTTTGATAATTCAAAAGGAGAAAATATAAAATCAAAAGGAAAAAGGATTCCTATAGAACCTTCTTTCAATATGCCAAACCTATTACTCAACATAGGAGGAGTAGACCCCCAACTACTAACAAATTACATTGAACAATGGGCTTCAGCTGTAATTAGAAACTATAAAATACATCATGAACCCCAGGTTAATGATAGTAATGAAATGATCTCTAGGGCAGAAACCTACCTAGGAGATATAGCAAAAGCTTGCTGGGAATCGTTTAAAAAGACTCACCCAGATATAATAAAAAATAATCTGGTAGAACCAGGACCAAATATTTACAATTTCGTAAGCTTAATACAAAGATTATTTACAGCCCAATCTGTAAATGACGGAAACACAATTAGACAAAAAATTTACTTAGGAAATCTAGAAAGATTATCCATAAGTTATTTTGGCAATATAAAAGAATTTGTCCAAGATTATCTAATGTACGCTGCTACTGCTGGTGGATTCTTAGATAAGACATTAGGTGAAAAATTGTTCCTAAAACTCCCAGGAAAATTAGGACAAAAAATAAGAGATAGCTGGAATGATGAGTTAATAGAACCAGCAATGAACAATTTAACAGTAAGAATCCAACACATTATGAAAGTAATGGAGGATACCTGTACAAATATAGCTATTAATAAACAGCTAAAAATAGCAGATGTCGACATCTGTAAACAAATTTATACACCCCGACAGTATAATAAACAGGTCAGAAGAAGAAAACCGCAAAATAAACCACCTCCTAAGAAAAGGCAACAAACTAGGAGATATTCGGTTAGGAGTTCTAACGCCAGAAAACCTACCCTGAATAAAGAAAAACATGTAAGAAAAGTCAGAAATGACAAGAACTACACAAAACCTTTAGAGTGTTATGCTTGTAAACAAACAGGCCACTACTCTAGAGATTGTCCCAATAAAGCTAATCTATTCACCAAGGAAGCAGAATTAATAAAAAGCTGTAGGATGAACCTAATTCCTATAGATGAGTCAGTATCTACAGACTCAGAAATTTACTCAGTAATAAGCTGGTCAGATCACACTTCTGAAGAAGAAGATGACCAGAAGGATTACAGAATAATAAACGAGTTCACCAACAATGAATTCGATAACATCTACAAAGTAAACGATAAATATAATAAATATGGTGAAATCTTAGAAGAATTAGGTTATGGCCTGATGAATCTTACAATAAGTCCTGAATCTTGTAACTATGAATTACAATATTTTGTAGGACCAGAACATATACCTTGCAGTAACTGCCATAGGTATCTACATAAAAAGAACAGAGCTCATTGCTCTTTATGTTACAAGAATTTTTGTAAAAATTGTCTAAAGACAAATTACAGAATTAATTTTCCTGAACAAAAGGAAGAAAAAATTATAGATAGTCTGACATTAAGCAGAATATCAAACTTAGAAAATAGAATAAATACTTTAGAAAGTACTGTGAATTTTCTATATGAAAATTACGAAAACTCTTTAAATAAAGAAGATATCCTAAAAACGGACAATAATTCCTCATCAACAGATAAAAACTCTTTAATGGCAAAACAGCAAGATTGTATTCCATTAATCTGCAATAAAAATAAAATCCAAAGCATCAGAATTTTGGTAAAATTAACATTTCCCAAAATAAATAGCCTTGACAAAACAGAAAAAGTAATACAAGCACTAATAGACACAGGATGTACAAATACTACTATTTGTAAGTCTATAGTCCCTAAACAAAATATTACTCAAAGTAATAAAATCATTAAGACCAGAACTTTGTCTGGAGAAATCATGGAAAATGATTTACAGACAAAAAATATCACAATACAAATATCAACAAATTGTGATTTATTCGGAAAAAAAATATTCATCCCAGTTGTTGAAGTAATAAACTTAATCCCGGCCCAAGAAGAAATGATCTTAGGCCTAGATTTCATCCTAAATGAAAATAGGTCGTTAACTATTACAAAAGATTATCTTCTAATATCAGATAATGCCCAAATCTCCCCACTAATTGAAGAATACATATCAGAGTTGCGAGAAAAGCGTGGTGAGACCACCACTGACACAAAAAATTGTCAATGTAATGATAAAGGGTTAGTAATAAGAGAAACCCAAGAAATAGAAAGTCCAATTGATAATAACCTCATGGACTATGAGATATCTTTACAAAGAAATAAGGACTACAATCTAGTTAGGATTAATAAAACAATAACTTTCGATAATATCCAACAAATTATCGACAGACTTAATAAGACTAGTATAATAGGAGAAGATCCTACAAAATATTGGGAAAAAGATCCGGTAATATGTAAACTGGAAATAATAAACCCTGATCTAATAATTAAAACAAAAGACATCCCTTATGGAAACTTCGAACAAGAAGAATGTAAAAATCATATAAAAGCCCTATTACAATTAAAAGTAATAGAGCCCAGTACTAGTCCACATAGAAGCCCAGCTTTTATTGTAAATAAACACAGTGAACAAAAGAGAGGAAAAACCAGAATGCTTTACAACTATAAAAGACTTAATGCTAATACTCAAATAGATGGATACACAATACCATCAAAAGACGTATTAATAAACAGAATTCAGAAAGCCAAATGGTTTTCAAAATTCGATCTAAAATCAGGATTCCACCAAGTCAAAATGGATCCAGAATCAATAAAATGGACAACATTTTCTTGTTCAGAAGGATTATTCGAATGGAAAGTCATGCCATTCGGATTAAAAAATGCCCCACAAATTTTCCAAAGAAAAATGGATAATATTTTTGGAGAATATAAAAGCTTTACTTGTACATACATTGATGATGTACTAGTATTCTCTAAAACAAAAGAAGAACACTACCTTCATCTGAAACAAATACTACATGTATTTGAAAAATATGGTTTAATAATTTCTAAATCCAAAATAGAAATCAGTAAAAACCATATATCGTTTCTCGGTACCGAAATCGGAAACGAAAAAATAAAATTACAACCGCATATTGCACAAAAGATAATTGATTTTCCGGATAAAATGGAAGATATCAAAACTTTAAGATCTTTTCTAGGATTATTAAATTATGCCAGAAATTACATAAAAAACCTAGGAAAATATACTTCCCCTTTGTTTAATAAAACTTCTTTAACAGGACAAAGGAAATTCAATATTGAAGATATTAAACTAGTTAGAAAAATTAAAGAACTAGTTAAAAATCTCCCAGAATTATCATTACCATTAGATTCTGACTACCTAGTCATAGAATGTGATGGATGCGAATTAGGATGGGGAGCCATCTTAAAGAAAAAGAAAAACAAATATATAAATATATCTGAAGAAGAAATCTGCAGATACGCTTCAGGAAAATACCAGGTAAATCCTCAGGTTTATTCCACTTCAACCGACTTTGAGGTAAATGCTGTAATAAATGCTATCAAAAGCTTTAAGTTATTTCTAATAAACAAAACTGAAATAACTATAAGAACTAATTGTGAAGCCATAGTAGCTTATGCTAACTCACAGTTACACAGTGATAAAAAACCTCATAAAAGATGGATACTATTTAAAGAACTAGTCTATCATGATGGTATAAAGGCCACCTTTGAACATATAAAGGGTACAAAGAATGTTGTTGCTGATATTCTGTCTCGTTTTGCAGGTAACAATGAAACCTACAAAGGTGAACTATACAGGGATTAAAGAGAAAATGAAGTTTGGGAATCAAGAGCTTCCTATTCTTACAAATCACTACCATTACCATGGTAGAGAACAAATGAACGATAAGTTCAATGTGTTAGTGGACCACATATGGAATATTCCAAAAACCACTGACCATAATGAAAATTTTGTGGTAACAATAAAAAGGGGTATCATTTGTGCCCTTTACAATTTCTGCAATGCAGACAATCAAGGAGTTCCCCTCCTTACAAAAGCCTCTCCTTCAGGTAAAGGCTATACTTATTTCACTCTGTTGACAGGACCCCATAAAGGAGTTTTCGAAAATTTTGCCGACCTATGCACCGCCAAGGAAGGAATTAAAAATCCAAGGTTCAAAGGATTTTATACCAAAG
>Ga0209700_103608_pt1 | contig 29315 bp, 15 predicted proteins | sample SiratroredBW_FD_187528 | JGI IMG/M metagenome (GOLD analysis project Ga0209700, IMG submission 187528) | Root nodule microbial communities of legume samples collected from California, USA - Siratro red BW (SPAdes) (version 2) | ecosystem: Host-associated > Plants > Roots > Nodule | place: USA...
ACTAATATGAAACAAAATAATCCCATTAGTCACATATGTAAACCACAATCAACAAAACCAAAAACCTTAAATATGGTGTTGAACTTTCTGGTTCGATGAGTATCACTTTCGAATAAACACTAAGTGCTTAGCCCAGTTCAGAAAAGTAGTTCGCGGTGTGCAATTTTGGAACACACACGTGTCTGAGGGGTGAAAGCACTAAGTGGTTCGCTCAGTTCACATAAGTGGTTCGCTGTGTGTAGTTTTGGAACACACAGACTTGTTTGAGGGGTGAAAGAACTAAGTGGTTCACTCATTTGAAATAAGTGGTTCGCTGTGTAGTTTTGGAACAAACAAACTTGTTTGAGGGGTGAAAGCACTAAGTGGTTCGTTCAGTTCAAATAAGTGGTTCGCTGTGTGTAATTTAGGAACACACAGACTTGTCTGAGGGGTGAAATCACTAAGTGGTTCGTTCAGTTCACATAAGTGGTTCGCTGTGTCTACTTTTGGAACACACAGACTTGTCTGATGGGTGAAAGCACTAAGTGGTTCGCTCAGTTGAAATAAGTGGTTCGCTTGGTAGTTTTGGAACAAACAGACTTGTCTGAGGGGTGAAATCACTAAGTGGTTCGTTCAATTCACATAGGTGGTTCGCTGTGTGTAATTTTGGAACACAAAGACTTGTCTGATGGGTGAAAGCACTAAGTGGTTTGCTCAGTTGAAATAAGTGGTTTGTTGTGTAGTTTTGGAACAAACAGACTTGTCTGAGGGGTGAAATAACTAAGTGGTTCGCTCAGTTCAAATAAGTGGTTCGCTGTGTGTAATTTAGGAACACACAGACTTGTGTGAGGGGTGAAATCACTAAGTGGTTCGTTCAGCTCACATAAGTGGTTCGCTGTGTGTAGTTTAGGAACACACAGACTTGTCTGAGGGGTGAAAGCACTAAGTGGTTCGTTTAGTTCACATAAGTGGTTCGCTGTATGTAGTTTAGGCACACACAGACATGTCTGAGGGGTGAAATCACTAAGTGGTTCGTTCAATTCACATAAGTGGTTCGCTGTGTGTAGTTTTGGAGCAAACAGACTTGTCCGAGGGGTGAAAGCACTAAGTGGTTCGCTCAGTTGAAATAAGTGGTCCGTTGTGTGTAGTTTTGGAACACAGACTTGTGTGAAGGGTGAAAGCTCTAAGTGGTTCGTTAAGTTCACATAAGTGGTTCGTTATGTGTAGTTTTCGAACACACAGACTTGTCTGAGCGGTGAAAGCACTAAGTGGTTCGTTCAGTTCACATAAGTGGTTCGCTGTGTGTAGTTTAGGAACACACAGACTTGTCTGAGGGGTGAAAGCACTAAGTGGTTTGTTCAGTGGATCGCTGTGTGTAGTTGAGGAACACACAGACTTGTCTGAGGGGTGAAATCACTAAGTGGTTCGCTCAGTTCAGATAAGTGGTTCGCTGTGTGTAGTTTAGGAACACACAGACTTGTCTGAGGGGTGAAATCACTAAGTGGTTCGTTCAGTTCACATAAGTGGTTCGTTGTGTTGGAACACACAGACTTGTCTGAGGGGTGAAAGCACTAAGTGGTTCGTTCAATTCACATAAGTGGTTCACTGTGTGTAATTTAGGAACACACAGACTTGTGTGAGGGGTGAAATTACTAAGTGGTTTGTTCAATTCACATAAGTGGTTCGCTATGTGTAATTTTGGAACACACAGACTTGTCTGATGGGTGAAAGAACTAAGTGGTTCGCTCAGTTCATATAAGTGGTTCGCTGTATGTAGTTTTGGAACACACAGACTTGTCTGATGGGTGAAAGAACTAAGTGGTTCGCTCAGTTCACATAAGTGGTTCGCTGTGTGTAGTTTTGGAACACACAGACTTGTCTGATGGGTGAAAGCACTAGGTGGTTCGTTCAGTTCACATAAGTGGTTCGCTGTGTGTAATTTTGGAACACACAGACTTGTGTGAGGGGTGAAATCACTAAGTGGTTCGTTCAGTTCACATAAGTGGTTCGCTGTGTGTAATTTTGGAACACACAGACTTGTCTGATGGGTGAAAGAACTAAGTGGTTCGCTAAGTTCAGATAAGTGGTTCGTTTAGTTCAGATAAGTAGTTTGTTCAATAATTTCAAAAAAAATGTACCACATAATAAAACTACGAACAGAAAACCCATCACGAAGTGATCTTTCTGTTATAAGGATGTCATTGGCGTACGTAATGGAAGAAAACATGGAAACCGAAAACCCAAAACACAGTAACAAACCAATATTCTGCATACATGCATAACACACCAAGCATAAAGGATACACATAAACGTAATCTACAACGACGTACAGATCCAAACCAACAACCAAAAAGCACATCAATATTCTGGGTTTCTTGAACATAAAAAAGACAACACATTGAGAGAACCACCAGTAACCATAAAAAGCACACGACGAAATGATTATTAAACATGAACGAAGCACTCATACAAAAACCACCAACAATGTTTCATACCAACAACGGATGAGAGAACATACACAGCTTAGGGTACACAGCACGGTAGGAAACACCACAATGACGGTGGTCTTGCGGCCGGAAAAACGAAGGCGAATCTGTGGGCAGAAGGAACGCGAATCTTGTTGTTTCGTCTGTTCTCTCTCCTTCAGAGGATGCGGGGTTAATGAGTGCAATGAGAAAATGAGATCTGCTTTTCCCTCTCAAATTGTCCTGCATTTTCAGATGGGAAATGACAAAAGCAACCCTTTGCAAAAAGATAAACATGAACCACGTAAGTAGAAAAGAAGTTGGCTTTCTCTTTCTTTGCCACGCGGGACGATAATGCCACGTCGGAATGTCAAATGGAGGTAAGAGAAAAATGAGTGTCAAAGTAACATTTTCCTATTTCTTGTGGCCATTTCGGTTCTTACAAACATTATCTCTGTTTCCATTTCTATTTTTGTTTAAAAAAAAACCTCAAAATGATAATAAAATGACAAAGTTCTGTTGAGATCTTATTTTTATTATGTTTAAATTCATTTACGTATAGCATTCATGAAACCATCACTTTGACCCACTCTTTTCCAAACGATCACTGTTTCTTCTTTCATCAAGTCATCATACACCACACCACCAAAGACAAACCATGCTTCAACACTATTGAAGCCCCAACCAACGTAATGCCCTTAGCGTCAAGCTGCTCCCTCAAACGTAACATTCCTAGCGCCACCAGGTCCTCCACCACTCATTTTCTTCCAAGCATCGTCATCATGCATCTCGCACTGCCCCAAACTGCACCAAGAACCAACATGATAGTCATCATGTAAGCACCTTGCTTCCTTCACATCTCATACATACCACACCATGTTATACCTTCATATTTAACCAAACCTCCATGACTTTCTCAACCTCTATCATAACGGCTTCCGCCAAACCCCATCCACGCCACCAAACCACCTCTATTCGCGCCACTGGCTTTGCCTCGCTTCTATCCGCATCGCCGCCGCTGCCAGCCGAGAGCCATGTCTTCTCCATCATCGGGGGCAACCAAAACAGCCTTGCACTCTCATCGTCGCCGAACCCACACTATCCTTGTGCTCTCATCGTCACCGTTTTACCACCACCATGATGTCACCACATTACTTCACCGCCGCGAGACCCACGCGACCAACAACCACCCAAACTCCTCTCACTTGCTGCATCCCCTCTAATTGCCAAGCCAAGAGCCCCCATCTCACAAATTACCATCAAACAATCTTCACCGTTAACCAATCCCTACCTTCATTAAAGCCTGTTTGTGCCTGTGCTGCTGCCCTGTTATTTTCCTTTTCAAAACCCTAACGTAGTTTAGGTGTAAAAAAGCACCTAGAACGTTCTCTTTTTTAATTGGGCTTGACCCAATTCATTTATGGTTTGGTGATGTAGAAGAATTAATAAAATATAGGTGCAGAGAAAGTGAATGTGGTATTTGAATGAAATAGCCATTTAGTTTTTGTTTGGAGAGAAAACCGTGTGTATGGCCTAATTTTCAAGGCTTGGTAACGTAAGAAATAATAAAAAAGGGGCTGGGGTGATTGAGTGAGACATTGTGGCAGCTTGAATAAAGTTTGTGGAGGTACTGAATTTTTTTTTTTTTAAATTTTGAATTGGCTTTGAATGTAAAAACATTAAAAGGAGATAATAATAAAAAGCCAAATAAAATAGTTTATTTTACTTTATCATTGAACGAGTGTTTGTTTCTTTTATTATTTTATTTTTTATTTGTTTTCTCTTATATTATATCATATCATTTATATGTAATTTTTTTAATAAAAAATAATAATAAAGATTTTTATACTTGATTTTTATTTGTTAAATAAATTTTAATTAAATACTAAATGACCCCGCGCGTCACATGGTGTTTAAATTGAAATTATCGTTCGATTCTTAAAATTTTAAATTCAAAAATATAATAAATAATCATTTCGGTTAAACATCCAATTGATCGCTCGCATCATACGTTGTTTAATCCGAAGTTACTTTGTCTCATAAAGACATTCAAGTTTTAATCCGAAACTTTCGAAATTAGCAAACCATAAATTTCTAAAATATAAAATTTTCTAAAATATAAAAATATAAAACTTTTAAAAGATTAAAAAAAATATCAAACACACAAACCAACAGTTTTCTACCTAGAACTACATAGCCCTGATTTTCTATCACGTATAGAAATACGTAGGAGCAAGGTCGACCCTTGTCGGGTCCTTTAACTTAAAAAATCATTATTTTGTTCTTATTTCTATTGTTTGGGAAAATAAATATTTTAAAACATACACTCATTTTACTTATTTAATTAAAAGGTACTATCGTAAGACGGGCGTTGTGGGGGTGTTAATACCTTCCCCACACGTAACCGACTCCCGGACCTAGATCCGGTTTTCACAAATTAGCCTTATCCTTATTTTTTTTGTTTCTCCATAGTTTTCTATAAAAACTATGGTGGCGACTCCTCTGTTTTGAAAACTTATTAAATTTTTTTTGGATCGTCATTCCCGTCGTGATCTCGGTTGTGACAATAGGTAATCACTGATATTTTGTAAGTTAGGAATCACTTATTGCTTTACAAAACACCTGTGGTCACCCCTTCCTTAACGAGTGGACACCTTGGTTCATGTTATGGCGACTGAAGACAAATGTGTTTATCATGAAAATGACATAAAACAACATACTTTACTTCAACAACCAACGAAAATCAAACCCTAAACCTTTCAGATCCAGCATCCACCAAGAACAGAACTGTTAAACCATCCAAAAGACCTTTTCCATCAAAAACCACATAAAAACCAAACTTCACACGGAAATCATTCGATAAACAAAAAAAAAACATCCTTTTGTATGAAAAAGCAATTAAAACAGCAACCTTTACACGTTTTTCAGACATAAAAAAAACCAACCTTATGCTGACGAACCCTTGAGGTGGACGAAGAGCGCAAAGATGAAGACGAACCTAGAGAGCGAGTTGGCGAAGAGACGTAGAGAGAGAGCTCCAATGCACAGAGACGAATAAAGAGCGAGAGAGTGAGTGGAAGAACAGAGAGTGCGAGAGCCAGACAGTGAGTGAGAGTGCAGATGAGCGAGAGAGCACAGTCGAGAGAGTGAGAGAATGAGAGAGTAGGAGAGTGAGAGTGTAAAAGGCACGAAATGAATTTTTGACTTCTCATATAACGTCACTTTACACGCTGTCTTAAAAAATTATTATTTTTGACACATCAACAGTGTCAAATGAATATCATGTCACGTAAGAATGTCAAAATAACATTACTCTAAAGTCATACCATAAAAAATCATAGTACAAATATGAAATGTATACTTCCGCTAAATAGTTAAGTTCGGACAAAATCTCAAAGATAAGTATACTTAAATTTCGCAGCAAAATTGCCAAGATGAGTTCGGCAAAACTATAAAGATAATTATACTTAATATTTTTTGTAACAAAATAGTTAAGATGAGTTTCACAAAATTCCAAGGATAATTATACATAATATTTTTGCAGCAAAATGGTTAAGACGAGTTCCTTGAAATCCCAAAGAATGTATACTTATATTTTTGCAGCAACGTGGTTAAATAGATTTTGACGAAATCCAGGAGAAACATATACATGATATTTTTGTAACTTGATTAAAGTAGAGTTTGGAAAAAAAATCCAAAATCAAATGCAAACAAGCATTTCTAAGGGTTATCCAACTTAACTCAAGACATGCACAATGGTATTAAAATTCACCTAAGTATACTTTCTTAGATTTTGAAATATCACCTTTGACATTTAATATTCTTTTAAATGTTTTTGCTCTCTTGGCTTAAGATTGGAGGATTGTGAGCTATTATAGAATTTAGAGTGATCACTTATTAAACTAAGTATACGGTTCAAGATTTGAGTCTCCACTTTTTTTAAGACAATTTAATAAGATATGATATAACATTCAAATCTATTTAATAGGTAAATTTCCATGTATTACTAATATATTTAAATCAATATAATACGAATTATGATATTAAAAACATATAATTAATAATAAATGAAATTAGTAAAAACTACAAACAAACCTAATTGATGAACGACAAGATATGCGTAAAGATTAATTAAAAAGGATGCTAGAAAAAATAGAGATAAGTTGATGCTCTGATTAAGAAAAATCTAATAATATTTTTTGACTAGTACAATTAATAAATTGAAGTGGAAAATAATTTTGCCATTTCACCACCCTTTCGGGGGTGCAGGTTTAAAAGATGGGGATGCAGAATGAAGAGGCAATGGGTAACGTGCATGGTATTGGGCCAAGAAGTACTGAAAAGACTGCTTCTTCCTGCATCTCCATATCATCTTCCTGCATCTCCATAATTTTCAAAATTCCAATAATAGACATGAGTAAATTACAAAATTATCCCTGCTGCTATAAAAAAAGGTTTTCCATGAAAGGGGTGCGGTGCATTTCTGAACAGCGGTGAAAGGTGTCGCAGGGTTCCTACGATGTTGGAGTGGGGGGTTGAAGGCACTTTGGGTGGTCGTTGGTGGTTGTGGGTAGCTGAAAAACAACTACCGTCATCTTCGTCGAGGTATCTGTTATTCATTTTTTCTGATTTCCACGGATTGTAGAAACCGTAGAAGTTTAATATTTACGGATTCTGTAAGCCGTAAGTTTAGAAACAAGATTTATGCCTCTTACGGATTACACAAACTGTAGTTATTTTAACATTCGTAAGAGCTTACGGTTTGTACAAACCGTAAGTGCATAGGTGTATAAGAAAACTCTACAGTTTGTACAAACCGTAAAAGTAATAGACATTACGGTTTGTAGAAACCGTAGAAGCATTTGCTTTTTTTTTTACTGCTTACGGCTTCTACAAACCGTAGAACATTTTTTTGTCTAGGGTTTTAGAAGCCGTAAGAAGTGAAAAAAATGCAAATGCTTCTACGGTTTCTACAAACCGTAGAACATTTTTTTTTATGTTCTGCGGTTTGTACAAACCGCAGAACAGTAACAAATTTTTTTCTTCTGCGGATTGTACAAATCGTAGAACAATACAAATTTTTTTTTCTTCTGCAGCTTGTATAAACTGCAGAGCAGAAAAAACATTTCTACTGTTCTACGGTTTGTACAAACCGCAGAAGAGAAAATTTGAATTACCTACGGTTTCTACAAACCGTAGAACAGTTTGACAGTGAAAAAAAATTGGACCACCGCCGTCCTCCGCCACCAATCCACCACAACTACCTCTACAATCTAAAATTAAACTTACAATGATGCTTACCTTCCTTTCAATTGCTTGAATGGGTGCCAAAATGATGGAAGTTGAAGTTTGTGGGTTACGGTTTTCACGAACCGTGAATGGAGAACAATGATGGAGAACCAAGCCAATAACCAAGCAACTAAGGTGCACTCAATGTAGATCTGCATTGGCAAACTGAGATACAAGCACTGAGAATGGAGGTGGAGGTGGAGGTGGAGGGGGAGGTGCAGCCGCTGTCGAATGGGGTGCAGTGGCGTGGGAACGGGGTGCAGGCAAAGTTGAGGAAGAAAGGATGTGAAAGGTGGTGAAGGGTATTATGGGATATGAAATGTTTTAAAAGGAGTTAAATGGTAAATTTGCCTAAACTATGGAGGTGCAGGAAGATTATATGGAGGTGCAGGAAGGAGCAGTCTACTGAAAATAGGAAAGTTGGGCTGGGTAGGTAAAGTGGGCTGCACAGTGAGTCACTGGATGCAGCAACGACACGTACGTAACCCTTTCCCTCTTACACTTTCCATCCTAACCCACAAAATTCATCTTTCTCTCTCTTCTCTCTTCTCTGCACTTTGCCCTAACCAACCTCCACAGATCTGTTACCTCCATTTTCAGTAAGCTTCTCTTTTCCCCTTTTCCACCAATTACAATATGCGATACCCTTCACCTTAATCTTCTCTCACTTTTTTATTTTTCTTTCTTCATCTTCATCTTCATCAATAAATACTGCCTAGCAATTTCCACATCCTTCACTCCATTAATGATAATCGCTTTAATGCTTTGTGAAATTTACTATTCAAGCTCTGTCTTTTATCATTGTTTGTGTACACGATCTTTTCTTCATCTTTTTCTTCTTCTTCTTCTTCGATAAATCTTGTATTTTGGATTTTTATCTTTCTGGATTTTTCATTGCTTGTGCTGATGTGGCATGTTTGAATTTTGGACCTTAAATTGTAAATAATGGTAACCAAGCTCTGTGTTGAGTTGAACTTCGATTTCAAATTGGGGAATTGTGATGGAACGTAGAGTTGGTATCATCCATCTTCTTCCATTAGGGGGTCCTGTGACGGGAAAGGAATCAAATTCAACTCTATTTTGTCAGAGTTTGATCCACGTTGTGGTTGTTTGTTGATTCAGCTTCTTGTGAATCTTCAATATATTCTCTTCAATTTTGAGTGGACCTGTTGTTGTTGTTGTTTTCGTCCCACACTGTTTGGTTGCCGTTGAATAAGACAGTAAAAGTTATTGTGAAATATGATGCAGACTCTGGAATATTATTTTTTCAAGGTAGAGGTATATGCTTGAAGAAAACGCAAAGATACAATAAAATCCTCCCGAATTATAATTGTTTGACTAATAGAATGGATTTATAATAGTTTAATCTTTGGGAACTTATTCTTACTGAAGCCTTGTTAGAGTTCTGACCAAATAAAAAGAATATGTAGGTGGTTTTACTTATTCTAATTCTAATTTTATTTTATACATAATTTGATGTTGTCGATTAATTATCTGCACCAAAAATTTTGTTCTCCAATGTGGGTGTAGTCTCTTTCATTGTGTTTTTTATGCAGATATATTATTCGTTTAGTTGAGAAGATATGTCTCATTTAGTATGAATGTGTAAAAATTATTAATATGAATGGTTTTTATTTCCTGCTTGAAGTTAATTCTCACTCTGGAGCTCGCAAACAGACACAAAATGCATTAAAAGGCATTTAATGTAGCCAAGATTGTCCTAGAAGAAAATAGTTGTTGGTCTTGAGGTTAACGCCTGGTATCATACGATATAATAACACTTGTTCCATAGTTCATATTCTGACAACATTTCTTTTTTAATTCCTATTATGTTACCAAAATGCGAGTTTACTTCCCTCTTGTCTTTTTCTGAAATGTGTGTTTTTCCTTTATTGCATTGTAATTCTGTTTTGGGAGGATTCCTAGTTCTCCTGCGTTTTATTCCCTGTCTCTCCCTATCATGAAGTTTTTTTTTTTTTTTTGGAATAAAAGAATAACAATTTGTGCTACAGTAGTGTGCTTGGGTGTTCCTAAAAATTTGTCCTAACACTGAACTTTTTCCGATGCCTCACATCTTATTTTAGGCATCACAAGTTGTAGATACAGTTAATACTCAATATGGAGCTGAGTACTATAAAAGATGCTTTTGACCGTGTTACTAAGAAGCAAAAGTTATCTTGTTCCAAGACGCAAGAAGCGATCGATCAGATCAGACAGGAAATTGAGAGTGTTTTAGACACAATGCAGTCAGTGAATAACACTGACAGTGAACTTGATTACAAAACTGTCATGAGTGAGCTTAAGGCCAGTTTACTTAAAGCTGCTCCACTTACTCAAATGGAAGGTACACAGAAGGAACTAAATTTAGCACTCAACAAGTATGGAAAACTTCTTGAAAAATATTTCAACCCTGATATATCCAAGGCTTACAGAAATATCGACATTGATTTTCATACATTAAACCAAATAATTGCCAACCATTTTTACCGGCAAGGCCTTTTTGAGATAGGGGACAATTTCATGAATGTGGTTGGGGAGCCTGAATCTGCTGCCATTATGAAATCCCCATTCTTGGAAATGTATCAAATACTTGAAGCCATGCAGAATCATAACCTAGAGCCAGCCCTCAACTGGGCTGCCTCTAATTGTGACAAACTTTCTCAAAGTGGATCTGATATTGTGTTGAAACTTCACACAATGCAATTTGTGAAGGTGCTTCAAAATGGAAGTAGGGAGGAAGCCCTTAGTTATGCTCGAACTCACCTTTCTCCTTTTGCTTCCAGTTACATGACTGAGATTCAGAAGCTTATGGGCTGTCTTCTATGGACTGGAAAGCTTGATCGATCTCCTTACCATGCGCTACTATCACCATCTAACTGGGATAAGTTGGCCGAGGAACTTAAAATGCAGTTCTGCAATCTTCTGGGACAGTCCTACAATAGTCCCTTGAGTGTGACCGTAGCAGCAGGCGTCCAGGTTTTGCCAGCTCTCCTCAAATTTATGAATGTCATGGCAGGGAGGAAGCATGAATGGCAGTCTATGAACCAGTTACCAGTGCCAGTTGAATTGGACAGGGAGTTCCAGTTTCATTCTATTTTTGTTTGTCCTGTCTCAAAGGAACAAGCAACCGAGGATAACCCTCCGATGTTAATGGCCTGTGGCCATGTCCTCTGTAAGCAGTCTATCTTGAAGATGTCAAAGAATAGCACAAAAGTGTTCAAGTGCCCATATTGCCCCTTTGATATTGATGCAGGTCAATGCAGGCAGCTATATTTCTGATGTTGATGGGTTTGTATGAAACTCTTGTATAAACTGAATCTTGTGTTAGCATAGGTGCAACCTTATATGGCGCATGCAAAAAGCCCATGCCTTGTTGTGATGTCTGTATTTGATAAATTTGTTGTAAATAGAAATTCTTTTGAATTTGGATATGTCCAGCAAGTCCTTCATTGTTTAATAATCACTAGCAATCATTTGAATAACCTCTGATACACTCAAGTTGGTTTTTCCTCTCCTAATTGCTTGAACCAATGAAGGGAAGTATTTGATGAAAATATAGAGAAACTTAATGAACAAATAATACCCGTGGTTCAGTAATCTTGTATATAAGATTATTGTGCAGTACCTAAAGAGATAAAAAAATACTAGCAACTAAGAGTAATGAGTAGATTTTTTTCGTGTTAGAAAAGACCCGAAATAATTTGCATTGTAAGCGAATTACTATAAAAAGATTGTGTTTTTCTCTTATATTCCCTTTGTGTGTTTTATTTTCTTCACATATCAACAATGGTCATTTTCCCCTCTTTCTTCTTTGAAGGTTCCGAATGAACTATTTTCGCCACCGTCTCTAGAGTAGTGGCTCTGCTATTGTTTCTACGAGAATATTTCTTTGAGTTAGTACTCCCTTCTCTCTTCTTTTATGACACTTTTAACAATTTCAAGTTAGTTTAGCAATAAAACAAAGGATATTTATTACTCTAACTGAAATTTATATAATGTAATCATGTAATTAAGAGATTATATCTATTGTCATTCTAACAAAATTGTCAAAAGCAAATCTTAGGACGTCAATATTATTTTATTAAAATATTTTTAAAAAATTAGCATAAGAGTTGTAATTCTTTATAATCTCATCATGTTAGAGATCATAAGAGTCAGGTTGAATCTCTTAAATCTTCTTTTGAACTTGTTATCCTTCTTTCGACCAATGTAGAAACATTATTTTTTATACCCATGTTTTGAAAATTATTTAAGAAAAATATTATTTGAATCTCTAAAAATGTAAAATACTGTCATCACATTAGCTCTTGAGACTAAGGAAATTAAAAATAAGTCACTAAAGTGGCAAATAAGTATACAAATAATTACTTTAGCCTCTTTAGCTATTAAATATATGTTAATATAGATTTTGAATTAAAGTGATTCACATAATGCACTCCAATAATTCTTTTACATCTTCTTCATTTAAAGAACTAAGAATTTATTTGATGGTTATGATAGGTTGTTTGGCAACTAGGAAGAATAGTTATATTTTCTTCTTCCATTTCTATTTACTACTTCTATTTCAATAACATTGTTATCGTCATTATAATTAACGCCATTCTCATTATTATCACCACTATTCTTATTATTTATTGTAGTCACTGGCATTACCTTACCATCCGTAGAAGAAATATAATTTTTAAATACTAAGATGATGTTTTTATGTGTAATATGAGAGAAATGTAACTTGTTAAGGGTTTGATAAATAAATAAATGAATAATAAAGGACTAAATTGTAAATGGGTTAAAAAAGAATAGTTTGATAATTCTTATTGGAAGGGAGTAGTATATTTGAAATGGTTAATATCTAATAATATGTGAAATAAGGTCCACTTCCTCAAATCTATGTGCACTTTTTAAACTTTATCCATCACGAAAAAGAAAAAAAAAAAGTGGAATAAAGAGTCATAACTCTAAAAAATGAACTTGTTTGACTGTTACAGAAAAAGAGAACTCAAGAGTAGTCTATACATATTTTATTTTTTTTTTTGTTTCTGATACATGTTAGAATAATTAATTTCCGGATCTTGTTTTTTATTTTCTGTCTTATATAATTACTAGAAAAATATTACGAGTTAAATATGATATCAAAGCTATGTTATGAAATTATGTGATTTGTCTTATACGATACTTTCCCTTATATGAACTCTAATTATAAAATTTAAATATATTTTTAATTTTCTTTTATATGTGCATATAGAAAATAATTGGATTTAATCTCACTGGTTTATTAGACGATGAAAAGTTACTGTAGTGTGCATGATTTGTATTATAAAGGTTATGTTATAATGCATTGTTTTCTTTCTACCTTGAAAAATGCAGGGGTAAATTCAGTGTGCATGTCTTTAATTGAAAAGGAAAGTTTCGATTGTGAAATTGAATGGGATATGTGCAAGCACATCACAAAGGAGAGAAATGGGTACTCCTTTTGCTGTGCTTGAATAGCAACTAATGTAGATAAGAATTGAATATTATCATTTATTTATTTTATATCATGATGCCTAAATTTATTATAAAAATATATGCGACTTAATCAAACTAGCCAGAAATGTTATGTATGGCTAATAGAAGTAATATATATATATATATATATATAATGAAATTCATTATTATAAACATTTACGTATAGTCCAAAAGTTGATTAATGATTTTCGTAATTATAATCAGTATAACTGTAGATAATTTTTGTGCATCACTGATTTTATTTATATATTCAAGTGGTTTTCTAAATGAAACATTAATGTTATAATTATATAAAATTTATTATGTTTGTATATATTGTGTGTTTATTTAAAGAAAATTATTTCATTTATGATAAAGAAATTTATGTTTGGTTATGTCTTTGCAAAATTATGAACACTATCTTTTATTAAATAAATTTGTGATTCATAGTAATCATGAGTTTCTTAAATAAATTTGTGATTCATAGTAATCATGAGTTTCTTAAACATTTGAAAAGTTAATAAAAACTTAACAAAATACATGTTATATGGGTAAAGTCAATTGAATAATTTCCTTATATAATTAAACACAAGCAAGGTTATAAAAATATTGTTGTTGATATTTTATTTAGAAGACACATCTTGTTTGTCATTTTAGAAACAAAATTTTCGGAGTTTGATCATATTAAGGAATTGTTTCAAAGTGATGATGACTTCTCTTTAATTTAAAAATATTGTTCCAAGGGTGATTGTAGAGGGGTTTTCAGAGATAATGGATTTCTTTTTTGAGATAAAAATCTTTGCATACTCAAGGTGTCTTTACGAAAACTTCTCATCCAAGAAGATCATGAGGAAGGTCTAATAGGACACTTCGATGTTAATAAGACTCTGAAAATTTTAAAAGAACATTTTTATTGGCCTCACTTGAAAAAGCATGTTTTGAATCTTTGTGAAAAAAGCAATATTTGCAAACAATTCAAATCCAAAGTCTTACCTCATGGATTGTACACCCTCTCCTTGTTCCTAATATTCCTTGACAAGATATTTCAATGGATTTTATATTTTGGTTGCCTATATCAAGGAATATGCATGATTTTAAAAAATTGGACATTTTATACTATGCCACAAAATAGATGATACATGTCTCATTGTTGATTTATTCTTCAAAGAGGTGGTTAGATTACATGGACTCTCTAGGAATATTGTATCCAACCGAGACTCTAAGTTCCTTAGTCATTTTTGGAAGACCTTCTGGGATAAACATGGTACAAAATTTATTTTCTCTATATGTCACTCATAAACATATGGTCAAACAAAAGTGTTTAATAGCACTTTAAGTCAACCTTTTGAGATGTAAATTATCTAAAAATCTTAAGGACTGGGAAACACATATACCTCACATAGAGTTTGGCTACAATAGAGTAGTCCATTCTACCCACTTCCCATTTTCCTTTTGAAATTGTTTATGATTTTAATCCTTTAACCCCTCTAGATTTACTTCCATTTCCATCCACAAAAGATATGATGTGTAGTGATGTGATAAGCTTTAATTTACAGTTTAATTTAATGCATTTTTAAGTTGATTTCATCATTAAATTGGTTTGAGTTTAAATTTATTTTCATTTTATGATTCATTTTATTATTTAATAAGTTTTTTCTGGTGTAAGAGCGAGTTTTGTTGAGAATTAGGTCAAAACTGAAATGAAGGGTAAAAGAGAAGCTGAATAAGAGGGAAAATGCAGAGAAAGGGCATAAGTGACTTCTGGCTTAAGCAAAGGATACAACCTGGGCTAAAACTCACTTAAGGAATATTACAGTGTAGCCCTAATTTGAAGACATAAAAGTTGTTGGGGCGAATTTAAATTGAATGCTATGAGATAACGGTCGCATGTTGACCTAATGAAGGAAAAGAAAGTTATAAAAAACCAAAACTAGGTCAAAGAAGGGAATCTCTCATTGACGGCTGCCGCTTGAAGGAGATCATCTTTTCTTTTCTCTTGTATTTTCCATGGCTACCATGAGTAGATAAATTCCTCATTCTTGGGATTGAATTTAATTTCTCAACTTTGAATGCACTCTTGACATTACGTGACATCATTAATCTCAATTGTCATTGTTTTACGTTTTATTCATACGTTGATTTATATTAGAATTCTTATTGTGACTGGAAAACACTTTTTGAATTTAGAACCAAACGTAATACTCATTGCATGTGTAAGTTCAGAGATGAATTATAATGTAATGACTATTTATAGCAACTATGTTTAATGTTGATTAATCTATTCTAGTAACTGGGGACAGAACTAGGTATTTTAATTTATGAATTTAAATACTAGAGAAATCAGGTTGAATGATGTTTATTTACACAAAATGATAATTGAGAGAGATGATGCTCACGGTATGATCAAGAATGTATAAGAAGGAAATTAGTGAAATTCAATCCCAAGATATTCATTAATATAAATTTCATCAATTCAATTGTTAATTACTCCGTTTTAACGTTTTCATACTCATTCAAAATTAATATCTTTCCATTACATATTTTGATTCACAATACATTGATACCAGTTCAATTCTCAATTCTAAATTTTGTTCCCTTGGATACGATACTCTTACTTATTTTCTATATTACTTGAGTACTCAGTACACTTGCTGAACAAGAGGAGTAACATGATGCTAGTGAAAAAGCAAAATTAATTAAGGACTTACATGTTAAGGTTATAAAAGAAAAAAGAGAGGAAGGTGGAAAAATATAAAGACAAAGTAGATAAGGATAAGAAAGAGGTATTTGGGAATTGGGTTTGGATGCACTTAAGAAAAAGCAAATTTCCAAATCAAAGAAAATCCAAGCTCCAGGCTAGGGGAGACGACCCTTTCCAAGTTTTAAGAAAAATAAACAACCATGCTTATGAATTAGATTTTTCCTGGTGATTTTGGTGCTAACCATAGCTTCAATGTTTCTAATCTTTCTCTTTGTGATGCAAGGCTTCAGAATTCATGGACGAATTCTCTCCAGGACAAGGAGGATGATACGTGCAAGGATGGGGCACTAAAGGAACAAGAGGAAGAGGAGCATGAAGGAATAAAAAAATGAGCATGGCTAGAAAACAAAAGAAGAAGAAATAAAGAATCATTTTGAAGGAATAAAAACAAGAGGAATAATTAGAGCTTTAGAAGAAGAAATAAAAAAAATAAAACAAGTGGAGCTCTTAAAAATAGAAAGAAAATTGAGAGAATTGAAGAATTGGAGTGAAGCAACTTGAAAGAAGCTCCTTGACCCTTGGAGCTCTTTAAGTGTCGCATCATGTGCTCCCGTGTACAAGGATTGTCAAGTCATCTTTTGTAATCATTATGTTATATACACATACATAACTACCTAGTGCAACTCCCTAATTTTTAGGAGATTAATTTAGCTTAATTATAGTTAACTTTCGTTAATCTTTTTGACTCTCACACTTCATTTGAGTGTCCCATAGCTCTATATAAAGGAGTTCTTATCAGTGCACAAATCATAAGGAGTTGAATGAGAAATGGACTTTAAGGTTTTCTTGAGAATTTGAGAGTGTCTTTTTTCTATCATTCGTGAGTTGTTATCTCGAAAAAGCAATGACTCTTCATGCACTTATCCTTGGAGATTCATCCTTAAGGTGGCGTGTTCTTCTCATATTCTAATCTTCAATCCATTTTCAATTTCATTTTACATTGTTTAGTTGTTTTTTTCTTGCATTCTTCTCATTGTCACATGCTTATATGTTCTTTAGTTTCCATTGTTGCCCTTATTCTTTCCTTTCATTAGTTGAGTTTTGTTCTACATCTCCTAAGGATTTTATCTAGATCCTACAATCCTTCAAAGAATCATATCAAGAGGTCTTATTTGATTATTGTTATATTTAATAGCTAGCAAAAATAATGTTTAATGTCTGCATGTGTGTTTGATAGTTTAATCTAAAGAAATCTCATTACAATGTTACAAAGAGAATTCTAGAATACTTAAAAGGAACTACAAATGTTAGATTGTGGTATATATGTTAAGTCATTGGATGATATGACATAATTCCTAGACAATAGTTTTATGATAATAAATACTAGAAGACACTGTAAAAATCAAGATATCCACTTCAAAAACTGTTCATTTGACGATGAGCACGTTGCATTCTTTGTTTATGCCTAAGCAAAAATTGGTTCATCAAGATGTCTACTTCAACCACTCGACCAAGTAAGAGAACCAAGTTTGAACATTTCAGTGGGAAAAGGTCTTAACTGGTTGATGAACCTTCAATACCAACATCTTCACCTTCTCAAAGACCAAGACCTAGTAACCTTGAAACATGGTTTCTAGCAAAGAGGAGAAAATGACTATGTTTCTTCAAGAGATCAGTAGAAAAAAATAGTATACTTAAGGCTCTCATGGTTAAAGGAAGAAAAACTCAAAGGTGTGGGGAAATTGTTGCAACTCCAAAAGTTACAAACTTATCTGGAATTGATAGGCCATTGAGTTGGTGAAAGTATTTTTCACAAACTTAACCTTTGAAGGTTTTACTCTGAGATCTCAAGTCAAAGGCATAAACATTGAGATCACTCTTGAGATTTGGAAAGTTGTTTCCACTATGAAGTATGCGGGTGTTCAAGTTAGCAAACGAAACATTGGAGCTGTTAAAAACTCCAATAAAGTTCAATATATTTAAGTGCTACTTGAGGAATCCTTCTACCTCCATCACAAACTTTATGCAAGAGAACTCAAACTAGAGGGAAGGTTGCTTGTTTTTATTGTGGCATGGCAGATTACACCCACGGGGACAATCATGCCATACTGAATGAAAAAGATTTGTTTTGATGTATTGCATTTACAACATAATCAAGAGTTATTTGAGGTGATCAAAGGAATAACCAACATCAACAATGCCACTCTTCATAAAATGTGATTCATCAAGGCTGATGATCACTGGACAAGAAAAATGATGATGATGATCTCATGTACCTCAAGGAAATGGTCAAGATGAAACTGGTTCAAGTAACACTCATGAGCTTGAACCAAGAATTATTGATATCTTTTAACCTATGTTCCTCTTGTTGATCATGGTATTTCTTTGTCTCCATTTGAGAAGTTACTCTTAACAAGAATGGACACTATGATAACTTATTGATGTGACTCCTCACTTATCAAAAGGAACACTATGAATTATGCACTACACACCTTTAGTACTTGGATGATCAAACTGGACTTGTTTAGGATGACCTTGACAAACTCAAGTTTGTAGGGGGGAAATCTAGTTCTTCATGTTAGATTACATCATGTTTTTTTTTTCCATTTCTTAGTTTGAACTTTTGGTTTGTAATCTTGTTTGAAACAATGGTTTTTTTTTGTGTTTTTTGTTCCTTCCCTTTTTAATGAAGTCAAAGGGGGAGAAAATTATGTTAATTGTGTGATGTTGTTGTACCACTATATTCTTATGCTTTTTTTGTATTTTTCATTTTTGTCTTGGTACAGGTTCTTTATCTTCATACAAATCTACACACATCAAATAGATTGTCTTTATAATTGGGAGGAGTTTGTTGGAGTTGTTGCTACTAGCAAGTGTGCCTAAATGTATTTGATGAATCCAACCCCCTTAAAGCATTTCGAACGAAGATTAAAGACTTAGATGTGTCTTAGTGTGTGTTTACATCTTGATTTTTGTATGTAAGTTTCTCTCTTTGAGTTGTTTGATCTTTATTTACTTGAAAGAAAGTTGTTTCCAAAACTGTTTAGAATTTATCTTTGTGGCAAGATAATTTTAACTGATTAAAATTTTAATCCATTGAAATGTTCTTATCTAATGTCTGAAATGGTTGTAGTGAATATTCTAGATTACTTTGTTAAATCAATTTGTTAAAATTACTTAAAAACCTTAAGTAGTTTTGAAATTTTTTTTCAATATGTTAAAAAGAGTTTTTACCATATTAAAACTTTCTTATGCTTTTAAAAGAATGTTATTAGTCTATTTTAACAGGTTAACCGTGCGATTTAATCTACTGTTTTCACTACTAAGTGAAATCAACATATTAAATGTATTTTTAATCTATTAAAACTGACAATATGTTAACAAAATTTACAATGATAGCAAGTGCACCAGTCGTAATGTAACAAGTAATAAAATTATCGTTCTTTGGATTGAATTCATTATTCGCTAAAACCCTAAGTATTGTTTGGATTGTAACCACTTCTGGTTAAAACCCTGAGTATTATTTGATATTTAGCCACCTGACCAACCCATTGAGTATTGTTTGGAACATATTCGCTCCTCACTAAGACCGATTATTATTTGACACACAACTACTCCTTGTTATAAAAGAGTATTATTTGGAGTGCAACCACTCATGGCTAAGATTGAAAGGTTTAAAAAAGAAAGTGATCTAAATATCACTAGATTGGTCATTAAAAGAGAGGTTGCGTTTTATGACGAATACAAGGTTTGATTCACTTTTTTATGTTACTATTTATTATAAAAGAGTATTATTATTTGACACACAACTACTCCTTGTTATAAAAAAAGTATTATTTGGAGTACAACCACTCATAGCAAAGATTGAAAGGTTTTAAAAAGAAAGTGATCTAAATATCACTAGATTGGTCATTAAAAGAGAGATTGTGTTTTATGACGAATATAAGGTTTGATTCACTTTTTTAGGTTACTCTTGAATACGAACATTACAAAGGTTAAGGATAGTTGAAGATCTTGTGCTCGTTCTTGTTGTAAGACTTTTATCAACCTTCCTTTTCCATATAGATCTCGTATATAATAGAGTTTGTGAGAAAAAAAAGATCATGTGTTTCGAATCCTTTGTAGCCATGGTCTTCTTCTGCTACTGCTTCTTCTTCCGTTTGAGCATGCTTTGAAGTTTCAAGATGCATTAAATGCTCTTAACTTAGCATTGAGTAAGTGTGGCATCTTTGGAAACACTTCAAGAACATGACAGAGTTTTACAAATCTAGACATGTAACTTCTCTTCATCTTTTGAGCAAAGCAGAGGGCGTAATAAAGTTGATCGACTCTTAACACTAATATCCACTTTTTTCTATAAAAGTTGTTTAAATGAAGTAGTTTTCAACATGATTTTCAAAAGATATTGGTGTTGACAATATGTTGTGAGATCTTCTTAAAAGAATGAAGAAGTGTACAATCCCTACAAGTATAAAATAAGAATTTAAAACTTCTCTTACCTTCAGCTTCCTTTTAATTAAAACTGTGAACTTATTTCTTATATATATATATATATATATATATATATATATATATATATATATATATATATATATTCTTAATTAAATTTTAAAATATATGCTTACTCTTATTTTTTATGTAAAAACAACTCACACATAAATAAATAAAATAATTAATATAAACTTTATTTATTATCAGTCCTTACAATTAAACGACTAAATGGTAAAAGAGTTAAACATAACAAATATTTTGACGAGAAGAACAATTTTAAAGGGGTTAACGTGAAACAAGGTCCCCTTTACTTTATAACATGTATGTACGCTCTTTGAATTTTATTCATCATGAAAGAGTTAAGGGAACAAAGTTTTTTTATCCTGTGCAAGAAAAATAAGCGGTAACAATCTCATTATGTAGGTATATTTTTTTTTCAATATATGTGAAAATGGTGAATTTCAAGAAGTGGTTTTGATTTTGATTTTCGGAATTGTTAAAAAGATTTTACAGTTTCACCAAAAATATTTAATCGGTTGGCCCCTCCTTGCTAAACATTTATGCTTAGAAGTAAGCAAGGAAATAGTGTCGCTTTATGGGAATTTTGATATTATAATAGCTCCTTTGAGATGCACAATCGAAAAGTAGGAATAAAGGTGCCCAATTGTGAAGGCACTTTAGTTGAGTAAATTAAGGAAATCCTGAGTGTAGTCCCAAAAGTGAAGGGGAAACGGCTCCAAAGGGACCAACCAAAACATAAACTTTAGGCTTAACGTTAATTGTCATTCCCTTTTCTCTCTTTCACATGGATCTACCCTTTCATGAACACCCTTTCTCTCTTCTCCCATCTTTCTACAAATTTTTCTCACTCCATCATTCACCAAACAACCAATCTTCTTACTCACTTCCTACCTTTACTTTGTCAAATTCCTAATAACATATATAAGGACTACCATAGATGGAGATGTTGAGTAAGTCCTTCTCATTAAGGTCGCTTACATTATAGCATCAATAAACTACACCACAAGATTTTGGGTTGATGCTGAAATTTGTACCTTGATCATACTTCAAGATAAAGCGTAAAAAGTAACAACATATGGTGGAATATAATGATTACTATTTCATATTTAGAATCCGAGGGACCAATTATGGAGCGCATTAAAGTAGCTTTTTAGCCAAATCACATGGGGTTGAGCTAAGGTGAGTAGAATTGAAATTCAAGAAGATTGTTATTGTCATTGATATTGACTAATTTGTTGGTGGGTTGAGTTGGATCTGGCTCGTAAGGAAGCTGGGATCCCAAAATTTGCAGCATCGACATGATTTCGTTGGTGAGAGAAAACAAAGTGAATGCGAAATTGGCATTGATGATTTGACGCACCATCTTAAGATTTGTTTGTATTACACACACCACACACTTTTCTTCATAAAGAGCTGACACGTGACACTAGGAAACTCGATAACCAGATAAGCATTTCCAATAAAAGTTAGGGTACAGTTGCATGAATCTCATTATACAAGTACGCACACTTTGAAATAAGACTTTATCATAAAAAAATGTGCATAATGAAAAGAAGGAAGAGAACATGCACGCACCTTATCCCCCCAATTGCATTGTACTTTTAATTTGTAAGGACGATAGAAAACCAGTCCTTCTCATTGGTGTGATAGTCTCTCTCATCATAATTTGAGTTGCTTGCCATCACTTGGCATTTTTGAAGTTATTGTTTGGCACCATGGAAGCAAAACCCCACTACCTAGTGCGCCACACACGAGTAGCACCAAGCAAAATATACAAGATAAGATCTTGGCTTTGGGGCAATTCAAGATGAGGTGTCACAAAAAATCTCACTTACATTGGTTTCAGATAGGATTGGAAAGCCAGCAACCTGCTCCAATTCTTACATTCTTAAAAGAATTTCAAAGTTCAGATACCAATGTCATGTAATGCCAAAAAATTCCAAAGTACTTCTTCACATCGTCCTTTGTCTAAGTCTGAAATCAGACCCACAAAACTAACACCTCATGCCACCATACAAAACAAAACCCATTGGTGCCTGTCACTAGTTTTACACATTTTCCTTGATTAGACCCAATAGTGCCACCTTCAATTAAGAATCAGGTATATTTGAAAACAAAAGGAGCAAAGCTACAACCCCGTTACATTCATTTCATATTTCCATTTGGCTATCACAATCCGTTCCTTTTCTACCAAGGAAAGGCCCTAGCCGTCAACTACTGCTTGTCCCTATTATGCCCACTCTACTACTATTGCCCATCTCCATGTTTTTATTCCCCACACAATTCTCATATTTACCTTTAGCCTTCTTTTCAAATTTTTCGTTGCTTCACAATTTCATCTTTAATTTCTCCTTTCTGGAGTATTCATAACACTTTTTAGACGCTCAAAAGGAAACACTATTTAGGGCAGCTTAAAAATATACAATAAATCAATGATTATATAAATTAGAGAAAGATATAAACTGAACAATTGAGAATAGTAAGAAATATATAACATTGTTGGCATCAAAATACTAAACAACTAAAGTTTATGAGTAAAAAAAGAAGTGCAGAGATTAATGATTAACGCTTTAAAAAAATAGTCTACTGCAATATTATTTTATCAAAAGAGCATTTCGAACTTTCTTAACCATGCATAAATAGGAAAAGAGTATTTTTATTGACACTTAATTTTATTTTATTTTCTATACAAACTACAAAAATAATAAATATATTTAAAAAAGACTTAAAATCTGGCATCCTCGAAGCCATGTAAGTCACTGACTCTGTTCATAGACTTTCTCATAATAGCCACTTTAGCCAGTCTCTCGGCTACTCTCCAAGCTGACATCGGCGTAAGCGGCTCCCCTTTTTCCTCCAACAAATTATTACCCATTCTTGACTTTTGGCTCCTCAAATCGGCTTGTTCGGCTTCGACCCAGCTCAAACACTCGTCATCCTGTTCACGGCTCAGAGAGGCTCGAGCTGATGACAGCAAATGAAGCGCGCCAGACACATCATTGCGAGCCACCAAAAGTCTCGACTCGGCTACGGCGCGGGCACTGACGTGGCAACGCCTCAACCGCGCGATCCTGGGATCGCACGATCGAACAGTGTGGGGTCGTGGAACGATTAACTCACGCTCCTTCGAATTAGCACGCTCTTGAGTGAAGGGGTCAAGGTGGGAACATCGTACGGATATAAAACGATGGTGGGACCCACGAGAACCTGTGCCAGCTGGCACTTTGAACTCCACCAGCAGTTCTCTCTCCTCCGCGGCGTAGAGATCGCCGAGGGCGACGGAATCCGGCGAGAAAGCATCGGTGCAACCCTTGGCCACAGAGTACACGGCAGCGATCTCCGCCGGGGCTGAGCGAAACGCTAGTTTTAGTTCAAGTTTGAAGTCCTCTGCCACCACGCTCAACAAATTCCCAACACGTGTCGCAAAATCGGAGTCATTTTGCGCGTCGTCACACGCGTCTTCATGAGAGTATCTGAGAGAACGCACCGCGAAGCGCGTGGAGGATAACCGCTGATCTTCGTGGCCGTTTGTGAGGAGAATAATTTTGGCAACGGTGTTCTTCTGCCGTCGATCTTCTAGAACCTTCGCCGCTTTCTTTATGGCTTCATTTCTTGCCGGCGTTCCGTCGCGCTGGAGCTCGACGGCCTCAAGCGCGTCGACGATTCGCCGCGCCGCCGTCTGACCGCGGCCTGTCATCCTCCGCAGCGGAAACAGCCTTTTGGAGCCACCAGAGAATGCGACTATGGAGAGACGGTCGGCGGAGCCGAGCGAGGAGATCACAACTTGCATCGAACGTTTCAGCATCGGAAGCTCTTTACCGGAGACAGTGTTTCCGACGTCGAGCACCGTGACGAGGTCCACCGGCGGTCGACTGGCCGCCGCGTTGCGCGGCGTAGCCATCACCTTGAACAGCGCTACATAAGTCTCAGAACTCCGATTGGATGCCACAATCGCAGCCTCTGGAGCGAAGCTGGCGTGGATGGTTCTGGTTTTGAGCGATGAGGAGACATGAAAGGTTTGTGGTTCGTCGTTTGGTTCTTCCTCTTCTTCTTCTTCTTCTTCTTCGTTCTCGTTGGATTCAGGTATGGGGTTGAAACGCGAGAGCGAAGTTGGTGACATGAGTGGCTCGTCGTCGCTGTAGTTGGGTAGCTTAAGGGACTTGGTGGTTTTGATTTGGTGTGGTTTGTTTTCATCTGCAGTTTGAAGTTGTTTCCAGTTAGCGTTGCAGACGGGGCAGGTGTGGATTCGGTGTTTTTTGACGTGAGCTGCTATGCATGGGAAGTGAAAGACGTGAGAGCACTCCGCAGTGAAAATTGCTTTTCCTTCGCCAGTTTTGACAGTGTGTGTGCAGATTCCACAGGAGGTCTGCAGAGAGAAATTAGAAAAAAGGTTAGAAGAAAATTGAAAATGAATATAGAGCGTACGTAGAGCAGAGTTTTGGTTGATTAATTACTTTGAATAAGCGTGACGAGGGTTTGGGTGTTGAAGCGGCGTTGTTGCATTGGTGTCTGGAGAGCGGTGAATTGGTTCGGCAACGGAGGGTGGGGCGAGACTCTGAGTGTGGAATTGATGGTGGAGTGGAGAAGAGTGAGAAAGTGGAAGTGGTTTTGGGAGTTGGATGCTGGTTCTCGTAATCAGAAGTGTTGTTCGATGTGTAAAACGTCCTTCTCCATCCAGAAACCATTCTCACAACACACCCTTCAAAATGGAGAAATGTGGCTAATACAAAGGCAAGAGAAAAGGAAATGGCAGTGAACCAGACCCAGGACGATACCACTCTTTATCCTTCCTATTCTCTTCCTTTCCTCCCCCACCAATCTATTTATAAATAAATATTTACATTCAAAATATCATCCCAACTTCTGTTCTATTTTTTTCTTTTTTTAGTTTTCACTTTTTAGCTTATCTATATACCACCATATTAAAATCTTACTTTATTTATTTTATCATTTGTTTTGTTGAAAATGTATAATAGAATATATTTTTTAGACTTTTCTCTCTGGGGTTCGCACATCTATCTTGAAGTTGACGGCAGTTTTTCACTAGGATTGATAAAATCTGGAAGAATACAAGACTAGAAGATAGTCTATATTTCACAAACTGTTGACTTAAGTCTAAATTTAAATCATAAGTGGTTGTGCATGAAAACGAGGCAAACACAAACACTTGGTAGAGTTTTTGACAAGTAACTTATGATGCTTGGTTTGCATTGGAGAGATGTTGTTAAGAGAATCATGGTTTTGCCTACACAACGCAAGTTTTATATATACTCCCTGTGAATAAAAGTTTAATTGTGAAATTTTAGGTCATAATATAAGGACAGAAAACACATTACAATTAGTGAGTTAGATTCTACTAGATGCATAATAAGTGCACCTCATCTATTTTTGTGCTGGTTAAAAGCCTTAAATAAGGCACCTTTCTTCCCAAGTTATTGTCAACCGGGAATAGTATACAAGTCCATCCTCACCACGAACTTTTTGAACATAAGAATATAAACTTAAACTAAAACAATATCATACTGTGCTTTCTAGTTACCATAATAACTATACTTTGAAAGCATGATTTTCTTTCAAGTCCATACAAATCTTTTACAAAAGAGAATTCAAAAACTATAAAATCACCACCAAAGTATACTAATTATCCACTAAAGAGGTTGCTTCGGAATTAATCAATGTGGTAACCAAAAAAGTGAAGTTGGCTATATATGTGGATGCAAGTCAACACCCCCCACCTCGCAATTGGGATTGTCAATTTTGCATTTTATCCTATTTCATGTTATGGACACTTACCCTTTTAAAGAACAGTGCATGAGATTTAGAACGATTCAACAGGTGGCATAAACCTATCTCCTTCTCTGTTTTCGCTCAGAACGCACATGGGTTGCTCTCTTTCATCACTTTTCCCTTAATCTCTCTCACTTTTCCTTTTTCAACAAAGCTATAATCCCTCTCCCCCATTTCTTTTATTCTTTCTAATTTTCAAACTTTATAAATAATTTAACATACAAAAACTCCAAGTTTCAATGGCCTTTATTGTGGTGCAACATTGATTGATGAATCAAATATTCAACTTTGGCATCTGGTAATATGTTCGTAATTTATGCAGTGATCATTCAGTTAACGCTTAGTGTAACTTAGTTATGGTTACAAAATTTTCAAGCTGAATATACATTAAAAGGGAATTTAAGGTGTAAGATCTTTCATACATTATAATCCTTCTTCCTCATAGTGAATTTGGAGCTGAACTCTTCTGAATTATGTAGGCCTTCTAAGTGGTCAAACTATGTTAGCATTACTCACAAAAAAACCTTTTAGTTTTCTATCTTTTATTCTTTACCTGCTATTATCGGATTTTCTATCATGTACTGGGTTCAATTTTTTTTTTATTTCTTCACACTTGAAAGAAAAAATTAATTTTATATATCTATTTATTTGAATGTTAGACAAAAATCAATTATTATTATTATTATTTTAATTAAATATTTATTATACATGTCTAAAATATTTTACGCAGTATTATAAATGAGAGAGAAAGTAAACTAAGAAATTAGGAATAATTTATTGTAAACAAATATATTTATTACATTTTTAAATTTTGTCTGATGTCTTTCTGAGCGTATAGATGAAAATAGTTTTAATCAGTGTCTTTAAGAAAACAATAATATAAAATTTTATTAAAAAGTAAGAGATATTGAAAGTTGTCATAAAGTATAACAGTATTATTTTTTTTAAAAAGTCTTTAAACAGTATCCATAAAGCACTATGTCAAAAAATGAATATTCATGAACAAAGTGTAAAATTCTTTTTAAAACTTTAAATTTATATTAATAAACTTTTACTTTTGTGATAAGTTTTCATCAAAGCGAAAGAAAGAAGAGACAAAAAGTAGAGGCCATGGAAAGAGATTGATGCATATACAACGAGCAACAAGACCTATGCTTGTGTATCTAGGTTGCTCTTGAAAGTCTATTTGTAAAACTAATTTCGAATAATGAATTTGTAAAATCAATTTTGAACAAATTAAACATAAACAAAAGCAATATAAAGAAAGATTAATCACTATGTATCTTTAAAGATTTTGTCATTTTAAATGCACAAGAGAGAATCTCGGAATGATTCCCATTCTAGAATTATGAAAAAAAAAATGTTTAAATTATGTTTTTGTAGGCTGTGTTTGGATACTAGTTTTGACACTTCAACATAAAAACTTAGTTTGTTATTATGTTTGACAAGTGATTTTTCCATCTACATTTAATACTGAAGTAAAGTTTTAGTTCGAAGCAGAAAATGAGTTGTTTTCGAAAGTTCATTATTTTTTAGTGTTTATTAAACAACAGAATCAAGTAAAAGTAATTTTTATTAATATTCAAAGTAAATTTCATATCAACATATTTCTTAATAAAATATATTGGAACATGTTTTTGAAGAAAAAAATTCCAAACATAAACACATCATAATAAACTCATTTTTATGTTTAATTCAAACTAATTTTGCAAATTTTGAATTCAAAGGCCCACCAATTAGTTAAGGAAATTCTACCCAATTGATGTATTCAAAGGGACTATGCATTTCTGTCATAGATAAAAAAAAAAAAGTTGGGTTGAAAGCAATTCGCTCAACTGAAATATATATCGTATTTGATATTTTATAATATCTATATTATTAATTAAAAAAATATTTTAGATTGGTTTAGTCTTTATCTGAAAATTAACATAAACGTGATTTAACTTTAATTAGATTTTAATTTTAACCGTTCATTAACATTAATCTTAATCTAAAAATTAACATAATATCATTTTTCATCATAAGTCCTTATGGTCAATTATTTTGATATGATTTATACGACTTATAGTTAAAGTAATTATTTTGGTATGATTTTTAAGACTTCTAGTTAAAATTTAGTTTATTTGTTCGTACAGAGAGGTATTTTATAAATTCTTTATTATTTTCCGGATATTAACTATTATTATCTAATTTTTAAGGTTTATACTTTTTTTCATTTGCTTTCAAATATTATTAGTAGATATTCTTGTGATTTTTACCTAAGATTATGGGTAATTCTATTGAATCTTTGTTAATAATTAATATGCTCTTTTTACTATACTATATTTAAGCTTTTTAATGCGAAGAGTCTAATTATATTCGGATTTTCAAGTCAATTAAGCCCTAAAAGTTTGACTAGTTTAAATGAGAAAAAAAGATAAAACTCATTTTTAAGTGACATCATGTTTCAAAACAATGACTGTGCTTTGAGAAAATTAAACATGATTTCTCTATACATAATATATAAGCTTCTCAAAGGACACTTAAATTTGTAATCAAGTAGATTTATGGAAGAACACTGTATCAATATGAATGAATTTAAGTAAAAGCTTATTAAAATATTAACAGAAAATATCAATAACAAAAATCAAATAATTAAACTGCAATGTGACTCTTAATAATACTAACATTTAACCTAAATTACTCCTAGAATGATCTATTTGGTCACTTATCAATAATAGTGTAATATATTTAAAATAGTGATGTGTTTTTTTTTTTTTTTTTTTTTTTTATCGTCACCATATCTCAATCTTTATTTAATTCTCCTTTACTTCTTTCTAGTAGGTCTAACCGTTATCATTCGTAAGTAATCTAATAAATTCACTTGTATTTTGTAAGTGAACTAGTAATATTCTAAAAAATATATTATCATGTTAATTAAGTTAATGCTACCATATTATTGTATTTCTTTTGCTTTAAAAATATTAAATTAAAAAAATAGAATGAAAAAAGAAATTATTCTCCCCTTCTAAAACCTAACTCTAAAGCATACTTTCAAATATATAATATATGTTTGGATATAAATTGGAAGTGTTTTTTTTTTTTTTGAGTTTTCTTTA